>VYLT01000028.1_pt1 | contig 32887 bp, 31 predicted proteins | sample 5114261 | NCBI WGS metagenome assembly VYLT01 (sample SAMN12291815, study PRJNA351875) | freshwater metagenome | isolation source: freshwater lake | place: USA: Michigan, Little Long Lake | collected 2011-07-12 | reverse complement strand
GTTGGTTACTGCGGCTGGCGTGGCGAAGGTCTCGAAACGGTTGGCGAAGTCGAAGAATACTTTGCTCGTTGTTGCTTTGAAGCCGACCAACGACTCGGTGAACCCGCCGCCTGCCGTTGGTTCTTGAACTGGTTCGACGACACACCACGCGAAGAAATGTACCTCGAACTTTTGAACGAAGTTGAAAGCGTGTTGGATGAACGTCTCCACAAAATCGAACCTGTTCTTCCCGAAGGTGTGGAAGACCCGTTCGCAGGATTTACCGTCGCTTAAAGGAAAGGTCGCCCTCACCCAAAGAACAACAACCCAAACGAAACAAACTTAACCTGAAATCATTCTGAAATAAAAGTCGAACGAGAGGAAATTCCCATGATCTGCCGTCACTGCAATAAAGCCAAAGTTAATCGTCCTCGTGGTCTGTGCTGGTCTTGCTACTACAAACCAGGCGTGCGAGAACTGTATCCATCCACCAGCAAGTACGCCCGTCGCGGTGTCGGGAATTTCGCCGGTCAGGCCCCTCTCCCCACTTGTTCGACCGTTGCTAAACCGGGAAGCGCCGAGAAAATCGCTATCCTCGCCGAACGTGCCCGAATGAAACAATCGCTGTGGCACCCCGAAGATGCCAGCCTCGAAGACGGCTTGGTCGGAGCAGAACAAGCAGCGTAAGTAGTGGATAGTGGATAGTTGAAAGACAAGAAGACAAAGGCGAACTGGCGAGTAACATCGCCAGTTCGCCTTTGTCTTTCACGAACCACACCACACAATTCACTTTTTCCGCGCAACATCCCTTCTGACTTGCGTAAGATTATTGACCCCATAACGAACAACCTGATACAGAGCTTTTCAACTGCGATTTAGGGTCTGGCTTTACCGTCGCCTAGCAGGGGACTATAAGTTAGGTATCTCGACTGTTCGCGGTTGAGGGGGCTAAGTTGGTGGAGTTCATATCTTTACAAGGTGTGGGCTTAAATTTGCGGGTCAGGGTGCAAAAAAGGGTCCAATTTTTGCTATCGTGTGAACCGTACCGGCAAAATCGGCATCAACTTACATAGAAGCAACCAGATATTTTTTGATATCTTTGTTGATGTTCTATGATGTTACAGGTGGTGTTTGGTTGTCAACCTAATAATGTAGCTGGGAGACTACTTATGAGCGAATCTGACAAACGACAATTTGGAACGATGGGACAAAGCAACCGTAGCGAACGCACCCTCGATTTACCGGCAGCCCGTAAGATGTTGCCTTTGGTGAAAGCCATTGTGCGCGACATCGTTGACTGCCATCAAAAAATAACCAAACTCGTTCCCGTTGAGGAACGACTGGAACGCCAGCGCAAAAGCCTCGACTGGCGTGAACGCGAACAACGCTACAAACTCCAAGATGAGTTAACCCAAGCACAAGGGGAACTCAAAAAAGCCGTTACCGAACTGAAAGCCCTCGGGCTTGCTCTGGTAGACGAAGATAAAGGATGTGTGGCGTTTCCGACCCGTATCAACGGAAGGGCAGCCATTTTCACTTGGCAACCGGGCGAAGATAGCGTGCAGTTCTGGTCCTACGAAGGCGAAGAAATGCGACGCCCCATTCCGACCGAAGTTTCTGCCAAGTAAGTTCTCCCTAAAATGGGCGAACCTGCACTCGAATCCTTTTCTCTCTCCCAGCTCTCGAAATAACGGGGTGGGTTTCGACAATCGTTCGGAACTCACCCCGTATGTGTTTCTTCACCACGCGCCCCATACGGATACCGAATGGCTTCTCTCAGTCCGGCTGAACCCAATTCAGAACTTCCCCACGAACTAAATCCTCTTGGCTCACCCGTCACGGCTGATCTCGAAGTCGATGAGCTACTCACAACCACGACGACACCTACACTCAAGAACCCACTCTTCACTCCGCAAGAATGGCTTATCCTTTTGGTGCTGTTTTTTATCCAGTTCAGTAACGTCCTAGACTTCGTTTTGATGATGCCCCTTGCCCCTCGGACCCGTGCTGAGTTGGACCTTTCGACAACGCAGTTTGGGTACGCAGTTTCGGCTTACGGCTACGCTGCGATTTTCGGCAGCGTCTTCGGAGCAATCTGGTTAGATCGCTTTGACCGCAAACGGGCAACGTTGGTGATGTTCGTCGGTTTTATTGCTGGGACATTCTTGTGCGGGTTTGCGACCAATTTTTGGATACTCGTTGCAGGACGAGCATTGGCAGGTCTCTTCGGTGGCGTGTTAGGGTCGTGTGTGATGGCGATTGTTGGCGATATCTTCCAAGCCCAAAGGCGTGGGCGTGCGATGGGTATTGTCATGTCGGGCTTTGCTGTCGCCTCCGTGATTGGCATTCCAATTGGTCTTTTCCTTGCGGAATACACGAACAAGATCGGCACACCCTTCTTAGCACTCGCAGGGTTTGCGACCTTGATTTTCATCACGGCTATTTTCACGCTTCCACAAATCACCGGACACATGCAACAGGGAACGCCCAAAACTTCAGTGCTTACGATTGCAAAGCGTCCGCAGGTGTTGCTCTCGTTCTTGTTTATGGGGTTGATCGTCTTTGGTGGTTTTTCGGTGATCCCATTTATAGCAGATTACATGGTCAAGAATGGCGGGCAGAACGTGGAAAATATCAAATGGGTTTATCTCTTTGCGGGGATTGTCACTTTTATCACGACGAACTTTATGGGATGGGCGACCGATAAACTTGGGCGTTTGCCCGTCTTCCGACTGGTGGCAATTCTTGCTGCCGTGATAGCCGTGATATTTACGAATCTTCCTGAAGTGTCCTTTGCTGTGGCTATCGTTGCTGCCACTCTGTTTATGGTGTTCACCTCAGCACGGATGGTTCCTTCGCAAGCCCTTGTGAGCGAAGCCGTTCCTCCGCAGGAACGGGGACGCTTTTTTAGCTTGATGAATGCCGTTACGCACGGGGTCATGGCAACAGCAGCTCTGATTGCTGGGCTGATTGTCGAGTCGAAGATCGTCACGGGATTTGTCGTCGAAACAGAACCAATCGAGCAATTAACTGGCTACTGGCTTACGGGTGTTCTCGCCTTGATCTCGGGGCTGGTGAGCATTGTCGTAGCGGGTAAACTCTTCCACAGTATCCACCGACGCCCCTCCAACGAACCCGCTCTCGCCCCCCGTGCTTGATCCCGTTTCGGAATCCTCTTCGGATGGCGTTGGATTCGCTTTGCGAGCCTTGCGACGCTCACGCCACGCGACATAGCTTTCCAAAATCGAATAACTCACCGGTGTAATAACAAGGGTAAGCAGCAACGAAAGTATTTGCCCACCAAACACCACTTTCGCCAAACTCGCACGGGTATTGGCCCCCGGTCCGTTACTCATGGCCATCGGTATCATCGCAGCAACGAGCATCACAGTTGTCATCAAGATCGGTCGCAGACGTGCCCGGTTCGCTTCAAGGATAGCGGTCTTCAGGTCCATTCCTTGTTTGCGTAACTGGTTGGTATAATCGACTTGCAAAATCCCGTTCTTCTTCACGATCCCGAAGAGCATAAACACTCCGAGCATCCCGAAAAGGTCGAGGTCCGTTCGCAAGAAAATCAACGACAACACAGCGAAAGGAATCGTTAGCGGGAGTGCCGAGAGAATCGCAATCGGTTGTAAGAAGCTCTCGAACTGGGCAGCCAGAATCATGTACATGAAGATGAATGCCAGCAGGAACCCGACCGCGAAATTATCGTTCGATTCCTTTTGTAATTTAGCGTTCCCTTCAAAGGAGTAACGATACTCGCTGGGGAGATTCAGAGCTTTCAAATCTTCTTCGAGTTCTTTGCGGGCAGTCTCGGCGTCCTTCCCTTCGAGGTTACAGGTAATTTCGACCATCCGTTGACGCCCCCAACGGGTGATCGTGCTGGGGCCGACTGACTCTTGAAGGTCAGCCACCGCATCGAGACGAATCACCTTATCCGCAGATTTGCTTGAAGGGACGGACATTTGACCAATGACTTCCGGCGACGAGCGATACTTCTCTTCCGCACGAAGCCAGATATCGTACTGTTCGTCTTCGACTTTGAATTTCCCAATCGGCTCACCACCAACAAGGACGTTCGCCATCGATGCGATACTATTGATGGATACCCCGAGGTCGGAAAGGGCTTCCCGTTTGGGTATCACTCGCAATTCGGGTTTCCGCATCGAGAGGTTAGTATCGACATCCACAAAGCCGCCTCGTTCCTTCATCTTCCGCGTCAGTTGGTCCGAGTATTTTTTGAGTTCGTTAATATCGGGTCCGTTCATCACTAACTCGATAGCCAGTTGACGTTGGCCCGAGGTATCGACACTTTGGACACTGCTCCGATAATCAGGAAAATCTTCCATGATGGCGCGAGCTTGTCGCATCACGTCGAATTGCGTGTAATTGCGTTGATCGTGTGGAATCAAACGAATGTAGATGTTCCCGACGTTCACCGCACCCGATGCTTTTCCGGTTCGGCCCGACGCCTCACCAATCACCGAATAGGTGTAAGCAACCCCCGGTAGTTTTCGTAACCGGTGTTCCGCTTTGGCAATCATCTCATCGGCCTTTGCCAGCGACGTTCCTTCGGGAAGGGTCATCGCAATTTGCATCTCGGATTGGTCGTCCTTTGCGACAAACTCTTTCCCGACGATCATAAACAGAACGGGCGTCGAAAGGAAAATGCCAACTGCACCGATCACTACAAGCCAACGATGTCGCAACGCCCACGCAAGGATACCGACGTAGGTTCCTTCAACGAGCTTCCAGATTTTTCCCGACTTACTATCGTGGCCGGGAATATGCTTCAAGAAACGCGAGCAAAGCATGGGGGTCATGGTGAAAGAAACGAGCATCGACATAATCACGGCGAAACCGACCACCCAACCGAAGCACGATAAGAACCGCCCCACAAGGCCACCCATAAACGCAATCGGTGCGAAAATCACCGCCAGCGAAAAGGTCGTTGCAACCACCGCGAGTGCGATTTCTTTTGTAGCCGTTCCCGCAGCCTTCCACGCTGAAAAGCCTTTTTCTTCCATGTGGCGGAAGATATTCTCGTGAACAACAACGGCATCATCGACCACGACCCCGACCGCGAGGATTAACCCAAGCATCGTAAAGGTATTGATCGAAAAGCCCATCGAATCCATAAAGGCAAAGGTTGCAATAATCGAAGTAGGAATCGACAGCGTTGCAATAATTGTCGTTCGCCAATCCCGTAGAAAAAACAGGATCGACAGACTCACAAGGATAATCGCGAGCATCAAGTGAACCTTGACCTCTTCGATTGACGTTTCCACGAAACGGGCTTGATCGCGGATGATCTCGACCTTGATATCTTCAGGAAGATCGGGAATAATTTCTTTGAGGCGTTTCTTAATCGAGTTGACCACTTCGACGGTATTGGCCCCTGAGCGTTTCTGAATAATCACCGAGACGGCGTTATCGGCAGTGGCTTCCATCGAAGGGTCTTTCGATGCCACCCAGAGGCGTGACATGTTACGCGGTTCTTCGTTGGTGTCTTCGACCCGTCCGACATCGGAAATATACAACGGGCGACCATTACGATTGGCTACGATGAGTTTCTCGATATCCTCCACGTTAATCGCACGGGCCATGAATCGCAACGTCAGTTCGCCTTGCCCTTGATCGACACGCCCACCGGGGATTTCTTGGTTTTCCTTCAACAGTGTCTGGCGTATTTCATCAATTGTTAGACCTTCAAAGCCTGCAATCTTCTGCGGATCGAGAACGATATTGATAGCCCGCGTTCGACCACCCACAAGGAACACTGTGCCGACACCGTTCAAGGTTTCGAGGTCTTCCTTGATTCGCTTTTTGGCGATCTCGGTGACTTCGCGGACATCCCGTTTGCCGGAGATAGCAAGGGTACACACAGGGAAGGCATCGATAGCGACTTTATCAATAACGGGTTGCGTTGTCCCTTGCGGGAGTTGCAGAAGGATCGTGCGGATTTTGGCATCGACCTCTTGCCCTGCAAGGTCCCCGTTCTTTTCGATTTTGAAAGCAATATCAATTTGCGAATAGCCTTCCTTCGAGGTCGAACGAATCGTATCGATCCCCGAAACAGTATTCGCAGCTTCCTCTAACGGTTTGGTGACACCCGTTTCCATCTCCTCCGCACTAGCACCGCGTTGGGTGGCAGTGACGATCACCCAAGGAATATCGGCGTTCGGAAAGAGTTCGACGCCCAAACGATTGAGAGACGCAAGCCCCAAGACGATAGGGGCGATGACTAGCATCGTTGTGAAAATAGGGCGTTTGATGCAAAGTTCCCAGATACTCATTTGGACTCCTTTCCTTGTGGGATTTGAATCTTCTTGGTTTCTTTGACCTCGATCAAAGCCCCGTCGTAGAGTTGACTTTGGCCTGCAATCACCACGCGATCTTCGGGCTTAAAGTTCCCTTCCACTTCGACCCACGATTGACGTGAATCCCCTTCACCGGTCACCAAAGTCGTACCGATTTTTACTTGCACTTCGGTCGAAGTATTATCTCGAACGACGAAAATTTTGTTCACACCCGCAAAGGATACAATCGAGTCTTTCGGGACGGTTTTTACCTTCGTTGGAGTGTCAGAAAGTAAATTCACACGGCAGAAGTTACCGGGACTCAGGCGTTTATCGGTGTTATCGACCCAGATTTCGGCAGTGAATGTCCGGCTCAGTTTGTCGATATTCGGCGAGATACGGACAACCGTGCCAAAGAATTTCTCTTCGGGGTAGGCTTCGATACTGAGTTGGGCAACCTGATCGATCTGCACCGAGGGCTTGTAGCGTTCGGGAATTTGGACCATGAGCTTTAACGGGTTGTTCATACTCAAAGACAAGAGGGCATTGTTTTCGCCGGGCATGATGCGTAACATTTCGCCGGGTTTAACCATCCGTGTAGCAACGACAAACTCTTGCGTTTCGCTTAATTTTATCGGGTTTTTGGCACCGAGTTTCGGGATCGGCGTTTGGGCTTCGGGTACCAGAATCTTGGTATCGGCTAAGCGTTGTTTGGCTGTTTGAAGGGTGGCGTAGCGATGTCGGGCGCCTGCCAGCATTGTTTCGGCGTCGATCACGGCTTGGCGATAGGCTGCCTGTGCGGTTTCGTATTCGGTTTCACGTTGACGCATCTCCTCACCTGCAAAGGCCAACCCTGCCGAGCGAGCATTTTCGAGCCGACGTAAAGCGTTCTTCACTTCGGCATCGGTCTTCATTACCATCGGCATTTTGGTGACATCCAGCCCCCCTACGGGTAACTCGGTGAGTTTCAATCGGGCGAGTTCACCTCGGAAAGCAGCTTCGGCTTCCATCACGGCTAACTCGTAGTCGCGAGGTTCCAGTTCAACCAGCAAATCGCCGGGCTTAACATTATCACCAACATCTTTATGAATCTTCTTGACGCGACCTTCAACCTTTGTATAAATCGGGATTTCTTCACGTCCGTAAAGTGTCCCCACTGCAAAGATTGTCCGGCGAATGGTCTGCATTTGTACGGGGGTTACTGTAACCGGCACTGCCAATGCGGGCGGGCGATTATCGAGGGCAACAGGTCCGCTATTGCCTTGTTTAGCAGTTCCGCCGAGCGACCCCTTCGATGCAAGGGCTACCCCTCCGATACCTCCGGCGAGAATCACTCCCCAGAGGAGGAATTTTTTCATCCGTTTCATTTTTTCTTTCCTTGTTTATTTGTGGGTTTGGAAGATGTTTTCTTCTGAATCTTCTTGGGCTTTTTGACCGGTGGAACAACGGGCGATTTCGGCGGCCGAGTGCGTTCTTCGAGACGTTTGAGAATCGGCTCCATCAAGCCTTCGGGGGGTTGCATTCCTGACATTTTCCAAAAGCAAAGGCCATCACGTGCCAGTATCGTTATGTAATGCTCAACGAGGTCAACCCCATCGGATGCGATTTTCTCTTCCCAGTCGGTATGCCACCGATGAGGCTGCATCAGTTTGGGATTGGCAGCGATTGCAGCGAAAAGTGCCGAGTAAAGTCGTTCTAGGTCTGATTGGTTGCTGACGTCGTTAGAAACGATTGGTGATACGGCCGCCTTGAGGAATCCCCGTACCCAACGACCAACGGGTTCGGGGTCTTCTGTAGCAAAGGTGTTGATCTTCGAGAAGAAAGAGTCAACGGTGAAAGCCACCAAATCGGAGAGGAGTTCGTCCTTACTTTTGTAGCGGTAAAGGACACCCCCTTTGGAAATTTTGGCTTCTTTAGCAACGGCATCAAGGGTCAGCCCTGCCAATCCCGATTGGATAATAACCTTCATGGCCGCAGCCAGAATGTCCTCGCGGGAGTATTGAATTGTTCTGCTCATGGGGGTCATCATAACCGACCAGTCGGTCAGAATCAAGACCAAAACCGACCGGTCGGTCAGAAATTTCTTTTGGTAGTTCGTTTTGTGAACGAAGGAAGAAGAATGTAACAGATAATGTGAATTAACAACCGCACAAAGTCGAAAGAAATAACGACCGATTCACGCAAACCCGCAAAAATTAGGGTAAAAGGCTACGCTTTACGGGTGTATTTCTGAGTCATGAAGTGCATCCAAGTACCGTCGGGCATTTCCATTTCCGATTTCAAATAACGGGTGTTATTGTCCTCGATCTCAATTGTATCTTTGTACTTTGCCATCCCGCTCGCTGTCATGCTTGGACCTTCCGCAGCGAGGACCAACTTTGTCTCGTTGGCTTCGAGTGTCCCTTGATAGGTCCACAGATGAGGCATCATCGTCCCGATGAATGTACCCGGAAAAAACTTCTGCACAGGGTCGTATCCCAACGCAATCTGATATTCCCATGACCCCATGTCGTTCAAAGATTTGCCTTCGCACATCACCCAAAAAGGCCCAAACGCCCTCACGGTTTCGGTCCCTGTGCTTTTCGCAAGGGGTTTATCCGGCCCCATGTTCGCCTCCCCCTCGATGACCCATTCGCCAACGAGTTTATGTAACCACAAATGCTCTGCTTGTGGGGGAATCTGTTCCATGTGAATCGCTCCGTAAAAGATATGGGTGAGGGGAACATTGTGAACGAAAAAGGAAATGATGCAAGGTCAGTTGTTTTGGGGAGGCAAAGGCTCTTGGTGATCCTGAGACGTGCGATAGAATAACTCCCTCACCAAACGGGATTTGTAGATGCCCCTATCCAACAACAATATCGTGGCCGAGTTAAGTTACGCCTATCTCCACGCCATTGCTACGAGGGCAGGCTTTGGCTGCCAAGTACCCAATCGCCATACGGATAGTGTGGGAGTTGATGCCGAAATTCGAGTACTTGATGAGGATTTAGCTGATTCGTCGGCTTTCTCAAACTTCTCTGTTGGCATCCAACTCAAAGCCACAACAAAACCTCAGAAATTAACCAAAAGGGGCTATTCCTACTTTTTGGAAGATGTGCAACAATATAATCGGTTGAGAAGTAGGGCAGGTCCATTTCCGACGATCTTGGTTGTCCTATTTCTCCCAAAGAAGCCGACAGCTTGGTTGAAGCATTCAGAAGAAGAATTGGTTCTTCGGAAGTGTGCCTATTGGGTCAGTTTGTGGGATGCACCCGAATCAGAAAACGAAACGGGACAAACGATTTACCTTCCTCAATCCAATATCCTCTCCGTTGAGGGGCTTCGAGAACTCATGAGTCGGTTGTCTGTATTGGAGGAGATTGTTTATGGCGAATAGTTTCCGAGCATCGGAATTACGCGATATCGACCCCACAGAGATACTCAATTACGCCGAAGCTCAGGGTTGGACTCGCAAGCCAATGAAGCAAGCTAACTTTATGCTCTTGCAACACCCGACTAAAAAATTACGCCAGTTTATCCTTCCGACGCTCGTGTCTAAAGACAAGAACTTGAATTTAATTGGCGATGCTCTTGAAGAGCTTGCAAAAGACGATACTCGCTCACCCTTGCAACTGGCGACTGACTTGCTTTTTCCTGCCGATGTATTGCGAATCCATGCGACGAATAAAGAAATCGTTTCTGGAACGGGGCCATTTTTGGCAGGAGTACAACTCCTTCAGACAATTCAAGGAATGTTGGAGACCACAGCCGACGTGATTTATCGTCAGAACGACCCTCTGGCTTTCAGTTACACTCCGACTCAGTTGCTGGAAACGTGTCGAATTGGCCCTGCTGATATGGGTCGTTTTGGAAACACCGTTTTTATCCCGATTCCGACTTTGCCACAAAATGGACACACAAGCGAAGAGGTATTGCAATCTGTAGATTTTGGTCGTCGAACGACGCTTGCGTTTATGAAAGGTATAACGGAACTGCGTCGGTTTCTCAACGAAGGAACCCTTGAAACAGGCACTCCTACCTCCGTCTTGACAGCCCGACTTGGCGAGCTTTTGGGGATCCTCGATTTTGGTCATCGAGATACACAAATCGATATTTCCATGAGTTGGTCTGTGAATCGTCCAAAGGTCGAATCTTCCATTCCTGCATTGGTCTCGTTCCGGCAACTCGAATTTCCTTATCTGAAAGGTTTAGCCCTAAGCATTCGAGGCCAAACCACCTCACAACGAGTTCGTCTTGTGGGTCAGGTTATTGAAGTTCGGGCAGCCACTTCAAACCCACTGATACCAACACAGGGTTCGATCCGAGTTCAAACCCTCTTCGGTGACGAAAAAGCCGAAATCGAAGTTTTCCTCAAAGGGGAAGAGTACCGCAAAGCCTGTGATGCTCACCGCGACCGAATCCCCGTTTCTGTTACGGGCGTTATTGAGAAAAAAAACGCAGCGAATCTTTACGAATTACGTGATACGAAAGAGATCCAAGTGCTTTCGACTGAGTTACCCGTTTGATAGCCATTGAAATTTAGAGGTGTTGTGATGAAGTTATCAAAAGCCGTGAAAGCCGAGAAGTCAAAATACGCTGAACTCATTGAGTTTTTGAATGGGTTCTGGGCTGAGATGTATGCTTGGGAGAGAAACTGCGAGAAGCTTGATAAGCTCCTCGACAAAGAGAAAATCTCACATCAAGAATTCAAAGCAACAATCATCCCCCAAGCGAGGGACATATTTTCAAGGTATTGTTCTTACAAGAGAGTACCCGACCGAATTCGAGGGGGAACCTTCCACTTTCAAGAACCTCCCGAATATCAACCGAAAAAGGCCACAATCCAGTCAATTACCCCCGTCAAAGACGGTTACAAACTCGTTATTACCACTGGCGGGGTTCTTTCGTCTGATCGCCTATACTCCGTCAAGATCATCAAAGGTAAGCTCAAATTGCTCGATAAGGTGATAGTCCTTTATGAGGATGGAAATCTCACGGCAGGGCTGTAGCACAATGGCGTTCCTTCCCCTCATGGCCCCGCATGCCATGCTTTCCAATCGGTGTGGGTGTATTGCACCATGACCCTTGTGGCGTTGGCGAGCCAGTGTTTTTCGCGGGTTTCTAAGTCCTTTAGGATTGTCTCGCGGTTGTTGCTCGGGAGGTGGATGTTGGCGATTTCGGCCCCCATTGCTTCGAGTAAATGCTCTTGGTCGCGTATGTTGGTGAGATGTTTGAGTTCGATTCGGGAACTACGGGGGGCCAATCGTCTGATCAACCAATTTCCTTCGATTTGGAAGAACGGGTCGGGGCAACGGATCACTTTTTCAAGAAGGGCTTTGATTTGGTGCTCTTGTGACGGGTAGCCAAAGTGCCATGCCGTTGCAGGCGGAGTAAGTGCTTTGGCTTCGCGTGCGATCCAACTGCCAAACGATTTTGCAAGGGCAACATATCGAGGTTTACCAAGCGATCCGACGCCGACCCGTTTTCGCATGAAGAATTGCAGATCGGTCACGTCTGGGGGTAACGATTTTTCGAGAGCTTTTTGAGCTTCGTTCGGTATGGGCAAACTGAGTTCAACCAACTGATGTTGCAGGCGATTCCAGAAATAATCGGGGTCGCGTTCTTCGATCATGGCAAGGGCACGCAATTCGGGATGCATTTCTTCCAAAACAAACGGGTGACCATTCTCTTCGAGGTTTCGTCGATACCCCCTCACGATGGCTTTACCGGCTTCTTCGTAGCTCAACTCATCAAGGCCCGCTTGACGGGCAAGTCGATAGCTCGTCGATAATCGTACAAGGTCTTGAGTATAGGCCAACTCGTCTACTTCGTCGAAGTCGTTGATTCCCCAACACAATCGGCCTTCAAAATCACGCCACGTTCCAAAGTTCTCAACGTGAGCATCGCCCACACCAATCACCTTGGGGGCTTCGCTCAATTCCTTGCACAAACTCAACCAAGCCGCAACCCAACGATAATACGTCCCCCGAAAAAAAGGGAAAGGGGTATCCGTCCGAGCAAATTGCTCATGCTTGTGGTTGAGGTCATCTTCATTCAGAGGAAAGAACCCCCCTAACCACGTCTGATAGCTCTGCGTTGCAAGATGAATGTTCATAAAGGCGGTTTACGAGAAACCCAAACCGACAGCAACCTTTTGGAAAATTCCGAAGAAGAACCCTTGAATCTCTGCACAATCAAGGCTATGATAACAACATGATATCACTTCAATATCGGAGGCTTTATGAATGAGAAGCTTGTTTCGTTGTCGTCCGGAGTTGGTTGGTTGTGTGCCCTTTTGATCGGTGGGCCACTCGTAATCGCAGGGCTGATTTTTTCGGCCACACAAAGCCCTAGCCCAATGGTGTATGTGTTTGCGGTTACGGCTTCACTGTTGGGTTTGATTTGGGTGATACTGCTGTTTGGTTTCATCGTGGTGAACCCGAACGAAGCGAAGGCAGTGTTACTGTTTGGGAAGTACGTTGGCACAATCAAAGAGTCGGGTTTTTACTACGGTAACCCGTTTTATTTGACCAAGAAAGTGACTCTGAAAGTGCAAACCTTCGAGACAGGGCAAACCAAAACCCCCGAGATCAAAGATGCTTCGACGGGAAAAGTGGTGCAAGAATCGGGCTTAACTTCGCGTAAGCCAACAAAGGTCAACGATAAGGATGGCACACCGATTGAGATTGCTGCGGTGATTGTGTGGCGTATCGTGAACACGGCAGAAGCCCTCTTTCAAGTGGATAATGCACAAGACTTTATGCACATGCAATCGGAATCGGCCTTGCGTAACCTGACGAGCCATTACAGCTACGATGCGAAAGATGGTGACTTCTCTCTCAGAAGCCATATCGACGAGGTTGCCACGAAACTAAAAAGCGAAGTGCAAGAGCGTGTGCGAACCGCAGGGGTCGAGGTGATTGAAGCCCGTATTAGTTACCTGGCCTACGCACCCGAAATTGCCTCGGCTATGCTCCAACGCCAACAAGCTGGGGCACTGATTGCAGCACGCGAAAAGATTGTCGAAGGAGCTGTTGGCATGGTCGAACACGCACTGGAGATGATCGCCCAAAAAGGGATCGTCGAACTCGACCCCGAACGCAAAGCTGCCATGGTGAGTAACCTACTGGTCGTGTTGTGTAGTCACTCGGTCCCGCAACCCGTCGTGAACACAGGTACGCTTTACAACTAAGGACTCGCCCAATGTTTGAAGGTAAAATTATGGTTCGGTATCTCCTCTTGATTGTCTTTTGTGGGGCAGCGTTTGGCGGTGAGGAAACCGTTGAACTCAAACGCGACAAGGTTACCCTGTATGGAACGCTTGACCTTCCCGAGGGTAAGGGGCCTTTTCCTATCGTGATTCTTCACGCTGGTTCGGGACCGACGGATCGTGACGGGAATCAAGGGATGCTAAAAACCGATGGCCTCAAGATGATCGGACAATCGCTTGCAAAAGAGAATATCGCCTGTTTGAGGATCGATAAACGGGGCGTTGGCAAGAGTATCAACAAGGAGATGAAGGAAGAAGATATCACCGTTGCTGGGTATTCAGATGACATCGTTGCTTGGAGTGAATGGCTCAAGAAAGACAAGCGATTCTCGAAGGTTGGTTTCATCGGTCATAGCGAAGGGTCTTCTCTCGGATTGAAGGCAGCCCCGAAAACCGATTGGTATGCGTTTGTCTCACTCTGTGGTGCGGGTCGTCCGTTGAATGTGATCCTCAAAGAACAATTAGATAAGCAACTCAAAGACGATCTCAAGAAACAGAACGACGAGATTTTGAAAGATTTGGCATCGGGTAAAAAGGTCAAAGATGTTCCCAAAGTTCTGAACCCGTTGTACCGCGAGAGCGTGCAACAATACCTGATTGATTCCTTCGCAATCGACCCTGCAAAGGATATTGCAACCTTGAAAATTCCGGTGTTGGTCATTGGAGGTTCAACCGACCTTCAGATCAATCAAACCGATTACAAAGCCTTGACCGAAGCCAACAAGAAAGCGAAAGGGGTCTGGATCGAAGACATGGGCCACACCCTGAAAAAGACCAAAGGGAAAACGAATCTCGAACAGATCGACGTTTACACGGATGCAAAAATTCCGTTGCACGAAAAACTCGTACCGGCCTTGGTGGAATTTTTGAAATAACGCAAACTTAACCGCGACCCCCACAAACCCAAGGAGGATTCTCATGGCTCGAAAGGCATTTTTACTACGCATCGACGAGAACATCCTCAATGCCCTTCAGCGTTGGGCGGACGATGACCTTCGGAGTTTGAATGGGCAGATCGAGTTCGTTTTGCGAAGGCTTCTTCACGAAAATGGTCGATTAAAAAAGGCTCCCGAACCTCCTCAAGAAGAACCAAATTCCGAAGATAAACCAGCATGAAAACCCATGCTGTTTGTGTGCCGTTTGATTCTTTTGGTTCGCCGGGTTCTAGCGAAGGGGCACAACTCCTCTACGATGGACTGCACGAAATTATCGACGATGCTGAAGAAGAAACCCGACCCTGCCGCACCGATTGCTACCGCAAAAAGGTCGAATTCACCGAGTTTTCGTACTCCAACGAAGCAAGTTTGATCCGTTGGCGTGAGAATGCTCGTAAGATTGTGCAATCAATCTTCAAGAAAGAAGATTTTCTTTTGTGGCTTGCAGGCAATCACCTTGCAGTCGCACCCGTATACGAAGAACTCACCCCCGACGATCTGGTGATTCAGTTCGATGCTCACCTTGATATTTACAATTTACGGGCACACACAACCGAACCCAATCACGGGAACTTTTTGCTCTCACTCGGCGAAAAACGCCCTGCCGTTATCAACCTCGGGCATCGGGATTTATTCCTACCTGCCGAGACAATCGCCCCGCACTTCCTTGCTACGTTTTCTGCGGAAGAGATTCACCGCGACCGCAAAGGGGTACTCAAACAGGTCGAGAAATTAGCCAAGAAGAAAAAGCGAATCCTCTTTGATCTCGATGTCGATGTGTTCGACCCTGCATACTTTCCCGCAGTGGCTTACTGGCTCCCGTTTGGCCTCAGTGCTGCCCAAGTATTGAACTGCATCTCGTCGTTGTGGTCCAAACGGGTCTGCGGATTCTGTATCAGCGAGTTCATCCCCGGAAGAGATCAACGCGACCTTTCCCAAAGTACGCTCGTCTGGCTGATGGAGTGGCTTTTACTTCGGGTCCACGAAAAGCAACCCGAACCAACTTGAGCCGAGATTCTCCGATATTGCCTGTTAGATTCTCCCGTCTTTTGTGTTGGTGAGGTTATGCCCTCAGCGGAGGATCAACAATGTTTTGGCTTTTGATGAGTGTGGTAATTGGTGCGGAGAGCGACACCAAAGAAATGAAGTGGACGGTTGGCGATGTCGAGCGCACAGCCCTCGTCTACATGCCGAACAAACTCGCGGAAAAAAATCCCGTTGTGTTTGCCTTTCATGGTCACGGCGGAACCTCAGCACATCTCTCACGCAAGATGAACATTCAAAAACACTGGCCCGAAAGTATTGTTGTGTATATGCAGGGTTTGCCAACCAAGTCCACGCGAGACCCGGAAGGAACCAAAGCCGGTTGGCAAAATGTCGAAGGGACGAACGGCGACCGCGACCTCAAATTCTTCGATGCTGTTCTCAAAACCCTTTTAGATAAACACAAGGCTGATCCCGAAAGAATCTACGCAACGGGTCACTCGAACGGGGGCGGGTTCACTTTTGCACTCTGGGCGAATCGTTACGATGTCTTCGCAGCGTTTGGGCCAAGTGCGGCATCAGGTGGACGACGTCCGATTCTGAAACCTGCTCCGTGCTTTTGCATCGCGGGGAAGAAAGATGAGATTGTTCCGTTTGAAAACCAACTCGCGTCTATCGCGGCCATAAAGAAACTCAACGGGGTCGATGAGAAGAGTAAAGACCTCGGTAAAGGGGCCGAGCTATTCAAATCCGAAAAAGGGTTTCCTGTTATAACCGTGATCCATGAAGGGGGACACGAACTGCACGAAGAGTCCATCCCAATGCTTGTGAAGTTCTTTCAAGACCAAAGGAAGAAAAAGTAAGATCGGCAAAATAGGCATTTTGGGTTCTCTTTTCACATCCGGTATCGTCGTAAACGAGACAACTAGCCTTCCTAATCGTTACAACCGATTTATTCTGTCCCGTTTATGTAAGTTTTTCAACTTATGTATGTTCGCAACGACCGTATCGATCCGAAGGATTTTCTAGGCTTTGTGCGTGGTGGCGGATTTGAGACCCCGCTCACAATTTTCAACATGGTCCGAAGTGACCGCCGGAGGATTTACGATGCGAAGTCTAACCCAAAAATTAGTGACCTTCTTGAAAAAAGAAGACGGTCCCACAGCCGTTGAATACGCTGTGATGCTTGCTCTTATCATCGTGGTGTGCTTGATCGCCATTACGCAATTGGGCGTGCAAGCCAATAACACGTTCTCGAACGTGGGCACCAAGCTGCAAGCGACGACCACTGCCAGCTAATTAAGAAGAAACCCGCCGGAGCAAGGGGTGGCGGACAAGCCGTTCAAAACCCTCTTCTCCAAAAACACACCCTTTTGAAGACAAATCAGGGCTGACCAATGGTGGTGAGGGGCCACCACGTCTCCGAGAGTCCGCACAAGAACATGTTTCTGAGGTCCGGGCTCGCGCCCTGAAGTCTTCTAAAAGGGGTTATGCGGATAATTCAATCCATAAGAGAATTTCGTGGGAGATGAGAAATCCTATTCTGATGCAAAAGCGCCAGAATATGAGAAATTACTGTTACGATCAAAAGTACAAAATTGAGATTTGCCCTAAACGGGAATTTTGAAATTTTTACAGAATTGGGAGACAAATCTCCCAATCTGAGGCGGGAATGTTTATATTTCCTGCTCACTTAATTAGTCTGGATTTAACCAGTTTACCTAACCGGAAAAGAAACGCAACCAAAAGGGAAATCTTTTTGGAAAGTGACTTCCATTCGCGCAAGGAAAATGGTATCTCATACGCTCGTGGTGAGCGTTGGAGTGTGTCCAGACTTCTACGCAGTGTTCTACACCAAGGGAGGGTTAGAAGTGAGGAATCTTGCGCGTGCTTGTGTGAACTTTCTGAAAAAAGAAGATGGACCGACCGCTGTTGAGTATGCCATCATGCTGGCGCTTGTCGTCACCGTGTGTATTGGAGTTCTTTCAACTGTTGGCACCCAAGCTGGTAAGTAATTTTGTAAGAACGACACCCGTCTGTCGTTCTTTCAAATACTACGTTGCCTGAAAAGGAGTTTCTCAAGTCGTCACCCCTGACGACTTGACGCCAACGAAAGAATAGGGGACTTGTTCACACTCGGAGGAACCGATTCGTGCGAAACCTCGTTCGGTCGTTTTGTAGGTGGCTCAAAGGAGAGTCTGGCCTTACCTCTGCGGAATATGCGGTGGCTTTGGCTCTCGTAATTGTGATGACGATTGCTGCCCTGACGATGCTCGGTGGGAAAGCCCAACGCTCCACCAATCATCCTCAAGCAGTTTTAACTACGAAGTGAGTATCGCTTCGCAGACACGAAGTGGTACTCACTTCGTCGATAGTACAACGAAGTAGGCTTCTATGCCGGTGACTGTGTTGGTTGGGTTGTTTATGTTTGGGTTTATTTTTTCTTTCTTATTGTCCGTTCCCAGATTGGCTAACCACACAAAGCACCGAGAATCCTCGGTGCTTTATTTTTTGGTAGGAGGGTTCTCTATTTTCCCTCAACCGCAATTCCAACTTTTACCGTTTGTTCGTCTGCTTCCTTCACGGACTGAGTGTCCGCATCAAGGGTTTTTGCCCCAGAAAGCCACAAGACCCCTGTGAGAAGGATCATCACCGAGACAACAATCATGGCCGTTTGCCACGAACTGACGTCGGCAATACCACCAATAATCATGGGGGAGATTGCATCGCCGAGGGCATGGATGATGAGGATATTAATTGCAAACGCATTCGCCCGAATTGCTGAACGGCTTGTGTTCGCCAAGATCGTATTCGCGGGTCCTGTGTTGAAGAACAAACCAAAAATCGCCACAAACAGGAATAACCACGCATACGGAAAGGGCACAAAGAGCATCGCTAAAAATGCAGGGAACGACAACAACGCCGACCAACCGCAGACATGGAAGTAGGCTCCTTTGACCCGTGTGCGTAACACGTCGCCAAGCCAGCCACCCGTCACGGTTGCAAATAATCCCGAGAGGACAAGAATAGCTCCGAAGTAAAGGTTGATTGTTTCGAGTTTCAGGGAACCTTCTACCAGAAAATCGTCTGAAAGTTGGTTGCCGAATTCGTTGCGTTCGCGAGGCGTCGGATTGATCGAGTCAATCTTCTTTCCGAAATCGCTGTAGCTCAAGGTTTCGTTGCTTAAGATCGGTTCTAGTTTCTTGAGCAAGGCAATCAAATTGGTATTTTTCTCGTCTGGCTCGGTAGCGTTTTTCTTTTCGGTTTCAGCAATCAGGTTTCTCCATTTCGTTTCGGAAATCACAAATCGACTTTCGCGTTCAAAGATGTATGCGGGTGCAAAGGCTGCGACCCCTCCGAGAAAAAACGTCGAGCAAGTCATACCCATCGTACAGGCACGCCACGACTTCGACTTCCAAAGTTCCTTGATGATCGCTTTCCATGCGACCGATTGTTTCGGACCCGTTTGAATCAGCCTTGTCCTATCTTTCATAAAGAAGCACAATGCCCCTAAAAACAAACCGGGAAACACGACCATTCCGAAAGCCCAACGCCATCCCAAAAGCCCCCCGATCACTCCCCCCAACACAAACCCGAGCGCACTACCTATCGGAATCGCCATATAGAAGATCGACATCACAAAACCACGACGCCGAACAGGGTAATACTCCGAGAGCATGGCAGGGGCGATGGGACCGTAGGCTGCTTCTCCAATTCCGACAAAACACCGGCTTACCAGCAGCATCAAATAGCCGACCGCTAATCCCGATACCCCACTCGCAAGACTCCAGACGCTGACCGCAGCCCCGATAATCCACCAGCGATTAAACCGATCACCCGTTCGGCTAAACACTGGGGCCATGAGCATATAGGCAATCAGAAAGAACGAGGTCAGCGAACCGAGTTTGAAATTCAAAAGAGGGTCATCGTAAGAAAATAATGCCGACTTGATTCGCGGGAGGGTTGCAGAAAGAATATGCCGGTCGATGTAATTGAAAAGGTTGATCGCAAGCAGGAGCAACAGAACCTTTTTGGCACCGGGCAACGTCTCCTCGGGTGCGGGTGAGTTGGGAGAAACCGAAGTCGCCATAATACCTCTTAGTGCGTGGGGACAGAGAAGCCCTCAGTCTATGAGCAACTGCAATTTCTGCAACAAGAGGTGTAGCGGGAAGGGGGTTCGGACTATTCTTGGTCGGGGTGCATGGGGCCGCCTTCTTCGTTGGATTGTTTGGGCGGACGACCACGTTTCGGAGGTTCGGGTGGAAGGTAGATCGAACGGGCGAACGATGCAAGGTGAACCATGCCGTCGCCGAAACTGGTGTAGTTCATTTGGCGTCGCATCGATTCTTTCAAACCACGCCCGCCGATAACGACCGAGACATTTTGAGCGGTCGCTTCCTCGTAGAGTTTCTTGTAATCCTCAAGGAAACTCGCCTCACTTTGTAAGTGGGTTACGCAGACCCAAATGATTCGCGGTTTGAGTTCAGCCAAGGCGGTTCGGAAAGCAACCAAAGGGGTATTCGGCCCCAAGTTGATTGCGTTCCAACCGTTGTCTAACAACGTCATCTTCGCCAAAAGGGTCGGAATCAAGGTGGGGTCTGTTTCGGGTGCTCCACCCACTGCAACAGGGCGTCCCGGTTCGAGTTGGGCACGCAACGACGCCTTGAGATCATACAACGCCGACAGCAAAATTTGCGTTGCTCGGTGTTCGTGCATCACTTGAATGCGACCCGTCTCCCACGCCCGACCGATTTCGACCAGACTCGGAGCAATCACATAATCGGCAATCTCGGCGAACGAGTAGCCACGTTTATAAGCACCTTGAACAAGTGCGAATGCAAGCGACGGGTCGGCAACGAAAAGGGAAGCCTCTAATTGAGGTTGAATTGTTCTCAGATCGCTGAGATCGTAACCGCTTGGCTTGGCAACGAGATTTTCGAGGTTGGCTTGCGGAAGTTTACCATCGCGAACCACACGCAAAACTTCGGAGAGAAGGAGTTTGCGGTGTCCGCCAACGGTTCGGTGAGCAGGCAATACCCCTTCGTCCACCCATCGTTTGACGGTGGTGACCGAGACTCCAATTGCTTTCGCAACCTGAGCGGTACTGAGGTAACGATTATCAGCATCCACGACCCTTCCCTCCGCATTAAGTGGGTGTGATGAAGAAAACCTAAAACGTCCAAATCGAACGTTTGGTATTCATAAGATATCAGACACCAACAAGTTATTTCAAGCTGAATCTTGGAAAAAAGACCATTCTTTTGAAAGATTCGTCCAAAACGTCCGAAATTATATTGACGGACGATTTAGTCTCTGATACTTTATTAAAAACGAATTAACCGATTTGATCGTTTTCAACCCTGAGTTAAAGCGAACCGGAGTTCACAAATGGCGACCACGACACGCGACCGGAAAAGCAAGAATACCCCTCCTCACTCAGTCTTTCACCCTTCTTTTGAAGAAGCTGATGCTCGTCAAAAGTACGATCCGGAAGCTGCCATCAATAGTGCGGACTACGCCGAAAAATACATGCCCGACGACGTGACACGCGACTTTACCAAACGGATGCACTATGCTGCCTACCGTTGGAAAAAAGCCAAAGGGATCGCCGAAGCCGCTAAATGGCAAGCTGCTTACACCCGTCTTCGTGACGATGTCGTTTTGGGAAATCGTAAACTGGTTTTCCGAGCCGTTCGCCGTCGGATGGCTATGTCGAACCGAGCCGATGACTTAATTGGTGATTGCCAAATCGTCCTGATTCAAGCTGTTGCTGCCTTTAATCCCTGGTTGGGAATCCGTTTCAGCACCTACGCCTATACCTGCCTTGTCCGTGCCCTTGCTCGGATGTCTCAGAAACTCTCGAACGATTGGCTTTCTAAATCCGCCTCGCTCGATGTGCTTCCCGAAGGCGAACCCGGCGGTAAACTCGATAACGAATTAGCTTCCAACGGCTTTTTCCGAATCGATGAATATCTTCGAGCCGACCATCCCTTGTTGAACTACCGCGAAAAGGTCATCATCAGCCGTCGCTTCTGCGCCCAAGAGGGAACCGACACCCTGACCCTTGAACAAGTCGGCAAAGAGTTAGGTCTTTCTAAAGAACGTGTCCGACAAGTGCAATCCTCCGCACTGAACAAACTCCGAAGCGTACTCGTCGGCACATCGGCTTAAACCCCTATCCATAGCGATTCTCTCATTCCTCAAACATTGCAATCCTTTGGATTTGCCTGTAACCTGATTCTATCGGTGGTGTCTGTTGTGATGCCCCACTCAAGGTTGCCTTCCAATGAACCCTCCCGAAGTTTTGTTCGCTTCAATTCCATCACACAATGATTTGGGGATTCTGGGCCGTTCGCCTCTTTTGCCAAAATTGCAAAACTTGGGGGTGCCGGTTCGATTACGTCTTCCCACGCCAGAACGGATACGCACTCACCCAATTGGCGGAATAACTTGGCACGTTGCACAACCCGTTACTTTTACCCCTTTTTCTTCGGTGAAAGCCTGTTCGGCACGGTGTATCTTTTGTTCCGAGACGTTGGTACATCGGGAATCGAACGTCCTTTCTTCGTCGTTGCGACCCGATGAAACTTATTTTTCTGGTCTTCGAGATGTCTTGCAGCAACTTCGAGGGTTGCCTTTGGGCATTTCTCTTTCGGGATTAGAATCGACCGATAATGCCTCTTGGTTCTCCGAGGTTCTTGAATCGTTGCACACTTTCGAGAATAATGGTGGAATCATTGAAGAAAAGGTCCTGTACACCAACGCCGCTGGCCTTGCACGCGAAACAACAGGGGCAACTCTGCTCCCGAAATTGCAAGACTTTGGCCTCACTCGTGCGGAAGTGTCACGACATCATTTTGAACAAGGTGCGAATGACCGGATTATGCGATTCCACCCCAATCAGCCAATTCAGCACCGCGAAATCTTTGAGCAAACTGTTAGGGATATTCTGCAATACGTCCCCGTGCGACTTGTCTGCATTCTGCAAACAACAGGGGTGGCGACTCCCTTTGATGTGGTGAGCTATCTGAATTGGGCAGAAACGTTGGGTGTGCGTGAGGTTGTTTTCCGCGAATTTTCCCGATTGGGTGACGACTACAAACAGAACCGCACTTTTCGCATTATTCAAGAGGATCGTGTCGTGTTGGACGAGTTGCTCGAACAAATTTGGGAACAGGGACTATTGGAACGGGAGTTTGAACCCGTTGCAATCACGGCGGGTTATTATTTTTGGAACTTGCAAGTCAACTGGAAAAATCGGCTCGGAGTCACCTTCGAGACCTCCGACTATCGGGACATGAAACAACGCCACACTTCCGGAATGGTCTACAAGCTCATCTACCATGCCAACGGCAACCTCTGCGCCGATTGGGACCCCGAACGCGAAGTCCTCTATCGCACAAAATCGACAATACGGCTACCCCTTATCGCAGAGGGCGATTGAAGCGGTTCAATCGCTTGTACAATAGGGTGAAAAACGATCATTCATACAAAGGATGCACGCTCATGCTAATCCCACCCGGAACCTGTTGTTTCGATTCGCAACCCAATAAGGGATTGGAATTATTTATCAAGGCAGAGCCGGAGATTGTTTCTCGTTGTCTTGCTTGCAGCAAGTACTTTTCGCAATCGGCCGAAGTGCTGGGTAGCATTGAGGAGGGAAGTCAACCAGCTTCGATGCCGATGACCTGTCCAGCGTGCAAGCAAAAGAACTTGTACACATTCGCTAAGACCTCAGACTACTACGCTCAACATCCGGTAAAACCCTATTTTCAGAATGGAGACTATCAAGCTCTATTGAATGGGGTCAAGCAAGAACCCTTCGACAAAGCTCGCCAATTGATTCTCGCTGATTGGATCGAAGAACATACCGAAGATTCTTACCGGGCTGAGTTCATACGTCACCGCGTAGATAACGTGGACAAAGAATCGATACCGGTTTGCTTTACGGGTCCAAACTCGGAGAGTTCAGACGGGTATATGCAGCCTTTCGATGAGGTCTTCCAGTTTTCCCATACGATCAAACGACGAACGAGCATGGTTTACCGGTCGGGGTTTGCATTCTCGATTACTATCACCAATAACCAATACTTCAAGTACCATCGGCGACTAGGAGAACTGGGGTTACTCTCGATCTTCTTTTCCGATTTTAAGTTTACCTACCTCCCACGTCGGCACACCCCGTTCATCTGTCGGGTTATTTCCGTTGCTAATCCAGATGAGTACCGACAAGCTCATCTCCGACTTCCTTTCTATCTCCATCCTGAGATTTTCAAACAACTGGTCGAAACACTCAAAGGGAGCTTCGTCGCCTATCGACTTAACGAGTCGGAACACGATTACGGGGTGGATTTTGTGTCCATCGATTTTCAAGATGTGCAGATTGGTTTGGCAAGCATCGGTTGTGCAATCCAACAGGCAACAAAGCATTTGGGAACGAAGTAAAGATGCCCGCCAATTTCACTCAAAGGCCACGCTTGCAAAGCTGACGGATTCACTGCGATCAGGGGCGATGTATTGTTGGTAGTGCAGGGTCTTCCCTTTGCTTAAACCCAATGCTTCGAGGGTCACCATTGTGGGTGGGAAACCGCAGATATTCCGATCATCTTGTTCTTGCTTGATAATCGAAAAATACCCGTTGCTATTCGCCGTTTCGAGAGCCTGCAAAAGGCGAAGGTCTTGGGCTTTTGAGTGTCGTAGTTCGTCGTCGGTCACGGGATTTTCTGCCCCGAATTTTGGCCCGATGTGGGCAAGGTCACCGGAGATGATAAAGCAAACGGGTTCGTTTTGCCTTTCGGCAACCGTGCGAAGGGCTTGCATCATCCGCGCAAGACTGGCAAACTCGCGAGGGTGCTGCCCTGCTTCAATCGATTTGAAAAAGCTGCCGACCAACAACGGCACGATACGGAACGGGCGTGCTTTCCCAAAGTAGCGTTGCAGAATGACTAACTCGAGTTCGATAGAGTGTTCCGGAGCGTGTGCCAAGAGATCGTCGAACAACCCCGGCCCGTATTCTTTCTCAAGCTCGTTGACAAAACCTTGATCGGTCGGCACAATCCCGAAGGGCGTTTCAAAATTTTGGCGGGTGAGCGTAAAAGGTGCCGACGAATAGTGAGAGGTCGCCACCACAACGAATAGTGACGCCTCAGTCCGTTCGATTAACTCTTTGAAACCCCAACCGTAAGTGATATTCCCTCGGTGGTAATCCATATGCGGAACCAACACCGCACGCACAGCCCCCTCGCTGGCAATTCGACTGCCCACAGCTTCGGGTAAGCCCGGCCCCTCGTTCGCAGTGAAAAGGGCATCGATTTGCGTGGCAGCTATTTCGGGATTTTCTGAATAGACCCCAACGCAAATGGGTTTGCGAATCGGTGTTTGCAAATGGGTTTTGAGTCTCGGCGAATCAAGTAAATACTCTTCGTCGAGAGAATCAATTAGGTCTTGTATCCATTCGGTAGGAAGAAATTCCCCTTTGCGATTGGCAAACTCGGTCTGGATATCGAAAAGGGTGCGTTCGCCGTTGAAAAGAGACACTAATGCAAGGGCATGACGGGTCAAACCAACAGGTGAACCAATGCGATACGGGTCCGAAAGCAAGACCTCTTCGCCACTTTGGAACGCTTGCAATCCCGGCCGTAACTTGGGAAGCTCCGAGAAACTCAATTCCATTTTGCCACTTCCTTACGGGCCTGATCGAGAGCATTGCGTATCTGTTCGGCATCACTGGCCGAGGCATTCAATTGAAGGTACGCCGTGAGAGGGCCAATCGCTGCGCCGGGTTTCTGGGCTTCGATGGCAGCAAATCCTTCTTCCCGAAGGTAATTGGAATCGTCGGGTTTCAGTTGCCTTTGTCTACGAACAATTCGCAAGACCTTTTCAAACTGGTTTTCACGGGCATAGATAATTTTGAGATTATTCAAAAGCCTTAAAAGGATCGTCCGAGCATCGGCAAAACGAAGATCACGTTTGGGATTGAACCCTTCGCTGCCGTGTTGCAAAAAGATCGCTTCGCATTCGTCGGCTTCGAGTATCTGGCCTTCGTTAAAGGGGTCAATCACAATTGTCTTTTTCCCGTTCCGCACACCAACAACAAAATGCCCCGGAAACGAAAGCCCCCCGATCACGAAACCCGCACGCCGACCAATCGCGATTACTAATATCGAAAGCGTAATCGGGATACCCGTGCGCGTTTCGATCACCTCATTCAGGAAGCTATTTCCGGGATTGTAATAGTCCGCCTGATTACCGATAAATAACAGGTCGGAAAAGATATATTCGATTAACGATTGAAGGGGAGAGGCAGCATCGTCGATCAGGTCGCACTCATCAAGGTCGTATTCGCTAACAAGCTCATCGGCCCATTGGTCTAACTGTTGGAGATAGGCTTGAACATCGAGATCGGGGTATTCGTCTTGGGCCAAGTACAAAGCCACCTCAGCCAGATCAACCTCTGCATCGGGGTGAGCCGCAATGTGTGCTAAGATGGCATCAAGCTGCATGAGAATTCCACAAGACCTACAATCCGTTATTCAGCATGATAGGGAAAGAACCCGTGAGACAAGAGAAGTAACAAAAAGCACCCGCTTGGGTGTGCCAAAAAAGGCTTTGCCCGTGAGGGCGTTTTGATCAGAGTCAAGCCCTTACGATTGACGCATTTTCGTGAGGGCTTCTCGAAGGGGTATCGTGAAAAGTTTGCCGTTTTCTTCTCGCACAAGATTCAGGCGTGTCAGTTTGCCGAGAGCATCGCCGATCTCGAAATCGACTTTGAGGCCCAACCGGGTTTCGAGGTCTTGTTCCACCATGTTATCGAGTTCTTCGGCGGTCAGGCCGTTGGGTGCATTCTTCCAAAGGTGGTAGTAACCCAAAAGGGCTTCGCGTATTTCTTGCTCTTCGGCTTCATCTAACAAGCGGAAGAAGACCCCTGCGTTGTTGTCGATGTTCTGGAAGTAAAGGCTTTGGGTCAATCGCAACGAGTATTCGATTTTCTTGTTCGAGTAACTGATGTAACTCTTGTATCCCCAACCAGCAAAAGCGATCATCAGCGACCACGAAACCGCAACCCCGACCCCGATGGCAAACACATCTCTGAAACCAATCACGTCGGCAAGAACTTTATAGATAATGATCGCCAAGCCTGAGATGAGGGGCGAAAAGATCATCCCTAAATCCCAGCGTGTGAGTTTGATCTTCGTACCGGGAAGGACCATATCGATATCGGGCTTGGGCAAGCTCTTGAACATCTTGAGAAGGACGCTGTTGGTGTCGGTTCCTTTGCCAAGTCGTCGGTGCGGTTTGAGCTTCAGAAGCAAGACCATCCGGCGAAACTCGGGAACAACCTTTTCTTCTTTCATAAAGAGTTTCCACCACGGGCGACGGGTCACCACTTTGACCGTATCGCCTCGGTAGAACACTTCCATTTTGTCGAAGACATCCCAAGCGACATCCATTTGCAACCCCCAGTTGGTTTGCCCTTCCAGCAGTTGCATCACCTCTAGGCGTGGGAGTTCACGGTAATTGGCTTTGGCTAATAGTTCGCGTGTTTCTTGGAAAAGCTGGTCGAGGTCTTTTGCACGGGTATCGGTGTCATGTTCCTTGATGAGTTGCGTATCGGCGTCAGGGTCAAAGGGTGCGTAGGCGTCCTTGATGTCTTTCAACTTCGGGAGTAACTCGGAGTGGTAGTGCAGTTCCAACCATTTGGCGAACTCGCGAAAATCGCTCGCCTCGCTTGGTGAAAGGGGAGAAGGATTTTGTTTCGCACCCGAACCCGTGACGAGAAATTCGACAAGGTCCGAGACGCGAACCGGAATAAAATTTTCACGATCATAATAGACTGCCATAAACCCTCGTGTGGGAATAGTGATGGTTAGGGATAGCACCCGTTAATGAAGCTATTCGCTAGGTACGAAGAAAGATTTTAGAAGATCGGAACCAAGCAACCGGAAAAAAGAACCCCGACGGGTGAGGCAACCGTTTCGGGTATTGAGTTTCATGGGCGGTGGCGTACCCGCCCCACCACAACTCTCCACTCTTATTTGCCCATTTTCAGATTCTTGAACAAGAAGGCGTACTCGTCGGCGAGTTCTTCGATGATCTTGGCAGTGGGTTTGCCTGCCCCGTGACCTGCACGGCTTTCGATACGGGCTAACACCGGAGCTTCACCCGCTTGGCAGTGTTGCAGGTTTGCTGCGAACTTGAAACTATGTCCCGGAACAACGCGATCATCGGTGTCAGCAGTGATGACCATCGTTGCAGGGTACTTGGTCCCTTTCTTGAGGTTGTGGTACGGCGAGTATTTGAACAACGCTTCAAAATCTTCGGCCTTGTCGGGTGAGCCGTAATCATCGACCCAAAAGCGACCGGCGGTGAATTTGTGGAAGCGGAGCATATCCATTACCCCGACATGTGGCAGGCACGCGCCAAAGAGTTCGGGACGTTGAACCATCACCGCACCGACCAGCAATCCCCCGTTGCTCCCACCCTTGATAGCGAGTTTAGAAGGGTTGGTGTATTTCTTCGAGATCAGGTATTCCGCAGCCCCGATAAAGTCATCGAATACGTTTTGCTTTTGGCCTTTTGTGCCGGCTTTGTGCCACACTTCGCCATACTCACCACCTCCTCGCAGATTCACGACGGCATATACGCCACCCATATCGAGCCACGATGCGATAGCAGGCGAGAACGCAGGGGTCAACGAGATGCTAAACCCGCCGTAGCCGTAGAGAAGGGTTGGGGTATCGCCGTTGAGTTTCAGGTCTTTGCGACGGGTGATAAACATGGGAATCTTGGTCCCGTCTTTGCTGTTGAAGAAGACTTGTTCCACAACGTATTCGTCGGCTTTGAATTTTACTTTCGATTGACGATAAAGGGTCACTTCGTTCGTAGTAAAGTCGTAGCGATAGGTGCTGGGCGGAGTGGCGTAACTCGAAAAGCTGAAGAAGGTTTCGGTATCGGTTCGCTTGCCTGCAAAGCCCCCTGCGGTTCCAATTCCGGGGAGGTTCACTTCACGAAGGAACTTCCCTTCGAGCGAGTAAAGTTTGACCTGTGTTTTGGCATCTTTCAAGTACGACGCTACGAGCGTATTACCAACGACGTTAGCACCTTCGAGCTTTTCCTTTGCTTCGGGGACAATCTCTTTCCAATTTTCTTTGGCTGGTTTGCGAATGTCGAGTGCGATAATGCGACCATTCGGAGCGTTGTTATCCGTGCGAAGGTAGAAGATCGGCCCATCGTTATCGATGAGCGTGTAATCGTTCTCAAAGGCGTCGATGAGGTCAACGGGCATAGCGAAAGGTTCGCTTAAATCACGATAGGTCAAACGATATTTATGATCGGTTCCTTTCCAAGTATTCATTACGAGGTAACGCCCGTCGTCGGTCACACTCAGCGAGAAACCCCATTCGGGATGGTCGGGACGTTTGTAAACCAGCACATCGTCATCTTGTGAGGTTCCAATCCGGTGGTACATAACCTGTTGATTTGTGTTCAACGATTGGAAGGCTTCCCCTTTCTTGGGTTCAGGGTAGCGGCAGTAGAAGAAGCCTTTGCCGTCCGCAGTCCAAGAAGCCCCTGAGAATTTTACCCAGCGTAATTCGTCGCCGAGAATTTTACCGGCGGTGATGTCCATCACACGCCAGACTTCCCAATCGCTTCCGGCTTCCGAGGTTCCATACGCCATGTAACGTGCGTCGGGGCTGATCGCAGTCCCGTTGAGTGCAATCGTGCCGTCTTTGGTCCAGCTATTGGGGTCCAACAATATGCGAGGTTCTGCCGTGAGAGAATCGGCAATGTAGAGAACCATCTGGTTTTGCAAACCGTCATTCTTGCGGAAGAAATACTTACCGCCGACTTTGACGGGTGCGGTGTAACGCTCGTAGTTCCAAAGTTCGGTGATCTTTTTTTGAATCCCTTCGCGTTCGGGGATTGCTTGCAAAAATGCCGTTGTCACTTTGTTTTGAGCTTCGACCCATTGTTTCACATCGTCCGACTTACGAACATCGTCTTCAAGCCAGCGATACGGGTCGGCAACGGGTTTGCCGTGCAAGGTCTCGCTGAGATCAGTCCGTTTGGTTGTCGGGTATTTGATAGGCCCATCGGCTGCCGACACAATCATCCCCAGTCCCCCTACAAGACATACGCCCAACCACACATAACGAAACATGGTTGCTCCTTCCTTTGATGATGAAATACGGGATTTCGATTCTCCCCGTTGATGAAGGGCTTTTTTATGAAGAAGCGGAGAAAAGACAAAAGTGACCCTCATCGGAAGATCAGATCCATTCCCTCAGACGTGTTCGGGATAGTGACCTCGTTGGGTGAGCCGTTTTTATAACGCCATGTGAATTTCGGTGGAACCTTTGTGAGGACGTAATTGCGAGCTGGGATGCCGACGCTTTCGCCATTCACTTCGAGCCAGAGTTCGCGGTCCGAGTGATTGAAAAAGCCAACCTTAACCTCTTTGCGATCTTTGGGAATGGTCTTTCCTTCGGGTGGATCGATGGGGCATACTTGCACGGTCCATTCTGGCGATTTCACTTCGATCTTGGGTGGCTCCGGCCCTTCTTTGGTGGCAGTGCCAATATCGGGTGGGAGATTGAGTTTGCTCCTTGGATGGACTCGCAAGGCCGGTGCAACGGCTTCTTCGGGCTTGGCGTTCTGGTCCTCGCGGATCATCGCTTTGGGTTTGGCGACCTCTTTGGGTTTGGGTAACTCAGAATCTTTTTCCTTTTCTTTTTTCGGAGCCGGAGGTTTTGGAATTGAATAGACCGGCTGAATAATAACGATAGGGGGAGGCCAAAAAGGAAGGCACTGCCCCAAAGAGAATTGGGCACTACCGAAAAGCAAAACCAAAACAGAAACCGTTCGCATATCGAATCCCTTCGCGTGGCGTAAATCGTTGTTGCGATATTGGTTTACGACACCGGTTAAAAATGACAATCAGGCAGAAGGGATAACAGCAAAAGTGCAGGGTAGTACGGGATACACACGATCAACCCATGCCCCCCTAACAACTCGTTATGCTGCTTCTATAATCGAGGTATGAAAACATCATTGCAAACGATATTGGATAGTGGGCTTGTGGCGATTATTCGTCACTCGGAAGCTGCCGGGCTTGTGGAAGTAATGCGGGCGATTGCAGCAGGGGGCATTCACGTTGCAGAGGTGACTTTCACCGTTCCCGATGCTGTTGATGTTCTCAAGGATGCCAAAAAATCGCTGGGTGACAAGGTTTTATTAGGGGCAGGAACCGTGCTTGACCCCGAAACGTGTCGGGCAGCGATTCTGGCAGGAGCCGAGTTTATCGTTTCGCCGACGGTGAATCTCGATGTTATTGCCATGTGCCGTCGTTATAACAAGCCCGTGATGCCCGGTGCCTTCACCCCAACTGAGATTCTCACGGCATGGGAAGCCGGAGCCGATATCGTGAAGGTTTTCCCCTCTGAGGTCTTGGGGCCACAATTTTTCCGAGCGGTTTTGCGTCCCCTTCCGCAAGTACGCCTGATGCCAACGGGTGGCGTCGAGCTTAAGAGCGTATCGGATTATGTGAAAGCAGGGGCGTGCTGTCTGGGTATCGGTGGCCCGTTGGTCGATCCGAAATTGGTGGCAGCAAAAGACTACGACGGCCTCACCCAACGAGCTACGCAATTTGTGGAAGCCCTTCGCGTTGCCCGTTCGGGGTGAGTTTTTTCTTATCCAAAAAAGCCGTCCGGTATCCTATTCCGGTCGATCCAATCTAGCACGGTTCCAGAAGATTCTCTGATCCCTAAGCAAGTAATAAGGTGTTTGTGTGACCCGTTGCAAAGCCCATCGGCAAGAAGGGCTGCCCCTTGTGCAGCGTGTTTGAGTTTCGCTTTTTTGATTCCATGAATGGGTGTGACGTGGGCTAATTTTCGTAATCGTGGTTTAACCAGAATGATCGGCCCGTTTTTGCGAAAGGCTTCCGAACCAGAAAGCACGATCTCATCGAAGCCGTGAACCGCTTGCAAACCTGCCACACATTTTACGATGGATTCCGTGTATGCAAGTACGGCATCTTCGGGAGGGTGCGACCCATCGATCCCCCCGTTGAATAAATCCTGTTTCTTCAACGGGCTATAGAGATACGCCACTTCGCCATCCCACGCCCCAGAACTTCTGCCACCCATTGGCCCACAGGTTCCGCCGACCCCATCGACTATTTGCCCTTTTTTGACGACAATGCAAGCGGTAAATGCCGAACCCATTTCGACAAGGCAAAACGATTGTTGACGTAAACTCGGTAGGGTTCCGTCGGAAAGGTTCCACAAAGCCAAAGCGGTTGCACAGAGTTTGTCGGGAGTTCCTAAATCGATCCGGTTGAATTTGCGATGATCGGGAACGGTCGGCAGATGGATGACCCCCGGTAGAAAAACGATATCCAAACGGGATGCACACAAAGCTCGCACAAGCCCTGAAAATCCGCGTACCCCGTGCGAGGTTCCACGTTCGTCAGGACGTACCAAGCTCATCAATTGTCGCTCGGATTCGGTGCAATCCGAGGCATGCACAAAAGGAAGCCCATACCCCGATGGGCCGACGATGAGATCAAAGGGAGTTTGTGCGTTGAGCCATTGCACAGGAAGGGTAGGATCGCTTGCAAGCTCGTCGGCAGAGAATCGCTTCTCTTCCGAAAAGCGACCCTCTTCTAAAACGACGATGTCAAGCGAACTCGTTCCGGGATCGCACCCTGCTACACGAGGCATACGGCACACTTTTCAAGTGGATATTATGGTTCGCCTTGCACCAACGGGAATTGGTAATCGATACCGTTCTGATTGCTCCCGATGTTGATCCCTTCGATACTGAAGATTCCACCCGTACCTACCGTGACGGTATTAATGGTTCCGGGGACACCCGTTGTGTTGAAGTTCGAGAAAGCCGAAGTCGGCACGATACTCAAGCGATAGTCGCCGGGCAGGAGATTCGTGAACAGGAAGTTCCCGTCGCCGTCGGTGTTGTAGGTTCGGTTCACTGCTCGTCCGAGGTAATCGACACCCGTTGCGTAGACATCTTGTCCACCGACACCACCTTCAACAAGAGGATCGCCCCGAGTTCCTGAGATATCGAGATCAAGGAACGCCAACCCGCTCAAGGTCGAAGGATCACGCAAGGTGATGCGGACGTTATTGGCCGTGAGGTGGAACTGACCGTTACCCGTCAGGGAGTTAGCAGCAAGTGTGCCGTACATTTCGCCGTTAGTGAAATTCACATTAGCGTTAGGTGCAAGAATACTTCCTTGCATTTGGATAGCCGACATGGTTAGGCTTGTGGCATTCGGCATGTTCCAAAGGATAGTGCTGGAATTTGCCCCACCGAAGAGACGTAACCCGACGTTGCTGAGGTTGATGTTGGTACCACGAACGTTAATCAATGTGGTTGAGCCGACCGGTACATTGATGGTGATTCGCCGAGCGCCAGAG
>VYLT01000027.1_pt1 | contig 33417 bp, 21 predicted proteins | sample 5114261 | NCBI WGS metagenome assembly VYLT01 (sample SAMN12291815, study PRJNA351875) | freshwater metagenome | isolation source: freshwater lake | place: USA: Michigan, Little Long Lake | collected 2011-07-12 | reverse complement strand
ATATCGACAATCATCCGCGTCCCTTTGTATTTGTCTTCGAGATGCGGTGTGTGAATCAAGATAAGCTCGTCGGTCTTCATTGCTAAATCGACATGCTCTTGAAAGATAATGGCTTCGTTGGTGGTGTTCTTGTTCAGGCCGATTTCGCCAATCCCCAGCACGTTAGGCTTTTTGAGAAATTCAGGGATCATCGAGATGACCTCACGCGAAAGGGAGACGTTCTCGGCTTCCTTGGCGTTGATACACAACCAGCAGTAGTGGCGGATTTGATATAACGCTGCCCGACGGGGTTCGTACTCGGTGAGTTGGCGGAAGTAATCGTGAAAGGCACTGGCTGCCCCTCGGTCGAACCCTGCCCAGAATGCCGGTTCGCTGAGGGCAGCACATTGCGAATACGCCAACCGTTGATAATCGTCGGTTGTGCGCGAGACCATGTGAATATGGGGGTCGATAAACTTCATTTTTGTGGTATGCCTTTCGGGAGGGTGTTAAAGCTCCTATTTATCATCATACACACCTTTAGCCCGTGCAAGCAGGGTCTTTCGACAAACTCCGAGCAATCGATGATAGGCAATTAAGAATACGGCAACCAAGATCGGTAACGGGAAAAGCAAAAATAATCGCCCTAACACTTCAAAGGGATCGCGTCGATAGGTATACCCGTAGCCGTTAGCATACCCCCTGCGAGGTCCCCCTTCAAACACCGAGACAAGAATCGCCAGCACAATCATCAACCCAACCAATAACACAAGGGTAATCCCGACGGTTACGCCAAACTTACCGAACGATTTACTAATCTCTTTAGAACCAATTGCAGTTCCCATTTGCGATGTCAGGAGAAAAATACTCCCCATCGATGCGACCACCGAGAACAAAAGACCAACGACCCCGACGTAGACCACCAGTTGTTCGAGGTAACGGTCATTCAACGCTGCCGAAGTTACGATCATCAAGATCGAGAAACCGGGTATGCCCATACTTCCAAGCAAGCCGAGAAAAGCAACCGGCTTCGCCCAATACCCGCTCGGAACATTCGTTGCCAACAATCGAGAAAGGCAATGGAAAGCGAAAGCAATCAAAAGTGGTACAACGACCATCGCCAGAAAGACCCAGCCGACAATCTCCATGTCGGGTCCGCGAAAAACCTCTGCTGCGGTACACACCCCTGCAAATAAACCAAACAGCAACGCTGCCCCGAAGAACAGAATCGCCACTTGCTCCCGACTGAGTGCCCCTGCAAACTTCTTCCATTCTTTGGAACGATCCGGTCGTGTATCGTAACTCATACCAGACGAAACCGGTGCCACTTTGCTGCGGGGCATCTCGGGAGGAGCTTCCGTTGTGGGTGAGCTTTTGTTGATCTGCAAACTGGCGCCACAACTTGGGCAACGTGTCGAACGACCCGCAAACTCCGGTCGCACCCGAAACGATTTCTCACACGAATGACAGGTAATCTCAATCATGGCATCCCCTTACTGAGGGTGATTATAGGAACAGAGGGGAATCGGGAATCGGGAAAGCCAAGAGGGGTCGTATCGCCCTGACGTTATTTGCCAAAACACGAACCCTTCCCGATTTGCTTTGCTCCTTTCACAAGCCAATCTGCCTGCTTGTTCCTATCATTCCTTTTTCTGTTTTGTGTAGGGGGTCTTGTAACGATGAAAGTGCCGATCACTTGGTTTGGCGAGATGGTCGATCTCGAAGGGGTCCATCTGCCTGAATTGATTGAACGATTAACCCTCGGGGGCCTCGAAGTCGCTTCCGTGCGGTTTTATGGTCGGCCTGTCCCCTCTGGATTTAAGACAAAGGTCGAAGAACCCGGCCCCGTTTGGGAAGCAGATAAAATCGTTACTGCAAAGGTTCTCTCTATCGAGAAGCACCCGAATGCAGATAAGCTCAAACTCGTCAATCTCGATTATGGGCAAGGTCGCACAAAGGTTGTGGTGACGGGCGCTCCTAATATCGCAGTGGGTGAGAGTGGGCATGTTGTCGTGTTGGGTCTCACGGGGTGTACTTACTTCGATGGTCATGTGACCCCTAAGAAAATCTCGGAACTCAAGCCCGGTAATCTTCGGGGTGTCGTTTCCGATGCAATGGTCATGTCCGAGTTTGAACTTGGCATAACCGACGAACACGAAGGGATTATCCTTCTGGAACCGACCGACCCGATTGGAATACCCGCCGTCGATTTCTTCGGTGAAACCACTTTGGAAATCGATATTCTCCCGAATATGGCGAGATGCCTTTCAATGGTCGGCGTGGCCCGTGAAGTGGCGGCGTTATTCGGACGCCAAGCCAACGTGCCAGAACCAACCCTGAAGACCGTGAGCGAGTCGGTTGAAGGCAAGGTCACAATCACGATTGAAGACCCGAATATGTGCCCGCGTTACTCGGCGACACTCATCAAGAATGTGACTGTTGGCCCTGCTCTGGGATGGATGAAGCGACGTTTAACCTATGCGGGTCAACGTCCGATCTCGAACGTGGTCGATATTACTAACTACGTTATGCTTCATTGGGGGCAACCTCTGCATGCCTTCGATTACGATATTCTCGTCAAGCGTGCTGGTGGAAAGACCCCCTCTATTATCGTTCGACAAGCAAAGGCTGGCGAGAAGCTCAAAACGCTCGACGGTCAAGAACGCGAACTCGTTGTCGACGATATTGTGATTGCCGATAGCGTGGGGCCGATTGCCCTTGCAGGTGTGATGGGCGGGGCCGAAACGGAGGTCACTACAACCACAAAGAATATCCTTCTCGAATCGGCGAGTTTCGATCCTGTTGCAGTTCGCAAGACGGCTCACCGTTTCACGTTATTCAGTGAGGCTTCGACACGGTTTGCACGGGGAATCTCGCCGGAGATTGTACCCGTTGCTGCCAAGCACGCTGCCCAGCTTCTGACCGAATATGCAAAGGGCGAAGTTCTGAGCGGTGTAGCGGATAGTTACCCAAAGGTACAACAAACACAAGTCGTCTCCCTTCCCGAAAAAGAAATCGTTCGCCTGTTAGGGGTGAGTGTTCCTCCCGATGAAGTCGAACGCATTTTGGGTGCGTTAAACTTCAAACTCATAAAGGTTTCTGGCGGGTGGTCGGTCGAAGTGCCGAAGTCACGCCTCGATATTCAAAGTGGGGCTGTCGATCTGATCGAAGACCTTGCCCGAATTCGCGGATACGACCGGCTCCCCTCGACGTTACTTTCGGGCGAGCTTCCTCCACAAACAGGTAATTGGGACTTAGCCCTTGAAGAGCAAGCCCGAAACCTGTTGGTCGGCGCGAACCTGAACGAGAGCATCACCTATTCGCTGGTCGATGCAACCCGTGAGAGTGCGTTCGGCGTGGCAAAGGAAGTGGTATCCCTCAAGAATCCGCTCAGTCCCGAACGTTCGTCTATGCGTCGAACCTTGCTCCCGTCGCTGTTGGATGTTGCCAAACTCAACTTGGCGAATTATCCCCGTGTCGGTGTGTTTGAACTCGGTCCCGTGTTCCTTCCCAAAGCAGGCGAAAGACTTCCTGATGAACCACGACGAATCGGTATCGTGTTGGTTGGTCGGCGTGCGAGTGAGGCGTGGGACGATCCGCAAGGCGTCACCCCAAATGCAAGCGATTTCTACGACCTCAAAGGGGTCATCGAACATTTCTTGAGTGGCTTGCACCTTTCGGAAATTGGTTTTTCACTTGCTCAAGGAGTGGCGTGGTTGCACCCCGCGAAGGCAGCAGCTGTGAGCGTGAAGGGTCAAAATATCGGCTCGTTCGGGCAACTACATCCGCGAATCGCCAAGAGCTTTAGCTTGCCAGAGCAAGGGGTCTTCGTTGCGGAGCTCGATTGGGAGAAACTTGCATCGCTTGTGCCAAGCCGTTTTGCATATAAGGCTCTTTCGCCTTTCCCTGCTGCTAAACGCGATATTGCCGTACTGGTCGATTCTGGTATCACACACGAGGCTATCGTCAAAGAGATTTGGGAAGCAGGTGCCGGTTTGCTCACCGCCGTTACGCTATTCGATGTCTACACCGGCGAAGGCATTCCCGAAGGGAAGAAATCGCTGGCCTTCGCATTGACGTACCAAGCCCTCGATAAAACGCTGGCAGACAAAGACCTCGACAAAGCCCACACGAAGGTGAAAGAACGAGTGAAGAAGAATCTCAAGGCAAGCATTCGCGGGGAGTGAGTGTCTTTCCCTCTCCCCTTGTGGGAGAGGGGCAGGGGTGAGGGGTAAGGCTTAGAGCGTCCAGAAAAGATAGAGTCGAAGCCGAAAAGGCCACGAGCCCCGAACGTAAGTGAGGGGAGTTGATACCGTAACGGTTGCGATAGTGTTTACTCCGGTCGCTAACGCTCCCGGCTCGTGGCCTTTCTGGATTCTCCCATAGCCAACAGGAGCAATGGAGCTTTACCCCTCACCCCTCACCCTTTCCCCTCTCCCCTTGTGGGAGAGGGGAAAGGTAGGCTCACTCACTTCACGAATATCGCTTGGATAATCGTCTGTTTTTTATTTGAAGGAAACCATTTACCGATGCAATCTCAAGGACGGTTGGCGCATTATCTGATTTTGATCGTAGTGCATTTGCTCATCACTCTTCCGAATTTGGGTGTCCTTCCTCTAACGGATGTGGATGAGGGTATTAACTCGGAAGCAGCACGCGAGATGCTTGAGTCCGGCAATTATGTGACCCCACATTACAACTATCAGATACGAACCGCTAAACCTGCCCTTTCCTATTGGGTGCAGTCGGCTTCTTTTAGTATCTTTGGTGTGAATGATTGGTCGGCCCGATTTCCTTCGGTGCTATTTGGTCTCGGAACCGTCTTTGTGACCTACGAGTTTGCCCGTAGGGTGTTCACACCTTCAACGGGTTTGATTTCCGGTTTGATACTCATCTCCTCCATCGAATTTGCTGTACTTTCGCACGCGGCCACACCCGACCCCCCGTTACTTTTTTTTACGACCTCGGCCCTTGCTCTTTTCTGGTTGGGGTCACGCAATGGGAATCGTTGGTGGTATTGTTATTCGGCGTTTTTTTGTGGGCTTGGAATGCTTACAAAAGGGCCGGTTGGCATAGCACTGCCGGGGCTTGTCGGTTTGTTGACCTGTCTGTTCAATCGTAATCTCAAAATCTTTTGGGATCGGCGTATGCTCTATGCCGTCGGGGTCTTCTTATTGGTGGCCGTGCCGTGGTACGCACTTGTCGCTGCGGATACGCGAGGGGTCTGGCCCAAGAGGTTTTTCTTGAAGGAGAACTTCGACCGATTTAATCAACCGATGGAGAACCATAAAGGACCGATTTTTTATCACCTTGCGCTCTTGTTCGTGTTGTTTGCTCCGTGGAGTGTCTTTCTCATCGCAGTGCTTCGGGCGAGCTATTCAACGTTCCGCTCTGGGGAGGATGGCGCAAATACCCGTCGTGCTGACCACCGTTTTCTGATCATCTGGTTTTTGACCTACCTGATCTTCTTCTCGGTTGCAGCGACGAAGTTACCCAACTACATCATTCCCCTCTATCCCGCTCTGGCGATTATGACGGGTCGTAGTTTGGATCGCTGGCGTATCGGTGAAAAACCTTGGGGCGGGTGGGTTGTGCCTGCGGCTTTAGTGGGTTACTTGCTTACTGGAACAATCGTGATCCTCGGACTGGTTATCACAGGGGGAGCAATCGAGATTCCCAAGTTGGGCCGACCTTTTGAAGGTTTTGCGAGTGTGGCATGGATTGGGGTGTTTCCGATCTTTGCGGGTCTTGGGTTCTTCTGGTTTGCACGAAAAAAACAGAACAATCACGCTATCTTTTCGCTGGTCTTTCACGGGGTCTGTTTCACAATGCTCCTCGGAGTTATTGCCGTTCCGCAATTAGAAAAATCGATGGCGCCACGCGGTTTGGTGCAAGCATCGGGTCGCAATTTCACCGACCGCGATTGTCGCGTGATTTCGTTGGCTTGGCTCCATCAAAGTACCGTGTTCTACGTCAAACGAGAAATCACCCGTTTCGAGATCATGGAAGAAGCTGCCAAACACTTCAACCTTCCACGCGAAACGTATCTGTTTATTCCGGCTCAACACCTCGAAAGGTTCCAAGCCCAAGCACCGCAACTCCAAGAACTTGCCCGAAGATACGACTTCTACACCCGCCAAGAAATCGTGCTGGTCTGGAACGGTGTCACGGCTGACGAATAAGCAAGCTGGGGCCGAAAAGCCAAGATTGCTTTTAGGGTGTTTTTTCGTCGTCAAGATGGAAGAAACTCTGAGAAGCCGTTGACTCCCTTCGCAAGAGTCGTAACATCGTTGGAAAATGATGGGGCTGTACCCTCTCTCAATCCCTTTTGCTACGGAGCCATTTACTTATGAATGGAACGGGTGATAAGAAACTTTTCTGGGCGTGTTTTACGTCCTTAATTGCAACGGCGTTCGGCTTTATTGTCCGTGCCATGATTATGGACGATTGGAAAACCCAATTCAACCTAACCGAAACTCAGAAGGGTGAAATCTTCGGGGTGGGGTTGTGGCCTTTTGCTATTTCCATCGTGATTTTCTCGCTGATTATCGACAAGATCGGCTACGGCAAGGCAATGGTCTTTGCCTTTGTTTGTCACGTCGTTTCGATGGTGGTGACGATTGCAACTCCGACGATAGCGAATATGGATGCAGCAGCGACACCCGAAGCCAAAGCAGCTGCCAGTAAGACTGCCTTCTGGATGCTCTACATCGGGAACTTTATTGTTGCACTCGGTAACGGAACGGTCGAAGCCGTGATTAACCCCGTTGTCGCAACGATGTTCAGTCGCCAGAAAACCAAATGGCTTAACATTCTCCATGCCGGTTGGCCCGGAGGGTTGGTGTTGGGTGGGATTATTGCCCTCTCGATGGGTAAGGTGGATTGGCAATACAAGGTCGCTCTGCTTGCGATCCCCGTACTGGGTTACGGCCTTGTGATGATGACTTGCCGATTCCCCGTGAACGAACGGGTTTCTGCAGGGGTCTCTTACAAAGACATGCTCAAGGAAATCGGCTTCCTCGGTGCCCTTGTGGTGTTGTTCCTGATTCTCTCGCAACTCGCAACCGTCGCACAATCGGCGGGCTTGTTGTTCGTCGATAGTAACCCTGCCGAACCGTTCTGGAACAAAGAAGTTGCAAGCGTTCCCGTAATTGGTTCGATCTCGCAGAAAGACGGGTTGATCTATGCCATAGTCGCTGCCCTTGCGTTGGTCTACGGTATCGTCACGATGTCGATTGGTCGATTCCTCTTCTTCTTCCTGCTCTGTATTATGATGCCCCTTGCAATCACCGAGTTGGGAACCGATAGTTGGATCACCTCGTTGATGGAACCTGAGATGAAGAAGCTCGACCTCAACCCCGGTTTGATTCTTGTTTACACCTCGTTCATTATGATGGTCTTGCGATTCTTCGCAGGGCCGATTGTCCACGCCATTAGCCCACTCGGTCTGCTTGCGGTGAGTTCGGCGTTGGCGATTGCAGGGTTGTTCAGTCTCTCGTACGCAACCGGCGTGATGATCCTTCTTGCTGCTACCCTTTACGGGTTCGGTAAAACGTTCTTCTGGCCGACGATGCTCGGACTTGTTGCCGAACGATTCCCGAAAGGGGGCGCCATGACCCTCAACACAATGGGGGGCGTTGGTATGCTTGCGGTGGGTATCCTCGGTGGGCCGCTGCTGGGTAACATTCAAGATAAAGCCGTTGACCAAAAACTTGCGAAAGAAAGCCCCGGTATCCACGCTCAGGTTATGGATCCGGGTAAAAAGGTTTCGGTCTTTGGTGAGTATCAATCGCTTGATGGCGAGAAGGTCAAGAAACTGAGTGCCGATGAACAAGCACAGGTCACCGCACAACAAGAAACGGCCAAGAAAGAAGCACTGCGAACCGTTGCTTTGTTCCCTGTTGTTATGCTGGTGTGCTACCTGTTGTTGATTGTGTACTTCGTGACTCAAGGGGGTTACAAAGCCGAACACCTCGACGGCGGTGGTGGCGGGCATTAGGCCGACATCCGCGAATGAAATCAAGCGAACCCACAACGAAAGTTGTGGGTTCGCTCTTTAGGTGGCGAAGAGGAAGCAGACAATAAATCCTCTTCAGAACTTTAGCTTCACCTTTTCAAGTCAATTTCTTCGGGTTACGTCGCCGGTGAAAGGTCGGCGTTTTGAGAATTGTTCCACGCCGTAATATCCCCTATCGGAAACCAGAAGGTCGCTTTCTCGATGTAGAAAGGTGATTGCGACGCCAGAACGCTAACGGCTTCGGTGATTTCTAATTCGTTGCGGATCGACACAGTTAGAGGAATATCAAACACCCTTTTGGGGAAGAGATAGGCCCCGATGTTCGCTAATTGTGTGCCGTCGAGGGGTGGCTTTTCGATCATCTTTTCCATCGTGCCGTCTTCTCGCGGGAAGACGATTCCGAATTTGCGTGGCTCGTCTACCGGATGGGCTAATAAACCGGCAGGGCGTTGCGATAACCGGAGTAAATCGGCTTTGCTGTAAAGATCGTCGCCATTCAACACAAGGACACGGTCACTGGTGATATGATCCTTGCAACTCATCACCGCATCGCCCGTGCCACGCGGAACGGCTTGATGCACGGTTGACCAGTTTTGAACATGGGTTTGCTTTTTCAGATAGTCTTCGATTTGTTCAGCAAGGTAATTCACCACAACAACTAACCGATCCACCGGTGGCAGTGACCCGATAATCCAATCCAGAATCGGTCGTCCTTGCACTAACAACAACGGTTTAGGCGTATTCTCGGTGTGTGGGCGTAAACGTGTCCCTAAACCCGCCGCCAAAATAATCGCATCCAATGTACAACCCTCAAGCAAAAGCAATCGATCTTGTTTAACAGATTGTAACACAAGTTTGGAGTAGTTGTTAGTTGTTAGTTGCTAGTTGCCAGTGAAAAAGCAAAGGTCGAAGGAGTGCAAAGTTATACTCCCCGAAATCCCGAACTGCCTTGCTTTCTTCATTGGCAACTAACAACTAACAACTAACAACTCCCGATTGTGAAACATTTCTCGCCTCGGTGGGGTATTCTCTCCTATCCTAATGAATATCCACGTCACGGAGCCTGTAGGAATCTCTACTATGAAGAAAATGTATTTCGTCGCTATTCTGGCGATGCTCGGGATTGCGTTCCCGAGTTTGGCTGCCCCTGAGCCTAAAGTGGCACCCGCTACCGATAACCTCAAAGTGTTACCGGACAATTCCCTTGTCGTTCTCCACATGAACGGGTTTGGCCGAGTGAAAGAACGCCTCGGTAAAATGCTCGCAGAAGCAGCACCCGATAAAGCCCAAGAAATTACCGGCGCACTCAATAGCGGGTTGGAAGCAATCCTCGGCGGACGGGAACTGAAACCCCTTTCCGGACCGGGGCATCTTTACGTTGCAATCACCGACTTTAGCAAAATCACCGAAGGGGGCGGTGTCGTTGCGGTTGCTCCGTGCGACTATGCCGACTTCAAGAAAAAGGTACTCACCGACGAAGAGCAAAAGACCATCAAGAAAGACGATGACACCGGAACCGAATCATTTGAGTTACCCGGCGGAATCAAAGCCTACCTGATCGACCGCAAGGGAACCGTGATTGCCACGACCGAAAGCGACCTTGCCAAAAAATATGCCAAAGGCGAAAACGGCGGACTCGATAAAATCCTCAGCAAAGAGCAACTCGATAACTTCACCTCGCAAGACCTTTCGATCTTTGTGAACCTCAAAGAAATCAATAAGCGTTACGGCGACGATATCAAGGGTTTCAAAAAGCTCATCGAACCCTTTATCGATGGCCTTGCAATGGGTGATGCACAAGGAATCAGCAAATCGCAAATCGCCTCGGTCAAAGGTTTGATTGACCTTGTTTTCCAAATCCTTGAAGATGGAACAAGCAGTATCTTCGCAATCGACTTCCGACCCGAAGGTTTAGCTCTGAAAGCTGTTGCTAATTTCGGTGCCGACACCCCAAGTAACGGGTACCTCAAAAAGGTCAAACCCGAAGCCTTTGCCGAACTCGAAAAGCTCCCCAGCGGTCACGTTATGTATAGCGTGCAGAAGCTCGACCTTCGCGGAACAAAGGCTGCTGCACTGCTCGGTACATTTAGCCAAGTCAGCGACCCCGATGAAAAGGTCACCAAAACCCTCGAAGGGTTACAAAAAGAATTGAACGAACTTGACCCCGGTCTTTCGTTCTCGGTGTCCGATGCGTTGGGGACTCGCGGAATTGAAATCGTCACCAGTAAAGATGCCGATAAGTTCCTTGCCACTAATGTCAAAATGCTCAAAGCCTCGACCGAGAAAAGCCAATACGGTGGAACACCCATCAAAGCCGTCCCGACAATCAAAGCCGATGCCGAAAAACTGGGCGGGTTCAAATTCACCTCGGTCGAATTGCAAGTGGATATCGAAAAGGCAATCGCCGACGCCGACGACAACACCAAAGGTATTATGAAGAAGACGTTGGAGCGTACTTTCGGTGCCGAAGGAAAGATCAAAATGTGGCTCGGTTCGGACGGCAAGAGCTTCATCACTGCCAACGCCAAAGATTGGACCGAAGCCAAGAAGTTGATCGAAGAATTTACCTCGGCACAAAAGCCAATCGGCTCGGACGGAGCTTTCACCGAAACCCGTAAACAACTGAGCAAGGACGCCAGCATCATTGCGATGTTCGACACTGCCCGCACGATTCACGGGTTCTACACGTTCGGACGCGATCTGTTCCAGGGTCTCGGCGGAGCAATCCCCGGCCTCCCCGCAGTCGCACTCCCCGAACTCAAAGCCCCGGAAGGCAAACCGACATTCGTGGGCTTATCGCTCACTTTCAAACCGGAAACCGCCGAGATCAATATCTTCATTCCGGTCAGTGGGTTCAAAGAATCACGCAAGCTGCTGGCCCCGTTGATCGACCCAGATAACTAAGGGCATGCAATTCGAGTCGTGAATAGACGAAACGCAGTAAACATAGGCGAACACTCTTCTTTTCTGGAACCGTTGGCCTTGTTCTTTCACGGGTCACAGTTCTACACTTCAAACAAAATGCGTTCGGGGTTTTCGATGCACTCTTTGATACGCACAAGGAATTGCACGGCTTCACGGCCGTCAATCAAACGATGATCGTAGGAGAGGGCAAGGTACATCATGGGTCGAATGACGATTTGATCGTTCACGACGACGGCCCTTTTCTGGATCGAGTGCATGCCGAGGATACCCGTTTGCGGTGGATTCAAAATCGGTGTCGAGAGCATCGAGCCGAAGATACCCCCGTTCGTAATCGTGAATGTTCCGCCTTGTAGGTCCGAGGTTGCGAGTTTCCCGTCGCGTGCTTTCACGGCTAATTCGATAATTCGTTTTTCGATCCCCGAAAAACTGAGGGCATCGGCATCGCGTACAACGGGAACCATCAAGCCTTTTTCGGTGCTGACGGCAACGCCAATATCGTAGAAGTTCTGGTAAACGATTTGGTTGCCATCGATCCGTGCATTAACCGAGGGGAACGCTTTCAACGCTTCGATGCTGGCCTTCACGAAGAACGACATAAAGCCCATGCCTACGCCGTGTTTTTCCTTGAACTTATCTTTGTATTTCTCACGGGCAGCCATCACTGCCGACATATCGGCTTCGTTAAACGTCGTGAGCGTGGCCGTTGTTTGTTGCGATTCGACAAGGCGTTTGGCAATCCTTTCACGAAGTGGAGACATGGGTTCGCGTCGGTCGCTCCGCTTACCCGGTGCCGGTGTTGGAACGGGTGCTGGTGTCGGGCTACTGCCATTTGTTGGGATTGGCTTTTGCTCTTTGGCGGCAGCAACATCCTCTTTGATAATCCTTCCCCCGCGACCCGTTCCCGTGATCGTCGAAGGATCGACTTTCTCTTCGGTGGCAAGACGTTGAGCCGCCGGAGAAAGAATCTTTTCTTTCTCGGAGGTCACGTTGACCCGTGAAGGTTGTGCGGAAGTTGCAGCCGGCGTGGGTGTGGGCGAGTTTTTCGGGGCAGGAGCTTTGTCGTCAATGCTGGCAAGGATAGCCCCGACTTGCAAAGTGGCACCTTGTGCGGCAACGTATTTGAGTGTCCCTGCGGCGGGAGCCGTCACGTTTTCACTGGCCTTCTCGGATTCCATTTCGCAAATAGGTTCATCCCGATTGACGTAACTGCCTTCGGGCTTAAGCCACTTGAGCAAACGCACTTCGGTTACAGATTCACCAAACGAGGGGACCGTCACAGGTACCGGCATATCTTCTTACCAATATAAGAGGCTGAAACATCAATCAACCCAACACGGGTTTAGAGTTATTGTAGTCAGTGGAGAGTAGAGAGTCATCAAGAGTTGAGAGTTGAGGATGGAAGACGGTTATTGGGGGTGTGGAGTTTATTAGGTGATCCTTGAATCACCCAACAACCTTCTCCACTCTCCACTATTCCCTATTTCTTAAACAGCCGGTGGTTCTTATTCCCGCCGCTTTCCATGTAGGCAAAGAGGTCGAGAATCTCGTCTTCGGTAAGCACGTCGATCAAGTTGGCGGGCATTGGGGAGACCTTCGATGGCGCTCGTTTGTCGAGGTCGTCCATCGGGATTTCAACGCGGTTCGCCGAAAGAGGATCGGTTTGCACGGTGATCTTTTTCGGTGTTTCGTCAACAACCCGTCCGACAATCGTTTTACCACTCAAGGTCGTAAATGTTTCGTTCTGATATTGGTCAGAAAGAACCTTCGAGGGTTCGGTGATCGATTCTAAAATATCTTTGCGAGCAAAACGACTATTGATCGCAGTGAGGTCTGGGCCAACGGCTCCCCCTTCGTCACCCATTCGGTGACACTTGATGCACTGACCGGCGATAAAGGCATCTCGACCGCGTTCAAAGTTGCGACCCGTGTCGGCTTTGCCAACCTTTTCGAGAAGGTCCGCGGTCTTGTATTCTTTCACAAGTTGTCGAGGTTTCGTGTTGTAGTTGATAACGGCCTTGTCGTTAATGGCAGCGAGGGTTGGGGTGAGTTCTTTGAGTTCGGCTTCCGAGAGATTCGGAATCACATCACGCAAGAAGTTCTTGAGGAAGTTTGCGAAGCTCGCTCCGTCGCCGTAACCGCGACCAGCTTCTTCAAACCACTTGATAAGCTCTGGGGGGTGTTTCCAACCTTTGCGATCTTTCGTCCAATACGAGAGATATTCTTTGCGTTGTTCGATAGTCCATTGACCGAAGGGCAAGGTTCGCAGGTAGAACATGTAGTGGAAAATATCTTCTTGCACTTTCGATTCTGCCATGAGCTTGAGGCACTTGTTAGCGATACCGGGGGCTTGTAAGTAAATCAGCACTTGCGAAATTTCGCGGTCAAGTGCGGTCGATTGGCTTGGGAACAGAGGATCGAGTTCTGCGATAATTTTCTTAGCCTCGGCAACTGTGGGGCGACCTTGACGGGTAAACGTCACGCCAATCACGCGGAGCTTATCGAGTTGCTGTTCCGGTGTGAGTTTGCTTAACGGGAAGTTCGCAAGGGCTGCGAGAATCTCCGGTTGGGTCTTGGCGTCGCCGTAACGAGCCAGAGCCAAAAGCCCTTGAATAGCAGCGTTTGCGTTCTTTTCTTTCAGTGCTTTTTCTTTCCAAGAAGCAACCGGTTGGAACTCGATAGCAACACGGGCAGCATATCGCAAGAAACGGTCGTCGCTACTCAGATGGGGCCATGCGGCCTCAACGGCTTTGGGGTCTTCCTTACCGTGAAATACTTCGAGAGAGTGTCGCAAGTCACGTTCTTTCTTACCTTCTTCCGAAGGTTTGATAGGGTCGGTTGCTTCTTTGCCAACATACGAAAGCCGATAGAGGGCCGCTTGGGTCCCTCGTCCGCCGATGGTGAAGTACATGGCGCCGTCGCCCCCAACAACAACGTCGGTAAGGTTGAGCGGTTTCTTCGGAGCATCTTTTTTCACCAAGCCTAGAGGAGCAACGATGTTTTCGTAAGTAGCAGTGTACGAAGAACCTTTCGGGGTCAGGTGTACTGCAATCAATCGCCCGTAGGTCCAATCGCAAATGTAAATCGCACGTTGATATTTAGCAGGGAATTTTGCGCCAATGGCGTTGCTCACACCCGTTGGCGAACCGACACCGATGTCCACCGTTGAAGGAATGCTATCGGGGTAGTAGCTCGGCCAAACACCTGTTCCTGAACGCCACCCCGCATCGGAACCGCTTGTGCAATGGTTAATACGTGTGGGGCGATACCACGGCATTCCCCAATCCCATTCCATGTCGCTATCGAAGGTGAAAAGTTCGCCATCAATGTTGAAGGCCATGTCGTAGGCGTTGCGGTACCCACCGAGAACCAATTCCCATTCTTTCCCTTCGGCATCGGTGCGAACAACATACCCGCCCGGTGCGAGTTTACCCGCAGCGTGCCCGTTGCCGTCCCACTGACGTGGAAGCAAATGATCTTCCTTGAAGTTGCGATACTGCGACTTGGCCGACATCCCTTCGGGTACATCGGTGTGATTGCCGTTCATAACGTAGATTTTTTGATCTGGTCCGAGAACAACGGCGTGTGGACCATGTTCGCCGGCCCCTTTGAATTCCTTCAAAAAGGTATGGGTGAATTTACCAGTCGCATCTTCTTTGCACTTGTAAAGGCCAAACCCTTTCGGGCCAGAGCCATTCACATAAAGACTGTCAAAGGCCCACAAAATCCCCATCACTTCGGTAATGGGTAAATCGAGCTTTTGCGTTTCGGTCACGGCGCCATCTTTTACGGTCATGCGTAAAAGCGATTGGCCCCGTTGCCCGCCTGTAATCAAACGCCCCTTACCGTCGACGGCAAGGTTAATCCACGACCCTTGCGTCGCAGGATCGGAAGTCGCAAGCAACTCGACCTTAAACCCTTCAGGGAAGTAAAGGTCGGTTGGTTGGGCAGCCTCCTTCTTGGCAGGAGGGTCTTTCTTTTTCGGGGGGTCTTTCTTCTCTTGGGCCCAAGCCGATGCGTTCAGCACCGCAAGGCAAAAGGCAAAGCAAAAAAATCGTCGTAACACGGAAGAGGCTCCGGAATAGGATTAAGGCGGGTGAATGTTCTTAGGTATCGTATCAATAGGTCGTGGTTTGGGAAGGCATCGTGTCGGACGATCTGGTCTTACAAAAAATCCGGCTCTGGCAAATTTTTCTGGCAACGATATATCCCGAAAAAACAAGGTAAAAAGACAGTAACGCAGAGGACGCAGAGAAAACAAAAAAGAGAAATAAACCGCAGAGGAACGGAGGAGCGGAGAAGACAAAAAGGCAGGAAATAAATTGGTCTTCTGGCTTTTTAATTTTCGCATTTGTCTTCTTTGCGTCTCTGCGCCTTCTGCTTTACTGTCTTCTGCTTTTTGACTTGGTTTTTCTAAACTGCACGTCGGAATAATTCGCCATACCACTTCTGACTCCCTTTAACCCTTGCAATCGTTAGAATCGGAATCTCGTCTTCTGGAAATGTGGCACATTCGCTATATCAGCATCATTACGAGTAATCGTTTTTATTGCACTATTAGGATGAATCGATTGCTTTGGAAGGATGCTATGCAACTGCGAAATGTCGTGCAGAATCGGGATTGTCTCAAGGGTTTCAAACACCTTGCAGACGGTGCCGTTGATTTGATTATCACCGATCCCCCTTTCAATATAGGTTACGAGTACGACCAATACGACGACCGACGCACGAAAGCCGACTATCTGGATTGGTGCGACCTGTGGTTGCGAGAGTGTGTGCGGACCCTTTCGGATCGCGGATCGATGTATCTGGCGATTGGCGATGAATATGTTGCCGAACTCAAAATACGTTTGGATGAACTTGGTTTGACCATGCGAAATTGGATCGTTTGGCATTACACCTTCGGGGTGAATTGCACGAAAAAGTTCAACCGGTCGCACGCCCATATTCTGTATTATGTTGCGAACTCAGAAGACTTTACGTTCAACACAGAAGGGATTCGTGTCCCTTCGGCCCGTCAGACTACCTACGGCGATAAACGGGCGAATCCTCGCGGAAAGCTCCCGGACGACACTTGGGTTCTACGCCCGCAAGAAGACGAACGCTTTTTCCAAGAAAGCTCCGATACTTGGCACGTTCCTCGGGTCTGCGGAACCTTTAAGGAACGGACCGAACACCCCTGCCAAATGCCACAAGCCCTACTCGAAAGGATCGTCCGCGTTTCGAGCAATGCGGGTGACCTTGTGCTTGATCCTTTTGCCGGTAGCGGAACAACGCTGGCAGCAGCCAAACGTCTTGCACGCGACTATCTGGGGTTCGAGCTTTCGGCAGACTACGCCACATCGATTGAAGAACGCCTTGCACGTGTTGTTCCTGACGAAGATGAGATCGTTAAACGTGGTGCAAAGAAAACGGGGGTTCGGGTTCAGGAAGCGTAATTTTCAGTTTTGTACCCCTATATTTTCTCTTTTCTCAAGTCGAATTGGAAAATTTTCCCGCTGGGTACTGGACAACAGCCCGTTCAACCCGCAAAATGTCTTTTTTGAATTTGGAATTTCGCGTTGTTGCGCGTTTAGGTAGTGGTATGCCGACAATCAATCAGTTGGTTCGTAGTCCTCGAATTGTTCAACGGTCGAAACCGAAGCACCCTGCTATGCAAGGTTGCCCGCAAAAGCGTGGTGTTTGCTTGCAGGTCAAAACGATGACCCCGAAAAAGCCGAACTCGGCCCTTCGGAAGGTTGCTCGGGTTCGTCTCTCAAGCGGTATCGAAGTGACGGCGTATATTCCCGGTGAAGGCCACAACCTCCAAGAGCACTCGATTGTGCTTGTGCGTGGTGGTCGTGTGCGTGACCTTCCCGGTGTGCGTTACCACATCGTCCGAGGGGTGCTGGATACGCAAGGCGTCGCCGACCGTAAACAAGCTCGCTCGAAATACGGCTCGAAGAAAGAAGGGAAGTAGTCCCGAATTGGAAGACCTCAACAACAACGAATTATTTAACCAGAAACCAGAACGAAATAACGACGAACGATACACATGGCGAAGTCTCTTACCGCAAGCTATACCCACTTCAAACCCGACTTCCGATTCAACTCGGAGCTCGTGGCGAAGTTCATCAACTGTATGATGTACGATGGCAAAAAGGCCACCGCTACCCGTATTTTCTACGATGCAATGGACCGCATTAAGGAACGTCTACCCGATGCCGATCCCTTGCAGATTTTCATCGCAGCTATCGAGAACGTCAAACCCTCTGTCGAAGTGCGATCACGACGGGTCGGGGGGGCCAACTACCAAGTGCCGATTCCAGTAAAGCCAAAACGTCAACAATCGTTGTCGATCCGTTGGATTCTCGAAGCCTGCCGCGATAAGTCAGGCCGACCGATGTTCCAACGCCTTGCCGACGAACTTGTCGCTGCCAGCAAACGCGAAGGCGAAGCAATGGCAAAACGCGAAAATACCATCAAGATGGCAGACGCCAACAAGGCATTCTCGCACTTCGCTTGGTAAGACAATTTGGTCAACACGAAAAATGGTCGCTAATCGGCGTAGGCTGGTGGGCGACTTTTTTCTTTGGTGGGTATTGTAAAAGCATGCCAAAAGCCGGGGCCGAAGACCTCGGCTAAGAGAAAGCCCCGTTGGGGCTAAAGCAGGTGGTTTTGGTATTGTTAGACCGGTGCGCAAGCACCGGTAACCCATCGAATAACCGTTGCTTGCGCACCGGTCTAACAATACCAGAAGCCCCAACGGGGCTTTGTTTTAGACGGGGTCTTCGGCCCCGGCTTGCTCCGCAAGACCGGTTTGCCTCACGTTGCTCCCGTTTTTGAAAACAACAAGAGTTGAACAACTAATAACGCCTTCACTAGCAACTGACAACTAACAACTGGCAACTACTATGTCCGCTTCTGTTGATCTTTCCAAAATCCGAAATATCGGCGTGATTGCCCATATCGATGCGGGTAAAACCACGACGAGCGAACACCTTCTCTATTATTCTGGGGCCAAGCATCAACTCGGAGGGGTCGATGCAGGGACAACCGATACCGACTACGATCCCGAAGAGCAGCAACGGGGTATTACGATTTATTCCGCGTGTGTCCCCTTGAATTGGATGGGGCATACGTTGAACCTCATTGATACCCCCGGACACGTTGACTTCACCGCAGAGGTCGAACGGTCGTTGCGTGTTCTGGATGGGTGTATCTGTGTGTTCGATGCTCAAAAAGGGGTCGAAGCTCAATCGGAAACGGTTTGGCGTCAGGCGAATAAATACGCTGTTCCTCGGATTGTCTTCGTCAACAAAATGGATGTGGTCGGCGCAAACTTTGCCAACGTCCTCACGCAAGTTCGGGATCGGCTTGATGGCAACCCCATCCCGTTGATTATCCCTATCGGGGCAGGTTCACCCAAAGAGACGCAAACCTTCTTTACGGGGATTATCGATCTTTTATCGATGAAGGCGTTGTATTTTGAAGCTCCCGTTGGCAAGACCATTCGCCAAGCCGAGATACCCGCCGAGTATCTCGAAGAAGCCCAAAAATACCGCGAACAACTCTTCGACGTGCTGACCCAAAACGATGAAGCCGACGTGATAACGACCGCCTACCTCGAAGGGAAAGATATCCCCATCGACAACATTCGTAAGCTCATCCGAGAACAAACGATTAAGCGAATCATTCAACCCGTGTTGTGCGGTTCAGGGCGTGAGCATGTCGGGGTTCAACCTGTTCTCGATGCTGTTGTTCACTATCTGCCAAGCCCGTTGGATCGACCCCCTGTTGTGGGAACCAACCCCAAGAAAGCCGACAAAGAGGAAAAACGAAAGCCCGACCTCAAGGAACCCTTTTCGGGGCTTGTGTTCAAGGTGATTGCCCAAGATTCCGGCGATCTTTTCTTCGTGCGAATTTATTCTGGCACACTCAAGCCCAACACACGGGTCTTGAATGCCGGCAAGGATAGCAAAGAAGTCGTCGGGAAGCTCTATCACATCCATGCCGACCCTAGCCAACGTGACGACCTTCCCAGCACACACGCAGGCGATATCGTTGTGATGATCGGCCTGAAAGATGCAATGACCGGTGACACTCTTTGCGAAACGCAGCACCCAATTTTGCTCGAAAAGATCAGCTTTGCTCAAGCCGTCGTGAGTCAGAGTATCGAGCCAGAATCGGGCGCTGATAAAGATAAACTCGCCAACGCCCTTACGAAACTGCAACGGGAAGATCCCACCTTTATTTGCGAATTCCGAAAGGATACGGGGCAACTTCTGATGAGTGGGATGGGGACGCTTCACCTCGAAGTGAAACGCCACAAGCTCGAACGTGATTATCGTCTCAAGATTCGGGTTGGTCGTCCCCAAGTCAGCTACCGCGAATCGCTACGCCACTCTGCAACCATCGAAGGTTTGTGCGACCGGCAGATCGGGAACACCGCAGCTTGGGCCAAAGTGGTGATTGAGTTCGAGCCGAAGAAACTCGAATCTCCGGTGACTGTGACCAATAAGCTCAAGCCGAATGCGGTGTTGCCCATGTTCTCGCAAGCGATTGAACGTAGCTTGCGGTCGGCCATGCAATCGGGCGAGTACGGGAATCCTATTCTCGATGTCCACGCCACGATTATCGATGCCGTGCAGGACACCGAACGGTCGAGCGAACCGGCGTTCGAGTACGCCACCGATCTTGCCGTGCGAAATGCCTTCAACAGTTCCAACCTCAAGCTCATGGAACCTTTGATGAAGTTGACGGTTTCGGTACCCGACGAGTATATGGGAACGGTGATGTCATATATCCTTTCTCGAAGGGGTGAACTCAAAGACCCGCAATCGGACGGTCGAAACGCCGAGATTCTGGCCTATGTCCCGCTCAAAGAAGTGTTGAACTACGCCGACGAACTCCGAAGCCTCACACAGGGACGAGCAAGCTCCAGCCTCGAACCCGCAGGCTACGGCGACGCCCCAGACGAAATCCTCCGCAGGATGCGAGACGGCGAGATGTGATATCTCAAAACTTGCCCATGAATTTCTCACTTTTCAGATTCAGGTTCTTGACCACCATAACAACTTAGGGTAGCATAACTTCCTATCCCACCCTGCGACGTTCGTGTCGCACAACGATAACCTACATTAGCCCGTATCGAGGGCCTCTCATGGTGCGAATGCGTTACTCCTTCTTTGCGCTTGGCTTGCTTGCCTTTGCGTTTCCGGCCCTTGCTCAACAGCAACCGGGTGTGGCTTACCCTCGTCTCGATACCATCACGCCAATGGGTGCGAAGTTCGGTACCACGATTGATGAGTTCGTCATCACAGGGACCGACCTTGACGAAGCCGATGCGCTCATCTTCAGTCATCCGAATATCAAAGCCGAGATTTTCGTTCCGCCTCCACCGAAGGTAGACCCGAAGGCCGATCCGAAAAAGAAAGACCCGCCACCCATGCCCCCGAAAGGTCCGCTTCCCCCGAATAAATTCAAGATTACCGTTGGGGCCGATGTTCCTCCCGGACGTTACGACGTTCGTGCGAAGAATAAACTTGGCCTTTCCAACCCGCGTTCGTTTGTTGTCGGCGACCTTCCCGAAGTGCAAGAGAAAGAACCAAACAACGACGTTCCGCAAGCTCAGAAAATTGATATTAACAACATCGTGAATGGGGTGATTTTGACCCCGACCGATGTGGACCTCTATACCGTCACTGCGAAGAAAGGTCAGCGTTTGGTGATGGCGGTGGCAGCCGGTTCGATTGATAGCCGTGCCCGTCCGCAAGTCGAGTTGTTCGACAAGGATTCCAAACGGATTGCCTTTGCCAATGCAACACGCGGTTCCGATACCGTTGCCGATGCCCTTATTCCAGAAGATGGCGAATACTTCGTCCGTGTCACCGAGTTCACCCACACGGTAGGGGGGCCTCAGAATTTCTACCGTCTTACAGTAACGACAAATCCTTGGATCGACGCCGTTTATCCGCCCGTTGTGGAACCGGGTAAAGCTGCCCAAGTGACCCTGTACGGACGCAACCTTCCGGGGGGAACTCCTGCCGAACCGCCAGGCCGTGTGGGTGCACCTGCCCTTGAAAAATTAGTTGTCACGATCAACGCTCCCGCCAATGATGGCAAGCAAACCTTTTCGACCTCGGTCGAACCTAAGCAATTTTCGGTTGATGGGTTTGAGTATCGTTTGAAGGGTCCGAGTGGCATGTCGAACCCTATCGTTCTTGGGTTCGCCCGCGAAAAGATCGTCACCGAAACCGAACCGAATGACACCACCGACAAACCGCAAGTCGTTACCTATCCCTGCGAGATCATGGGACGGATCGACAAACGCAACGATATGGACTGGTACAGCTTCGATGCCAAGAAGGGCGAAGTTGTGATGATCGATCTGCTTGCAGATCGCATCGGAAGTGGGACCGACCTTTACTTCACGCTCGTCAATCCGAAGAGCAAAGCCGAGATTACCGAACAAGACGACAACCCTGAAATTCTTTCGCCAACGCAGTTCTTCAACCGAACATCGGACCCTGCGGCGTTTAAGTTTGTGGTGCCGGAAGATGGTTCCTACTTGGTGCGAGTTGGTTCACGCGAAGGGAACTTCCTCTATGGACCGACGGTGGCTTATCGTCTCAAGATCGGTAAAGAGCAACCCGATTTCAAACTCGCTGCCATGCCCCCCAGCATCATCCTTCCCGATGTGACTGTGCTTCGTGCTGGTGGTGCGAATTACTTATCGGTGTTCGTTCATCGTCAAGACGGTTTCACCGGAACGATTACTCTCACCGCCGAAGGGCTTCCCGCAGGCGTAACCTGCGCTCCGCAAACGATTGGGCCAAACCAAAAGCTTGCTCAGTTGGTGTTGGAAGCCGCTCCGAGTGCGGTGTCTTTTGAAGGGCCTATCGTTGTCAAAGGGACTGCGACTATCGGTGGCAAATCCGAAGTGCGAATTGCCAAACCCTATACGATCATGTGGGCAGGCCAAGCCCAACAAAATACGCCTGTCTTTACCCGTGCGGATCAATCGTTGTATCTGGTGATTCGAGATAAAGCTCACTTCACGGTGACACCTAACCTTGCAGGAGCGTTTATCAAGAAGGAAGAAAAAATAACCCTTCCTCTAACGGCCAAACAAGGCGAAAAGATCACGGTACCTTTCACGGTTAATCGTATCTCGAACGAATCGAAGGTCGCAATCAACGTGCAAGGGATGGCAACCTCTCCGGGGAACGCTCAACAGTTACCGATCACGATTGGTAACAATAACGCTGCTATTCCCGTCACCCCAGATAAGACGGATGGAGCCTTTGTCATCGACATTAAGCCGAATGCGTTGCCTGGTGTTTATACCCTTGCTTTGAAGGCCACTGCGGTAATTCAATACGATAGGGGTGATAAGAAAACCCGACCCGCTACGATTGAATATGCCCTTCCCCCAGTAACGATTGAAGTTCTCCCAACGGCCCTTGCTAAGGTAACAATCACCCCACTCACGGCCCCGATTGCAGCAGGCAAACCCGGCGAGTATTTGGTCAAGATCGAACGCTTGAACGAGTTCGCTGGTGAGTACAAGATCAAGACCGTTCTTCCTCCGACTGCCAAAGGAATTACGATTGACGAGTTCACCGTGCCTGCCGGTCAAACCGATGTCAAAGTACCCGTGAAGGTCGCTGCCGATGCTCCGGGGAATAAATTCGATAACCTTGTGAACGTCATCGTCACCGGAACCTATGGCGGGAAACACCCCATCGCAGTCGAAGCCAAGATGAGTTTGCAAACCCTGCCAAGTTCGCTCGGTAAAATTACCTCGGTCGCTCCGATGGCTCCTTTTGCTCCGGGTGCGAAGCCCGGCGAGTTAGTCGTGAAGGTCGAACGCTTACACGGTTACACGGGTGACTTTGCCCTCAAACTTGCACTGCCCCCCACCGCCAAAGGAATTACCCTTCCGCCCACGATTTCGATTGCTGCCAACCAAAACGAGGTTAAGATTCCCGTAACCATCGCTGCCGACGCCCCACCCGCGAAGCTCACCGATTTCGTCGTAACTGCTACCGTGAATTTGGAGAATAAGTATCCCATCGTTCACGAAGGGAAGGCATCGTTTGAAGTGTTGCCTGCATCGTTCGGCAAAGTGACGATTGCTCCACCCAAAGCAATCCCCGCCGGAACCGATGGCGAACTCGTCGTGAAAGTCGAACGCCTACACGGTTACGTTGGCGATTACAAAATCAAGGTCACCCTTCCCGCAACGGTCAAAGGTGTGACAATTGCCGAAGCCACAATAGCTGCGAATCAAACCGAAGTGAAGATTCCGGTCAAAGTCGCTGCCGATGCCCCAGCAGGGCCAGTTGCGAACATCCCCGTTGCAGTAACGGCCACCTACGAAGGGAAACACGCTGTGGTTACGCAAGCAATGGCAAGCGTAACGATTGAGAAAGCAGCCCCGCCGAAGAAGTAGAGATGCGACGGGTTGTCGAACGTGTAAGCCTTCCGCGAAACCCCGAAGATCGCCTAGCCCCCCACTCGGTGCTACGCACCTTCGAGGGCAGGGCTAGGCTACAACAAGAATACGCTCTACGAGCTAAGCATTCAAAACCAGCAGGCGAACCGGCGACTTTAGTCGCTGGATTTTGTTTTGGGTTCACCAAGAAAGTTAGGCTCTTTTGAAGAACCCCGCGACTAAAGTCGCCGGTTCGCCAAAAAAGTGCTGAGCCCGGAGGGCGTACCCCGAATAGCCTAGCCCTGCCCTCGAAGGTGCGTAGCACCGAGTCGGGGGCTAGGCGGACTTGCGGGAATCCCAACAAACCTTGAAAAACCAAACGATTGATTCGCCCCAAGAATTGACCCTAACCTAAACCTACCGATGAAAAAATCACTTTCGATGTTTGCGTTGCTGATATTACCAGCATTCGCATGGGCACAAGGCCCGAACGACACCAAGCAAATTCCAGAGATTAAACTGGATCGCAAAGAGCCTGTCGATTACGGCAAAGATATTGCTCCGATCTTCAAGAATAAATGTCTCGTTTGTCACTCCGGTAAAGAGACCGGCGGGAAGCTCGACCTGAGTACGCATGCCAAACTGATTGCGGGCGGAAAGAAGGGGAACCCCATTGTTGCAGGGAAGTCTGCCGAGAGTATCCTGTACAACTACTGTGCCCGAATTGCCAAACCGATCATGCCTCCCAAAGGCGAAGAGCCGTTGAACCCCAACGAGCTTGCCTTGCTCAAGCTCTGGATCGATCAAGGGGCTAAACCGCCGGCGGATAGCACAACCGTTGGGAGTGGCAAACCCGAAGTGGTTTTGACTCTTCCGCCCAGCGTCGTGAAACCAATTCGCGGTGTTGCTATCAATGCCGACAAATCGTTGATTGCTTCCAGCCGAGGAAACCAGATTCACCTCTACAAAGCCGATGGGTCTTACGTCAAAGCCCTTGTGAATCCCGATCTCAAAACGGCTGACGGCAAACCCGCTCCCGTTGCTCACGTTTCGCTTGTCGAGAGTTTGACCTTCTCGCCGGATGGCAAAACGCTGGTGAGTGGATCGTTCAAAGAAGTCGTGTTTTGGGATGTCGAAAAAGGAACGATCAAACAGAAGCTCAAAGATTTTGCCGACCGTGTCGTTGCGTTGAATTTCTCCGGCGACGGTAAGTATCTGGCAACGGGTGGCGGTGCTGCCACCGAAGACGGCGAACTCAAAGTATGGAACGCCGAAACCTTCAAACTCCAAGTCGAGATTAAGCCAAGTCACTCCGACACGGTCTTCGGTGTTTGCTTCAGTCCCGATAACACCAAGCTCGCTTCGTGTGGTGCCGACAAGTTCGTGAAAGTGTTTGAAATCCCTTCCGGCAAGTTCTTGAAATCCTTTGAAGGTCACACCAACCATGTGATGGATGTGGGTTGGAAATCAGATGGCAAAACCCTTGCGAGTGCAGGGGCGGATAACAACGTCAAAGTGTGGGACTACGAAAAAGGCGAACAAGCCCGCACAATCCGCGCTCACCAAAACCAAGCCACGCGACTCGTCTTCGTTGGCAAGACCTCGACCTTCCTCACGGCATCGGGCGATAAAAACGTGACCATGTTCAATGCCGACAACGGGCAGAACGTGCGAAACTTCACCGGCGGAACCGACTTCATGTACGCCGTCGCTGCCAGCACCGATGGTAAGCTCGTCATCACGGGGGGAGAAGAAGGGGTCGTCCGAATCTACAACGGCGACAACGGCACATTGGTGAAAGCCGCCTACCCACCCGGCGAAGAACCCAAGAAAGAAGAGCCGAAGAAACAGTAACCGATTCAAATGCCGAGGCCGAAGACCCCGTCTAAGAGAAAGCCCCGTTGGGGCTAAAAAGCAGGTGTTTTGGTTTTGTTAGACCGGTGCGCAAGCAACGGTTTTTGTCTTTAGCCCCAACGGGGCTTTCTCTTAGACGGGGTCTTCGGCCCCGGCTTGCTTCGGAATTGCGAAAGGTCACTTCCCCGGCGTGTATTTCTTGAGTTCGGTGATTTGGGGCTTTGCACCTTTTGCTTTTTCTTCTTTTGACATAACCGGTTCCGTGCGAACCATTCCAACACCCTCCACAAGCCAGCATTTTGATTCGGTCGTCTTGCCTTCTTTTTGACTTTTCGGGTCGTACTCGCCGACGGTTGTAATTAGGGTGCGAGCTTGAAATTTACCAGCAGGCACGGTGACTTCCTCCATTCCGCCAACGGTTGTTTTTGCTCGGATGATCACGTCTTTGCCTTCTTTAATAATCCCTTTTAACGTAATAATATCCTCCCAAGTATCCCCCTGTTTTGCACCCTTTTTCCAAAGAGTCGTCTTCACTTCGGTTTTGGCAAAATCTTTTACCCCAATAATCTCTTTCTCAGAGATGCGAATAGTTGACTTCCCAAAATCAAGCCCGAACATGGTTTCTTCCATTTCGGCTGCGAGGTATTCTTTTTCCTTTGTCACTTTCGTACATCGAACTACGAATTGGATTTCCTTTCCCAAGCTGTCACTCCCCTTGCTGTATTCCCACACTGAGCCTTCATTAATGGGGAAATAGCCGAGTTCTTGGTCGTCTTTGGGTAGCACAGACGCAGGAATGAATGCGATTGCAATCAGAATAAAAAGTGAACGCATGGGGACTCCTTTTTTTTGGACTTGGGCGAAGAAAAGGTGATTCTAACCTGCGTCGAGTTTCTGGAAAAGGTCACTTATCAAGCCTGCTCAGTCGGCTTTTTTCTTCGGTAGGTATTCTTCGAGTTCGTAGATCAGGGTTGTCATGGTTGCGGGTGAGGGTGAGTAGACCCGTTCGCGTTTAACGATACCTACGCCCTCCGCAAGCCAGAACTTGAGGGTGATTTGAGTCTTGCGACCGACATTAATTCCTTTTCCGGCGGGATCGACTTCGATTTTGTGCGAGACGACAACGCATTTATATTTCCCCGCAGGGACGGTGATTTCCTCGGATTCTTCGACGACGGATTCGGCTTTTCCTTCCCGTATTTTGTTGTAGGAAACTTTCCCTTCCCACTTATCGCCGGGTTTGGCCCCTTTCTTGTAAATCACAAGGTCGTACGGAATCATGTTCGATTCACGGCAGATAATCTCTTTCCCGTTGATCTCGAAGGTTTCGGCACGCACGGTCACGGATTTGCCGAGGGTGTTTCCGACCTTGATTTTGGTGAGGTCTTTTTCCGTTTCGACCTTTTCAATTGTCATTACGGTGGTATTCTTCGTAGCGATCTTTGCCGTTTTCGACATCGATGATTGTGCATACGTCCATTGTGCCCCTTCCTTAACGGGGAAGTAGTCGGGCACTTTGACATCTTTCGGAGCGGGTGCTGCCAGCACAATTCCGCACAGAAGTAAGCCCGCACATGCTATTGTTCTCATTCGTATAATCTCGCAAAGGTTTATTTTTTCGGTGTGTATTCTTCGAGTTGGTAGGCGTTACCATCGATTTGGATTGGTCCCAGATTCATGACTCGTTCACGCTTGACGATCCCGACATCGGGGGCAAACCAGATTTTGATATCGAATATCAGCTCGTTGTTTGCGGGCTTTGCACCACCCGGAATACCGAGATTTATTTTGGCTTGGTGAGTTGTTACGATGCAGTTATATTTTTTACCGCCAACGGTGATTTCCTCGGGTGCGCCTACGACCGATTCTGCGGCCCCTTGTCGAGTGGTTGCATAGGTCACGTTGCTTTCCCACTTCTCACCCACTTTGGCCCCTTTCTTGAACAAAATTAAACCGGCAGGAATATCACTCGATTCAATAATCATCAGATCATTTCCTTTGATTTCAAAGGTTTCCGAGAGTTTACGTCCGCCGTCTAACCCGTGTGACATAACGATTTTTGTACTCTCTTTCTCAATCGTCACTTTTTGAACGAGGACATTTATTTTGAGAGTCTTTTGCACTTTAGCACGATTGGAAGGGGTGTACGAATAACTCCACTCGCTCCCTTCCTTCGCAGGGAAGTAATCGGGGACCTTCACCTCTTTCGGGGCAGGGGCTGCCAAAGCAATTGTCCCGAAGATCAAAATGAGAACCGCCATTCGCATAGGTTTTTCTCCCAAAGTGAGGTTAGTGTACCCCAGAACACCCCGATTCTCAACGAGATTCTCACTTTGTAACGAAAGTAATACGCTTGGGTCTGGCAAATAATTCTGGCAAGAGGAAGAAGGCAGTAACGCAGAGGACGCAGAGACGCAAAGACGCAGAGAAGACAAACCAAGAAGCGTTAGCCACAGATGAACGCAGATGAACACAGATAAGGCAAAAGGCAGATGAAGGCAGGAGGCAAAAAATGCTTCAGGGTTTCGGCCCGGTAATGAGTAGCCCCGCCTGTCCCAAGACGAATGCAACGCATTCGGCGAGGGGGGCGGGGCGATCTACGGGTAACAACCCAAAGATTTTGTTTCCACCAAAGAAAATAAAGCGATCCTCTTCGTTCTCAAACGGGTTAAAAAATAAAGACTGCGGTTCTTGTCCCCAAGAATCCTCGTCTCACGATTTTCTCTTTTCTCAAAGAGGAGGGCTACCCGCCATGCGTCTTTTTCCCGGACTGATTTTGCTTCTCGCTTGTTGTTCGACCCTTTTCGGTGCCGAGATTTCCGAACGGGTCGAATATCCTCTCAAAAGTCCTCGTTCGCGTGAACCCGTTCTGGGTGGCTCGAAAGAGAAAGTCTTTTTTGCGATCTGGATTCCAGACGGTGTCAAGACCGTTCGCGGGGCGATTTGCAACCCCTTCTCGAAAGATGAACCCGTGAGCAAACATTGGCGAGCAGCGTGCCAACAGTGGGGGTTTGCGTATCTTCAAGTCGATTTCGATGCCGTGAAGAAGGAAGAATTTACCCTGATCAAAACTGCCCTCGTCGATCTCGCCAAACAGACCAAACACCCCGAACTCGAAAACCTTCCCCTCTGTTTTACGGGGATGTCGCGTGGCGGTGGAATGAGTATGAACCTCGCTGAGATGATGCCCGAACGCACGATAGCAAGCATTCCTGTTTGTCTCGAAGTCGGCCCCGAATCAGAAGCAACTCGTCGTGTCCCTGTCCTGACGGTGTTCGGCGAAAAAGATGGCTCGCAAATGGAAAAGCTCCTCGGCAAACTCCCCGTTGCACGGAAGCTGGACGCTCATTGGGGGCTTGCGGTGCAATGGAATCGTAAACATGAATTCGGACAAGCCAACAACCTTTCGTTTATTTTTCTCGACGAGGTCATCGCAAAACGTCTTCCCAAAGACGGCGGAAAACTTGCCGAGATTCCCCTTGAAGAGGGTTGGCTTGGCGATGTCGAAACTTGGAGCAAAGAGGGTAAACTTCCGACACTCCAATCATGGAAAGAATACAAGGGAGATCGCACGAAGGCGAGTTGGTTCCCTTCCGAACGGGTTGCACTGACGTGGCGATCCTTCGTGGCATCGACGAAAGAGGTGGTGATTGCAGAACCGACGGGCCTCGGCGACGGGCAGGCTTTTGGTTCACACAGTGCCAAGAAACCAATCCCCGTCAAACTGACCCTTGCTGCCAGTTTGAAACCCAAAAAGGTCGAGCTTTGGGATGCCCACCAACGGCTCGCCGAGAAGACCGAAGCCGGTTGGAACTTTGAAGTCACGCTCAAACCGGGTATCCACGCCCTGTATGCCGTTGTCATCCAAGAAGGCCAAGAACCCAAGCTCTCACGCCCGCACACAATCGTCGTCGGTGAGTAAACCCCTACCGATTCAGCAACTCCCGAACCCGTGCGAATTCATTGTCGGGGCCACCTTCCCACCCTTGAATGAATATCCAACGCTCTCTTTGATCGGGTCGAATCCACCCCTCGTCGTCATCGATTAAGTAGACCTCTTCGAGCTGGCAATTGGGAATAAAGTAAAGGTCTTTGTAATCGCCACTCCAATCGATATACTCAAGCCGATCTAAGAATTGCGACGGAATTTCGTGTTGCTCTTCGAGAAACTCTAACACCTCACGGGCATCGGAACCTTCAACGGTGGTGAACAAAACCAGTCGCGAAAACCGCTCACAACAAAATTCCAGAAACTCGTAAAGTCCCGGTCGCGGTCGGCCACTGAGGGCATTGTTAACCAGAGTGCGTTCAAGGTCAAGGGCTAACGTAGTGACGGGCATCAGCCGTAAACCCTCCGCGATTCTTCGATATGCCATTCCAGAAAATCGATTAACTCATCTCGGGGAACAGCGTCGGCATTGTGAGCGCAAAGTTCGACTAAATCACGGGCAGGATTTCCTGTGAAGGGGTGAATATCGATTTGAACAGGTGAAAAGGTTTGGTTGCAAAACACATACAAAAGGTTGGCTTCAAGAGCAGGTAACTCTCTCGACTTCACACAGGCAACCATCTGTTCCAAAATCTCAATCCGTTGCTCTATCGTTAGGGTGGATTCACCAAGAATCGAAAGAGCAAGAAAACCGTTTTCGCCATGTGGGTAGGTAATTTTATCTATCAGACGAGGAATCAGATCATCGACCATCAAGGAGTCGGGCTTTTTCATCAAGTAATAGACTTGGATAACGCGAAGAGCTTTTTCAACCAACGACCTCTGGTTGGTGTCCAGATATTCTTCGCATAAAGAAGTATCGAGAAAGCAGGCTTGGAGTTCGGCATCGATTGAAGCCTGATTCAAAATCTCGATTATCGATTCGTGGTCACGCTGAACACGTTCATACTCATTCAGATACACCATCTTTGCCCACGAAAAAGGTACTTCTGGGTTTGCTTTGATCCAGTCGATGTTCTCGACACTCTCTCGGCTCATGGCGACCTCTTAAGAAAAATGCAATCCGACGGGCCTGATTGGTTATTCTGACACCTCGTTTATTCTAATTCCACGCCGATTCGCAGCAACTCTCCGCCCGTAAATTCCAGTCGCACGCCATCGCCGTTTACCGGAAGATCGATGCTGGGCAAACCGTCGCTTCCGAGGTGATAGGCGCGGGCGACGTTTCTTGGGCAGCGTAATTCGGCTGATCCTCCGTGTAAACCTGTTGTTTCTTGCAGGGTCAAGTGCAGGATGCGTTTTTCGCCAGTGGGTCGCAGGTCTACGAGGTGCAAGTTGGGGGCGTCGAGATGGAATAACCAGCCCGACGGACCAATGTGCGGTGCCCCTTTGCTTGAACCCACGAAGCAAACCGGTGCAGTCACCCCTGATGCAAGGGGCATCCACGAATCGCGGTCGATCCCGATAGCAAGCTCGAATGTGGTTTCGGTTTCTCCTTCGGGAATCATTACAACGTCCAACATGCGATTGCCGTTTTTCTGCACGAACGGCAGGCCACCCGTCAGAATTGCGGTCGATGCTCCGGGGAACTTGAGCTCGATAAAATCGGGGCTTTGCGGTTTGCTGTGGTTCGTCCCGATTGCCACACCGCATAGGCCACGCTGCATATGGATACGGTCTTCGCGGTAGGCAAAACGTGAGCCGTAATAGGCATGCCATGCGTACCCTTCAACGGGATTGATTGGCTTAATCTCGGTGCGAATTTCAAGGAGGGGTCGGGATAACCACACTCGGAATCGTTGCTTGAATGTTGCAAGCTCTTCGTTTTGTTCGTTGAGGATGGACCCTTCGGTCGTAATTTCTCCGAGTGCTGGCCCTGACGAGGTGATCGTCAGGGTTTTGCCCACGCACTGGGAACCGGGATTATAAACCAGCACTTGGGCAAGGCGAGGAATACGATAGCGAAGATCGCGTAGCACTTTGAGGCAACCGGTGTTCGGATCGATTTCGGCTTCGAGATATTCGTTGCGGATCAAGTTCCCTTCGGCATTGCGAACGCGGGCACGGGGTGAGGGTGTCCCTTTCGGGGTTTTGGGAATCCACGCAAAACCCAGAGGCGGAACTTCGACGACGAATTTGGCTCCGTTGCTATCGCTCTGAGAGGCTTTGACCGGCCCATCGAGCGGAACGGCTCCGGTATCGGGAATCTCAAGGGCGACCCGTCGCGTAAACGGGGCTTGGTTCAAAAGCAAGTAACCGGGTTTATTCGCTTCTGCCCGTGATTGCAACCGCTCGGCAAGACGATTCAACACCCGAGATTCCAGATTCTGGAAGGCTTCGCTTGCAACGGTTTCGGGTGCCGTGACCTCGGCCTTTCGCTCTTCTTGGACAAAGGTTTGAATATCGTCAGACTCTTCTTGCGTCGGGTCTTCCGGACCGAGTGCCCGATAAATCGCCATCAGCGAAGAGACTGTATCGAACCGGCGACGCAAACGGGCAAAGGCCGGAAACACGCTCACGGGATTCGGCTTATGGGCGCTGACACGCTGATCGAGATCGTCCGCGAAAAAATCGTCAATCGGGGCGATACCCGCATACTCACCGGCGTGAGCTTCCGATAAATATCGCCCCATCGTGGCAAACTCACCGAGTGCCGGACCAAGTTCCACAAACGCCAAAAGGTCGCGGTAAAGTGGAAACGCGGTTTGACCTTCGTGGCTAATTGCAATCGTTGGCGAGCTATCGTTCATGGTTGCCGAATGCAGCGTGGTGACGAGATTAAAAAACGTCTCGGCTTTGTGCAACGGGGTCGGCATACGGCAGAAGGTGTCCATCGACTTGCCATCGGGACTGGACCAATTTACGATAGCCGACCGATACGACGGGATAACCGCTCCATCGAAGGCTAATAAACTCCCGCGTTGAAAGCCCGCTACCTGTGCGAGTGCCGGTGTGTACGGGTGGTTAGCCGATTTGCGACGCATCAAAACTTGCACATTCGTTGGCAGGAGCTTGCTCACAATCTCCCGTCCGTACTGCATGTTGTGCAACTGCGAAACGGCGGGCAAAATGCTATCCTCTCGCTCGGTGACAACACCGCCGACGATTTCAATCACGGGGGGTTGAATCGATTCGTCGAGTCGTTCGCGTAGTTTTTGAACCAGTTCGGGTCGGGATTCGTTCAAGGTTTGTAAGGTCTTTCCTGTCGTGAACACATTCAACGGCGACCCTGTTTGAAGGGCGTGCGGAGCTTGTTCGAGTGTGCTGGACTCGTCGAGTTGCCAGAACTCAAGTAAATAGAGAGTCGAACTGGAAATGACCTCGCGTGCGTAGCGTAGCTTCTCGTTTGCCATCCGCAAGTGTGTGGTCACGTCGTCGGGATTGTCCGTGAGTAAGGCTTGCACGGCTTGCTTCAGGTCGTTCCAAAATTCTTCGGCAGCGAGTAACCTTTCGTGGTCAGTCGCTTCGTAAAGGCCATCGATTACGGCATAGGCGAAACCCGTTCCGAAAAAAGGTGCCAGTTGTTCCGGCGTGAGTGCCAAAAGTTTTTCAAGTTCTGGTGCGGAAAAATGTTCCCGGCTTTGTTCACCCTCGGCAGCTTGGCGAATTGCTTGAACGTAATTCGCTACGGTCTCATCACGACTGGTGACAGGAGTGATAACAATGGCCCCGTTTTCTTGGACTCGATACCTCCAATCGTCGGGCAAAAATTGTTGCGGATTTTCGGGAAGGAAATAGATACGCCCCGGTCGTGGGTTTTCGTGGTCGTAGGCGGAATCGACCCGAGGCATAAGATCGCAAAGGAACAGCGACGCCGGATGCCAAAGCATGACCCAGCCGTTAAGCCATGCCCCCATATCCTCCTCGTTAATATAGACCGGATGGTTGGTCGGCAGCCGATACGGGGAAAGTAAAACCGAAAGACGATCAGACATTTCAAAAACTCAGGGTAACCTTATAGAATCACTATTGTAGAGATTTGCTGATCCTGTTGGGTATGGACAATGGCAGAAACAAAGGCAGAACAGATCCGAAAAAAGGTCGAAGGGAACCCGAAAGTCGGCCTTGACTTGGCGAACGCATTCCATCGCCAAACCCAGAGTGCCGAAAGCTACCAAGTGTTTCTCGATGCGTTATTTTTCAATGCCCAATTCAATATCAATCTCGGTCGTAACCGCGACGCTATCGTTCATCTCAACACGATTGATCGGATCACGCCGAATCACCCCCCAGAGGTGGTCGAACGCTTGGCCCGAATGTTTGTTGCTGTCGGAGATA
>VYLT01000026.1_pt1 | contig 33733 bp, 28 predicted proteins | sample 5114261 | NCBI WGS metagenome assembly VYLT01 (sample SAMN12291815, study PRJNA351875) | freshwater metagenome | isolation source: freshwater lake | place: USA: Michigan, Little Long Lake | collected 2011-07-12 | reverse complement strand
CGGCATTCGGCCCTGCTTGCCGACGAGATGGGACTTGGCAAAACCGCCCAAGCTATTCTGACGATTCGGCTTTTGATTCAAGCGGGTTTGGTCAAACGTGTTTTGATCGTCTGCCCGAAACCGTTGGTTTATAACTGGGCGCGTGAACTCAAGCTCTGGGCTGCCGATCTCCCGTTCGAGACTATCGAGACGGATTATGAAACTCGTCGTCGGACTTGGTTGGTCTCGAATTGTCCCGTGAAAGTGATTAACTACGAACTCCTCACACGCGATGCCGAATTCCTCAGTGATCCTCGTACCGAATTCGATTTGGTTGTGTTGGATGAAGCCCAACGTATCAAAAACTTCGACTCGAAGACGGCCCATGTTGTGAAATCCATTCGGCGTGTGAGGTCGTGGGCACTCACGGGCACACCGATTGAAAATCGCCCCGAAGATTTGATTAACCTTTTTGCGTTTGTCGATCCCGGACGGGTTCCTTTTGATACACCCGCCCGACATATTCCGAAGCTCACTGCGGATTGCATTCTCCGGCGCACAAAGGAAGATGTGCAAGGCGATATGCCCGCAAAGGTCATGCGAGACCTGACGATTGACCTGAGTCCCCCTCAACGCGAAGCCTACGAGCTTGCCGAACGGGAAGGGGTTATTCGTCTGAACGACCTCGGCGATACGATCTCGGTGCAGCACGTGTTCCAGTTGGTTATGCGCCTGAAACAGATTTGCAACTTCGACCCAGCAACGGGGAGTAGCAGCAAGCTCGAACAACTGTTAGCCGATATGGAAGAGGTTGCTGCAAACGGTCGCAAAGCGATTATCTTTTCGCAGTGGGTGGAACCCCTTGAGGTGCTTGCCAAAGCTCTCGACCAATACAACCCGATGCAGTTTCACGGCAAGATACCCTCTTCGCAACGGCCTGCCATCATCGACCAATTCCGCGACGATCCTTCCAAGCACGTTATTTTGATGAGCTACGGAACCGGCAGCGTCGGGCTAAACCTGCAATTCGCCAACTATGTATTCTTGTTCGACCGTTGGTGGAACCCTGCCGTCGAAGATCAGGCCATCAATCGCGCCCACCGCATCGGCCAAAAACACCCCGTCACAGTGACTCGATTCCTCACGGAAGAAACCATCGAACAACGAATCGCCGAAATCCTCGAAAACAAACGCCGCATCTTCATGGAGCTTCTCGAGCAAAACGGCCCCCCGCCGGTACTGGGGCTTACGGAAGAGGAGATATTCGGGCTATTCGATATTCGAGCAAGGCCACGAAAAGCAGCGTAGGCGGAGGATCAGTATGGGTGAAGGGCAACCGAATTCGATAATCGGTACGGATCTCGTTGAGCTAGTCCAAAATTTCACCAAATGCCACAGCCTCAAAGAGGAGGCATTATCGGCTTGTTGGAAGTGGTTACGTTCAGGAGACGCTGAAGGGCATTTAGACAGCTACCCCCTTGAGGAGTTTCAGGTTGTCTTTGCGTGGTCTGGACTGGTTGTTGAACACCATTCTTTAACGTACCCTTTTCTTGAAATTCATTTCGGATTATACATTACCGACCCGTTAGCATATCTGAATCGAAAGCGGATCGGTTACTACGCCTACCTTGCTTCGTTGGATGGTCAATTTGCTGACGAATATCTTGTGTTCAACCCCAAAACCTGATAAGGTCAAGCACATGTCAAACAACCAGAAAAAAGCTCGTCTGATCGTTTCTGTAACGCCCGCAGTGGATTCTAACCACTTTCCAGAGATTGAATTGCTTGGGAATCGTGCTGGTTTGGAATGGTTAGCCGAGAGGATATTGCGTGTCGCACGTTTGGAAGAGGATGAGCATTTTCATCTCGATGAGGAAGTCTGCGCTCCGATCTATTCTTCTCCTGAGGGTTGGTGGATCACGATTTCGCGTTCGGAAAAGGTCTCGTGAACGGCTTGGGGCAAGCCCGCAAGCTGTGAAAATACGGCCCGTTGGGCCTCAGACAGACCACGCGATATATTTCGTGCAACCCCCCAAAGCGTCAGAATACGGATGCCTTAGCCCGAACGGTGCGTATTTTCACAGCTTGCGGGCTTGCCCCAAGTTCTTTGTGCGATCGCCTTTTCCCTAACCACTTCCCCCGTTTCCCGATATAACATTCCTATCTACCGTTGAGCTTTCCCCAGAAAAATACCCGATGCGTTTTATCCCCGTCTTGCGATTAGTTCTGATCTTTTCCGTGTTGGTTGCTTTGGCGTGGCAGAAGGTTGGGCCGGGGGTTTGGCTTCAACGGGCTTACGGCGAGTGGATTCTTCGCGAAGGGAAGATACCCGAATACGAGCCGTTCAATTCCTATTCAGTGCAACCTCCCGACGAGGGCGAAGAAGCTGATACTGCTCACCGATTCAAGGGGGTTGATTATCTCACCCAAGTTGGATTAGCGAAATTGACCGAAGGTTTGGGGAATACCGTTGCGGAGTGGGGGCAGATTGCAGCCCGTTTTGCGATCCTTCACTACGCTTTGGGTCTGGTCGCGTTTGTCTGTTTAATGCGGGCGTGTCAGGCAGCTTCGGGGTCATCTTTGTTTGGTGCGGTCTTTGCCATCGTTGGGTTTGTGCCTCTCATGCTGGTGAGTTACCCACAAGATGCTCAACTTATTGGTTTAACGCTCTTTTGCATATTCCTCGATTTCCTGAGTAAAGAACGTATCTCTTGGTTGGCCCTTTTGGTGCTACCGGGATTGTGGGTTGTGTGGGTGAATGCCGACGGTGGATTCCTTGCGGGTGGCTTGCTCTTCGTTTGTTTTCTGGGATCGCGTGTTATTGAGGGGTATCAACTACTTCGCAATCCGCCCTATCAACGCGATGAGGTGATTCGCGTTACAAGGAATATCGGGATAACTTTTGTGGTTGTGGGGGCGTCGCTGTTCCTCACAAAGTACAACCATTATGGGTACGGGGTTATTAAACTTGCTCTGCTCTATCCTCGCGGGGATAACATACCCGATCTCACTTGGTGGCAACCGCTTGAGTACAGCAAACCGACGCTCCTTTGTTGGTTGGTGCTGGGTTTCTTGGCGGGTGTGGTGTTGTTCCAAGTTGCAAGTCGTCGTGTAATGGGGGCCAAGTATCTGATACCCGTCGTTGCAACGCTCACTTGGGCATTAGTCCACGAAAAGGCAAACGTGTGGTTCTTCGTTATCGCTGCATGGGCAGGAGCTTATCTCTTCCTCGGGATCATTGGTAAATACTGGCCGAGTGAGGCACGCAGTTCGTGGAAGTACAAGGTGTTGTTATTGGTGTTGCCCGTTGTGGCATTAGCAACGGCACCTGCAACCCGTTTGCTATTCGGGTCGGGAAGTGTGTATGATCTGGCGAGTGCAAAGACCCCCGTGCCGTTTGCAGCCGTGTTGAAGGAGAATCCCGAAGCCGATCAATACCCCGAATTTGGTGATATCGTTGCGAATTATCCGAACGGGAAATTTACGGGCGAGATTTTCACCGGTCCTGAGCAAGGCGATTATCTCCTTGCCCATTTGAAAGTACCCACACACGTTATGCTTCACTCGCACGCTTATACGCAAGATAAGATCAGTTGGAACGAATACATCGTCATACGCGAGCTTGGTGGCGCATGGTGGGACTTACTCGAACGCTATCAAATTACCCTTGTGATGCTTCCACCAAAGGCTCCTCTCATCGGGCAGCTTCGGAACGAAAAGAATTGGCGTATCTTGCGAGATGATCCCGTGTTAGTCATCGCGATACGGACGAAAATCCCCGACACGTGGCGCTAACGTAATTACGCCCCGACAACCTCTTGGGGTATCCCCAACAACTCCCGCCAATCTCCCAGACCTTCATCTGGCCTTTGTTCAATGGAAGTCTTAGCAGCTTTACCAAGCTCCTGTAAAAGGTTGCGGTTTTGGTCGAGTTCGACCAGCAATTTACCGGCTTGGTGGATATCTCCACCTATATAGAGAATGCCGTTTTCTCGATGTGTAATAACCCTTTCGATAATCGGCGTGCGGGCTGCAAACACGACTAACCCTAGCGACATGGCTTTGAGAATCAACGGTATCGGGTCATCGTTCGATAGAGGAACAAAAAGTACGTTGAACCTTGCAAGGTCTGTCATCAACGATGCCGAAGGGGTTTCAAATCGGACTTGGGTATTCTCTTTGCCGAGAATGTTATCGTCGAACGTGCGGTGAGCTTCGAGATAATCCCCTTCGCCCAAAATGGTCAAGGTCGAATCGGCATTGGTGTATGAGTAGACACCAAAAATCCAATTCGCTTCCCGTGCGGAATGGGGCGTATCGAGTTCGCCGATCCAACCACAGCGTAAACCAGATTCAAGTTTTGGGGGTGGGTTAAAACTGAGATTGGGTTTTGGGTGGGGAAAATAACTCACAGGAGTTAGACCATCCATTGAAAGCATGCCGCATGTTTCGTATACCGAAGCGAACACGCAATGGAATTTACAGCTTGCCATCCGCTCCAACCAAGTATCATCAGGCAGGGTATCCCAATAACCGATAAGCGTTTTTTTCGATCTGACGAGGCCGAACCTTTTCATCCAACCCAGAAGTTTAATCGCTTCCCGTCCCCATGCGATCACGGGTGAATTTTCCTTTTTGATCTCTTGAAGCAAAGGCCGGATGTGACGTAACCAACTCGATTTTGATTTGTCGGAGCCAAGTATGGTAATGCCCGAGAGTTCAAGGCGTCGAGGGCCGGAGAGGGTACAGATGCGAGCAGGGCAGGGGAGTTGCTTCAAAAGCGATTCGAGTGCCCAACTGCTTCCATTACGGGCAAGATTCTTCGTGACAAATAACGGGCCAAGACTCACGATTGCCCCTCGTAAATGGCAACGTGCGGAAGGTTGCGATATTCGTCGTTGTAGTCGAGGCCGTAACCGACCACAAATTCATCGGGAATCCGGAAGCAGACAAAGTCGGGTTCGAGTTCGATAATCTGCCGTCCGAGTTTCCGCATCAACACTGCGATACGCACACTGGCAACCCCGCGAGCTTCCATCATCGTTGTCATGTGTCGCAAAGTTTTACCGGTGTCTAAAATATCATCGACAATCAGAACATGACGCCCTTTCAGATCGCCGAGTAAGTCGTCCTGCACCGTGAGAGCCCCACCCGTTGTCGTTGCCCCTTTGTAGCTCGATGCTTGGACAAGGGTTATCCGCAAAGGAAAATCTAACCTTCGGATGAGATCGGCAAGGAAGACCAAACACCCCGTCAACACACCCACAATCGTAACGGGTTCATGCCCATAAACCGCGCGAATCTCGGCTGCCACCTGATCGACTCGCTGGCGTATTTGCTCTTCGGAAATCAAGACTCGCATATCGTGTGTTTCTTGGGGTTAGGGGGTAATCAGATTTTAGAAGCAGGACGAATAAAAGCTACCTCGTCGGGAATGTCTTCCCCGATTCCCGAACCTCGACAGCATGGCTCTTTTTTGCCCACGTTGGTCAATTATTTCTGCCCACGTTGGTCAAAGATTGTCAGGTAAATTTTGTATTCCCTTGTGTCGATCTTCGATTATATTTAACCTTTGTAAGATCGTTTTCTTTCCCATTTTTTGGGTTGCCTTATGAAAAAACTTGTTCCCCTTGTTGCGATTCTTTTCTTTATCGGGTTAGCTTCAATCTCGGCAGAAGAGCCTTACACCGAAGGGATACGCGACCACGATGAACACAAGCAAGACGTGCGCGACCTTGTGGCCAAGAAAAAGGAACTCTCGAAACTCAACGAAAAGCAACTCCGCGAGCTTCGAGCCTATCTGCATCTCTTCGCCAAAGAGTTAGACAACGGCGACCGTGCCAAACCCTACGAAAACCTCGCCGATCAACTCCATTTACTCTGGTGCGAAAATACCCTCTTCAAAGCCAAACAATGGGCCAAAGATAAACGGGTCGATTTATTGATCGATTTCGCCCCCATGCTGAAAACAGAAAAGCAAGCCGAAAAGCTCTTGCCGGAATTCTTGAGTATCGGCGACCCTCTCGTAAAAGATTTGCAAGCCCTTTATAAGGAGGTTAAAGATCATAGTTTGATCACGACTGCGAATATCGAGAAACGCAAAGAGAAAACGGAGATTAAGATCGTTGACGAGGATAAACACATCGGGCATGAACACCACTCGGACAAATACTTCCTCAAGATATCTCCTCACGGGAAATTGAGTAGAAGTGGTTATAATCACACAATTTTTATCGTACCGGAGAAGCTTGAGACACCTGATAAACGGAAGTATTTTTGGATCGATCACTCGCTAATCTTCACGAATTCGTCAATCGAACCTTCTACGCTCTGGCAATCTATCTTGATCGCAGATGGAGATGTCCACTTTGAGGTGCACTCCGATGTTGAAAAAAGTGTTGTGATCACGAATGGAAATATCATGTCGAAAAGCTCCCCAGTTCATGGCAAATCGGTTTTTTGCGCCAATGGACGTTTAGAGTATGATAAACTTGGTCGCGATAATACCCTATTCGAGAAGCAACGAGCGGTCCCAGATAAAGACTTTCAACCGAGCATCGTCAAATCTTTTGAAAAGCATCCCTACGGTATTCGTTGGTTCGACCTTTCCGAGGTCGGGGCAACGGTATCGACTGTCCTATTCAAGCGAATGCTTCTGATGGAAAAAGGGCTTCAACTCGATAAGCTCACGAAAGATTCGCCGCTTGCAAAACAGGGGTTAAAGGAAAAAGATATCATCCTCGAAGTGCATGGCGAAAAGCCCCGTGATGCCGACCATTTTCGCAAACTCGTTCGCTTGGCGGGTGTGCGTGAGTTTGCGGTCTTCACGATTGATCGAGATGGCAAGAAGCTCAAGTTTATGATTTACTTCGACGATCTTTTTACCAAGAAGTAGCTACGCATTTGGGCGGTTATCGTTACGATCAGTTTTTAAGATCGGGACGCAAGCGATGAAATTCCTCAAGGTCGGCACTGGATACTCGAGCCTTCATCATTGTGAGCTTTTTGAGGCTCTTAATTTTTGCAATTTCCATCAAGCCAACTTTTGTAAATGGAATGTCCTGAACGTTTAACACTTCGAGCTTATCGAGATTCTGAAACAGCTTGAAATCTTCGTCGCGTATTGCGGTGAAACTCAAATTCAGTTCGACGAGTTGCTTCATCCCGCAAAGCTGCTCTAAACCCTTTGGGGTGAGTCTGATATTGGGCAGCCCCAGATAGATAAGGTTCTTGCATTTGGCTATGTGAGAGATTCCTTCATCACTCACCCAACTGCTCCCCGCGTGTAATTCTCGAAGATTCGGAAAATGTTGGAGGTATGCCATGCTTGCATCGGTCACGGGTGTTGTGAAAAGAGACAATACTTCGAGCTTCGACAGATTTTTAAGGTAGACCAGTGCGTTCTCGGATATTTTGGTTTTTGAAAGGTCTAGGATTTTCAGGTTTCGGAGGTTACCGATCCCCTCAAGGCAAGCATTCGTGAGATTGTTATTCTGGCAGTCGAGTTCGGTGAGGTTTTCGAGTTGTGCGATATTCTTGAATCCGTTGTCGCTGATTTTACTTCCAGAAACATTGAGATACTCAAGGCTCTTCATTCGACAGATACTATTTAGCCCCTGATCGCGTAAACCAGATGCCTTGAGATCAAGTGATCGCAGTTGACTTAACGAGGCAATCACTTCTGCTTGCGAATCTTCACAATACTGATAACCCAACGAGAGGTGGACCAGTTTTTGAAGATTTTTGAAGTCTGCAAAAATGGTTCTGATGTCGGGACCGTTGTTGAAGTAGAGATACTGGAGTTGTGTGCATTGAGTGAGACGTTTTTTGGAAACTTCGCTAACCGAGAGATTGGATGCTTCCAGACCAATCATGTTCTCGAATGTGAGAATCTGATCCACATCCTGATCTGTAGGATTGCGTAGTTTCAGGTCCAAAAAGAAAGGAACATTAGGACTGGGGAGTCCGACAAGGTTCCCTTTTTGCCATTTCGGAAAAGTGAAGCAGTGGAACCAACCACGTTTGAAAGGTTGGTCAATTGGAACGGTCACAAGATCCATTGACGGTTCGGTTTTCGCCCAAACTAAAACGGCCCCTACCTTTTCCCATGCTTCTTTGACATCTGCCGAAAGGATAGGAGCCTGCGCTGGGGATTCTTGAGGGGGTGTTTGTTGCGTCGGAACGGATTTCGGATTCGATTTTTCAATTGGTTTCGGGTTGTTTCCCGAATTTCCGCCACAGGCAATAAATAGGAACACCAAAAGAATGCCAGCAAGTGGCGACCTTTTCTGGAACATGGTTACTTTCCTCATAATTCGTTTGACCGATCAACGCACAGAACCAAAGAGGATCATATAGAAACATTGGTCAGACAGAAGAGATCACCTTGACCGTTTTGGAGGTCGGTTTCACAATAATTTGCCACATCACCCCGAACCCATCCAATAAACTTCCTTTGGAAACGAAGAACTCTTTCTGAAACCTTACCGATTTGGTTTGGGTATGTCCTTTTGTAGAAGAGGAAATTGTGTCCGAGGACGCCACTCTAGTCCGTAGGATTTTGCAAGGAGACCCCTTAGCGACACGGGAGCTTGTTTCCCGTTTTCAGGGGGAGATTTTTGGCCTTTGTGTTCGCTACGTTGGTAGCCCTCACGATGCCGAAGATATTTCCCAAGAGGTCTTTGTGCGGGTCTTCCGAAGTCTCAAAGGTTGGGACTCGACGCGACCTTTGCGCCCATGGATTTGCCGGATTGCCGTGAATCGCTGTCGAACGTGGCTTTCCAATAAACCCAAGCGACCCGAACCGGTCGATTTCCTTCACGAAACACCCGCCCGCTCGCAAGAAGACGATTCACGGGAGCTGGTTGACGAGATACAAACAGCCCTTGAGTTGTTACGTCCAGACTATCGCGGGGTGTTTACAATGTTCCATGAGCAAGGTTGCTCCTACGACGAGATTGCCGAGGTCTTTGAACGACCGGTGGGGACCATCAAAACATGGCTTCATCGCGCAAGAACAGAGGTCTTGACGTATTTACAAAATAGAGGCATGGTCCCCAAAGATGAATCTGCGGAGTCCTCCAGCCCTCCAAGAGATAACGAGTAAAGAAAAATAGAGTCGCCATGACCAACAATACCCCCCCTCCCAACCCGAATTTGCCAGCCGATTGCATAGAAACCAATCGGCTTATCCAACTTTTCCTTGATGGCGAAGCCAACTGGGATACCCCTCACTCACAGGCCCATCGCCTAACTTGTGAACGCTGCTGTACCCACTTGAGGGCATCGCGTGTGTTGCTCGAAGGGGTCAACACCTTCCCGCGAATCCGCCCACAAATAAACCTCACAGACCGTATCCTTACTGCCGTTGTCCAAGATCAAAATAAACCCTCGCCTAAACGTAAACCCGTGCGAGTTGTGGCATGGATTGCGGGTGTGAGTGCGGTGGCAGCGTCGGTGTTTCTGGCGTGGTTGGCATTCACGAATATGAACCCGCAGCAGATTCAGCAATCGCCCGTTGCACCCACCCAATTGGCGAACCTGACCCCACCGGATGCAAAAGTCATCCCGAAGCCGTTGGGCGAATCGGCACGCGAAACCCGTGAGGCTTTCGTAAACGCCGCCAAGAACAAGGCCGAACAAACCCAACGCCAAGCCGATTTGCTTACGGTCGTCACACCGAAGCTCGATAACGGCGATGACCCGAATCCCGAACCCCTCGCCGACGCCAAGAACGGTGCCAGCAAAGCGATTGAGCCGTTCACCGGAACAGCCCGTCGTGCATTTGTCTTCTTCACCCCTCGACCGAGTGCCCCTCCCAAATAACTATGAAATCCTCTCTACTCGGGGTGCTGTTCACCCTTATCTTCACCGCCACCCTTTCGGCCAAAGAGCCAGACACCGCCCCCAACCCCACGACCGCAAAACTTCTATCACTCGTTTCGGACGATGTGACCTTTTGCGTGGCGGTGCAGGGGTTACGCGACAACGTCACTAAAGGGGGTGGGCTTGATGCCGTACTGAAAAAGCTCACCAATCCCGACGACGTAAAGATGTTGCAGGAGCTTCAAGAGATGCTCTTAAAGCCGTTAGGTCTTACGTCCAAACAAGTGATCGAAGACCTCTTGGGCGATTCGGTTGTTGTGGCTTTCAAGCAAGGCCCGCCCGATAAACCCGAACAAGAAGACGGTATCATTTTGGTTCACGCACGCGACGAGAAACTTCTAGCCGAGGTTGTCGAACGCATTAACCAAGCCCAAAAAGAGGGTAACGAGTTACGCGACGTTCACAAAGAAAAGGGGATATTTCGACGTGAATTGACCAACGGCAATAACGAGTATTTTTTCGTTCAGAAAAATATCCTTGCCTTCTCCGCCAAGAAGCAACTGGTTCAAGATGCCTATGATCGTATAGCGTTTCCTCCGAAGGAAAATAAGATTGCCAACGAGTTCCAGAAGCTCGGCATCGGTCAATCGCTGGTCGGTTTTTGGCTCAATCCGCGATCTTTTGACGACGACCTTCAGGCTCAAGCCAAGACCGCTAAAGGAAGCGAAAAGAAGTTCCTCTCGCAGTTTCTGGCGCATTGGCAGGCAGTGGAATCTTTTGGACTTGGTCTCGACTTGTTCCCAAACCTGCAACTTTCACTGAAAGTTCGTGCCAACACCGAACGCTTTCCGAAACACAGTTTGGCCCTCCTGAACGGGCTTTCTCAACCTACCGAGCTTTGGAGTATTATTCCGGAAGATGCACTCTTTGCAATGGCTTTCCGAATCGATCCGCAACAGGTGATTGCGGTGATCGAAAGTTTTCTTGATGATAAGGACGCCGAAAAGCTTAAAAAAGACCTTCTCGAGCAACTGACCCCATTCTTGGGAACCGATGACGTAAAACCCATCCTCAAAGGAACCGGCCCCGATGTTGGTTTCTGGATCATCAAACCGACCGAAAAAGCAAGCCTCCCCTATGGGGTGTTAGCAACCCGTCTGCGTGACGGCGATCCCGGAAAGGATGCTCAAAAGATGCTCGAAGAAGCCGCCGAGTTTGCCTTCCGTCTTGCAACCACCGCTCAAAAGGGAATCAAACTCGAACGCGATAAACTCCCCGACGGCACACCGATCCGGATCATGACGATACCCGATGCCCCGAAAGGTCTTCGTCCCGCTTTCACCACGCAGCACCAGTACTTCCTTGTCGGTTCTCATCCGAATGTCTTCCAGACGTTTGCCAAACCCAAACCCATGACCTTCGACGAAGTCCCGATTATCCGAATGTCGGCCCCTGCGGTGAAAGATTACCTTAACCAACACGGCCCATTTATTGCCGGTCTCGCCGAGGAGAACAAAAAGGGCAAAGCTGCCGACATCCTCAAAGAGATCAAAACAATCGTTGCAGGGTTAGACGAACTCGAAAAGCTCGAAATCACAGCGAAGCCAACGGGCAACACGATTTCCATCAACGTGCGAATGACACCTGCGAAGAAAGGGAAGTAGTTGATGGTGGAGAAAGTCGAAAGTGATCCCCGATAGTTCGCCTAGCCCGCTCTTCGAGCAAGGGCTAGGCTATTCGGGTGCGCCCTAACGGGCTTTTTCATCGCTTCGCTCGGTAAAACAAGGTATTTTCTTGCTTTCGCTCGGTCGAGTCTTCGAGATCAAAGCCCGTTAGGGCGCACCCGAATAGCCTAGCCCTTGCTCGAAGAGCGAGCTAGGCGCTCTGCGGGATTCAGCGTGAGAATTCACACCCCTTAAACCTATCGTTCAATCTCCAATCTCCGCTCTTCTCTTTTCCCATCCACTTGCTAGACCAACAGAAGTAACCTTTCTTGAACCTTGTACAAGGAATTCTCTCCATGTCTGAACAAACAACCCGTCGTGATTTTCTCACGACAACAGTAGCTGCCGGCGCAGCACTCTCCTTTGCCGGTGGGGCTTTTGGTGGAACCAGCGAAGCCGTGAAAGTCGGTATCGTTGGTTGCGGTGGTCGGGGTAGCGGTGCTGCCGAAAACATTCTCGACGCTGACCCGCAAGTTAAAATCGTCTCGTTGGGCGATGCCTTCGAGTTCCGCGCCAAAGGGCTTCTCAAGAGTCTCAAAGGGAATGCCAAGTACAAAGACCGTATTATGGCAACCGAAGATAGCACCTACATTGGCTTAGACGCTTACAAGAAGGTTATTGCCTCGGATTGCGATGTTGTGGTGTTGGCGACCCCTCCGGGCTTCCGTCCGCAACAACTCGAAGCCGCCGTGAAAGCGGGCAAACACATCTTCTGCGAAAAACCCGTTGCCGTTGACGTGGCAGGTATCAAGAAGGTTCTGGCCCTTGTCGAAGAGTCGAAGAAGAAAAAACTCGCCATCGTTGCAGGGACACAGCGACGCCATCAAGGGGTCTATGTGGACATTATGAAACGGGTTCACAACGGCGATATCGGCGATATTATGTCGGCACGGGCTTACTGGAACGGCAACGCCATCTGGTTCCGCCCACGCAAAGAACTTGATGATCTCAAGATTCCGAATACCGACGTGAACTACCAACTCCATAACTGGTATCACTTCCTGTGGATGTGTGGTGACCATATCGTCGAACAGCATGTGCATAACCTCGACGTGATTAACTGGGCCATGAAAGACCAACACCCGATTAAGGCAACGGGTATGGGTGGACGGACCATTCGACCCAGTACCGACCCCGACGTAAACGGCCATATCTTCGATCATTTTGCCGTCGAATTTGAATACAAGAACGGCCTCGTGTTGCAAAGCTACTGTCGTCAAATCAATGGTTGTGCTCCTTCGATTTCCGAGGCACTCGTCGGAACCAAAGGGAAGGTGAAAACCGATGACGGCTCAAAGACCTTCCTCTTCAATGGGGAATCGGTCGAAGGAAAGGGCCGACAAGCCTACGTCCAAGAACACGTTGATCTCATCAAGAGCATCAAAGACGGCACTCCGTTGAACGAACTCGAAAACGTGACCAATAGCACCATGACCGCAATTTTGGGCCGGATGTCTACCTACACCGGCAAGACCCTTGTGTGGGATGATGTGCTGGCGAAAATGGTTCAAGACACCTTCCCGAAAGAGTTCCCCGCCGACGGCAAGTTGCCAGTCAGTGCCGTCCCAGTTCCCGGCTCGTACAAGATTTGATCTCGACAACGGGAACTGGGACGTTTCTATTAATAAGCATCGCCCCACTTTCTTTTCGTCGTGGTTATTTTTGGACTCTCGTCTCTGATTCGTGTTACCATAAAAATAACTTTGGCCCTTTTGTTGCGACCTTCCTTTAGGATTCACTATGTCACTTTGGCGTATTGTTGTTTCTGTCAGCTTGCTCTCGTTAGCGTTGCCTGCATTCTCCGCAGAACGCGATCCCCTTCCACAAATCAAGAAAGACCTTGAGTATCTCACTTCGGAAGAGTGCGAGGGGCGTGGCCTGAAAACTAAGGGTATCGAAAAGGCTGCCGAATACATTGCCAACGAATTCAAGAAGGCAGGTCTGAAACCCGGCAATCCGAACGGCTCGTATTTTCAAGAGTTTCCCGTCAAACTGACGTTTCTTCTGGATGGTCCGCATGAGTTCACCGTGACGACCGGACCCAAAGATAAATCGGTTGAAAAGAAAGGCGAAATCAACAAGCAATTCCGTGTGGCAGGGCTATCAGGAAATGCCACCTTTGAGGGGGAACTTGTGTTTGTGGGTTACGGTATCTCCGATGCCAAGAAGTACGACGACTATGCCGATCTTGATGTGAAAGGCAAAGCCGTTGTGATGATGCGAAAGAACCCACGCTACAACGCCAAGAAAGATGGTGTCTTTACCCCTGAAGAAGGTCAGAAATACTCTTCGCTGACAACCAAAATTGAAGTGGCGGTCAAGAAAGGAGCCTCTGCGGTGATCTTCATTAACCATGCCGAAGATGCCAAAGAAGATCTCCTCCCCTCGTTTGAATATGCAACCGGTGACGGTAGCACCAAGATTCCGGTTCTGTTTGCAAAACGAGCTTTTGTCGAATCATTCTTACCCAGCAAGATTGAAGAACTCGAAAAGCAGATTGACAAAGAGGGTAAACCCGCCAGCGTGGTTGTGAAGGATACCAAAGTGAAACTGCAAGCGAGCGTCCAAGTGAAGGAAGTCAAAGCCAAGAACGTCGTCGGGTATCTCGAAGGGGCAGGGGACTTTGCCAAAGAAACCGTTGTCCTCGGTGCTCACTATGACCATCTCGGACGCGGCGAAGCAGGTTCACGAACCCCGAACAGCACCGATATCCATCACGGAGCCGACGATAACGCATCGGGTACCACCGGCCTGATGGAGCTTGCCCGACGCTACGGAGCCGAAAAAGAACGCAAAGGCCGACGCCTTGTTTTTGTGGCATTCTCCGGCGAAGAAAAGGGACTTCTTGGTTCAAAATACTACGCCAAGAATCCGTATTTCCCGATTAAAGATACGATTGCCATGCTCAACATGGACATGATCGGACGAGTGCGAGAAGATGCCGATACCAAGAAAGACCTTCTCGAAGTGGGTGGCGTTGGTTCCGCTAAGAACTTCGAGCAACTGTTAGATGATGCCAACAAGAAATTCGATTACAAGCTCTCGAAGACAAAATCGGGAACGGGTCCGAGCGACCACACTTCGTTCTATCTCGAAGGTGTGCCGGTCTATTTCTTCTTCTCGAAACTTCACTCCGAGTATCACACCCCACGCGACACCGTTGACACGATCAACATGAAAGGACTGTTGAAGGTTGTGAATCTGGTTGATGTGCTGACTGTGCAAATCGCAACCGCGAAAGAGAAACCCGAATATGTGAAGGGTATGGGCGGAAGCATGAGCATGGGTGGCGGAGGCGGACCCAAGCTCGGAGTAATGCCCGGCTACGACGATGCCAACACAAAGGGTATGCCGGTTGATGGCGTTGTTCCCGGTGGTGCAGCAGAGAAGGGCGGAGTCAAATCCGGCGACTTTATTATTGGGATTGCAGGAACCCCCGTCAAAAACGTGCAAGACTACATGAAAGCCATGTCCACGCAAAAGAAAGACGTTGAGCTTGAAATCGAAATCGAACGCAACGGCAAAAAGATGAAGCTCAAGGTCACCCCTCAGTAATTTGCCTTACTGAGAAAAGTGTCGTTTCTGGGTTTCGTTTGACTATACTGTTTATATGTGGCCGAATGCAGAAAAGACCGAACGCCTTTTGACCGACGCACGCGGCGGGTCTGCGGATGCGGTCGAACGTCTGCTTGCCGAGTTCCGCGAACCGTTGCGTAAAGTCGTAGACCTGCGACTTGATCCAGCCCTTGCTCGTCGCGTTGATGCTTCTGATATCGTTCAAGATGTGCTACTCGAAGCGAACATGCGTTTGATCGATTATCTCCGTTCGCCAAATATGCCCTTTCACCTTTGGTTGCGTCACCTTGCCCAAGATCGAATTATCGACACCCACCGCCGACATCGACAGGCCCAACGTCGCAGCATCGACCGCGAGCAAGCAATCTCCGGTCCCACTTGGGAAGACGAATCGAGTGTCCAACTGATCTCGCAGCTAATCGATACTGAACATACCCCCGCCTCTGCTGCGATTCACCAAGAACTCGAACGTAAGTTAAACCAAGCACTGAACCAGATTCCCGAAGGGGATCGAGAAATTATCATCATGCGCCACCAAGAGCAACTCTCGAACCAAGACGTTGCAACTGCGTTAGGGTTATCGGAAGCAGCTGCCTCCATGCGCTATTTGCGGGCCTTGCGAAAGCTGCGAGGGGTGCTGTTACCAGAGACGGCAGAAGAAGGCGAAGAGTAGGTATTTGTTAGACCGGTGCGCAAGCAACGGTTTTTGGTTTTGTTATACCGTTGCGCAAGTAACGGTAGTTAGCCCGCCCGCGCAAGCGGCGGGGCGGGGGCAGCGATAATAGGGTTAAACAACAGACCCTAAGAAAAGTTCCCTGCTTTACCACCATCATCACTGGAGACTCCCCACCGCTTGCGCGGGTGAGCTAACAAAAAACCGTTGCTCGCGCACCGGTCTAACGAATCCACACCAAACATTTTCGGAGACCTTAACCCGTGTCGGCGACCTCGGCCCCTATCGATGACGACGAGATTCTTGCACAGATTCTGGCCGAATTCTCGGAGGCACAGAAACGGGGGGAGACCCCCGATATTGAAGCAAGTTGTCAGAAGTACCCCAAACTCGCATCGGAGCTTCGAGGGCTTTGGGCGACGGCTCAATTTGCTGCGGTATTTGCCAAGACTTCTTCGAGCAATTCAACCATCGATGCCCCATTACCCAAACCCGATGATTCTGCCACATTCAAGCGAATGCCAGAGATACCCGATTACGAAATTGTCCGCGAGTTGGGGCGGGGCGGAATGGGTGTAGTTTATTTGGCCCGTCAGAAAAGTTTGAACCGCGAAGTTTCGCTGAAGATCATGCGAGATTCCCGTTTGGGTAGCGAATCGGACCGAGCGAGATTCCGTGCCGAAGCTGCAAGTGCTGCAAGGCTCAAACATCCCTTCATAGTGACCATGTACGAAGTGGGTGAGTGGCAGGGGTTGCCCTATCTGGTCATGGAGTATGTGCCCGGTGGAACTCTTACGCAACGCCTTGAGGGGAAGCCTTTGCTTCCGCGTGAGGCTGCCCAGATAGTGTCGCAGATTTCTCGCGGGGTACAACATGCTCACGACCTCGGCGTATTGCATCGAGATTTGAAACCTTCTAATATCCTCATGGAAGGTCTTGCAACGCCGAAGATTTCCGACTTCGGGTTAGCAAAACGGCTCACCCTCACGGCCGAGAGTATCCCCGAAGCTCGAACCCTTTCCGGTGCGATTGTCGGTACGCCGGGGTATCTCCCGCCGGAACATGCGACTGGGGCGAAAACATCGGGTCCGACTGCCGATGTCTACGGACTTGGTGCAATTCTTTACGAATGTCTGACCGGCGTGCCACCTTTTCGGGCCGATAATCCCGTTGATACTTTGCTCATGGTGATCGAGCAAGAGCCGACCCCACCGCGTGTACTCACCCCCGGTCTTGATCGTGATTTAGAAAATATCTGCCTCAAGTGTTTGCAGAAGAACCCCAAGCTACGCTATCGGGATGCCACTGATCTCGCCGACGACCTTGAGGCTTATCTTGCAGGCGAACAGGTTTCGAGTGCCCAGAGTGGTCTCTCGTATTTTATTTCTCGAATGCTTCGTGAGACCCATCATGCCAGCGTGTTGGAGAATTGGGGATTGCTGTGGATGTGGCATGCCCTTGCGACGTTCGTGCTGTGTTTCTTCACCCAGTTTCTCGAATGGCAGGGCGAACGCAATCACTTGACCTATCTCATTTTGTGGGGTGTCGGACTGGTCACATGGGGAACGATCCTTTGGCAATTACGACGAAGGGCCGGGCCGGTGTTGTTCGTCGAAAGGCAGATCGCACACGCATGGGCAGCAGGGATTGCCGCGAGTATCATCATGTTCGTTATCGAAGTGCTATCAGGTCTGGAAGCCCTGACACTTTCACCGGCAACGGCAGTGGCAGCAGGGATGATCTTCCTGTTCAAGGCGGGGATTCTTTCAGGGCAGTTCTATCTCTCGGCGATTGGAATGTTCCTCACGGCGATTCTGATGACCATATTCAAGGACGTGCGTATTTTGCTTTTCGGGGCATCCTCGGCGTTGAGTTTCTTCATACCGGGGCTGAAGTATTATCGTATCCGCAAACGAGCGTTCTATAACCAACAGGAGCCATCAACGTGAACATGTTGACCATACGCGGAGAGATCCGCAATCCCAGCGAAGCCCCGACGGTTCCTTGTCCTTGCGGATTTTCGACACGCATTGTCTCGGCGAAGGATGGGCTTGGCGGAAGTTTTCACATTACCGAGATACGCGATTCTGTTAAACATTTTCATGCTTACACGAACGAGATTTACTACATCCTCGACGGGTCGGGAATTGTTGAACTTGACGACGTAACCCACACAATTCAACCCGGTCAAGTCATCACAATCCCTGCCGGTGTGCGTCACCGGCTAAAGGCCGACGATGTGGTGAAAACAATCGTCGTTGCGATTCCGGCTTTCGACCCCGAAGACGAACATTTTTAAGCCACCCCTATCGGTTTCATCTTGATGGCATTTGTCGGGCATATCAAAACGCAAGCCGTGCAAGAAATGCACTCGCGTGGACGTGCCAGATAGGGGTAGGTTGTCCCTTGAGGAGTTTCTTGCACGGGACTTTTAGAAAGGCATTGCGTGGGACATACGGTAACACAATCGCCACAACCGATGCACGAACGGGTATCGAGAAGGGGAAGTTCGCGTCGCATTACAAACCCGCCGTGCGAAGGGCCGAGATCATTAACCCGTTGGCTAAATCTTCGGCAACAGGTTGCGTCAGAGGCGGAAAGACAATGTACCTTGCACCGAGATCGAAGACGAGGCAAGACAGATTCTCACGTTGGTGAGAGTCGGCTTTCACGTCGGAAACAACGACAACGGGACAATCGGGAAACTGCGTGGTAATTTGCGAGAGTAACTCCAACCCCGAAACGAGATCGCGTTCAAACTTGAGAAACACAATCGAGACCCGTTGCTCTTTGAGGAGATTCAACAACGATTCATTCGAGCGAGATTCCCGCATCATCCAGCCTTGATCGGAGGCGAGTTTACCCAAGAGCTTCGCCATCGCTCCATCGGTCTCGTAAATAATCAGTTGCGGGTATTTCATGGTGTTGGAGGTAACTTCGCATCCTTCACACAGCGAAAACCAACGTGATTGGCAGCACTATCGGCGGGGTTGTGGTCGCGTGTGTTAGGTAAATATCGCTTGCAATAATCGTCGGCACAAAGGAACGACCCACCACGTCGGACCCGTTCGCGTTGACGTTCGACAAGCGGGTCCGGATCGGGTGTCAGGTCTGGCCCCTTCGGGTTCGTTACGGGGGTGTGTGGATACCCATCTCGCAAATAGTAATCGCTACACCACTCCCAAACATTACCGGACATATCGTAAAGGCCAAAGCCATTTGCAGGAAATTGCTTAACAGGTGCAAGCCCAAGAAACCCGTCAAGCCCCGTGTTGCGGTTCGGAAATTCACCCTGAAAGGAGTTGGAATAATACTTGCCGTTATTGCCTTGTGGAGCATCGCCCCAGACATACGGGGCATTTTTCTTTCCACCCCGTGCTGCATACTCCCACTCGGCCTCGGTTGGTAAACGCTTACCCGCCCACTTCGCATAGGCACTGGCATCTTCCCAAGCAATATGCACAACGGGATAGTTTCCTTTCCCTTCGATGTTTGAATTCGGCCCCTCGGGGTGACGCCAATTGGCCCCCGGTGTTTTCTTCCACCAAATCGGAAGAGGCCCCCCTTCTTCGTAATCATTCGGATTGACTTTCTCTTTTGGAATCTCGAACACTGCCGAGAAGGGTACAAGGTCTTGCTCTTTCACTTCCACGCCGGGGAAATCTTCTTTGGTTGGCTTTCGCTCGGCTATCGTAATGTAACCCGTTGCCTTGACGAATTCAGCGAATTGGTCGTTGGTTACTTCGGTCTCGTCCATCCAAAAGCCGGTTAGCTTGACAAGGTGACGGGGATATTCATCGCTGCGAGGATCGTTATTCCCCATTTCAAATTCGCCACCCGGTATCCAAACCATTCCAGCAGGAGATGCTCCAGATGGTCGATCCGAATCGAACCCCAACGCCGAATAGAGATACACCCCCAAAGCAATCACGCCAACGCCCAGCAAAACCCACACGACGACCATCCAAAGGGTTTGGATGGGGTTGTTAGGGTTGGTCGGATTGGTCGGGGTTGTCGGCATGGCTCACTCCTGAAACTAAGGGCATTCTCTTATTGGATAGAAAACCGGAAAGGTGGTCAGGGTTCCTTTCCAGAAACAGGGCGGGAAAAAGAGCAGAAATCAGCCGAAAGGGGGATAATCGAGAGATGAGAAAATCAGGCTAAGCACGCAATAATGCAACGGATATGAGAATATCCATACGTGATTCCAGAAATGAATCCGATAGATTTGTAACCTTAAATGCCATTTATTCTAATTGATTTAGGTCGAGTGAAATTTATCTAACTATTGTCACAATCAATATATCGTTTATTGATATAAATTTTTCTACTTCAATAATTCACAGTGCGGAATTTCTGAGGAGCCAATGAGAATTTGCTTTTTATCACAGGTATTATGTGAAATTTAGACGACGAAATTCAACGGGTTTTGAAGAGAAATCCTTCATTCAAGATGATTCGATGAGTCTTTTGTGAAGTGGCTTGTTTCGTGAAAGGATCAGGAATAGTTATGGGTATTCGCGTTCGACGTGATACGAACTTATCGCTAAATGGAGGATGATAGATGTTGAAGAATCGTCGTGGGTTTACGCTCATCGAATTGTTGGTGGTGATTGCTATTATTGCAATCCTAATTGGTCTTTTGCTCCCCGCAGTACAACGGGTCCGCGAAGCAGCGAATCGCAGCACTTGTCAAAATAACCTCAAACAAATTGGCTTGGGCTTCCACAATTACGAAAGTGCTTTCGGAAACCTTCCCCCCGGTGGGCGTGATGGCCGACCCGTTGGTCAAACCAATATCGATTGCTGTAATTGGGACGATTCGCTTCGAGCAACCAAGGAAGCTGCCGGAACACAACGCGACACAACCGGCTTCTCGTGGCGTTGGCATATTCTTCCTTACATCGAACAAGAAAACGTATATAACGCCGTTTTGCAAACCAATTACTATAACGTCGCAATCAAAATCTATTACTGTCCGACAGTTCGTGCCCCTCAAACGTATAACGGCGTTGGCCGAAGCGACTACGCTGGAAATACCGGAAGTGCCTACGACGGCGGAACCCCTACCAATGGTTCTGCGGGTGGAAATAGTTTCGATGGGCTTGTGTTACGATCCGACATTGCTCCGGCCCGCTTGGCTGCGATTCCCGACGGTTCATCGAATACCCTTTTGGTTGCCGAAAAATGGTTGCACCCCCAACGAGTTGCAACCGCAGCAGCAACGGGTATGGACGGCGGTGATAACGAGCCGTGGTGTAACGCCGGTTGGGATGAGTGTATTGTTCGTATCGGTGGCGGGACTTTCACCTACCCCTACAACAATGGTCAACCTGCCATCTCGGGAACATCACCAACTCGTACTGTGAATCGAGTTCCTCTCCCCAACATCCAAGCCCCGTATGTGGTGAGTGCAACGGGTGCCGTCGTGACGATCTGGAATCAACAATTCGGTTCCTCGCATAGTGCCATGAATGCCCTTATGGGCGATGGTAGCGTGCGTAAAGTGAGCTTTAATGTGGACCCCGCAATCTGGGTTGCAACCTGTACCCGTAACGGTGGCGAACCTAATACCGTCAACTAAACGAATCTATACGAATATCAACAAGGAAATATCAATGCGTCATTTATCATTAAGCCTATTGCTGGTGGGTGTGATTTCGACCGGTTGCAATCGTGCCCCGAAGTATTCGCAAGCCGAATTAGAAAATCTTCAAAACAAGCAACAATCGGTTGTTGATGAAGGTGAAAAACAAAATATGAAGGCTTCCGAAGCCAATCGGACCGAATCCGATCCCGAACAAGCCGAACGGAATCGCCGCAATAAAGGGAACTAATTGCGAATTCGAGTCAGGTTTCAGTCGAGGTCTGTTTTGCAAACGCAAAACAGACCTCGTTGCCTTTTGATGTTTCTCCTTGACAAGTCAGGTATTTGCGTATACAAGTAAAAAGAATGGCGAATACTTCAATCGAATCGATTGCAACCTCCTGTATTGCAGGCAGACTACGCCTATTGAACCGGGTGATTACCAATTTGTACGATGAAGCTCTTCGTCCGTTTGGTGTCAAACTCAGTCAAGGGAATATCCTCGCCATCACTGCCAAACTTGGGGTCGCCCGTCCTGCTGAGGTTTGCGACATTTTGGAACTCGATACCTCAACGCTCAGTCGTGCCGTTGAACGTATGGTTGCGACTGGTTGGCTTGAAATACTTGCCGATGAAGATGGGCGGGCCCAACCTTTTCGACTGACCACCAAAGGAAAAAAGCTCATGGAAAAGGCCATCCCCGCTTGGGAACAAGCCCAGATCGAAGCGAAAAAACTTCTCGGCGAAGAGGGTTTAGAGATGCTTAACAACGCTATCGAACGAGTTAAGTCCACTCAAAAGGAATAACTCTTTTTTTGACCAGATACTTGTATATGCAACTTTATGGAGAATCGAAGATGGATTTTGTTAATCGTTTTGGAAAATGGGCGCTCGTCACAGGGGCTTCGTCTGGAATTGGCGAGGCTTTTGCACGGAAGCTGGCAGAGCGCAAGGTGAACTTGGTGCTGGTTGCCCGCCGTGAGGATCGTTTGAATACCCTTGCAACTCAACTCCAAGCACAACACCAGATCGAAGTACGGGTTGTTGCTCTCGATTTAACGCGCGACGACTTTCTGCCGGAATTGATTGCCCAAACCGATGAGCTTGAGATAGGTCTTTTGGTGAATTCCGCAGGGGAGTTGCAAGCGGGTCACTTCCTCGATCACAATTTACATGCCGAGTTAAAGCAACTGGAATTGAATATCCGTGCAACAGTGATTTTGACACATTACTATGGGCAGAAAATGCGGGAACGCAAACGGGGTGGCATTATCTGCCTTGCATCGATTGTCGGTTTTGCGGGTGTCCCCTCGATGGCGAGCTATTCCGCTTCCAAAGCCTACGCACTGACCTTTGCAGAAGGGATCTCGCGTGAGCTTCGCAAAGATGGGGTCGCAGTTCTGGCACTCAGTCCCGGTCCAACCAGCACCGAAATTTGGCCCAAAGGGGCAACCCCTTCCATGCTCCAAAGACCCGATATTGTTGCCGAAATTGCTCTGCGTAAACTCGGAAAGCGAACAACGGTCGTAACGGGTCTTCTGAACAAGTTGATAATCTTCTCGCTCCGGTTTGCCCCGCGTTGGGTCAACTCGATGATCTTCGAGAAGGTTGTTGGTGGGATGTTCAAGAACGTGGAAAAACCTCAGCCCGCAGAGGTTGGTAAATCGTGATTGTGTGTCTGAATTTCTTCTGTTGAAGCCTTTTGGAGAGCCTTCGCAAGGGGGCATCCTTCGTCGATGATTTCCCCTCTGCGATATTTTGCAAGACGAGTTTTAGAGAATTGAGCGAGTAGTCTTCGCACTTCGCGTCGTTTCCCTTTTACCCGAGGAATGACCATCGAATCGTAAGCTGTGGTTTGGTGTCGCATCCATGCAATCACGGCAGCTTCGGCCCGTTTCTCGATAGGGATACGTTTGGTTCGGGCGACGGTTCCACTTCCGACGGGTGTGGCATGGTCGGTAACGAGCTTGGCAAGTCTTTCTTCAACGTTGGCATAGATGGGGTGAAAGGCCAAATAAGTTTTTACCGCCGAAAGGAAGTCCTCGACGTATTCTGTTTGGACTTTTTCACGGCGTTTGGCATCCGTTTGTTTGCGTTTGGCAAAGCTCTCGGTAGATCGTTCGGCGTCGAGTTCTTTTCGGATTTGCTCAATCGTGGTTGCAGAAGCCCAGACCCCTTTCGAGAAAACCTTACGGCCTTTTTTCTGTTGCATCACCCAATGATCACCCGCCGCTTTGACACGCCGAGTGAGGGCAGTATCGCCGGGGTGTAAGAGTATCCAACCTTCGGGAACGGGGATTACTTCGCCTTCCAAAGTGCGAACGGTATTGGCAACGGGTCCGAGTGTGACAGTAAGGATAGACATACCCTTTTTCTATCGGTCGATTTCGCCCATTACGATATCGGTTGAGCCGATAATTGCGGGAATATCTGCAATCAAACACCCTTTGCAGACTTCGTTGGCGATGCTCAGGTTGCAGAAGCTCGACGACCTTGCCCGTACTCGCAAGGGGACGTTTTCTTTATTGGGTCGCCCGACGACGTAGAAGCCCATTTGACCGCGTGGGCATTCGGTTTCGACGTAGCATTCGCCGGGGGTGATTGTGCGGGGTGGTTCGATTCGGTGACCTAATCGGGTTTTGAGAATATCGTTGAGTTTGGCGTCTTCGGCCTTCAGTTCTGCGGGTGTGAGGGTCTTCTTGATTGCGTCATACGCTCTGAGGACTTCCAGCGTTTCGGCTTGCAGGGGTTTGTAACGCTCAATCGCCTGTTCGATAATCTTGATACTCTCGACAACCTCTCGCATACGCACATAAAAGCGATGCCAACAATCCCCAATCACTACACCGGCAGGGGCGTTGTCGAACGGAGGAAGGGGAACATCGAACGTGTAATTCTCGTAACCGCAGTAAGGTTCGGTCTTTCGCAAATCCCAATCGGGGTCACCTTTAGTTCGATCAAGTGAGGCTCGAAGCATCGGGCCGGTGCAACCGTAGGCAATCGCTTTTTCCTTCGAGAGGATACCGATACCCGCCGTGCGTTTCACGAAAATATGATTCGTGGTGAGCATGGCATGATATTCGGGAATGCGTGGCTTAAAGTATTCCAAGAAATTGCTAAGTCTTTGCAACCACCCTTCGGGGAGGTCGTCGTGAGCGCCCCCAATGGTCAGATAACTGTAAGTGAGTCGAGCGCCGCAGACATCTTCAAATAAATCGAGAATGTGTTCACGTTCGCGGAAGGCATATAGGAACGGGCTAAAACTTCCCAAGTCCAACCCGTATGCCCCCATCCCGACAAGGTGACTGGCGATCCGGTTGAGTTCGCCAATAATCACACGGATGATTTTCGCCTTTTCGGGGAGCTTCATACCGCAGAGCTTCTCGATTGCCAGCGAATAGCCGAGGTTCATGTTCATCCCCGCCAGATAGTCCATCCGGTCGGTGTAGGGGATGTATTGGATGGGTGTCAGATTCTCGCCGATCTTCTCCGCACAACGATGCAAATACCCCAAGTGCGGAACAACTTCGGAAACAACTTCGCCATCGGTTCGCAGAACCAGTCGTAAAACCCCGTGCGTGGAAGGATGTTGAGGACCCATGTTCACGAGCATTTCGTCCGTGCGAACATCGAATTCAATAATCGTTTCAGAAGAGGGGGTAACGCCCGAAGTGTTGACCATGAGGTTCCCATATGGAGAAAAGGGAAAAAGAAAAAGCCTCGAGAAAATCGCACGATTTCTCAAGGCTTTTTCGAATGCCGGAGGAGGGACTTGAACCCACACATCCGTTAAGGATAACGGATTTTGAATCCGTCGCGTCTGCCATTCCGCCACTCCGGCACTAAAAGTAATGTAGGAACTTCGTGAAAAGAGACAAGAGAAAACGAAGAAGGTTCACGAAGTGCGTAGCGGTCCACGATTTCACTAATTTTTCCTAGACATGAACCCGATTGCCTGCTATCCTGTCTTTAATTCAAATGAAGACCTTCGTGATTACCATCGTTGTGCGTGTTGTACCAGTTATTGGTGCAATTAGCGTTATTATCGATTGGTAGAACCGAGGCTTCCAATACTCGTACAAGGGCCTCGGATCAACTCCGAGGCTTTTTTTATTTATGCGTATCACCATTTACGACACGACCCTACGCGATGGCTCACAAGGCGAAGGGGTGAACTTTTCCCTCCAAGATAAACTCTTGCTGACCCGTCGGCTTGACGAGATGGGGATTGATTTTATCGAAGGGGGATACCCGCTCTCGAACCCCAAAGATGCCGAGTATTTCCGGGCCGTGCGTGATCTTCCATTAAAGCACGCCCAAGTGTGTGCATTTGGAATGACCCGTCGCAAAAACGCTCCGACCGAAACCGATACTTGTATCCGTGCGTTGATCGATTCAGAGGCTCCGATTATCACCATCGTGGGTAAAACGTGGGATATGCAGGTGTTCGAGATTATTGGAACCGATCTCGAAGAGAATTGCAGGATGATTGCCGATTCAGTGGCAGAATGTAAACGGGCAGGGCGACGGGTGTTTTACGATGCCGAGCATTTCTTCGACGGCTACAAGTCCAATCCTGCTTACGCCCTGAAGACCTTGAGGGCTGCTGCCGATGCAGGGGCGGAGTATGTGATCTTGTGCGATACCAACGGCGGAACCCTTCCAGAAACCGTTTCCGAGATCGTGCAAAAGGTTGGCAAAGAATTAACGTGTCGGATCGGGATTCACACCCACAACGATTGCGAACTTGCGGTAGCGAACTCGCTTGCAGCCGTGCGAGCAGGGGCAACCCAAGTGCAAGGTACCATCAACGGGATCGGCGAGCGTTGCGGAAACGTCGATCTACTCACGGTGATTGCAGCCCTTTCCTTGAAGTATCAAGGGTACGAGGTTCTAACACCCAATAGCCTCCGTAAATTGACGGAACTGAGTCGCTATGTGTACGAACTTGCGAACCTCCCATTACGCAATGGGCAACCCTTCGTGGGCCAAAGTGCGTTTGCCCACAAGGGGGGAATGCACACCCATGCCGTTGCGAAGAACCCCGTGAGTTACGAACACGTTGACCCTGAAAAAGTTGGCAACGAACGTCGCATTCTGGTGAGCGAATTATCGGGGCAATCGACCATTCTTACCAAGACGACGAAATATCAGATTAACCACGATAAAGCAACAATGGGTAAAATTCTCTCGCAAGTGCAAGACTTGGAGAATGCCGGTTACGAATTTGAAGCTGCCGAGGGTTCCTTCGATTTGATTGTGAAAAAGGCTTTGGGGCAATATCAATCGTGGTTTGAGCTTGTGCAGTATCGGGTGAATATCGAACAGGGAATCGACGGGTTACCCATCACCGAAGCGACGTTGAAAGTGCGTGTCGGCGAGAAGCTCGTTCACGTTGTTGCCGATGGCGATGGCCCAGTTAATGCCCTCGATGCTGCCCTCCGAAAGGCACTGCTCCCAACTTACCCACAGCTAGAGCAACTGAAGCTGATCGACTACAAAGTACGTGTTGTCAACCCGCGAGAGGGGACCGCAGCCCGTGTGCGTGTGGTCATCGAATCGCAGGACAAAACCGACCTCTGGGGAACAGTGGGCGTAGATGAAAACGTCATCACCGCCAGTTGGTTAGCCCTCGCCGATGCGTTTGAATACAAGCTATTTAAGGATACCGAAACGAAAGAGTAATGCCTTTCCCCTCTCCCACAAGGGGAGAGGGGCAAAGCTTCGTAGTACCAGAAAAGAATAGGGGAAATCCAGAAAGGCCACGAACCGGGAACGTGAGTGACCGGAGTAGGAAATTGCGTGACGGTTGCGATAGTGTTTACTCCGGTCACTTACGTTCCCGGCTCGTGGCCTTTACTAGGAAAAGGTTGAGTTAAATGAATGCGTGTAGCTTTAGCCATCTCCTACAAGGGGCGAGGCATTTCCAAAATCTAACATTAAAAATTTAACGATAGAGAATATATCCATGCCGATTGAATTACCGAAAGCCTATGACCCGAAAGAGTCGCAAGAAAAGTGGCTTTCCCATTGGGAGGCGAAAGGCTATTTCCATGCCGACCCGTCAAAGTCGGGGGAGAGTTACACCATTGTGATTCCGCCTCCGAACGTCACGGGTGCTTTGCACATGGGACATGCCCTAAATAATACTTTGCAAGATGTGTTAATTCGGTGGCGACGGATGCAAGGTCGTAATGCCCTTTGGGTGCCGGGGACTGACCATGCCGGTATTGCTACCCAAGCCGTGGTGGAACGCCTTCTTCTTCAGAGTGAGAAGAAGACCCGCCACGATTTGGGACGTGAAGCAATGGTGGCCAAAATCTGGGAATGGAAGGACAAATACGAGAAACGTATCCTCGGCCAGCTTCGGGAGATGGGGGCGAGTTGCGATTGGACACGCACACGATTTACCCTTGACCCGACGTGCGCCAACGCCGTGCGAGAGACATTCTTTCGCATGTTTAAGGATGGCTATATCTATCGTGGTAAACGTCTCGTGAATTGGGATGCTCAACTTCAGACGAGTGTGGCCGACGATGAGACCTACACCGAGAACACAAAAGGGGGATTCTGGACCTTCCAATATGCCGTGATCGGCGAGAGTGACACGTTTATCAAATTTAGCACGACACGACCCGAAACAATGTTAGGCGATTCTGCATTATGTGTGCATCCTTCGGACGAGCGTTATAAACACCTTGTGGGCAAAAAGGTGTTGCAACCTCATACCGGTCGAGAAATCCCGATCATTGCCGACGGACTCTTGGCCGATCCCGAACTCGGAACGGGTTGCGTGAAAGTGACCCCTGCCCACGACCCGAACGACTACGCCTGTTGGCAACGTCATCCCGAAATTGAGATTATCAACATTCTGAATCCTGATGGAACGATTACGGGCGGGTTCGGCGAGTATTCGGGACTGGATCGACCGAAGGCACGCGAAGCCGTGTCGAAAAAAATGGAAGAGTTGGGGTTATTCATCGAGAAGGCCGAACGGGATATTCCCCTTCCGTACAGTGACCGGAGTAAGACCCCTATCGAACCTTTCCTAAGCGATCAATGGTTCGTGAAAATGGGTGATTGGACGGATTCTTCCAACAAGAGTCTTGCTCAACTTGCAATCGATGCTGTGACGTCGGGGCAAGTGAAATTCTTCCCCGAACGCTATGCCAAGACCTATCTCGATTGGCTCGGCGAGAAACGCGATTGGTGTATCTCACGCCAGTTGTGGTGGGGACATCAAATCCCCATTTGGTACAAGGACGAAGAATCGACGGGGGACACTCCGCAAGCCTTGCAAGGTTTGAGTGCCGATAAACTCGCACGCCTATCGATTCAATACAACGCCGATGCCAAACGCTATTTGGTGTGTGTGGCCCCGGATGCCGAAGACCTCGAGAAGCTCCTTGAAGAAAAAGGTTTCACCCGCGATTCCGACGTGCTGGATACATGGTTCTCGTCGGCCTTGTGGCCTCATAGCACGCTTGGTTGGCCGGAATCGACACCCGATCTTGCCAAGTACTACCCGACTTCGACCCTCTGCACGTCACGCGATATTATCACCCTCTGGGTGGCCCGTATGGTGTTGACGGGGCTTTATAACGTGGGCAAAATTCCCTTCACGCATGTGTATGTGCATCCCAAAATCCTCGACGGTTTTGGCGAAACGATGAGCAAGAGCAAGGGTAACGGACTCGACCCGCTCGACATCATCGATACCTATGGAACCGATGCCATGCGTTTCGGAATGGTGTCGGTGGCAACCGAAACGCAAGATAGTCGCTTGCCGGTGGTGAACGTGTGCCCTCACTGCGGAACCCAAGTGCCGGTGAAGCAAGAACACATGTACATGCGAACGAAAAAGCTATCGTGTCCTTCGTGCAAAAAGGCATTTCGTCCGGGAGGTCCGTGGCCTTCGGAAGACCCCGAACTTCCTACAGCGAGACAAGCCTCCGACCGCTTTGAGTTAGGGCGTAACTTTGCGAATAAACTTTGGAATGCGACGCGATTCATTCTGATGAACCTTGAAGGGTATACTTCCGGTGCGGTGGAGCCGAGTGCGTTGGCGATTGAAGATCGTTGGATTCTCTCCCGTTTGGCAACGACTTCGATTGCGGTGACAAACGCATTGGAATCCTATAAATTTGCGGAAGTGTCGAAACTGGTGTACGAGTTTGCATGGTCGGAGTTTTGCGATTGGTACATCGAGATGAGTAAATCCCGTCGCAGTGACCCTGTGTGCCAACGGGTGTTACTCGGTGTGTTGGATGGCATTCTGCGGTTAGTGCATCCGGTGATGCCGTTCGTGTCGGAATCGCTGTGGCATTACTTGAATGAGGTGGCTCCGCAACGTGGCTTGCCCACTCCTCTGCCGACCAGCGAAAGTGCCTGTATTGCATCGTGGCCAGAGTATCCATCAACGTGTATTGATGCGTCCACCGAAGTGAGTATCGCTCGGATGCAAGAGCTTGTGCGCGGGGTGCGAGAGATTCGCAATCGTTATATGATCGACGACAAAACGCAACTACAACTGACCGTGCGATGTGACGACAAGATCGCAAAGGAATTCGATGCGTTGACCCCGTTCATCAAGGCATTAGGGGGTATCGAAAAACTTACCCTCGGTTCCAACGTGAGCAAGCCCAAGCAACCTGCTACCCAAGTGAATCCCGAGTTTGAGGCGTATATCTCCCTCGAAGGGTTGATCGATATTCCGACGGAATTGAAACGACTCGAAAAGCAAATCGCCGAGAAAACCAAACAACTCACGGCGATTCAAAGCAAGTTGAACAACGCAGATTTCGTGGCAAAAGCCCCTGCCGACGTGGTCGCATCGCAAAAGGAATCGGTGCAAGAGTTGACCAAGCAGATTGCATTGCTTGAATCAACGATGACGGATTTGAAAGCGGGATAGGTTTTCGTCCTACTCACCCAAGTCCCAAACCTGAACGGCGCCGATCATGTCGGCAGCGGCGACCCAGCGACCGTCGGCGGAGATGCTCAGAGCGTGGAGCCAGTCTTTGAATTGCCCGCCCCTAGATTTGCCGAGTTCCTTGACCATCTTGCCCGATTCGATTTCCCAAATTTTGATGACCGTATCGCGTCCCGTGCTTAACAGGTGTTTGCCATCGGGATGGAAAGCAAGGTCCGTCACACCGTACAAGTGCCCGGGTGCGAGTTCGCGTATCTTTTTGCCATCTTCGGGATTGAGTAACCAGATTTTGCCGTTGTTGCCATCAAGCTCCCCCCCACGACCGATTGCCAGATATTTCCCGTCACTCGAAAAGGCCGAAGCCACCATCTGGAAACCCTTGTAATCGGGTTCTAAATCCTTGAGCATTTTGCCTGTCGCATCGTAGAGTTTCAGACCAACATGACGGCCAGAATCGAAGACAAGGGTAAAGCGTTCCGATGCGAAGACCCGTTTCTTATCAGGTGAAATCGCTGCGGAATAGACCCACCCTTTGACCTTCCAACGTGTTTGTTCCTTCCCCGTTTTACGATCCCAAAGAACGACGTTCCCGTGGTCGTCACCAGTGACGAGTGTGCTTTCGTCGGCACTCATACCCATCGTACAAACCCATTCTTTATGCAGGGCATAGCTAACAGATTCTTTGAAGGGTTTAATCTCGGCGGTGATCGGCGGAGGAACCTTCGCCCCGTTGCGTTTACGGGCTTCGGCATCGGCAATCGCCCTTGCATTGAGGGTCACGGTCGATGCCGATTCGCTGGGCGATTTACTCACGTCCCATTTACGAATAGCATGATCGTAAGACGATGAGATCAACTCTTTGCCATCAGAAGTCGAAAGTAATTTCGTCACGCAGTTGGTATGCCCGACCAGTTGCACCGAGGGAGAAGGGGTTTTGTCGGAAGGTTTCTCGGGTAAATCCCAAAGCAAAATCTCGCCGAGGTTGTTCCCCGCAGCCAGCCGTTTGCTTTTACCGATAAAGCTCACCGAAGTGACCCAATCGGCGTCCCAAGTCAACGTCCAAAGCTGAGAGGCTTTTTCAAAAGGCATAAATCACCCTGAAGAAAAGGAAGGTAGGAAAGGTATTGTATGTCGGGAATCGGGGTTCGCGAATCGGGGAAGACAAAAAAGGCGTCTGTGTGCGAATGCTGCTTAGTGTTTCCCATAGCTTGCATTGCGGGCTTGGCGGACTGTGGGGAGAAGCCACTGAGGACCTAACCCCAACTCCCGACACGTCACTTCTTCGCTGGTATCAATTTTGCTGCAATCAATCGATCCTTCCCCCTCAGATAAACCAATCCGTGTGAGACAACGGGGGCTGCCCATGTGGGTGTGTCGAGATCGGTGCGCCACAACGCGACCTTCTCGAATTTGTCAGGATTGACTTTGAGTAGGAAGAGTTCACCGCGTTCCGTAAAGCAGAGGAAATGCCCGTCGATCAGCGTTAGTTGCGAACGAGAGAGGTTTCGTTCACTCCATTTGATTTCGCCATCTTTGGCAGAGATACAACGTAGCTCGGCTTCGTTTTCGTGACGTCCGGACGAACCGTAGAGGTATCCCCCGACGGCGATAGGGGTATTCCAGTGACATGCCATCGATTTTTCGCGTCGGTCCTTGTCGTCATCGCTCCACACGACTTCGAGTTTATCGTCTTTGAGTTTGAGCATAATCCCACCCATACCGTAGCACTCGGTCAGGAAGATCGTATCGCCAACGACGACGGGATTGCTGGCATTCACACTTTCGAGGATTCGGGAACGCCACGCATGGAAGAATTTTTCTTTGCCGGTTTTCGGATCGAAGCCCACTAACCCACCCCGGGCAAAATATAATCCGACCCGTTTCTCGTTGATCGTAGCAATCATCGGCGAGGAATACGATGCAAGTTCCTTACTCGATTTCCAAACTTCTTTGCCGGTCTTTTTATCGAATGCCACCAACCCTGTGCCGTTCCCTTCCGCTTTGCGAAAGTCCTCCGGTGCTGGCCCTTTCGGACTTCCTCCGATAGCAACAATAAGTAAATCCCCTTCAATTAACGGGACACTCCCAACACCGAAGAAATTCTGATGGAAGTGATATTCTTTCTTGGTATCGACTTTCCAGATCAGTTTTCCATCTTTGGCTGCAACACATTCGAGCATCCCTTCGGGACCGTAAATGTAAACTCGTTCGGCATCGACAACGGGACAGGCACGCGGGCCGGGACTATATCCGTAATTATCCTCGTAGGTTGTGTCGTACTCGTACTTCCAAAGGAGCTTCCCTGTTTCGGCATTCCTGCAAGTGAGACGTTGTTTATCCTTGAATCGGTCGAAGTGAAAAAGGCGACCTTCGGAAGTGACCGGTGGGGCATACCCTTCGCCCATCTCTGCTTCCCAAACGATTTCGAGTCCGTCCTTCGGCCACTTCGTGAGTATCCCCTTCTCGGAGCTGGTGCCGTCGTTGTTTGGTCCTAAGAATCGTGTCCAATCGCTGCCATCTTTACGGGTGCGAAGATCATCAACGGGATCGGCAACGGGTGCTGGTTTCGGGTCTTTACACCCAACGAATGCACACGCCAACAGCAAGCAGAGAAACCGAAACATAACGCTACCCCACAACAAAAAGACTCCCTATCTTTGTATGGGTGGCTTACGGTTCAAGAATTACCCTTGTGAAAAATGCTGCCCACAAAACGAACTAATCGAGACAAACCATCCAATGACGCCTAACACCCCTCGGCGCGCAACTTAACGACCTTAACGGGTCTTGCGCGCTTGTTCCCTTATCTTCTTCTCATCCTCACTCACTTGGGCTTTACAGATTCGGGTTTCCGAAGAACAATCCCGTAACGAAGTTCCTCTCCTGAACCTTGTTACCCACATCGCCTGAAAACGACGGGGAAACGAATGAATCCGTATTATTCGGAATGTGATGAGTTTGGACTGTACCTATACCTTCACACCAAACTCGATCTGCCAAATTCTTCTGAAACTGTTCTGCACTTCTTCGACGCTCTCAACAAACGCTATCCCGAATTAACTGAACTCGAACAGCGTGAGACCGGCGAATTTATCCTCGAAGAAGACAACGACAACGACACTCACAAAGCGATTGCACTCGACAAACGCAAAGTCGTTTGTATGATCGATAATCCTAAATCGATCAAAGAAGCCGACGAGTTACACGAACGCCTTCTGGAATTGGTCCCCTATCATCTCAACATCGGTCATCTCAACTGCGAATCTATCGAACTGGTGTTCTCGTTCGATTACCTCTATCAAGGCAACCACGACGAAGTAATAGCCGATGCCCTTGCTGCGGGTACACCCTTTGAGGGGTTGTTGAACTACGCCGGTGGAAAAGCTCTGCATTTCGAGCCAGCCCTTGTGGTCGCCCTTGACCCGAAGTGCCGATTG
>VYLT01000025.1_pt1 | contig 33970 bp, 24 predicted proteins | sample 5114261 | NCBI WGS metagenome assembly VYLT01 (sample SAMN12291815, study PRJNA351875) | freshwater metagenome | isolation source: freshwater lake | place: USA: Michigan, Little Long Lake | collected 2011-07-12 | reverse complement strand
CAAACTTTAAACGCTTCGGGAGAGATTCCCTCTTGGTTGGTTGGAGAAATCCTGCTTGCTAACGGAGACTCAATGAACGAAGAATCCCCGTCTCTTTAGAGCGGGGAGCGTCAAAAAACGGAAATAGTAAAACATCGGGGTTAAATTGTGGCAGTCACGAAAAGATCCACTATACTGTTAGACTTAAACAGGTCATCACCCAATGACTATCTAGCTATAATCATGTCACCGCCACAAAAATCATTTTATGCTTTCTGAGCCGGAACCGAGCGACACCCTCAACACTCCTACTGTCAATATGGGCGATCAAAGTGCCGATATCAAGCCGATTTTAGCCTTAAAAGAGTTAGTCGCCAGTTTATATCGCGAACAAAACAAAGTTCAAAATCTCTTAAGTTCCCTCGGGTTTGCCCTGCGGAGTTTCAACAATTTAAACCAATTCCTCGATCTTACCCCCTTGATGGCCGCACGAGTGGCAGATGCGGAGGGAGGGGCATTGATTTTGAGCAAAAATAACGGTCAAGTGGCGCTCGATCAACTCCATTGCCAAGATAATCAAATTAATGGGGAACTACGCCGACAATTAGAGGCAATTATCCGACAATTAAACCAAGAACCGGCACTTGAGAACAGAAATAGTCGATCGCTTCTCGATAGTCTCGACCATAAAATCCGGCAAACTCTCGGACAGGGTACGCAGGTATATAGTACACCTGTTTTGGTAAAAAATAGTGAGCGGGGACGTTTATACGTTTTCAGTCGCGATCCCGATTATGGTTGGACACCCACCCGTCGTAAACTGTTGCAGCTAGTGGCCGATCAAACGGCGGTGGCTATAGCTAATAATGAATTAACGCTGGAATTACGGGCCAAGGAACGTCAGGATCGAGAGTTAGAAATCGCTTCCGAAATCCAAAATCGTCTTTTACCCCGGCAATGTCCGAAAATTCAGGGGGTAGAATTGGCAGCCCACTGTAAAACGGCTAATCGCGTTGGTGGCGATTATTATGATTTTATCCCCTGCAACTACGATCAATTTAAACCGGCAAGGGAGGCGGAAATGGAAGCTAGTACCGCTCCTTGGAGTATAGTCATTGGTGATGTCATGGGTAAAGGTGTCCCAGCAGGATTATTGATGACCATGACCCGGGGAATGTTGCGAGCGGAAGTGTTAAATCGTCACTCCCCGGCCCAGATTTTGCGTCATCTCAATCGGGTTATGTATGCCGATCTGGATAATTCTCATCGTTTCGTGACATTATTTTATTCCGAGTATGATCCCCTGACGCGCCGTCTTGGCTACAGTAATGCTGCCCATTATCCCACCCTCTGGTGGCGGGCCAAAACGGCAGAGTTAGAGCCTCTCGACACGGAAGGGACATTAGTTGGTTTAGAGGCCGATTCTATCTATGATGATGCCCAAGTGCAATTAGAAGCGGGAGATACGCTGATTTATTATACCGATGGCTTTACCGATGCAGTTAACTCGAAAGGGGAAAGATTTGAGCAGAAAAATTGGCTATCGGCAGTTAAAGAAGCCTGTCAACAGTACACCGATCCCGAACAGATTCTAGAATATTTATTTGGGAAAGTTGCCGCTTTTACTGGGTTGGGAAATGACAGTAGCGACGATATGACTTTAGTAGTTATGCGAGTGAAATCGGAGGAATAAATTATCATTTCCTAGCTCATAAATTAGCCTAATTCTGCTCTTGCCAAGGAGCAAATAAAGGCAATAAAGCTAACCCAGGTAAAGCGGCAATTACCGTGATTAAAAAGAACCACTGCCAACCGATCTCCTCAGCTAAAACTCCTGCGGGAGCCACCAAAATATCGCGACTAAAGGCCATTAAACTTGATAAAAGGGCGAACTGAGTAGCGGTAAAACGAGCATTACAAAGACTCATTAAAAAAGCCACAAAAGCGGCAGTGACTAAGCCACCGCAGAAGTTTTCAATATTAATAGCTAAGACCATAAAAGGATAATTTTGCCCTAAATTTGCTAAAATAAAATAGGCTAAATTACTAACAGCTTGCAAGACACCAAATATCCAGAGCGATCGATTAATTCCCCAACGACTTAACAGGGAACCACCTAATAAAACTCCCACCATAGTTGCAATCATGCCCATACCGCCTTGGATCGCCCCAATATCGGTTTGACTGAAACCAGTTTTTAAGAGAAAAGGAGTCACCATATTATTAACTAAAGCATCCCCTAAACGATAGAGAACAATAAAGGCGAGAATACCGATTCCTTGACCTATTTGATAGCGTTGAAAAAACTCTTGGAAAGGCAACCAAACCGCCTCTAAAAGAGTTTGAGGAGTATCATCCCTAGGGGTAGTAGCCGGAGCGAAAAAAGACCAAATAATCGTTAAAGCCATCAGTCCAGCTAGGAAAAGATAGACGAGAGGCCAGGGAAAGTGATCGGCTAAAATTAAAGCGATCGAACCGGTTAAAATTAAAGCCAAACGATAACCTAAAACCCCGATCGCCACCCCTGCACCCATCTCCCATTTTTCTAAAATATCTGTGCGATAGGCATCGTAGGCAATATCTTGGCTGGCACTAAAAAAAGCAATCAGTAGGGCATTAATTGCCAATAATTCTAAAGATCGTTGCGGTTGTTGCAAAGCCATGAAACCAATCGCTAAAGTTAAACAAATTTGAGCGATTAAAATCCAACCGCGACGACGACCAAGCACGGGGGGAAGATAGCGATCGAGTAAGGGAGACCACAGAAATTTGAGAGAGTAGGGGAGAGCGACTAAACTAAATAAACCGATCGATTTCAGATCAACTCCTTCGGTGGTCATCCAAGCTTGCAGGGTACGACCGGTGAGAAAATAGGGCAATCCAGAAGCGAAACCTAAGAATAACAAAGCCGCCATTTTTTGACTGCGGAACACTTGCAAATAAGCGGAAATTTCTTTGATCATGGAGGGGATAGGAGGATAGATTAGATTAAAGAATATAGTTAATTGACCCAAAAAGAAAGAGATTAGTTCTGACCAGCATCATCCCATCTTAACCATTGCCCGGCGATCAAAAAAAATTCCCGAAAAATAGCAGTCTTTCCCCTAACTGGGGCTATAGGCAGTAGAATGGATGAGATTTTGATTCAGTAGTCTTGAAAAATTGCGGTATTCTCCTTAAGATAGATGCTTGATTCTCCCAACTAGCTCCCACCCCTATTTACCTTTCCGGGATAAGGACTGCCATCCCCACCTTCCCTGCCGACTCCTGTGATTAAAGTGGACTCCTGTTTTATCTCATACCTATTGTCTAATCCCTCCGACTCGGAAGCGACCGGTGACAATGCCACCATTACCGTCGAGGTGCGTTTGGCCCAAAGCCAAGATCTCAAAAGCTTGGCGGAAATTCTCACCGATAGTTTTTTCCCCACGGCCAATTATTGGTCTTTTCTGCGTCCTATCTTTAAATTGGGCATTTACGAGGACTTACGGGGACGATTGCGCGCCGATACCCCTTACTATCACTGTCTGGTAGTCAGTCAAACCAGCGTCACCGCCACGGGTTCTCAGGAAATTATTGTCGCTACGGCGGAAATCGGCTTAAAATCTAGTTCTTTTTTAGCCGTTCCCATTCCTTATATTTCTAATTTAGCCGTTAGTCCCGATCGCCGGCGTGCCGGTCTGGCCCGGAGATTGCTGCTCAAGTGTGAACAGATCGCTAGAGAATGGGGTTTTGAGGAACTTTCCCTCCATGTTCTCGATAATAATCTAGCGGCCCAGTCACTGTACTCAAGTAGCGGTTATCGTCTGCAAAAAACCGACGGTTGGTTGATCAATTGGTTATTTAATCGACCACAAAAGTTATTTCTGCACAAAAAAATCAGCCATTGAGGAGATAGGAGGCACTCATGCACTCATGCACTCATGCAAAAGGCAGCTTTGTTCTCCCCACTACCCCACTTCCCCGCTTCCCCGCTTCCCGCTCCCATAAAAAACTTTTTGCTGCAAACCCTAGATAGGGTCTGCAGCAAAAAGTTTTTCGGTGGGGGTTGGGGGTTGGGGTGTGGGGTGTGGGGTGTGGGGTTTTACCCATTTTCAGGTGGTCAATTACCTAATTTTCAGGGAAAAAGTCCCGGAATTTTCCCCCCAATCACTGCAAGGGGCGGCACTTTTTGAGGGAAAAAAAGTCTAAAAACCTTGTTGGATAAGGTTTTTAGATTTATTCAGCAAACCCTAGATATTTCTCCAAAATTGCGATGCAGAAGAACTATAAGGAAAAATTCTGCTATATTATCTGCTAACTCTCTAGAAAACCCGATTAGTTTAATAATCTTTTCCGGGTATCTGAGAAAAAAAATAGTTCATCTCTTTAAATATGGTTTTAGGGAGATATTTAGTGACCGTGTGAGGCAATTTGTGGTTAATAAGACAAAATCAAGGCTTAAAAGCGGAAAATCAAGCAAATTAGCGGCTAAACCTGTTAAAAAGCGGCGATTGTCCGGTAAATGGTTCCTGACAGCCCTAGGCTTAACTGGCTGCGCCCTAGTTTCCGCTACGGCGGGGGCTATGTTGGCTGTGTCTCTCTCCTCCACACCTTTGCGACAAGCTGCTCTTAGTCCCCAAGAAGCCGCCGCTTTTAACAATCAGCAGGCGATATCCTATCAAAATCTGCAACTTCCCGCCCTCAACCGCCCCGTTAATATTCTGGTAGTTGGCGCGAAAGTGTTGACATCCGATGTCAAGGAGGCACAAACCCCAGATCTGGGTTATCATGCCCCGGTTAATTCCTTGGATGGTTTAACCGATACCATGCTGTTACTGCGTTTTGACCCCCAAAGACAGAAGTTAACCATGCTTTCCATCCCCCGGGATACCCGCACCGATATCGAGGGTTACGGGGAGAAAAAAATCAATGAAGCTAACGCCCTCGGTGGACCTGCTTTAACGGCGGAAACGGTTAGTCATCTTTTGGACGGAGTCGCTATCGATCGCTATGTTCGCATTAATGTGCAGGGTGTGGAAAAATTAATTGATGCTTTGGGGGGGGTGACGGTATATGTTCCCAAAGACATGAAGTACAAAGATTTTAGTCAACACCTCTACATTGACCTGAAAAAAGGGGAACAACACCTCAACGGCGAGAAATTCCTCCAGTTTGCCCGTTTTCGTTACGATGCTAACGGCGATATCGGTCGTATCCAACGACAACAGCAATTAATGCGGTCTTTAGTAGAACAAACCCTAAAACCAGCAACTTTATTGAAAATTCCCGATATTATCGAGGTTATCCGCACTCATATCGATACTAATCTCAGTTTAGAGGAGTTACTCGCTCTAGCCGGTTTTGCCTCTAAAACTCAGCGCGCTGATGTGCAAATGCTACTGCTACCCGGAGACTTTAATGGTGATGGTCGGCAAGGGATCAGTTATTGGTTGCCCAATCAAAGTAAAATTCAAGAGCTAGTGGCTCAACATTTTAACCACGGCTCTTTTATGGCTGACATTGAGGAAACCACGCAACCGACTCGCATAGCTGTGGAAGATAGCACCGATAATCCAGAAGCGGTGCAAGCTCTAGTCAGATATCTGCGCTCATTGGGTTATGAAAATGTTTTTGTCTCTAAGTCTTCATCGCCAATTCTAGAAACTACCAAAATTATTGCTCAAAAAGGGGATAATTCCCTGGCTGCTGCCCTGCATAATAGCCTTGGTGTCGGGGAAGTTTTGGTGGAAAGTACGGGGAATCTCGCTTCTGATGTGACGATTAAAATCGGTCAAGATTGGCAAGAAAAATCAGCTAATCTTTCTGAGCCATCCCTAGGCAACTGAGAAAAAAATCAAGTTTATCTGGGTTATTTATTAGCGTTGGGTTTCAGGCTTCAACCCAACCTACGTTCTCAGAGAAAAATCAAGTTTATCTGGGTTATTTATTAGCCAAAATTTGACAAAAATTTTGGTGTTGTTCACTAGCTATTCCTTGCTGTAATCTTGCCAAAACTTCGGCTAAATTCCCCGATAATAAAGCATTTTTATCTAGCCATAATCCAGGGAAGACTTGGGAGCAAAAGATATTATCTTGATTTGATTCTAGGGGCAAATATTCCCCATCAGTTAAGCGAAACCAATCCAATTGAACGTCATAAACTCGCCAGATAATATACTCTTGCACTGCATGGCGACGATAAACTTTGAGTTTTTCGTGTAAATCGTAGGAAGCAGTAGAAGCGGCAATTTCCACGATTAATTCCGGCGCGCCTTCTACATAATCATCTTCACTAATGCTTGATTGTCCACCGGTTTCTATTCTTAATAAAGCATCTGGTTGTGGTTGATTATCCCCATCCAGTCGCACAGTAGTATTATCCAGTGTTTCTACCCCCGGTGTCGCCACTTCGTAGGCAGTTAACCAACCGATAATATTAGCGTGGGGTTTACCGTGGTTTTTGGCTCTCACCGCAGCTGCCATATAAACAACTCCTTGGATTAATTCAGCTTTTTTTACCCTTGTCATTGCCTGATAACGGCGCTCGAATTCGGGAAGGGTTAATCTATCACCACTTTCGAGAGGGGGAATAATATTAGAGGAAACTGTCTTAGTCGATAGCATATTACCAGACTCAGTTAATTTATCGATTAGGTTAAGCTGTGTATCGAGAGCATCGAAGATATCCTATACTTATTTTACAGCGTTTCTGGTCAAGATGAAGTATAACCTAATTTGGTATCGACCACCGACTCCCCACAAGGAAAACTTTGTACCTCATCATTAAGATAAATGCTAAATCCTTGAGTTCCTTATTTACCTTAAACCTTGCACCATGTTTGCTTTAGTTTCACTAGATAAAATCGAGCTACCGGCGGGGTCCTTAGTGAGATTACCTGCCACTTGGCTAGATTATCAAACTTTGTCTCGGCAAAGGGGTGACAATTCTCGGCCTAAAATCAAATATCACAATGGAGAAGTCTTGCTTATGTCTCCACTTCCCAAGCATGGACGTGATGCCCATTTAATTGCTAATATTATCATCACCTTATTGGATTATCTGGGGCGTGAGTACGAGGCTTTTACTCCCGTAACCATGGAATTACCAGAAACAAGTGGTATTGAACCAGATTATAGTTTTTATATTGACCATTGGCCGGCTATAGCAGGGAAAGCCAGAATTGACTGGGTAAATGATCCTCCTCCCGATTTAGTATTAGAAATTGATGTCACCAGTTACTCGAATGTGGATGACTATCTGCCTTATAAAGTGCCTGAAATTTGGTTGTATCGTCAGAAAAATCTCTATATTTATTGGCTAGATAATCAAGAGTATATCCCTCGCCATCAAAGTCAATATTTTCCTAACTTTAACCTACAAAATCTAGTTTCTTTCTGTGGAGAAATTGCCGACAATCGCAATAGTAGTATGGCAATTCGTCAACTAAAACAACATCTCGAAGATTTTTATAAGTAGGGAGGCACAATTATTTGTAGGATGGGTTAGCGGTAGCGTAACATGAGCGGGCGTTGGGTTGAAGCATGAAACCCAACCTACGTTCATCTTATATTTAATTCCACCCACCTACTTAGTATTTAAACTAATTTTTCCCGCTTACAGCGTCTTTCATGGCAACAAAGTAAATCCCGAACCAAATTAAGCTGATTAGGGAAAAGTTACTTACTGTCAAGTTTCCCACTCCTGTCTCCTCTATTTAACCATGAATAATTTTAAAATACTGATCATCGGTTACGGTAATACTTTAAGAAATGATGACGGAGTGGGAGTGAGAATAGCCGAAATTATTGCCGAGGAGAATTGGACTAATGTGCAAGTCATCGCTACCCATCAATTGACTCCTGAATTAGCAGCCGATATAGCTGATGCTTCTCTAGTTATTTTTGTTGATGCGGTATTATCTAATCAAACTGATATCCGGATAGAAAAATTAGCAGCAGTTACCGAATGGAATAATTTAGGTCATGCAGAAAGTCCCGCTTCTTTATTAGCATTAACTCAAGCAATTTATCAACAAACTCCCAGGGCCTTGGGAATATTTATTCCTGCTATTAATTGTGAATTTGGTGAAGAATTATCAACAATAACTCAAAAGGGCTTGACAAACGCAATCAAAGCTATTAGGAAAATTATTACTTCTGAGGATTTGACTGAATACCAAAAGCAGGACTTTGATAATCTTCCGGCAGATAATTTTCAGGAATAGTGCTGTGATTGCCATCCCGGAGAGCCTTGTAGTGAGGAGACATAATTTCGATACCGACTTCGTTACATTTATCCTGAATATTTTGATGTAATTCAGAATAAATATACACCATTTTGCTAGGATGGTCGGTGTAGGCATTTAGCTGATAGCTGACATAAAAATCATCGAGACTGGTTTGCAAGACAAAAGGAGCAGGTTCTGAGACAATAAATTTAGTGGCTAAGGCTGCTTCTTTCAGGGTTTCGTGAACCTTACGCCAAGGTAAATCATAACCGAGAGTGACTGTGGTTTGCAAAATTAAAGGCTGTTCGAATTCCCTTTGAGAAACGCTAAAGTTAATCACATTGGTGTTTAACAGCGATGAATTAGGAATCGTGATAATTCTATTAGCTGGTGTGCGAATGCGGGTGACTAATAATCCTTTTTCAATCACGTCTCCAATAACATCACCAATAGAAATTTTATCTCCTAGTTGAAAAGAGCGAGTATAGATGAGGATAATTCCTCCCACCACGTTAGCGATAGCAGAGGTAGAACCCAAGGAAAATAGCACCCCTAAAAATACCGACACCCCCTGAAAAGCAGGAGAATTAAATCCGGGTAGATAGGGAAAAGCGATGACTATAGCTAAGGCAATTATCAGCAGTGACAGTAAATTATAGGTTGGGTTTGCCCAATCGGGATAGAAACCATGAATTACTAAAGTTCCTCTTGACAATGCCGTGAAAAATGGTTTAATTGCTCTCAACAGATAGTGAGTTATAAAAATAATTAGCAGTATAATAAAAATATTGGGTAAATATTTTGCTATCTCTTGGGAAAAAACTTCCAAAGCACGGAAAAAGTATTGCAAAAAACCATCACCAAATTTTCTAGTCCAGGGAAAAAGCCGAAGGACAAAAGTTAAATAAAAATAGAGAATAGTTAAAATAATTAGAGTTCGGATAAATTGCAAAACTCTTAGGGAAAAAATTCCTATTGTCTGGGAACTAATAATCTCAAAATTTTGGAATACGACCCCAGGAACTAGGGAGGTGATTAATCTCTGAATCTGGGGAAAAACCCGCAAAGATATAAAAATCATCGTCCAGAAAATTAAGACCGTGGACAGGGTAGCACTTACTGTCAAAACTGCATCTTTTAAGAGGTTATCCGGTTGACGTTCTTGACGATAACGGACAATGGCCGCTTTAATCTTTGCTAAAGCTCGTTCGGCCAATACATCTTGACTTACCGCGTGTAATTTGGCATCTTTAGAAGTAATAGTAGCAATAACCGTATCTCCCAAAATAATCGAAGGGTTTTTGTCTTCAGGATCGATTTTTATGGTTAAATCTTCAGGAGAAAGGGCATCGTCATCGGCAATTTTTTCAATTCTGGCTGTAATCGATTTCGCTCTTTCTTGCCCTGAAAAAGAACCTATTCCTTGCCGAATAGTAAAAAGTTCTTGATTATCAAGCATTACGGGAAAAACTTCTCCCAAAGTTTCCAGGGGTGTTTCCTGTCCTTGTTTAGCAGGATTATTCTGGGCTGCTATCATGAAGATGGGGGATAAAGTCAGTAACAAAACTAAACAAAACAGCCCTAAGTAACGCCAGATTTTTTTCATCTTCTAAGCCACAATTGCACAGGAGCGATCGAGTTTAATACCTCTTTTTTTCATCGTAGCATGGAATAGTTCTGTGGATAACACCTGTTCCACGGGATAAATCCCGGCTTTTTGGAGTTTTGCCGCTAAGATTAATTCTGCCACGCTGCCAGTTCCCCAACCCGCTGCTTGAGCAGTATTCTCGTGAAGCATAGTTGCTTGATAAACTGCTTTTTGCTGCCCTTGCCATCCGGCCACTTTTGCTAACATTGCTACCCCAATTCCCGAAAATTTATCGGTTACTTCTGTCATGCGATAACTAACTTGGGAAAAAAATTCAATTCCCCGAGAGCTTTCTACCCAAGCATCGGGAAAAATATGGGCAGTAATCCAAGTTAAATGATTATAAAAATCGGGAATAGAACCAAATTTTGTGATCACATTTTGCACTTGAAAAGATTCAGCAAAAGTATAGGTTTCTGGCATATCAAACCAATAAACACCAGTTTTACCTAAAGGAGCGGGAAAGTCAATTACTTCTCTAGCAGTATAGGGTTTAATCTCTTGCCATTGTCCCTCAATCCAGGCTAAAAAAGGCTTTTTTAAGCCGAGAAAAGTTGTCCGCATTACGGTTAATCCCGCACCTCCTGAACCGGCTACGGCATAATTTAAACGGATCGTTTCTACCCTATCTAACTGTTCGACTCCCTCTCGCACTATACTATTAGAAATACCGGGAAAAATTCCCGTATTAACCACGGCAGTTATTCCCGCTTTTATTGCCAATTCTCGATAGGGGATTAACTTTTGATAAAAAGAACGATGATCACTAACATCAATATAATTGACTTTTTCTTCGATGCAAATTTTTACTACCCTGCCATCGCGATAGTGAAAGGGACCAGCACAATGAATGACTAAATCACTATTTTTAATTGCCTGTCTAAGCTTGTCTATTTCTTCTAAATCCAAAGCCAAAAACTGCATTCTTGGCAGTAATTTAATGGCTTTTTCCTTGCGTCCGGTGATAATAATTTTAGCTGCAGTCTGATTAATAATATCTAGGGCGACACTTTGACCAATGCGACCAGTGCCACCTAAAATTAAAACAGTTTTTTCCATGGCAACTATCAATAATGTTTGCCCTAGTATAGCATTCTCTTGGCAAGTTTGCCTATTTTTCAAGATGAAAAATTTAGAATAATCTCAACTTATTTACTGCGTCCTAGGGGCAAGAAAATGGTTAAAATCTCACCTTCTTCGGGTTTTTGACGCACAATAAATTTACCTCCCAAAGCTTGAAAAAGGTTTTTAGTCACCTTCATATTCAGACTTAAGCTACCAGTTTCTGGTTGAAACATTAAGACTTTTCCTAAAGCTTTGAGGGTAGGATTAGGCGATTTTACCTGAGTTTGGAACTGCATTTTTAATTGATTTCCTGCCATTGATATATCTACTTGCAACAGACCACCACTAGCCATACTGCGAGTACATTTTTCCACGACTCCATTTAACATTTGATCCAATAAATTCGGGTCGCTAATTACCGAAGGCAATTTTTTCGGTACATTAACTTCTAAATTGACATTGCGCCGTTTAGCCTGTTTTTGCCACCGGGGAATACTATCTTGAAAGACCTTTTCTAGAGCAATTGGAATTAATTGAATTGGTTTATCTCCCAGAGGATTAATACCCAATTCTGCGGCTCGGAAAATTAATTCCATGCGCTGAATTTGTTCACCACATTCTAAATCAATTGTTTCCAAATATTTCTGGACATCTTCCGTTATTTTTGCCCGTTTTAGTAATAATCGGGTAATGGTGCGAATGGTGGTTAAAGGGGTGCGAATTTCGTGGGTTAAAGCGCGCAATAATTCCAAATCACAACCCGATTCTAAATGAGAATTATCTTCCTCTGGGGGAGTGATTTCGGCATTGATAGGCGATTTCGTTTTTTTCAGGTCTAAATTAGGCTGGTTGGGTAAATTTTGCAGTAATTGGCGACTAAATTGGCTAACTAGACGGTAATCCGGCGAGGGACTGCCATTAGCTTCGATAATTGCCTCTAAAGTCCCGATTTGCGGATAACGCAGATTCACTAATCTTTGCCGCAACTGCTGCCAAGCTTGCTGAGTGAGGACGGGATCAAAGGAAAATTGAAAAGAGGACAAACCCCACTGATCTTCGCCTAAAACCAGCAAAAGAGAGAAACTTTCGCTAAAAACCAGACAAAATCTTTCATTAGCAATCGGATCCGTTGGCAAGAGCGGCAATTCATGGATCTCCGTCGGGGAAATATCGGCGGCGGATTTTTCCTGAGAAGGCAATTGCAAACCCGGCCATTGTAAATGTTTTAAAGCTTTAACGGTAAAAACACCAAATTCAAAACCCGTTAAAGCCTTACTTTCTCTGACTAAAGCTGTCGGACCGGAGAGAATTAAACCCCGACCGGCGGCAGCATTATTTTGGTTTTGTAATAAGATATTTTCTAAAGCGGCGATCGCTGCGAACCATTCACTTTCCGCTTTTAGTTGCGCTCGCTTGAGCCATTCCGATAAATTAGGATAAAAAGCATTGGGGGTGAAAGTTTCCCGTTCCTGATGGTCAGTCGGCGGGAAAATATCGCTTAATTTCGGTAAAGACCCCTCTAACATCGTCTTCATCACTGACTAGATACAAATTCCTTACCTAGAATATTACCCCCGTCAACGCTCATCCCATAACGGTAAAACCGAACTCTATTGGCAGTGATATCCGCTTGACATCTCCCTGCGTTAAAACAACAGGGATTCTTTGTGGTGAATAGAAGCGGGTTGAAACTGCGCTTCTATTCGATTACGATATATTTTAGAAAGCCTATCTAACTTATATCGCTGTGGCACTGTCAAAGATGCCCTACCCACCTTATCTAGAGAAACCCCTAGCTGTGTGGCTACTTTTTTGATAATATTGGCTGCACCATTGCAATCAGCATTGATTAACTGACGATTAAAAGCTTTAAACAAACCTCTTTGAATTCTTTTACCTGATGACTGCCACCCTTCGGGTTTTTCACCGAATTTAGGTAGCAAATCATTATCTAAAAAAGAAGCCTTTGAGGTGTAGCTTTCCTCAGTCTCGATCAAATTAATCCCGTACTGTTCACACAATTGCTTAATACGTCCTTTCAGCTTGGCAGTGGGAACTTGAACAAATTCCTGATTAACTTTTTTCCCTAACTCAATAGAATCTTTTTGTCGTTGATTCCATCCAAAGACGATAGTAGAAATGTCATTGTTAAGACACCAATTAATAACAAACCTGGCGGCTTTATTAACGTTATCTCTCATTTGACGATGACGCTTTTCGGTTAAAATAGCCAATTCCTGATCCCAATACCCTTGTGGCTTACCAGTCTTAATTTGAGCAATTCGCTTGTTATACCATTGGTTTTGTGATTTAACTTTTCTCCCGTCAATAACAAAAGACTTGCCCGTATTAGAAACACAGGTTAACCAATTATTTAGCCCGTGGTCTATTCCTAGAACCTTATTATTAGGCTTGACTTTCTCTTGAGCGGGTTGCTCGTAAACGCACTCAAGATAAAAACTAAGATTTCTAGGAACAAGTCGAAACTCTTTGATGTCCTCAAATCTTAAATTAGAAGGCATTGGCAGATAAAAACTATCAATCCCAAACCAAGCTTTTACCTGCTCTCCCAAGGAAAACTTTAAGCCTTTTTCGGATTGCTTTACATACCGTGATGGATAGCTTACTACCGCCATTCCTCCTTTTTTTCGATATTTAGGCGGTTTAGGCTTGTTAGGTAACTGCCCTTTATTCCCAAGACTTAAAAGCCCTTTATAGGAAGAAAAAGATTCCGCTACATCATGAAGTAATTGTTGAGCGCAACATGACCGCAGAGATCGAAAATGTGGATGATTTTTCATCTGAGAATCCAGGTGGTATTTCTTGACGTATCGCCCCGCCTTAAAAAGCATCTGCCGGCAATAATAAAGACCACAGTTAGCCAGCTTGTTAGCTTCTTCGCAAATAAACTCTAAGATAGCCCTTATCTCGCTGTCTGCATGAATGAGAACTTGTTGAACTCCATACATTTTGACTTACCTCCTGTATGGAGGATAAGTTGAAAATACACTAATTGTCAAGTGTCAAGAGTACAATGGAAGATTATAGAAGAAATCCTCATTCGGTAACACTGCTTAACTATCACTTTGTCTGGTGTCCAAAACGAAGAAAGACAGTATTAAAGGGAGACATTAAGTTGAGAGCGCCGTCAATTATTTTTGACCTGTGCCAAGAAAATAACTGGAGATTAATCGCCTTAGAAATCAGGCCAGATCCTATCCATCTATTCCTAGAGTCTGAGCCTAGCTATTCTCCTTCAACAATAATTAAAAGAATTAAAGGGAGACTATCTCATCACTTAAGAAAAGAGTTCCCAGAATTGTTAAAGTTACCCACTCTGTGGACTCCTAGTTATTTCTGCTCAACTGCTGGTAACGCCTCTACGGAAACTATTAAAAAATACATCGAGAATCAAACTAATAAATGATACAGGGGGATAAATCCCCTTGTTCGCTCGACTACCATCCGTTTTAACGGATGGCTAACCCTCGCTCACGATTTTTAGGTTTTGAGAGCAGTTATCTTAATGGTGAGGTACAAATAGGTTACACTTCATCTGGATGAGAAAGGCTGTCAATCGGCTTAATGATTGGTAATATAGCTTAGTCCAGTTGATTACCTATGCTGGTTGTGGGTTTAGTAGCTTAATTCAACCTCGATAAGTCTGATATTTAATTACATCTCCCCACTTATGTGTTTTTTTGTTACATTTAAGTATTTTTTGTTTATCTATGGTTATCATAGAGCAAGTTAAATTGTTCCCCAATTATTTCCCTAACCAACCAATCTTTGCTCCCAAACCCTTTTGCCTTGACATTACGTCAATGAGAGGAACCATCGGCTCTTGGTTTGCCTGTTTAAGTGTTGCTTTCAAGCTAGGTAAACAGTTGAGTAGCGGTAACTTTTGAGCAATAGTTGGGTTCGGTTATTGACTATATTTTGCCGTGGGCAAATTCTGAGAATTAATCAGAACTAAGTGCGCTTGAGAACGTGGAGTTATTCCCTGTCTCTGCTGCCCTTTGTCTGTCTTCCGAACCTGTCGCTGCTGCGGATTTGAGGTTCATTTATCCTTTGTCTGAGAGAGAGTAAAAAATATGCTGCACATTCATATTCTTCAGGATACGTTTTTCAAGTCTTCCACAGCTTTTTCTGAAACCCTTAATAGTGATCAGAAGTTCTTGATTCAAGCGGGAACTAAATTACCAATTAAATCCTATTTTCGCCAAAATAATCATTATTCTGTCAAGTTAGCCGAAGAACAAGGTTCAGTGGGAAAAGCGGGATTTTTCTTTGATGATCATGTACAAGTAGAAGAAATACGAGGAGTTTGGATCACCAATGTTGACAGTGATATTCTCAAGTCTAAAGACAACTTAAAAACTGGGTTGGAAAAACTTAAAAATTTAGGATTTAATACTCTTTATCTAGTAGTTTGGAATAAAGGCTATGTGTTTTTTAAATCACAAATTGCTGATAATGTCTTCACTGCTAATGAAGAAAAACTCCAAAAAGTCAACCTTGAAAAAGAGTTAGTCAGTAGAGATATACTAGCAGAAATCATTGAGATTAACCAGACAGAAAAGTATAACTTTCGGATTATTGCTTGGTTTGAATATGGTTTAATGGTTCCTCCGGCTGCTCCCTTAGTTGCCCAAAAACCAGATTGGTTTATGCTTACTCATCGACAGAAAAATACAGTTGATGGTGATGGGAATTGCCGCTTAAATCCTGCTCATCCTGAAGTTAAAGATTTTTGGATTAGTATCATTCGTGAAGTGGTAAAAAACTATGAAATTGATGGTATTCAATTAGATGATCACTTCGCTATTCATCACGCAAAACTCTTGCCTAATGGTACTAAAAATTTTGATTTTAGTATGGGGTTTGACTCCTTTACCATCAAACTTTTTCAAGAGGAAACTGGTTCAGTTAGTCCCTTAAGCAATCCCCAATTAGCGAAATTTAAAGATTGGCGCAAGGAGAAGTTAACTCAGTTAGTGCGATTGATTTTTAAAACCATTAAAGCGGAAAAAGACGATTGTATTCTCTCCATTTCTCCCAATCCTTTAGGATTTTCGATCGATCATGCTTTAGCTGATTGGCAAGCATGGGAAAAAGAGGGATTAATCGAAGAACTGGCCTTACAAGTTTATCGTGGAGATATCCAGATTTTTGAGAGAGAAATCGATAAATTAGAGGTAAAAGCAGCGCGAGAACATATTCCCACCGTCATCGGTATTCTCACTGGTTTAAAACCCCGCAATAGACGGGTAAATTTCCAATTAATTCAAGCACAAACTCAGGAGACTCGTGAGCGAGATTTTGCTGGTTTTGCCTATTTTTTCTATAGCAGTTTATTAGACCATATTCCCACCACAGAAACCGTGGCTGACAGGGAGAAGAAATTGGCTCAAATTCTGGCTACAGATCAATTTGTTTAATTTATTCTTCGAGATTCACAATTATCCATAAAAGGAGCTAAATTCATGACTCAATCTTCTGTTTCCTTGCATAGCATGGCTACAAAAATCGAAAAAATTTTGCTGAATAATCCTTTCTGGTTTTTGCTGTTTCTAATCGGATTGGTGGCTTTTCTATTACTTGCCAATATTGCCATTTTTCCCTCGTTAACTCTGCGGGGAGATATCGCCCTAGATAAGATTTTCATTGGCACAATTGCTATTGTTGCGGTGGTGGAACGTAGCGTAGAATTATTTATTGCTGCTTGGCGTAATCCTCAGAAAGAGGTTTTAGAACAAGAGATTAGTCTTTTGAAGAATAACAATAGTAACCCTCTAACGGAGGAACAACAAGCACAATTAATCTCAAAACAAAAAGAGTTACTCCAGTACATAACTCTAACCAAAAAATATGCTCTCCTCTTAAGTCTTGTCTTTGGTTTTATGGCAAGTTTCACAGGGATTCGTATTCTAGAACCTTTGGTAAATATGACGACAACAAAACCTGAGCAAATCGCTACATTCTACAAATTAGATTTAGTTTTATCAGCCTTGGGTATTGCCACAGGAACTAAGCTATTTCATGGTTTGCCCGCTTTAGTCTCTGATACTATTACTGCTACCAGAGGGCAAGTTAATAATCCTAAGAAAAACTAATTATGGCTCTCTTGAATATTGGGTGTAAAATGTTTGTCCATATTACAAATTCTGGGAATATGGGTTACAAAGGGTCGAACACTTATCCTTGCGTTTTAATGCTTAGTGCCGTCTAACCCATCCTACAATTATTGATAAATTTTTTTATCACCATAACCCCACGAGAGCCATAACTATTTACCATTAATTAATAGTAGCCCATGAAATTTAAGCTTTCCTAGTCCAATAGACGAGAAAGTATAGTTTTCTTTGTTCAATTTTATTATCTAAAAATATTAAATAATTGTAACAAAAACAACTATCTTTTTAGTCAAGGAAATATACTGTTTTTTGTTAGAGAGGTTCAATTCATAACTGGAACTTATTTAAGGATAAAACTCATGACTACTCTTAAAGATATCGTCAAAAATCAACTTCAGGTATCCTATGAAGATATCGCCACTTCCCAATTAGCATTTGATGAGCAACTCTGTCGAGAAATTCAAGAAATTCTCAAAGCAAACAACTTCTATCACTTTACAGTAGATGGACTTTACGGTAAAATCACACGGGAAGCCTTACGAGATTTCAAAGAAGCCTTTGCTCTATCTGGGGGAGATATTTTAGGTCCTACTACTGCCCAATTTTTGTTAAATCTGAAGAAATCCATTGGACCGGTAGTTCATGATCCTAGCACGAAGCAAGGAACTCAAAAAGCCATTATCCACGAATGTAAACGCCGAGGATTAACCCTTAATTCTCAAATCGCTTATGTCTTAGCAACAGTTGAGCATGAAACCGCTAATTCTTTTAAGCCTGTGGAAGAAGCCTTTTTTTTAAAGCCTCGATCTCGACAAATGGCTCATCTTCAGACTCTGTTCTACTTTCCTTTTTATGGGCGAGGTTATGTTCAGTTAACCCTCCAATCCAACTATGAAAAATATAGTCGAAAATTGGGCATTGATTTAGTAGCTAATAAGGAGAAAGCTCTAGATCCAAACATTGCTTTATTTGTTCTAGTAGATGGTATGTTACTAGGGGAATTTACAGGCAAAAAATTGGGGACTTATGTCAATGGCAGTAAAACAGATTTTTTTAATGCCCGAGATGTAATCAATCCTCGTGATAAAGCTCAACTTATTGCTGGTTTAGCCCAAAATTGGTTATCCAAGCTTAACGCTGAATCTATTTCTTTTGAGGGAGTTGTTCCAGAATCTCCAGAGAATCCAGAATTAGCAGAAGAATTGTTAGGGATTGAAGAACTAATGCTGATGCAAATTATGAGCAGTTGAAACTTATGTCATTAACTCATCGTGGGTTAATCGCCGTCTTAGGGTTTTGCTTCTTGGTGGGTTGTGGATTACCAGATAAGGGACAATTACCAACCGCTACTTATTCCCAACCTATACCCACTCTTACTCCTAAGACTTGTGATGATTCTCCTAGATTTCTTAATCCCGATGAAGCCCAAAAACCTCAAGAAACAGACTTAGACCGTTATTTTCGCCTAGCTTATAAGGAGGAAGCTGAAGGCAATTTTGAAACAGCGATCGCCTATTATCAGAAAGCGGCGGACTTGGCGACCTGTGATTGTGATAAACAACACGCCCTAGCGGGAAAGCAAGCCGCTCAAGAAGCACAAAATTTAGTCGATCGCTATGGGGTAGAAAGTAAACCCACTCAATACTTTTGGGGACGATTACAAGAATTAACTCAATCCCTTCCTTGTGTTCAAATTCAACAATAATTAATTTTGGGAGGTTATTATGGCACGTTGTCCTTTTGCTACACAGAAACCAATTACAGGGGGACTTGGCAATTATTCACCAGGATCTCGTTTTAAGATTGTTCATCACACAACTGAAGGCTCAACCGCAGCTGGTGCGATGGCAGCGTATAAAGCCAATAAATCCGATCCTCATTTCACCGTTGATTCCACCACCATTTACCAACATATCGACACAGCTAGTACAGCACGATCTCTGAAAAATCTACCCGGAGGTGTACAAACTAACAGAGATTCAGCAATTCAAATTGAAGTCGTTGGTTTTGCGGGTAAACCCAAGAATCAAGCAACGCTTAAAAATGTTGCCAAGTTATGCCGATGGATTGAAACCACTCATGGAGTCCCTAAAGTTTGGCCGAATGGACTTCCCCGAACTGGGACAAGAGATCCAGGTGGACATAATCGTAATGCAACAAATTGGAATACTAAAGGGGGACATTATGGACATTCCCATGTTCCTGAAAACGACCATTGGGACCCAGGTTATACCCGGGCTGAAGTAGAAATTATCATGGGAGGAAGTTTAGAATTTGTCGGTTCACCAGAAGCATTAGGAAGCGGAGAAGCGGAGGTTACTTTAAATTCTTCTATCTCACAAGTAGAAATGGAGATTACACCCCATCTCAACTTGATAACTTACAGCATTTCCTTCTCTTTGGATGAAAAAGGACAAGCAACCATTCCCCTTGATATTGCTTGGGAGCGAGTTATTTCTCTGATCCCTCAAGCAACTAAAAATGAAGAAGGAAACTGGCAAAGTTGTATCGTATCCTTAGCTGAAGAAGAAGGACAAACCCTATTAGTCGCAACCGCAGGAACACCCAATGCAACCGCTACAGTTATGGTTAAAGTCCTAGATGATGCCCAAATCTTTGAAGAAGAATCTTTGGGTTGTCCGTAGTCAAGTTTGATTTTGATTTTGTCCTTATTACCAAAAAATGGAGACCAACTATGTTTGAAAAACGCAATAGCCTTCCTTTTCCTCCAAAAGATGAGAGTCTTGACTTAGAGCCTAGTGTAGAGACTCTCAATGATTTAGTTCAACAAAAAGAAGAATTAATGGATCGAGTTGAAAAACTAAAAAACTCGATTGCACGATTGAGTAGTATTGAATCGATATGTGGCCACACAGATGATAGTCAAGATGTTGAAAAGTATGATGGCTCTCTAGGGGTTACAAGAGGGTTTGTCGATCAATTTTCTCCTCCAGTCGGTCAATTACAATGGCAAGAAAATTTAGCTGATCTCTTTAGTAAAGAAGGAGAATCTCCCGGAAACGTTCAAGGAAAACGCTGGTGTACTGGATGTTTAATTGATGGAGATAAATTTTTAACAGCAGGTCATTGTTTTGATCAAACTGATGGTGATTGGATAAGACCATCTCGTAATAATAAAGTAATTTCTCCTTCAGAAATTGCGACATTAATGCACGTGAATTTTAACTTTCAGATCGATCCTACTACTGACAAACCCCGTCCTGATGATCGCTTTCCGATTATTAATCTTCTAGAATACCGAGAAGATCAGGTTGATTATGCAATCATTCAATTAGGTCGGAACCAAGAAGGACAATTACCCTCAGAAAAGTATGGAACATTAAATTTGTCTCCACAAGACTTGACTCATAAAGGCTCCATGTTATGCGTCATTCAACATCCTAATGGTAATCCAAAGAAAATTGAAGCTGGTCATTTAATCGACAATCAAAATGGTCGAATTTCCTATGATGACATTGACACACAAGGTGGTTCATCAGGTTCTCCGATTCTTGCAGAAAAAAACGGTAATGTAGTTGGCGTACATACAAATGGAGGATGTTCAAGAAATCCTGGGGATGCGAATTCTGGTGTCTCCATTGGCGTAATTCGCCGAGCATCCAAGCTACTTGATAGTGCAGAATCTCCCGTCATCATTTTCCCAAATCCTGCTGACGTGGAAACTGTTGATAATGAAACCCCTATTAAGTTGGAAGATACTCCCTGTTTTTCTCCCCTAGATGAGGAAAGTCTTGAGGATTTAATCTTAGAAGCTGTTCCTTTTCCCGCAGTCGATACTCAACTCCCTATCGAGGGAACGGGTTACTACAGCTATTCCCAATTCCGTGAGAAGCAATTTGGCTTAACTGAAACCATCGAAGCAATCAAAAAAATTGGTGAATTATGGTTTGCAAGTCATCGCACTGGTCCTGTCATTGGCATAGGAAACATCAGCAAGAAAGGAGGTGGTCCCGTACCGCCCCATAGCAGTCATCAAACGGGATTAGATGTTGATTTTCGTCTATTAAGAACAGATGGTGCAAGAATTGGTATCACTTTTCACCATCCTAACTATTCTCGTACTCGAACCCAAGCATTAGTCAATACAATAAAAAGCAATCCGATTCTCAAGGTCAAGTTGATCCTTTGTAATGATAATAAGTTACAGGGAGTTCAGCCTTGGCCTGGTCACGACGATCATCTTCATGTTCGATTTAGCAAATAATTCAGTTTTGTTGTAGGGGCGCAAGGCTTGCGCCCCAAAGATTTCTAAAACTTTGGAGAATACCCATGTCAAATCTTAGTGAAGTTCTCTCTCAAGCTGCGATTAACCCTGATTTTCCCACAGATAATCCAGACTCTGCTATAGCAATTATCGACAGCTTAGAATTGATTGGTTTTAGTCCAGATTCAGCTTTACTATTTGTTGTTTTTGCTGAAAAAGCTCCCCTTTCTTCTAGTTTAATGCGAACTCATACGGTTGTGCTTAAAACGTCTGACGGTGGGAATAATTGGCGTTTAACTCTAGATGCAACACAAGGATCATTAGTGAAAGAAGAAATATTTTTCCTCAATGAAACTCAGGGTTGGTTTATAACACAATGGCAAGTTGCGGGAACATTCCCAACTTTGTATCAGACCAATGATTTTGGAGAAACATGGCAAGAATTTTCAACAATTCATGATTCGATTACGGCTAAAGGTGGAGTTGCTTCTTTTACCGAAGCCCAAGGATTACGCTTTAAATCGGAACAAGAAGGTATTGTTATTGGCAAAACTTTTAATGTTGAAGGAGAAAATATTCAATTATTTCTTAAAACCAATGATGGGGGGCAGACTTGGCAAGAAATTAATAATATACCTGCGGAATATTTTACTTGGAATAGTATTCATTCTCAGGTTTTTGATTTTAGTCATACTTGGCAGATTACTACAACTGTTGCAGGCATTTTGATCAGTAAATCTGTGGACTTATTAGCAACAATCTATCCCGCCGCTATTAGTAATGGCTAAGGCGATGGTAATTGTTTAAATAATTTACTTTATTTCAGGAGAAAAAATAGAGGACAACCTAAAAGGGAGAAAGATGATCCTAAATCACCACACCACACTATGTATCTCTTCCTGAAAATAGTAAAAAAAAACAGATTGTTGTTCATGTAAAATATCGCATATAACCCTTGAAAAGTCTCAGTGTCAAGCAGGAGGAATTGCCTTGTACTTTATTTGCGAGAATCTCTTTGATGTAGCTAATATGCTCCCTGTTCTTTCGTCGATCTAGTTAACTTTATTTTTGAGTGGGGACTTAATTGCCCTGTTTAAACCAATGCTCAAACAAATTCTTTCCCGGTTTTCTCCCAGTCATTTTCTGCCTTTTTCTCTTTTATTGCCGACAATTTTCCCAATCCTCACTTTTTCAGTTAACAAGGAGAATACAATCATGCAATCTCTCAAATTTTCTATTATTCAAGAAATCAAACATCAGGGAATTTGTGATGCTTCTGCAGCCACTGCTTTAGGAGAAAATAAATTTGTTGTTGGTAATGATGAGGCGGATCCAGAATTAGGTAATATTCTCTGGATTTATTCCTCTCAAGAGTCGGGAAAAGCCCTGAAAACCATTGACATTAATAGTTGGCTGAAAAACAATCCTAAAAATAAAGAAATCGACTTGGAGGGGGTAGCTGTACTAAATGACATAATCTATTGGATTACTTCCCATGGTCGCAATAAAAATGCTGAACGAAAACTCCCTCGTCATCAATTTTTTGCTAGTAAAATTACCGATGACGGCTCTAGTATAGTTCAAGTGGGTGAGTCTTATACTCAGTTAGTCTTGCGCGATATTATCGAAGACTCTGACTTGGCTAAAATATTTGATTTCAAAACAGCAGAAACCAAAGCTCCTAAAGCTAAAGGAGGATTAAATATTGAAGGTTTAACAGCAACTCCAGACGGAAATATCTTGATCGGTTTTCGTAATCCTGTCCCCAACGGTAAAGCTCTTTTATTACCCCTAAAAAATCCCAAGAGTTTAGTTACTAATTCAACCACGGCTAAAGCTGAATTTGATGATCCTATCTTGTTAGATTTGGGAAGATTAGGAATTCGTAGCATTGAATTTTGGCCAGCTTTAGAAGTATATTTAATTATTGCTGGAGAATTTCATGGAGGGGATCAGTTTGTTTTCTATACTTGGTCAGGAAAAAAAGAAGATGCACCAGAAAAGATAGAATCACTGCAATTCCCTGACGGGTTTCGTCCAGAAGCTTTGTTGTTTGATCCCCATTTCCCAGATCGCTTTCAGATTTTAAGCGATGATGGTACAATCGAGCGAGTTGGTAATACTCCCTGTAAAGATATTATCGATAAAAATAATCCCGAAAAATATTTCCGCAGTATTTGGGTAAAAGTGAATTAATACTAATTCTCACCCATAAAAACTACAGATCGAATTATCGAATTTAAGTTCCCATTTCCCCTTTTTCCCATTTTAAGGGAGACGAAGGCAGGGGGATCGAACTCTTGTAGCCGGATTTCGGAGAATTGATATAATTAGACATCCCTCTTAGTGGAACCTCAACAAAACCTAGAACAAAAATAGCTTTAAACCCATGTAGGGATAAGCTTTAAGCTCAAAAAACCGTTGATCACGTCTTCTCAATGGTTTTTTATCCTAGAAGCTCTATTAACCTTTTTCTCTTATCCAGAGGACTTCTGGGTTCGCAAAGGGACAAAAAAGTGTGGAGAATCCTCCCATAATCGCTACAATTTTTCTAGAGGCTAAGTATTGCCCTCATTTAAGTTCTTTTGTACTCATTGAAAACCATGAAAATTCTTCACGGTACTTGGATTCCCCAATCAACGGATGAATTTATTCAGAAGGGTAGCTTTTATCTTTGGGGAGAAACTAGCACCCCGAAAAAGAGTCGCACCACTGCTGATAATTATCATCCTTTTCAGTTAAGCAAAGAAGAATTAACTAGCTTTCTCACCGGAGAGTTAGGAATAGTTCAATCGAATTATAATCCTCTTAGTCGGCAATTTGTCCCCCGCTACTTTCTTTTACCTAGCCACGACAATCAACCTTTACCCTCCTTAGAATTACTGCGTTATCTAGAAAAAGAACCCCCAGAAAATAGCCAATGGCAATCTTGGCAAATTGATTGTTATCCCCTTAGTCCTGTACTTAAACTGCTCAATGATCTGCACTTTATCTGTCTTTACAACTCCTCAGAGATTCAGTTAGGTGCAGATCTACTTTTTTGGTATCACTACAGTCAAGCTTTTAAAGAAATAATTCTCAAAGATAACTATATTCCTGCTTTTAAATATCGAGAATTAGCCACAAATAACAAGAAAACCGCTAACTTTGCCATCTACCCTCTTTGGGAAATTATATCAGCAACCTACGAAACCAATCTCGATCGCTATCTCGAATATCTTCCCCGCATTTGTCTTGCTGGTGCTGAAAATCCCCATGCTTCACCACAATTATACGATCCCAAAACCCTACTCCGGCACTTCTCCGAATGTCTCCTCAATGAAATTGTCACTAATACGGCAATTCCTGCCAGTTTTGATAAAAAAATTGGCGAGACAATTATAGGTGACTGCCTCTCTGTGACTAAAGCTGCTGGATTTCTGCAAACTGCCGCTGCCTTAGAAAAATATCAACAGTGGCAAACTTGGAGACAGCAATTACTAGGAGACCAAAATATATCTAGTTTTAGCCTTGGTTTTAAACTAACGGAAGCACCAGAAGATAATATTGAACAGTGGCAAATTACCTTTATCCTCATCTCTAAACAAGACCCCTCCCTGCGATTAGAATTAGACGAATATTGGTATGCAGTCCCCGAAACTAGAACAAGCATACGAGCGCATTTTGGTCAAGATTTAGACAAAAATATTTTACTAAGTTTGGGTTATGCTGCCCGTATTTATCCCCCTATTTGGCAAGGATTAGAAACGGATAAACCGACGGGATTTTCTCTCAATCTTACAGAAGCTTTTACTTTCTTGAAAGAAACTGCTTGGATTTTAGAAGATGCGGGATATAAAGTGATTATTCCCGCTTGGTGGACTCCCCAAGGTCGTCAGCGCGCCAAAGTTCGGCTAAAAACTACTTCTAAATCGGGCAAATCTACCCCCGTTAGTAAAGGGATTTTTAGCCTCGAAAACATCATTGAATATCAATATGAATTAGCCATCGGTGAAGAAACTATTAGTCAAGAGGAATGGCAACAATTAATTAACACCAAAACACCCCTAGTTAAATTTCGAGGTCAATGGGTAGAATTAGAACAAAATAAAATGCAGCAAATGCTGGATTTTTGGCAGAAATATCAGCAGGAAAATCCTGAGATGAATCTGATTGAATTAATGAAAAAAGCTGCCGAATCCCCAGAGGAAATTATTGTTGAAACCGATGATTTTTTGGGTTCTATGCTAGAGAAATTACAAAATCCTAGTCAACTAGAACCGATCGAAAATCCTCCCCAATTACAAGGAACGCTGCGGGAGTACCAAAAGCGCGGGGTTGCTTGGATTCAATACCTGGAACAATTGGGTTTAAATGGTTGTCTTGCTGACGATATGGGATTAGGAAAAACTCTACAGGTAATTGCTAGATTGGTTGGGGAAAGAGAGGGAGATAATAATGTTTTACCAACTCTGCTAGTCGCACCCACTTCTGTGGTGGGAAATTGGGCAAAAGAAATTGAAAAATTTGCCCCCCATCTTCAGGTTTTAATTCATCATGGTAGTAAGCGCTATCAAGATGAGAGCGAATTTCAGACAGTAGCTAGTCAAAAGGATATCGTCATTACTTCTTTTACCCTAGTTCGCAAGGATTTGAAATTATTTAACTCGCAATCTTGGCAACGTTTGGTAATTGATGAAGCACAAAATATCAAAAATCCTAAAGCGGCACAAACTAAAGCAATCTTGAGTTTATCTGCACAACATCGTCTCGCATTAACGGGAACTCCTGTGGAAAATAGACTGCTTGATTTATGGTCAATTTTTAACTTCCTTAACCCCGGTTATTTAGGCAAAGAAACTCAATTTCGTAAAGCGTTTGAAGTGCCAATCCAAAAACAAAATGATCGTCTCCAGTCCACGGTTCTCAAAAAATTAGTGGAACCTTTTATTCTGCGTCGGGTAAAAACCGATAAGCAGATAATTAAAGATTTGCCTGACAAAGTGGAAAACAAACAGTATTGTAATTTAACTAAAGAACAAGCTTCTCTCTATGAAGTTGTCATTAAAGAAGTGGAAAAACAATTAGAAGAAGCGGAGGGAATAAAACGCAAAGGATTAATTTTATCTACCCTGATGCGCTTGAAACAAATTTGTAATCACCCGCGTCAATTTTTACAGGATAACAGCGCTTTTACTCCTGAGCGATCGCATAAGTTAGAGCGTTTGGGAGAAATGCTAGAAGAAGTAATTTTAGAGGGAGATAGTTTGCTAATTTTCACTCAATTTACTGAAATCGGGGACTCCTTACAAAAGTACCTGAAACAAACTTTTCGCTATAATACTTATTATCTTCACGGGGGGACTTCTCAACCAAAACGAGAACAAATGATCGAAGAATTTCAACATCCCGAAACAGAACCTTCCGTATTTATTTTATCCTTAAAAGCTGGGGGGGTGGGGATTACTTTAACCAAAGCAAATCATGTTTTTCATTTTGATCGTTGGTGGAATCCTGCGGTAGAAAATCAAGCAACCGATCGCGCTTTTAGAATTGGTCAACAAAAAAATGTTTTCGTGCATAAATTTGTCACTTTGGGAACCTTAGAGGAAAGAATTGATGAAATGATCGAGGAAAAGAAAAAGGTAGCTAATGCTATTGTTAGTAATGATGAATCCTGGTTAACGGAATTAGATAACGAAAGTTTTCGTCAGTTAATCGCATTGAATAAACAGACAATTATTTAATCGAGGTAAACCCATGAATAAATTTAGTAAAACTTGGTGGGGACAACGCTTTATAGAAGCATTAGAGGAATTTACTGACTCAGCGCGCTTGAGTCGAGGACGTTCCTACGCAAAAAATGATAAAGTCAAGAATTATAAAATTGATGGTAATTTAATTACTGCTCAGGTGCGAGGTTCCATTAATCCCTACTTTGGAGTTTACAAAGAACCTTTGTATAGGGTGAGTATCGAGATTAAACCAATTACTAAAGCAGAGTGGTCACAAGCTTTATATAATCTTGGTTCAAGAGCGAGTATGATCTCTAAACTGCTGCTCAAAGAAGTTCCCGATAATATTGATGAAGCATTTAGCGATCTGAATCTACACTTATTACCCCACAGTCAAAAGGATTTTATCACCAATTGTTCCTGTCCCGATTGGGAAAATCCCTGTAAACATATTGCTGGAGTTTATTACCTTGTTGCTTCCCAATTAGATCAGGATCCTTTCCTCTTATTTGAATTACGGGGTATCTCTCGTCAAAAATTACTGCAAGAGTTAGCAAAAACTCCCCTCGGTAAGCTGCTTTCCTCCTCCATCCAAGAGGAACAAATTCCTCTTAACCCGGTTACTTCCTATCACACTAAACCCGAAACTATACCAGCATCAGAAACAATTGATCTCAAAGAATTTTGGCACTCTCATCACCGTTTACCCGAAAATCCTCAGTTAGTTAAAGCGGCAACTATTCCCGCAATTGTCATTAAAAAAGCTGGTGATTATCCTGCATTTTGGGATCAGGATACTTCCTTTATCGAGGTAATGGAAGAAATGTATCAACGGGTACGCAATAAAAATGCTGGTATGTTATAATTAGGTAGGTGTTTAAAATTGTCTAATACCCCCTTATTAAGAGGAAATTAAGGGTGGATTAAAAGTTTGAAAAAACATCCTATTTTTTAAGACAAGCAGAATCTATGAACCAAGAATCTCTCAGCTTTGTCCATGGGAATGTCAAGTTAGCCGATCGCTTTTTAGTGTGTGGATTGGGTAGTCTTGGACAACACTGCGTCAAGTCTTTAAAAGAGTTTGGGGTTAGCGTTGTCGGTATCGAACTAATACAGCCTCCCAGTTGGGAAATTAATGATTTTCCCGATTTATTAGAGGAAATAATTATCGGTGATTGTCGTCAAAAAAACATTTTAGCAAGAGCGGGAATCGAGCGCTGTCGGGCTGCTTTAATTGTCACCAGTGATGAGCGAATTAATGCCACTACTGCCCTAATTATTCGGCAATTAAATCCCCTTACCCGCTTAGTGGTGCGTTCTTCTAAAGATAATCTCAATGAGCTACTCAAGGAACGTTTAGGCAATTTTATCGCCTATGAACCCACCCAACTACCCGCCAATGCCTTTGCTTTAGCCACATTAGGCACGGAAACCCTCGGTTTTTTGCATCTCGACGGTCAGAAATTGCGGATTATCCAGAGACAAATTAGCCCTGAAGATGGTTTACTCGATCGCTTTTTAGGTGATTTAAATACCCCCACCCGTCGTCTGTTAGCACACACAGCCCCCGATGAACCTTTAACGGCCGGATTTTATCAATGGTCCCCCACCACCACTATCAGAGCCGGTGATACCATTACCACCATCGAAACTACCTACCAAAACATCGATGCTACCCGCCAGAAACCGTCAAATTCTCGCCAGAAGTTGCGGTATTTTTGGCAAAAATTGCTCAAAGAAATACAACAATTCTGGCAATTGAGTTTTCAGCAGCAAATTCACCGGGTGGCTTTCCTGTCAGTATTTATCATTATCCTGCTGGTAATGATCGGGACTTTTCTTTTCCATCTCTACGCCCCGAGAGCTTCCTTTATTTCCGCTCTTTCAGGAACGGCGATTCTTTTATTAGGTGGTTACGGTGATGTTTTCGGTGCCTCTAACCCCGAAGATTTAAATGCAGTCCCCTGGTGGATGCAGCTATTTAGTCTCTTTTTAACCTTAGCTGGAACCGCTTTTATCGGGGTTCTCTACGCCATTTTGACAGAAACTTTATTATCATCAAGATTTCAATTTATCCCTAACCGTCCCCCAGTTCCCCAACAGAATCATATCGTTATTGTGGGCTTAGGTCGAGTCGGCACAGAAGTGGCTAATTTATTACTAGAAATGAAACAGGCGATTGTCGGGGTCAGCTTAAATAGGGATTTTGATGTGACTATGCTGCCAAAAATGCCCTTGATGACGGGAAATATCGAAGAATCTTTAAAAAATGTCAATTTAGACAGGGCCAAAAGTATAGCGATTGTTACCGATGACGAAATCCTCAATTTAGAAGTGGCCCTAACCACCCGCAAACTCAACCCCCAAAGCTACTTAGTCATCCGCACCACCGACGATACCCTTAGTCAACAATTAAGTCAAATTCTGCCCCAATCTCACATTTTAGGAACCAACACCGTGGCGGCAGAAGCCTTTACGGGGGCCGCTTTCGGAGAAAATATCATCTATCTGTTCCGTTGGGCGCAAAAAACGATTCTGGTGACAGAATACGAGATCGAAGCTGGAGATACTCTCAATGGTAGCTCGATCGGCGATATTGCCTACGGTTATCGAGTCGTGCCGATCCTACACCAACGAGAACGGCAAGCCCCGAAATTAATGCCCGAAGATTATCTCAACTTACGCATTGGCGATCGCATTGTGGTGCTGGCCACCATCAACGGACTGCGACGGGTGGAACAGGGTCGTCGAACTCCCAAAACTTGGCGCGTGCGGGTGGAAAAAGCCTTTAACCGCAATATTGCCGCGGAAGCACCCACCGTAATCAGTCGTTTTTCTAATTGTCCCCTGAAAACCGCCAGCGATCTCATGGAAAATTTGCCAGCGACTCTGGGCGCCCCCCTCTACGAACAGCAGGCAATTCGATTAGTTTCCGAGTTGAAAAAAATTCAAGTTCAAGCACTGGCTATTCCGATTACAAGTCAAAAATAACAATTTTGCTTAACTCAGAAGTTGATCCAACTTAGCGAAGAATTGATGAACATCTTCATGAATTTCATCAGATTTCATATTAGTGGCGACGATTTCACGGGTCAATTCTAAAGATGGAACAGATGCTAAAGGAAGTTGATGAGATTTAAGCCTTTGAAAAAGAGAGTCCTTATTTTCAAACAATAGCTTTTTCCCATCCACAACTTGAAAAATATTTGCTTTGACATCTCTCCAAGATTGATTTCGAGGCAGGGTAAGATTTTCGTTATCAAAAAAATTCCTAATTAATTCTTGAACTGGAGCGAAAAAAATATCTGGGTCGTTAAAACCGCCGGTTTGTAGGGCTGCTCTCATCCAAGCATCGGGAACTAATAAATAATTCTCAATATTTTTTCGTCGCCATTCATATAATGATTGCTTCGGATCATTTGCTTCTGGGTGGAAGGCCTGATCGTCATCATCATAATCAAACAATACCAACCTTTTCGCTGATGGAATTATTTGTTTAATCCCAGCAAAATGACGATCAGAATCTTCTTTCATTTTCTTCTTATTGCCGCCTCCCATAACCCGAAAACAAACTTTATTTAAGTTATCCTGCTTTCCTAAAGAAGTGGCAAAACCTCGTAAAAGACGCTCATCTGTTTCTCCTTCAACATACAAAATAACGGGATAATTAGATTCCGAAAGCGAAAGCTGTGTTATCTCTAAGTTAGAAACATCGGCCATCGCTGTTAAAATCGCTGGTGTAGCTTCCACTCTTTTAGGAATGCTATCAAGTAATGAGATTATTTGCCGAACGTCAACCCCTCTAATAAACTCTTCTGCGTGGGTGGCAATAAGAAATTGAGTATTTCTCTCGATCGCCTTTTGATTCTTAAAATAATCTAGAATCTCTCTTTGCAAGTTAACATGAAGATGAGCATCGGGTTCATCCAGTAAGATAGTAGTAGGTTTATAACCATAAAAAAATGCCAACAAGGTTAAGGTTGGATGGAAACCGCTGCCAGCAGATATAATGTCGTAGGATTTGCTCCCCTGTTTATATTCGCAGATTATTTGGGTGTCCACTCCTCGTTCGTATTGAGGTTCTTTTAACTCAACGGTAAACCAGTTTTTGACAACATTTTTAATTTCACTCCAATCATCTCGATTTTCTTGCCAAACTCGCAGCAGTAAATTTCTTAATATACTTCCGGGCTGCGCTTTTCCCACTTGTTTTCGCAGCGGTCCGTCATCACGCCATTCTTCATTGGGTTCTAATCCCGAAAAAGGCGGAACGTAAGCAATAATAGGTAACAGAGAAGGGGAGTGATTTGACTCTCCTTCTAATTCACGGAAATGTTCCCATCCTTCCGAAGGAATTGCGTAGATAGTTTGAGGAGAACTATATCGTAGTTTAACCCCCAAAGAGCATGGTTTTGGTCCGGAAGATTCCGCTATCCAAGTAACATCAATTTCAATAAGAATAAACTCTTGCTTTTTGGAACCATCTACTTTTGGATAGTGGCGCTCGGTCTTCTCTCGCCACAAAAGATTAAATTCTGGAACGGGAAGGGCTGTAAAGTTGGGAAGGACAACTTGTTTGCCGGTCTTTCCCCCCCGTTTTGCCCGCCGGAACTCCTCAATACAGAACTGCCAGATCGCTAAAGCCTGTAAGATGGTGCTTTTACCACTGTTATTCCGTCCAACCAAGAGATCGAAGAGAGCAAACTCGTAGGTTTGTTCCTTGATACTCTTGAAATTTCTCAGGGTTAGCTTGGTTATCATCGATCTGATTAGGCTGTCGGAATCTTCATCTTAAATTATGCAAGTAAACAGCGCTCACTTTCCCAGATCGCATTTTTAAGGCCAAAAATAGATCGGGACTAACTCATCTCTCCAGCTAGGGCAACCAAAACGATTGCGCTTGTCGGTTCAGGGATTAGAGGGGAGTCGATCGCCTAGATTAGCACTCAAGCCCTAAGAGTGCTAAATTAACTATAAGGAGTCCTATCACAACAGCGATACTATGTCCAAAATCATTGCCTTCAAAGATGAATCCCGTCGCGCCCTAGAAAAAGGTGTCAACGCCTTGGCCGATGCGGTAAAAATCACCCTCGGTCCGAAAGGACGCAATGTCTTGTTAGAAAAGAAATACGGCGCCCCCCAGATCGTTAATGACGGCATCACCGTCGCCAAAGAAATCGAATTGTCCGATCCCCTCGAAAACACCGGGGCGAGATTAATTCAGGAAGTAGCCTCAAAAACCAAAGATTTAGCGGGAGATGGCACCACTACCGCCACCATCATCGCCCAAGCTTTAATTAAAGAAGGTCTCAAAAACGTTACCGCCGGGGCCAATCCCGTCGCCTTAAGACGCGGACTAGACAAAACTATCGCCTATCTGGTCGAGGAAATCGCCGCCGTCGCTAAACCGGTCGCTGGAGATGCGATCGCTCAAGTGGCCACCGTTTCTTCCGGCAACGACGAAGAAGTGGGAAAAATGATCGCCGCCGCCATGGAAAAAGTCACCACCGATGGCGTAATCACCGTGGAAGAATCGAAATCCCTAACCACGGAATTAGAAGTGGTGGAAGGGATGCAGATCGATCGCGGTTATATCTCTCCCTATTTCATCACCGATCAAGAAAGACAGATCGTCGAGTACGACAACCCCCTGATCCTGATTACCGATAAAAAAATCAGTGCGATCGCAGAATTAGTCCCCGTCCTCGAAGCCGTTGCCCGTCAAGGTCGTCCCCTATTAATTATCGCCGAAGATGTGGACGGCGAAGCCTTAGCCACTCTCGTGGTCAACAAGGCCCGGGGGGTCTTAAATGTCGTCGCTATCAAAGCCCCCAGTTTCGGGGAACGTCGCAAGGCGGTTTTACAAGATATCGCCATCCTCACCGGCGGTCGTCTGATTTCCGAAGAAGTGGGCTTAAGTCTTGACACGGTTAGCCTCGATCTGCTAGGGCAAGCGGCAAAAATCACCCTAGAAAAAGACAATACAATTATTGTCGCCTCCGGGGACAGCCGCAATAAAGCCGATGTGCAGAAACGTCTCGCCCAACTGAAAAAACAGTTAGAAGAAACCGATTCTGACTTCGATAAGGAAAAATTACAGGAACGCATCGCTAAATTAGCCGGCGGTGTGGCCGTCATTAAGGTCGGGGCAGCCACAGAAACCGAACTCAAGGATCGCAAACTCCGCATCGAAGATGCCCTCAATGCCACCAAAGCCGCCGTGGCAGAAGGTATCGTCCCGGGCGGGGGCACAACCTTGATTCATCTGGCTTCTAAGGTGAAGGCTTTCAAAGCTTCTCTCACTAACGATGAGGAAAAAGTCGCCGCCGATATCGTCGCCAAAGCCCTAGAAGCCCCCCTGCGTCAGTTAGCCAACAACGCCGGTGTGGAAGGCGATGTGATCGTGGAAGGTGTGCGCGATACCGCTTTTAGCATCGGTTACAATGTCCTCACCGGCAAGTACGAAGATTTAATCGCCGCCGGAATTATCGATCCAGCTAAAGTGGTGCGGTCAGCTGTTCAAAACGCCGCTTCCATCGCCGGTATGGTCTTAACTACGGAAGCCCTCGTGGTCGAAAAACCCGTTAAAGAAGCCGCAGCCCCCGATATGGGCGGCATGGGCGGCATGGGTGGCATGGGCGGCATGGGCGGCATGGGCGGCATGGGTATGATGTAATTCCTGATGCCGTCTGGCCCTTCAAAATAATCTCATTCAATTGAGCCAATCTGTCCCTTTTCTCGTTATCATCGGCATTAGGGGCAGGTTTTTTTTCCTCACAAATGCTCGACTTCCCCTCCCCGGTAATGATTCGGTAGTAGTGGCGTAGCCCTCTTGCTTACCTGGTATGAATTGTGTAAAATATTTATTAATAAAAATGATTGGAACCCGATCAGTCTTTAAACCTCTAGCTTGATCATGACTTTTCTGATAAATATCTTTTTCTGGCTCCTGTCTGGCTTACTCAAATATCAGTCTAGCACCGAACAAAATA
>VYLT01000024.1_pt1 | contig 34926 bp, 26 predicted proteins | sample 5114261 | NCBI WGS metagenome assembly VYLT01 (sample SAMN12291815, study PRJNA351875) | freshwater metagenome | isolation source: freshwater lake | place: USA: Michigan, Little Long Lake | collected 2011-07-12 | reverse complement strand
CCAATGGGAAGAACGGGTCGAAGAAGTGATTTCCGATTTGGGGTCGATCAACGGGGTTCTCTGTGTGGATCGCTTATTAGACTTGGTTCGCAACGGTGGAAGGGGGCCAACCGATTCGATTGCAGCGTTCTTGATGCCCTATCTGGTTAGGGGTGAGCTTCGCATGTGTGCCGAGACCACACCCGCCGAACTCGATGCTCTACGCCGACTTTTACCCGGTTTTGCCGACCTTTTTCAGATTGTGATCGTTCCAGCCTTCAACAGAGAACAAACCCTTGTTGTGTTGGACCGACTCCTTGCGACAGCCCAAACCAATTACAAATTGGAGTCAAAGGAAGGGGTTAGCGACCGGATTATTCAACTCTTCCGCCGGTTCCAGCCGTATGCTGCCTTTCCGGGAACGGCATCGACGTTCTTACGTTCGTTGATGGATAAGCAAGCACGCAAACCCAAACGCATCATCACCCCAGACGATGTGGTGGAAGCCTTCCGTAAAAAGACGGGCCTTCCAGAAACCTTCTTGCGAGACGAGATTCTCCTTGAAAAAACCGAAGTCGAAAACTGGTTTACGAAAAAGGTTATCGATCAACCCGAAGGAATCGCAGCTGCGACGCACGCAGTCCTCACTCTCAAAGCTGGTTTGAACGATCCGAACCGACCTTTGGCGGTGTTGCTTTTGTGCGGGCCGACAGGGGTAGGTAAAACCGAATTGGCGAAATCGTTAGCCCAATACTTTTACGGAGCGGGCGAGACTTCAAGCAATAAACTCCGCATGGTTCGACTGGATATGTCGGAATATGCCGGGTTCGATGCTGCGTCGAGGTTAGTGGGACCGCCGGGGGGTGATCCGAGCCAGTTAATCCAAAAGGTACGGCAACAACCTTTCACAGTGGTTCTTTTCGACGAGATCGAGAAAGCCTCGCCCGAAGTCTTTGACGTGCTTCTCGGTGTTTTTGACGAAGGACGTTTGACCGACCCCTACGGGCGTGTAACCGATTTCCGAAGCACCCTGATTATTATGACCTCAAACATCGGAGCGGATCGGCAAGAGTCCTTCGGGTTCGACCCGTCGGGACAAGGGCCAAAGTATTCCGATATCGCTATGAGCTATTTCCGACCAGAGTTTTTCAATCGTCTCGACGAGGTGGTTACGTTTTACTCGCTCAAACCGCACACCATCGAAGCCGTCACCTGCAAAGAGCTTGAAGAACTTTCGCTACGGGAAGGAATCGCCAGTGCCCGTATCAAGTTGTTGTTCACAGATCGTCTTATCAAGCAACTTGCCAAAGTCGGGTTCGATGCACGTTATGGCGCAAGACCTTTGCAACGCACTATCGAGAAAGAAGTCGTCGTCCCTCTTTCGGCGTGGTTGATAAACGAACCGGGTTTGACCGACAAAACCCTGCAACTCGATTGGGACACTAAGACCACTATCACACAGTTGAAAACATGAGCAAACACACATCGGGAAAAGAGGTTCGGGAAGCCTGTCGGCATGGCGAGTTACGCACACCGACACCGGGGATGGCACTCGGTTTCTTGCAAGCCAATTTGGTGATTCTTCCCAAAGAATATGCCTTCGATTTCCTCTTGTTCTGCCAACGCAACCCAAAGCCCTGCCCCGTTCTCGACGTGACCGAACCGGGTGACTGGGAAGCGAAAAACGTCGCCCCCGGCTCTGATCTGCGAACCGATCTACCTGCCTATCGCGTGTGGAAAAACGGAAACCTCGTTGACGAACCTTTTGAGATAACGGGACTTTGGCGAAACGATTTTGTCTCGTTTGTAATCGGTTGTTCGTTTACCTTTGAGAATGCCCTTTTGGAAGCAGGGATACCGATACGCCACATCGAGGACAGGGTAAACGTACCCATGTACAAAACGAATATCCCCTGTCGATCTGCTGGTGTTTTCTCCGGGCCACTTGTCGTTTCGATGCGACCCCTGAAACCTGCTCACACGATTCGAGCGATTGAGATTTGCACACGTTTCGGCAAAGCACACGGCACGCCGATTCACTACGGAACCCCCAGTGCAATCGGTATCGCAGATATTTCAAAGCCCGACTTTGGCGACCCTGTGAGAATCGAAACGGACGAAGAGCCAGTCTTCTGGGCCTGTGGAGTCACCCCACAAGCAGCGTTGATGCAAGCAAAGATACCCTTCGCCATCACCCACAAACCCGGCCACATGCTTCTATGCGATTTGAAAGACAGCGACCTTGAAGGGTAAAAACGCCGACTAAAACTCCAGTTCCATCATAGCGTAGTGGGTTAGGTCCATGCCGAGACGGGTATAGGTTTCTTGGGCTTTTTTGTTTTCGTGTTCGACGTAGAGTCTCAGCCCGACGACGTTTCGTTGTTCCAGTGCGAGACGTTTGACCTCTTCAAATAAGGCACGGAAGACCCCGTGACGACGTGCAGTTTCGGGGACATAAACGCTTTGAATCCACCAGAAATGGCCGTCACGCCAGTCGCTCCATTCCCGTGTGACCATGAGTTGACCGATCACACTTTTGCCATCGTCTGCAACCAGATAAAAGCCTAACCCCTCTTCGCTGAAGACACGGGAAACCCCTCGCAGTAAAATTTCGGGGTCAAGGGTTTTCCCTTCAGTTTCTTGGGCCATTTGCTGATTGAATTGCACCAAAAAGGGGATATCTGCGGGTTCGCCGTAACGTATCCGATATTCTAACATTACATTCTCTGGTTAAACCGACTGAGTGATAGGCTATCAAAATGGACCTTAAAGAATACATCCGCGATGTTCCCGATTTTCCTAAACCGGGTATTCTCTTCAAAGACATCACACCGCTTTTGGGTTCTCCCAAAGCCTTTGAATACGCTATCGACGACCTGTGCGAACAATACAGCGAACTGGAGATCGACGCGATTGCAGCAGCCGAAGCACGCGGGTTTCTTGTTGCTGCACCCATGGCAATCAAACTCGGCAAACCGATCATCCCGTTACGCAAGCCCGGTAAATTACCGTATCGCACAATCTCGTACCAATACGAACTCGAATACGGAACTGCCGAACTGCACATGCACATCGATGCCATTAAACCGAAAGCCCGTGTCCTTCTTGTGGACGATCTTCTAGCAACAGGGGGCACGATGCAAGCTGGGTGTAAGTTGATCGAACAGGCAGGCGGAATTGTCGTCGGTTGCGGTTTTCTGGTCGAATTGAGTTTTTTGAACGGGACCGAGAAGCTCAAACCCGTCGAATGCTACAGCGTGATAACCTACTAATACTGTCCGTAAATTCCGAACGTCAAACCGTGAATCATCAGGTTGGCCTTTTCGCCAAAGAGGTCGATACGGGCAATTTGTCGAATCGTCAGCATCTGATAGCCAAGCGTGACTCCGATGGACTTATTGAACTGGTAGCCAAGCATGGTGTTGGAATCGGTCAACCATCGGAAGCCGCTTCCGTCTTGACGACGATTGTTCAATATCTGGTCGAAGTTCAAATATCCGAGAGCAAGGTTGGTCGTCGAAAGCAAGAACCATTTGTCGAAGATAAACTTGCTATAAAGCCCACCCTGCAACAGGTGAAAATCGTTATCAGCTTTGAAGTTAATTGCCTGTGTTGGATCAATCCTTTTTTCGGTGAGGCTCAAGTAGCGGTAGCCAATCACGAACTCGGTTTGGTAATTCTCGCGGGCTGTTATCATCCGCCGATAGTACGGAAATATCGAGAACATATCGAGCGGAGCGGTGATTAAACCTTGAACTCCCGTATCTCGGACGTAGGCAAACTCAAGGCCGAGTCCGTTTTTACGTTCCTCATCAAGCCAAAGGGCTGCCGTTGTGCGAACACCGTTACCGTTGTCGCGTTGCACCCCTCCGAAATCTCGCATAAAGACCCACCAATAATCGACAGAGTACCACACTTGCGGGATGAATGTACTCGGTGGGTCCATGTAAACGATCTTTTGGTCGGGGATACCTTCTGGGTTTTTCTCCGGAAGGTAACGCAAACCCCTATCGGCTGCGGGTGGGCATTCCGATTGCGTGGGAAAGGTCGGTCCGACCGTCGGGCGTGTAGGATCGTAGGGTACCGGTATCGCTTTTGATGGGTGGTGGGTCACCGGAAAAATAGGGGGTATTTCAAAAGGGTTTTCTGCGTCTTCGGCCACAAGTACACTCGTTGGCAAAACACAAAGGATGCACAGCAAAGGTAGAGAATACCAACTCACGCAGTTCTCCAAGTGGTCGAAGGGAACTCTTCGTTTTTGGCTTATCGGATTCTATTTGTCAAGACTGAAGAGAAGGTAGCGAATGGTCGATGAATCAAGTATACTTTCACAATGAAGGCTGCCTAATCCTCCCATCTTATCGGGGTGTGCCGTGAGTCGAAGAATCCTTTTTCGGTTTTTACTTCCCTCATTGAGTGCGGGTGTATTGCTCCTTGCGTTCTTGGTTTACGCTCCGGCCCGTTGGTTCACTGGCGACCCAGTCATTCTCGGTGTTCAGAATGTGGACGTTCCCGACGCGAAAGAAGAAAATAAACCCAAGACTTTTGAAGATTTATGCAAGACCGACCCTGTAGAAGCCATCGCAGAATCGCTGCGTGCCTACAAAACCAACGTGAATAATTACACCTGTACCCTCATCAAGCAGGAGTGCATTAAAGGGAAACTCCGCGATAAAGAAGCCATCCGTTGCGAGTTTCAGGAACGGGCCTTAGATGAGAATCACGCCCTTACGCGACCCTTTGCAGTGACCATGCGTTGGCTCGAAGGAAAGGGACGGGCCGAAGCTACACTTTACGTCGAGAATCAACACGAAGGGAAGCTGAACGTAGTCCCTTCTAATCCGATTGCTCGCAAACTCGTTCCGGTTGCCAAACGAAACGTAACCGATCCCGAAGTCATGGAAACGTCGCGTTTTCCCGTCACGGAATTTGGTATCCTAAACGGGACCGCACGAGTCCATAAGGCATGGATTGCGGTAAAAGAACGTGGCGAAATGAAAGCGGAATATCTAGGGGTCTCTGAAATCCCTGAACTTGGCGGGCGAAAATGCCATGTGATTCGTCGCCCTTCGATCCAACCCGAAGAGGACGGCCAAACCCTAATTACTCTTTACTTCGACGTAGAAACAAAACTGCAACTTGGCAGCGTGTTGTACGCAGGTGAGAATCTCATCGGCTCGTACTTCTTCAAAGACCTTGTACTAAACCCACCTCTCACAGAAAGCACATTCACGGTTGAGGCGATTAAGAAGTAGCAAATGTCTTGTTAGACCGGAGCGCAAGCTACGGAATGGGTTTCGTAACTCAAAAACCGTAGCTTGCGCTCCGGTCTAACGAAATACCGTTCTTCGCTGATCGATCTAACATTTCCTTCGGAGTGTCCAAACTCATGCCAAATCGATACACCAACAAGGAAGAGAAACGAACGTAAATGCCTTCCTTGAGGGGTGTATGGAATTTCGGCTACCTGAATTGGGTGAAGGGATCGCGGATGCGACCGTGACCAACATTGCAGTCAAAACCGGCCAGAACGTGGCTTCGGGCGAAACTCTGGTTGAGGTCGAAACCGACAAAGCAAATATGCCCATAGATGCCCCCTCTGCGATGACCATCTTGGAAATCAAAATCAAGAAAGGCGACAAAGTCAAAGTCGGGGCAGTGCTGTTCACATACTCCGGCGCAACAAACGCAACCCCTCAAGCAAGTGCCCCTCCTCCCCTTCCGCCTAAGAATCAAACGCAACCAACTCCACCGGCACCACAAGCAAACACAAATAGTGCCCCGCAAAAGGTTACGATCACACTACCCGAACTCGGCGAGGGGATTGAATCGGGGACAATCACAGCCGTTGCTGTCAAAGTTGGCGACACCGTAAAAACGGGACAAGAACTTTTCACCATCGAAACCGACAAAGCTGCCATGCCCGTTGAATCGACGGTAGATGGTGTGGTTGAATCGATAGCAGTTAAGGTCGGCGACAAGGTCAAGATCGGGGCCACACTTGCAACTGTTTCGGGAAGCTCGTCCAAAGCATCGACACCCGTGAATGTTCCGCCAATCTCGTCGAACTCGACAAGCCCTACCCCGCAAACCCCAACTCCGGCCCCGACGCCAAAGGCTCAACCTGTTGCAACTTCGGGTACGGTTCATTCCACTGGAGTGGTTCCTGCCAGTCCCGCAACCCGACGCTACGCCCGTGAACATCACGTTTCGCTCAACGAGGTCAGTGGAACGGCTCGTGGGGGACGGGTTACTCCGGACGATGTTAAAGACCACATTCGCAAACGCATGTCGGCTCCTTCTGGCTCAGGCGTCGGAAATCCTTCGAGCAACGGCGTTGCCGTTGTTGGGGTGACTGCACCTCTTCCCGATTACTCGAAATATGGACCCGTTGAAAAACGCCCTCTCTCGAACCTTCGTAAGAAGATTGCCGAGAATCTTTCGATTGCATGGAACACCGCTCCTGCCGTCACCCAACACGATCTTGCGGACATTACCGATCTGGAAGCTGGTCGCAAACGCATCGTCGAGAATCTGCCAAAGGGTTCTCCAAAAGTCACGATGACCGTGCTGGCCGTAAAAGCTATCGTCGCAGCGTTGAAGGAATTTCCTCTGTTCAACTCGTCGCTCGATATGGTCTCTGGCGAAGTCGTCGTGAAGCAGTTCTTCAATATCGGCATCGCAGTCGATACCGAGAAAGGGCTTGTTGTTCCGGTGATTAAAGAGGCCGACAAGAAGAGTATCCGCGACCTTGCAACCGAGATTACAACCCTCGCCGAAAAAGCCCGTGCAGGTAAACTCGTCATTGATGAAATGCGAGGGGGCAGCTTTACCCTAACGAACTTAGGGGGTATCGGTGGTACGGCCTTTTCACCGATTATCAACTATCCTGAAGTCGCTATTTTGGGTCTGTCCAAGTCGAGTATTCAACCGGTTTACAAAGATAATCAGTTTGTCCCAAGAATGATTATGCCGATTTCGCTCACTTACGATCACCGGATTATCGATGGGGCTGACGGTGCCCGTTTCACCAACCGGCTTGTCCAACTCTTCTCCGATCCGATCCGCTTGTTGATGGAAAGCTAGGAACCATGTCGGAAACTACCCCGAAGTCGATCTCCCCGCACGAACTTTACGATCTCCGCACACAACAACCGGTTCGCGTTGTCGATGTCCGTTTTCCAAAGGCGTTCGAGAAGGTTCGTGCCAAGAAAACGGTCAACATCCCGTTATACCGAGTTTCCCCAGAAACCCTCGCTAAAGAGATTGCACCCGAAGAAACTCTTTACATCATCTGCAAAAATGGGTCGGTCGGACGTCGGCTTGTACGAACTTACGGCGACTTATTCCGGTCGCAAAATCGAGAACTGGTATTTGTCGAAGGTGGCGTAAAAGCGTGGGAGAAATCAGGACTCCCGACCTTCCGCAAAGAAAGCATCTGGTCACGCCCTGATATTCAATGCCGATTCTTAGCGTGGTCGTCGATTCTCATTCTGTTGCTATTGGCAATCGTACTTGGTCAGCCGGGCTACTTGGGATTGGCGTCGTTCGTTATGGCAGGAATCGTTTTCTTTTCCACCATCAGCGAAGCGACTCCCCTTACGAACTTACTCGAAAGAATGCCGTGGAACACGGAGTGGGTGGAAGAACCCGAACCAAAAAGCCCTACGGAAGAAACTCCAAAAACTGAAGACCTATCGCAACAAGCCTCTTCGCATGAGGTAACCTAGCACCAGCTTCTCGAACGGGACTTGGTTACTGGTGAAAAGGTAAGATACCCCTCGACGCGAACAGAACTCGCTTAACTTCCCTCGGAACGATGCCAGCGTTTCTTTGTATCGCTTTAAGAGTGGAGCCGAGATGGTGATTTCGGCTTCGTCGCCATCTTCCATATCGGTCAGGCGAAGGTCACCGACAAAGCTCGGATCGATTTCTTCCTTCGAGAGAATTTGGATAACGTAAACATCCATGTTTCGGGCAATCAGATAGCGTAACCCCTCTTCGTAACCCCCTTTATCCATGAAGTCACTCAGGACAATCACGACCCCTTTGCTTTTGGTCTTCATAGAGAAATTCTTGAGCGACTTGGTCAGGTCGCTTTCACCCGATGCCTTGACCCCTTCAAGAAACTGGACCATGCGGAAGAAACTCCGACGCCCTCGCATAGCTCCGCTACTTTGCGATATTTTTTCATCAAAACTCTCAACGGCGACTCGATCCATATTTGTAAGGCCGATAAAGCCGAGGGCTGCCGCAACCTGTTTGGCGTAGTGTAGCTTGGTTGGGGAGCCGTATTCCATCGAAAGGGAGTTATCGAGCAGGATGTGAACGTGCAGGTCTTCTTCTTCGAGAAAGAGCCGGAGAAAAAGGCGATCCAAACGGGCATATAAATTCCAGTCGAGATACCGGAGATCGTCACCAACTGTATAGGGGCGAAAGTCGGCAAACTCGACCGATTGACCTTTGCGTTTACTGAGCCTTTCGCCTTTGGTCTTGCCAACGAAAATCTTCTTCGAGACGATCTCAAGACGGTCGAGCCGTGCGATCAAATCCGGATCGAGAAGGGGTTTAGTCTCTGCCATCGAAGTTCCGTAGAGGGTGTGAAGATAATGTACGGAAGTTGTCGAGGTTCGGGAATCGCAAAGAGAAAAGGAGCTACCGAGCTACCGAGGGTGGAGAAACTAAATCTGTGTCCAGTATCTCGATCCTCTCGGAAGGATATTCTCAGGCGGCTTCAAAATCGTATTCGCGTTTCATTCGTTCGACGGCGTCAGCGGGAGGGTCTTCGCCGTAACCACTCAAGATGATTTGTCCGAAGTCGGTGAGTTTGACTGTTGTGGTTGCGAGTTGCTTTTCAAATTGGCTAACCTTGCCCCGTTGGACTTGGAGATAGTACCACGCCTTCCGACCCGTGCTATCGTTTCCACGAACGAGGTAAAGATTGTGGGGATTATTCCGCATTCGTTCGGCGGGTGTTTGATAGGTCTGATCTTTACGAACAGATTTTTTGCAAAATCGTTGCACATACGAGGGGCCTTTCTCGCTCTGCTCCGTGTCGTTGCCTTCCGATGAAGTTGGTTGCGTTTCGTTCGCTCGACGTTGCGAGAAATAACGAGTCACAAACGAGTCCATAGTAAACCCCTAAACGCTCCGAGTTCCTTTGGGAAATTATAGCATACTTGGCAACGATTAGATACCCCGACCCCCACCGGTATCCTCTGTTTTTTTCTTTTTGGCGTGCATCGGATTATCGTCGAAAAGCCCTTCGTAGAGTTTATCGTTCAAATAATCGGCCCGACGGCAATGAATTTCCTTTCGCCCGTTGATCTGCACCAGTTGGTCTTCCGGCTCCATTCCTAAGAGGGTTTCGGAATCGGCACGCAGATACGCCGACCAATTCGCGGCGGACTGCCGGTTACTCAGACCAAAGGTTTGCAGAATACCGCAATTGTTGATGATCGTTCGCCAAGTGGTCGGATAAACCGCAGCGATTTGATCGAGGTCTTGCCAGAAGGTCCAGCAGGTCAGCCCGTACCCCGCACAGAGGGTAATAACCGTTTCGAGGAACTGGAAGTTCCCAAGCTGACCGCATTCATCAAGGAAGAAAACGGTCCGGTTTTCGGGAAGCTCTCGTCGTGCGACAACTGCTTTGAGTAAGGCCCCAAGCCACATTTTCAGAATCGCCCGATGCGAAGTGAGTTTATCCGGCGGAATAATCACATACACCGAGACCGGATCGCCATTGATGATCTCGTTAATATCGAAGGTCGATTTGGTAAAGGTTTCGCGGACCTTTGCGGGTATCAGGGGCTTGATGTACGAGTTAGCAGTGGCAAGCACGCTCGGTCGGGTTTCGCGTTCGGGCATTTGCAAGAACGCTGCCAACTCCGCTTTCGCAAAAGGGAGCATCTTTTTCCCTAATGTATCGAGTAGCACCGCAATGTTATAGGAAGCATCATCGGACATCAGAATATCGAAACAGGTTCCTAAATGCTGTTGATCTGCTTCGAGCATTCCTGCATAGGCGATCAAGCCACTATGAAGCCCTGCCCCACTCAAATCCCAGAACGGGTCTTTAACCCCTTTATTCCCGAGAGATAACCACTCGGCAACGGTTTGAGCATCGCACTCGATGTCGGCGTTGGGTAGTTTGAAAATATCGAGGGGGTTTAGGCCATCGCTGGTAGGACCAATTTCACGGAAGGGATCGAGACAGATAATTTTCTGCCCCATCTCGCGTCGGCGTCGGGCTGTTACGCGATAGAGTTCCCCCTTGGGGTCGAACACGACAACGGGACCAGAATAGGTAAGCAGATTCGGGATGACCAAACCACGACTCTTCCCACTTCGGGTTGGTGCAACGGTCATAAGATGCCGGTCACCTTCGTAGGTGATCGGTTCGTTGGTGTGTTTGGGTATCGGAGCGTTCGGCTTCCCATGCGAGAAGCCAAAGGTCACTTCGGGGGATTTCTCCCAACCCAAGAAAAGTTTTGAATCCCAACGATTCGCACTGGAGCCAGCAAACACGTTAACCTCCGGGATGTTGAGGGTTCCCCGTTTTGAGAAAGTAAATCGGGTAGACCTCGCAGGAAGAGTTGCGATAACCCGACAGAGTTTTGGGGATTCCTATGCTATTTTACCCATCTCGTCTGCTGAATAGACTCCCGTTTTTCGATTTTGCAGATATTTTTTGACAATCACGAACAAAACGACGCCAAAACAATACAAGGAATACCAGCGAATCGCGCCCGATTCGTAGACAATTGTTCCGTTCACAACCATAAACGCAAAAAAGACTTGCGTTCCCCAACGAGCCAATCGAGAGCGTTGCGAATACCCCTTCGGCGAAGCAATCCACCACACAGCATCGACCAACCACCAAATCGCGAAAAAGTAAGATGCAAATATCCCGTAGCCGAATCCGCTTGCTTCCCGAACGTGCTCAACCCCTTTGGAATGCGACCAACCGTGAACCTCATCGAAAGCGATTAGAACGTGAATTTGAAAGGCAACGCATGCAATCAACCAATACCAACGAGCCGAAACATGTTCAACGATTATCAGGCACAACGCAAGGAAATAGAGGATCATCGATATGTCGGCACTGACTCGCGTGAGATAATCAGCAGCCTGACGATTTTGGAGATAAACAACCGAAAACCCACCCATACCGATGGCAACTAAACAGCATTGCAACCAGACAGAGAGACGGGTCATTTGACTTCCCAAACAAAGTTCAACTGCTCACCACCGACTTGGACACCATCGACATGCCGATGCGAAAGATCAGCGGTGACAGAATACTTGCCCGGCGGGAGTGCGGGTACGACCAACGTCAGTGTGATCGATTCACCCGTTGGAATGATACGATTCATTAAGCCTGCACGTCCTTCGTAGATTCGTTCTTTCGGACGTGGCGGGTTGGGTGCCCCCGGAGCGGTACTTCCTGCCTTTCCATCGGTTCCCCAAAAGGTGGCCTCCGAGAAAGTGTCGATCCCGTAGCGAAGGTGCAATCCAGCATTCACACCCGATTTCATTTCCCAATCTTTGCCAGAGGTGTTCGTGAGTTTGACCTTGATCGTTGAGGATTCATTCGCGCGGGTCGTCGGCCCTTGAACGATCTGGGATTCTCCTTTCAACGGGTAGGGAACGTAATGCTTGGTCGCCCACTCGCGGCACAAAGCTGGTGTATGCGTGCGTTCGCCTAACCATTGTTCGTAGAAGCCAAAGAAACGATCCATAGCAACCGTATTGAGAATCGGGAAATGCCCATACCGAGGGGTACATTGTCGGAACGCCGTCTTATAGTCGGCATCGGTATAGAGAAGCAGATACAACACGGCTGCCATACCGGTCCGGTCGGCCCCTTGCTGACAATGGATAAGGACCGGATGTTCGGCACGATCAAACACATGAACCAATTGGCGTATCTCAGAAGGTGCAGGCAACCTGTTAGCCGAAGAGGAAATATCTTCTTGATCGATCTCGAGCATTTGGCACGCCAAGCACTCGGCAGGGTACCAATCCGAAACGGGTCGCCCGCGAAGGTTAATCACAGTTTTGATATTGTGCTTACGAACGTAGGCTTCGAGTTTATCCGGTTTGAGTTGGGCCGACCGGTGAAGCCTTCCGGCAAGAATTTCGTGCGTGTTACCGAAAAAGACCATCCGGATAATTTCGACAGTGCATGCCAAAGCAGCCCCGAGAAGCAGGCCAAGCCAACACGATTTGAGGAGACTCGGTCGAGGTTTTGTTGATTCAGTCAACGTCACTCTCCCGTAAAGAAGAGTACCGACAAGGGCGGCAGAACGATCTTGAGCGAGTAGGGGCGGTCGTTCCAATTCACGGCATCGGCAACAACTCCGCCCGCATTCCCTTGCCCCGATCCCCAATAAATTGTGGCATCGCTGTTGAGTAACTCACGCCAATAGCCACCGTAGGGTACGCCAACACGGTATTCCGCACGAACAACGGGCGTAAAGTTGCACACCACGAGTACGGTTCGACCATCATCGGCCTTTCGCAAGAACGTCAGAACGCTTGAGGTCCAATCGCCGCCATCGACCCACTCCCAACCGCTTGGGATGCAATCGCCTTCGTGCATGGCGGGTTCGTTTACATACAGACGATTGAGGTCACTGACCCAGCGTTCCAAGCCTGCATGGGGTGGATGTTCACGTTGATCCCAATGCAACGAGCGTTCGTGTTGCCACTCTTGCCATTGCCCCCATTCGCTTCCCATGAACAAGAGCTTCTTACCCGGTTGACCGAACATATACCCGTATAGCAAACGGACATTAGCGAACTTCTGCCAATCGTCGCCGGGCATTTTGTTGACCATCGCCCCTTTGCCGTGAACGACCTCGTCATGCGATAACGACAAACAAAAATTCTCGCTGTAGGTGTAAACCGAACGGAACGTTAATTCGCCATGATGATGCGAGCGATGGATCGGATCGCGTGCGAGATACTTGAGCGTGTCGTGCATCCAACCCATATCCCACTTGAGACCGAAGCCAAGCCCACCCGTCGAAGTTGGCCGTGACACTTGCGACCACGAAGTAGACTCTTCTGCAACCGTCTGAACGTCGGGAAACTCTCGATAGACCGCTTCGTTGAATCGGCGGAGGAAGTCAATCGCTTCGAGATTCTCGTTTCCGCCGTGAATGTTAGGGACCCATTCACCGAATTTTCTGGAATAATCCCGATAGAGCATGGATGCAACCGCATCGACACGCAAACCATCGATGTGATACTCGTCGAGCCAGAATAACGCACTCGAAAGCAAGAAAGAGCGGACTTCGTGACGCCCATAGTTAAAAATCGCCGAACCCCAATCGGGATGGAATCCCTCTCGCGGGTCGGAGTGTTCGTAGAGATGCGTCCCATCGAAGTACGACAACCCGTGCTGATCGGACGGGAAGTGAGACGGAACCCAATCGAGATAAACACCAATCCCTTGTTGATGGAGATAATCGATTAGGTATTTCAAATCTTGAGGGGTTCCGTAACGCGAGGTCGGGGCAAAGAAACCCGTTGTTTGATAGCCCCACGACCCATAAAAGGGATGTTCGGTAATGGGCATAAATTCAACGTGAGTGAATCCGCAACGAGTCAGGTGCTCGGCTAACTTAGGGGCCAACTCGCGATAACTGAGATAACGATTTTCCTCATCACGCATCCACGAACCGAGATGACATTCGTAAATGCTCATCGGGTGACGAATGCCATTGAACCGATAACGATTCTCCATCCATTCTTTATCGCCCCACTGATATTCCAAGTCCCAGATAACGGATGCGGTGCGCGGAGGAAGTTCGGCGTAGAAGGCATAGGGATCGGCTTTTTCGACCTCGTAGCCGTAGGTTTTCGATTGAATGAAATACTTGTAAACATCCCCTTGCGTTAGCCCTTCGAGAAACCCGACCCAGATTCCCGACGACCCATAAGGCTCAAGAGTGTGCGTGAATTTATCCCACCCGTTGAAGTCCCCCATCACCGAGACAAGATGAGCATTCGGTGCCCAGACCGCAAACTGAACGCCTTTTTTACCATCGCGTTCACAGAGGTGGGCGCCGAGCTTCTGATAGAGCCGATAGTGCGACCCCTCGTTAAAGAGGTAGACATCTTGCTCACCAAGAACGGCCCGTTGTGCAGGGGAAAAACTCATAGCACCACAAAAAGTAGGGGACGAAATCAAACGTAAGGGTATTGTATCGAACGAAATGAAAAGAACTACCAGCTAAAGGGATAGGTCTTACGCACGGGGTCAGAGATTCGCCCTTGTGAATCTTGACGGTTTGGGTAAAATGCTCCTTCACAAGGTGAGGCCAAATGCAATCCAGTTTGGAGTCTCCGTTCGTCAAATTGAGCGCCCAAGTTGCAGGGGCGGACGGGATCCCTGCGCTTATCTCGGCACTTTCCAAAAAAGAAGCAACGACGATAGATGGGGTATGGGGGTCTTCCTCAGCGATGATTGTTGCGGGTTTGGCTCAGAAAGCCCCTTCCGTAATGGTGGTTGTGTTGGCTCACACGGGTGACCTTGCGGCGTGGACGCATGACCTGACCACATTTCTTGGGGATCGCCCTACCCTTCTTCCGCCTCTCGAAACGTGGCCGATTGACCCGAACTCGATGGATGACACTCCTGCGAGACGCTTGCGAACCGTGCGGGCATTGCATTCGGGTTCGGCTAAGGTTCTTCTCACAACCGTCAGTGCGTTGATTCAACCCGTACCAAGTCCCGAAGATTTGCAAACGAGCGGGCGAAACCTCAAAATAGGCGAGACTATTGACCTTGACGGGTTAAGTTCGTGGCTTGTGAGTAGCGGTTACAAGCGGGTTGATGCGGTGGAGCTTCCGGGCGAGTTTGCCCGTCGTGGCGGGATATTCGATGTGTATCCTCCTGATAATAATGACCCCGTGCGTTTAGAATTTTTCGGCGACGATATCGAAACGATTCGCAGTTTCTCGGCAAGCACACAACGAAGCCTTGCCCAACTTCAAAGCGTGTTCTTAATCGTTGGGGGGCGTCGCACACCCGATGCAGGGAAAGGTCACCTCACCGATTTTCTCCCGCAGGGTTCGTGGGTGATCTTCGTCGAATCGTCGGAGATTGTCGAACAAGGCAAGTTCTACTTAGAAACCGTCCCCGATACGAAGGGGTTATTCTCGCCAGATCGTTCGTTAGCTCATTTGATGAAGTTCGGTACGGTGAGTCTGTCGGCTCTTCCGCAATCCTCACTCGAATCGATTGTCCATTTTCCGATTGAATCTATCGAACGATTTAGCGGGAATGTGCAACGGGTACGGGACGAGTTGGATAGCGTCGGTCAGAATGATCGCGTGTTGATTGCCTGTGACACCGATGCCGAAATTCAACGCCTCACCGATGTTCTGAAAGCGGGTAAACTGGCAACCTCAAACCGATTGCAGTTACTCAAAGGCTCAATTCGTGCGGGTTTCCGGTGGATCGATCCGGGTGTTGTGGTGATTGGTTCGCACGAATTATTCCACCGTGAACAAACACCCGCCGGAGAAAAATCGACCGCTCTCCCTCGTCGGCAAGTGGAATCGCGTGCCCTCGATTCATTCCTTGAACTGAGCGAAGGTGACCTTGTCGTTCACGTTGTGCATGGGATTGCTCGCTTTCGCGGTATGCGAATGCTCGAACGCTTCGAGTCCGAAAAAGGTCTCACGAATACGCTCGAAGAAAACCTTTTGCTCGAATTCCGAGAGGGGGTTCTTCTTTATGTGCCTGCCTCGAAGATTGACCTCATTCAAAAATACGTCGGTAGTTCCAAAACCTCGCCAGAGCTATCGAGATTAGGCAGCAGTAGTTGGGGTAAGAAAAAGGATAAGGTTGCCGAAGCCGTCCGCGATCTCGCTGCGGAGATGCTGCAACTCCAAGCGATGCGGGCTGCTCAAACGGGTTTCGCCTTCCCGCCCGATACCGAGTGGCAGAAAACCTTTGAAGCATCGTTCCCCTATCAAGAAACACCCGATCAGATTGTTGCCATCGACGATGTGAAAAAGGATATGCTCAAAGGTCGTTCGATGGATCGCCTGATCTGTGGCGACGTGGGTTTCGGCAAGACCGAAGTGGCGATAAGGGCAGCATTCAAAGCCGTCGATAACGGCAAGCAAGTGGCGATTCTGGTTCCGACAACCATTTTGGCCGAGCAGCACTTTCGCAATTTTCGTGATCGTTTTGCAGAATACCCCTTCCGTGTCGAGTGTCTGAATCGGTTTCGTTCTGCATCGGAAACACGCGATGTTATTAAGGGGTTGAAATCAGGCGAAGTTGATTTGGTGATCGGGACACATCGCATCGTTTCAAAAGATGTCGAGTTCAAAGATTTGGGTCTGGTGATTATCGACGAGGAACAGCGTTTTGGTGTAGCCCATAAAGAGCGGTTGAAGCAACTCCGGTCGATGGTTGATATTCTGACGATGACCGCTACGCCGATCCCGCGAACCCTGCACCTTTCGCTTTTGGGTGTGCGTGATATTAGCAATCTCGAAACTCCGCCACCCGAACGATTACCCGTTGAAACTCGCATTATCCGGTGGGATGAGAAGCTCATTCGAGCAGCGATCCTTCGTGAGTTGGGGCGCGATGGTCAGATTTACTTTGTGCATAATCGGGTCTTCGATATTAAGGAGATTGCCCACAAAATCGAAGTGCTAATCCCCGAAGCACGGGTCTCGATTGCTCACGGTCAAATGTCGGTCGAAGAACTCGAACATGCAATGATGAGGTTCATCACACGCGAGACACAAATTCTGGTTGCTACAACCATTATCGAAAGCGGTGTCGATATTCCCAATGCCAATACCATTTTCATCGATCAAGCCGACCAATACGGACTGGCAGACTTGCACCAACTACGCGGACGGGTCGGACGCCAGAAGAATCGTGCCTATGCCTATTTGATTGTCGATGAACATCGAAACGTGACCCAAGATGCCGTCAAACGCCTCAAAGCAATCGAGGAATTTACCGCACTTGGGGCAGGCTTTAAGATCGCCATGCGCGACCTTGAAATACGCGGAGCGGGTAACATTTTGGGGACAGAGCAAAGCGGGCATATCTCGTCGGTGGGTTACGAGATGTATTGCCAGTTGCTCGAAAACGCCGTGCGTGCCCTCAAGAAGATGCCGTTGAACCAACCTTTAGAAGTGAACATCAACCTGCCGTGGCCTGCCTTCCTGCCAAGTCATTACGTCCCCGGCCAAAAGCTCCGCATTGAAGTTTACCGCAGATTGTCACGTGTCCGTTCGACCATTCGCCTCGATGAGTTCGCCAAAGAGCTACGCGACCGCTACGGCCCCATCCCCGACCCGACACAGTGGCTTTTGAAAATAACCCGTCTGCGAATCCTTGCAACGTACTGGCAAGTGTCGAGCATCCACCGCAACGGGCAATTCTTGGTCTTGGGCTACCGAGAAATCGACAAAGCACGGGCCTTGTGCAAACGCAACTCCGAAATGCGTATCATCGACGAGAAAGATATTTACTTGAAGTTACCCGACGAAGCATGGCAAGATAACATTTTAGAGGGGTTCCTCTCGAAGCTACTCGCAAGACCAAAGACCGACCCCGAAGTCGCAGAGGAAGCAGAAACGGGGACGGGGTGAGGATAGGATGTTCGCTAGATGAGACAGCGACTTGAGAACGAAGGTAAAAAGGAAGCAAAGACGGGAGACCTGTTAGGCCGGTTGCGTTAGCACCGGCTCCGCGAATGTCGTGTTATACTGTGACGATTATACACTCATAAAATTGTACACAAGACTTGAAAAACAGGCGAATTTGTGTTGTTTCCTTCCTGCAAGACCCCAAAGTCGCGGAGCCGGTGCTAACGCAACCGGCCTAACAGGTTTTCTGGAAAGCTCTTTTGCTTACCCGATTCGCTCGATCCAAAAACAGTATTTTTTACCGCTTCCGAGTTTTTGAAAATCGTGGGCTAAAGGGGATACCGTGAATTTCAATCCGAAAAAGATCATCACACGTGACATCAAATCGAATGCTGCTCGGCTTGACGACGAGGATTTAATCGAAACCCTTTATGACGAGCCAATTCAAGCGATCAAAAAATGTCTGCGAAAGAAGGTCTTTCCATTTGATGACCTCTTCGATGAACTCGGTTTTTACGGGAGCTACCTTGCAACTCAAGGAGTTGATTTTGTTTTGAGTAACGAAGAAACTGGTTGGGATCGGATTTATTCCGGTTGGAGATGCCAACTTCGCGAACTTCACTTGAGACTAAAAAGGATTGAGTCGGGCGATGAACCTCTTGAGTACCTTTCCGAAGAGAGTAGCGAATGTGCCCATATTCTGGCAGGTTGTGTTGTGTTTGGTGAACACAGTTTCATCAAGTACCCCATCTCACTCTTGAGGTGTTTTTCAGAGAAGGGTATCAGTATCCCGCTCAAGAATGACTTTCTGCCTTACGAATCCTTTCAGTTGTTCATGCTTGCGAAATACTTGGAGATTCCATTCAAGTTCAAGAAATCCACAAAGGCTCAATTCAAAGGGTACGCAAAAGCTGTGCGAGATTGGGACAAACCTTCAAAGCATGCCGAGATATTGCTTGCAATGGCTGACTATCACTGCAAGGACATGGTTGATCGGGATCGGATGGAAGAATTTCTCTCCTCGCCCTACAACCTCTTTCCGGTCGAGATTCTCTGTGCAATCAAACTATTGAATTTTACCGACGAACTGCCAGAACATCCCCTACTCCAATTACCCACGATGAAACCACCCAAATCATTTACCTTTCGAGTCGAACCAAGCATTCAAAAAGGGATGCAAAAACTCGAGGAGTATTTGGGCGTGTGACACACCCACAAACGCCGAGGGGATGCCGAATACAACGTGTTCGGCATCCCCTCGCTTTTTCGTGTCACCCTATCGGGGTACTTGTGCTGTTAGTGGTTCAAGATAAATTCGTTGGTGTTGAGCAGGGTCCAGAAAATATCTTCGTAGAAGGCTTTGAGTTCGTCGCGTTTAGCACCGCTCTTGAGCATCCCATCGAGGTGACCTTTCAGGAAGACCTCTTCAGCAACGGCAGTCATCAGGACGTTACCTTTGCTATCTTTCATCACGACGCCTTTGGGGTCTTTTCGTGGCACTTGGATCATCGTGGTTTTGCTTGGCTTGCGGCTCACGGTTGCGAGATACAAGTCTTCGATCACTTTCCAAGCCGCATCGGGTGCAACGCCAATCGGTCCCTTCGGATTGCCCGAAGCAGGGATGTAGCGTTCCATCACCTTGACAACGGTACTGTCGGCTCGGCGTACTTCCTCGTCGAGGTCTTTACCGTTCATCATCAACAAGGCTTGAATGATGGTTCCGTTAAAGTTCGCTTCGTTCCCCTCGTCATCACCGAAGTTGCGGACAAGCAAGTTCATCCAGCGATCTTTCTTCTCACGTTTGGCATCTTTGTTGGAGGCTTGATCCATCTTGGTTGCAATTTCGAGAGACTCGAACAACGATTCTGGAGAAAGCGATTTGAGCATCATCTTGGTGAAGTAGGCTTCGTGTTCGGGTTTACCGTTACCGCCCTTCCCGTCTGCCAAACCGTTGGTTTGATAGCTCAGAGAATAAGCATCCGAGCAGCAAATCCACTCGATGAGTTTCTTCACGTCGTAGGGTTGCGATCCACCAGCAAAGGCGGCGCCGAGTTTATCGAGCAAGTCTTTGTGAACAAGTTTATTGTGACCGCCGAAATCATCGGGGGCAGGAAGTTCATTCATCCCACGTCCGAAGAAGTGCGACCAGTAACGATTCACGGCAGCCCGTGCAAAGTTGTCGTGTTTGACAACGTATTCGGCAAGCACTTCGCGACGGGTCTTCTTGGCGTCGGCGGGGAAGCCTTTGCGAGGAACCGAAGCATCTTTCTCTAGATCAGCAAGGTCAGGCAAAAAGCCGGGCTTGCTGGTCAGAATCACCATTCGGCGATTCTCGTAGAACACACGGGTCGAAGGATTCAACGTGGTGTCGTCGGTGACGGTAACCACTTTAGCCATTTCGACTTTGTCTTTCTTCCGGTTCATGTTGGGTCGAAGGAAGTTCGGATACTCGGCAGCCCCGACGTTATTCGGGTTGGCAGGATCGCGGACATCGATTTGAACTTGGCGATAGAAGGCGTTCATACCCCAGAAGTTTTCTTGCTTCCATTCGGGGTTGAACGGGTGGTCGTGGCATTGAATACAGTTAATTTGCACACCGAGGAACAACCGGCTCACGCGAGCGGTAATCGGCACGGCTTCAAAACGCCCGTCGGTGGTTCGTTTGTCGCGTGGGCTTAACTCGCCGAGGTGAACGGCAGTAAAGTTGACAGCCCCGTTCTCGTTCGATTTACCCTTTGCGGTAATGAGCGAGGTAACGAATTTATCGTAGCTGGTGTTGGCAGCAAATTGGTCTTCGAGCCAAAGTGCGGTTTGTTCACGGAAGGCTTCGTGAGCTTGCGAACGTGTCAACAACCACACATTCCAAATGTCTGCAAAGTTTTGTGCGTACTCGGCAGCATAGTTGTAGGTCAAAGCGGTCTTGGGGTCTTTCGGGTCTTTGCGAATTTCGCCCCCGTTGGCACCCTTCGGCTTGTAATCTTTGGCGTACAGAAGACGTTTAACAAGTTTCACGCGCTTATCGGGAGATTTGTCATATTCGGCAAAGTCACGCACTTCTTCAGCAGACGGAATCCGTCCGATGATGTCGATAAAGGCCCGACGAACGAAAACATAGTCGTCGGCTTTCTTGGATGGTTTCAGCGTGGCGGCTTCCCACGATTTGGCCAACTCTTCGTTGATAATCTTCGATTGCTCCGGCAGACCGGGTGTGGATTGTGCTTGTGCGGACAAGCTCGTTAAGGCAAATGCGGTTGCGCATGCCCCAATCCAAAATAGGCATCGGTACATATTGCGATGCGTTGTCATGGATTAAGTCTCCAGAAGGCGGTTAGGTACACCTATTAGAATAGGCGTGGGGAAGGTCAAGTATTTATGCTAGGACGAATTTCGAGAAAAAAGAGTTCCCAATCTTGAGAAACCGGTGAGAAAGATACTTTCGGGGTGCAAACTTTGGGTTTGACCTACTTCTTCTCCTCAATGATCTCGATCATCTTCTCATCTTTGACCTCGATCTGTAATGAACCGTTAAACTCGCTGACGGTTCCGGTCACTTTGACGGGTTTGTTCAAAAAAGTGTCGCCGGTGGCTTTTTCCCAGATACCCTTACGGGCGTCTTTGGTCAAAACAATCGTGAAGTTATCCTTGTCCCGAAAATTCTTTTCTGAGTTCAAAAAGAGACGCCCCCCGTCCTTCGACATACCCGTCGCCATCACCCGAAACTCGACAACGACTTTTTCACCCTTCTTGGTCAAGGCATCGGCAGCAGAGATTGCCCCTTCGCGTGGCTTGAACTCGGGGAGCTTCGGGTCTTTCGGTTCTTTCTTAGCCGCAATCGAACCCGGTCGCAGAAGGCCCATTGGGATCGTTTCGCGGAGGGTAATTTCTCCTTCGACATCTCGAATTTGCATCGAGACCTTTGGCTCCGTCGTTGACCAGTCGATCTGAATCATACCAAAATTATCGCCGTGCGACATGGTCCCGACACGGTGTTTATTTTTCTCGACCGCACGCCATTTCTTATCGGCCTGATTCAGACCCGACGAGGTCACATCGTAAAGGGGATAGTCAATCGCATCGGTTTGGCACGAGATTTCGGCAAGGTGTCGGTCACCACTCAAGACAATTACGCCATTCGCTTTGGTATCCTTCAAGAGCTTATACAAGCGTTCGCGTTCCAAAGGAAAGTTCATCCACTTCTCGAAACCGTGATCCTCTGCGACAATCTGGATACTTGAACAGAGTAATCGTACTTCAGCGGGTTTCTTCAACTCCCCTTCAAGCCATTTCCATTGCTCGTCGCCAAGAACTGTTGCTTTCGGGTCGAGGTTACCGATGTAGGGGGTATAGGTCATGCCCGGTTCGCGTTTACCGCGTTTCATTTCGGAACGATGGTAACGAGTATCGAGAACAATCACTTGCACCCGTTTCCCTTCTGGGCCAAAAATCTTGGAGGTATAGACCCCTTTTTGTTTGCGGATGGGTGAGTCTTCGGGGATTTTGAAAAAGTCGCAGAAGAGCTTTTGCGATTCGTCTTTCTTCGGATATTCAACCCCTGCATCGTTCTTACCCATGTCGTGGTCGTCCCACGTTGCCATAATGGGACAAGTCTTGACCAGTTGCTTCCACCCTTCGTTGTCTTCCATCTTTTTGTACTTGGTCTTCATCACCTCAAGGTCAATCGTATCGGCATAGATGTTATCACCGAGGGCAAGGTACAACTGCGGTTTTTGAGCAACAATCTTCGGGAAGATCGGCAGGGGGTTCTCTTGCTGGGCACACGAACCAAAGGCAATCTTGGTCAAGGGTTCTTCCCCCCACACGGTCAAGCCCGAAAACGCAACCACAAGCAGCACACCAAACATCCGACGCATAGCTACACTCCAAATCGAGATAGAGATAGCATCGATATTCACAGAAAGAGGGCAAGGGGCAAAATCGTGAAACAATCGTGAACCGTGAGCCGAGGAAGACAGAAAGCAAAAGACAAGCAGAGGTGTGTCCTCGCGGGAATTCACCGAAGTATCGCCCCACCCAGCCGTTGAGCAGCGTGGCTACGAATGGGGGCGGGACGATACTTCGGGGCTTGCGAATGTCTTCTGTCTTCCCCAGTTCTCGGTTCTCGGTTCCCGTCGCTTTTGTCTACCCCGTTGCCTTTAGTCACCGTTCCCCTTTAATGACGAAGATTCTCAAACCTCTTCAGGAGTTTCTCACCATGAAACGAAGTTTCTTATTTCTCCTTGTTTTAACAGGGGTAACCGTCGGGGCCGAAGGTTACACTCCCCTGCCTGCCGATTTCAAGTTCAACGATCCTGCCGACAAAGAACACGTCAAATCGACCGAAGCACCTAAAGGGGCTATCGTGTTGTTTGATGGAAAGTCTGCCGATGGTTGGACGAAAAAAGACGGCAAAGAAAAAGCTCATTGGAAGATTGTCGATGGTGCTTTACAGGTCGAAAAAGGGGGTGACATTGTCTCGAAAGAAAAATTCGATGGCAATTTCAAACTCCACGTCGAATTTCGCGTGCCTTACGAGCCAAGCGGTAAAGGACAAGGTCGCGGGAATAGTGGCGTGTATGTGCAAGGTCGCTACGAAGTGCAAGTCCTCGATAGTTACGGCTTAGTCAGTGGCCCCAACGATTGCGGTGCAATCTACGGGATTGCCAAACCAAGCAAGAACGCCTGCAAAGCCCCGACAGTGTGGCAAAGCTACGACATCGAGTTCACCGCACCGATTTTCAAAGACGGCAAGAAAGTCGAATTGGGAACGATGACCGTTTACCACAACGGCGTAAAAATTCACGATGCAGTGAAGCTCACCAGTGACAACACCACATCAGGTCTCGGTGGCGACCCGAGCAAGCCCGGCCCGATCATGCTGCAAGATCACGGCCACCCCGCGCAATACCGCAACATCTGGATTCTGCCAGCAGCGAAGTAGGAATTGGGGATCGGGATAGGCAGAAGACACTTCAAGTCCCATCATATGGCCCCGCCCCCCGCGACGATCTAAAGATCGTCATAGGGACAGGCGGGGCTACACATTACTGGGTCTGCGACCCTGAAACATTTTTCGGGTTGTACAAAGACAAAGGGGAACCGTCGATGTTTATTGCCAGACCCATCACGCAACCGGTAACCTATCCGAATTCCCCAATAATTTCACCACACCCCGAATGTACCCGGCGATTAACATCGCCAGTTTCCCTTTATACAACCCGAAAAAGTGCTGAGGGCGTTAGCCCGTTGGCTTCGAGACTCGCCCACTCTGCCCAGCCCTATAACGGTCGTCAGATCGTTGCGGGGGGCGGGGCGGTATGATGGGACTGGTTTATAAGAATTCATCTCTATGCCTTATGTCTTCCCCGAACCTTGAGCCCCAATTCCCGATTCCCGACCCCCGATTTTGCCTTTCCCGAAATTTTCCTCACTTGCATCTTGCCGAAAGTGTCTTTGGGTTGCACAATTTTCAAATACCCGACAAACGTAATTGGGTTACGCAGACTTGGTATGGTCGGCGGTGAACATGATTTAGTTGATGTCAGTTGGTTGCTTGAGGTCAGGTTTTTATGGCGATTACGAAGGAACGGAAGGCAGAATTAATCGGAAAATTTCGTCGCGCGGACGTCGATAGCGGCTCGCCCGAAGTGCAAATTGCCCTGCTGACCGAACGTATCAACGGGCTGACCGAGCACATGAAAGCGAATCAGAACGATCACGCCTCCCGTCGTGGACTTCTGAAAATGGTTTACAAACGAACCGATCTGCTTAAGTATTTGCAAAATACAGATCGCGAACGATACCTCGCTGTCATTCAGAAACTCGGCTTGCGTAAATAATACGCCGACTCTGTCTCGCTCGTGTCATTGGGTTCTTTGTTTCACACGTCTCGATCTTTTACGGACGGTTGGAAACACCTTTCGACCTAGCAACCAACGATATCCTTTTCATGGCGATCCCCGTCGATCCGACCACTAACTTAGTGTGAGGATATTTTTCGTGGCGGTCACTCATGTCGAACGCGCCCTCGGTGCGCAAACTCTCTCCCTTGAAACGGGAAAACTAGCTAAACAAGCCTCTGGTGCGGTCGTCGTCCAACTCGGCGAAACCGTTGTCCTCGTCGCTGCTGTGGAAGGGACTGCCCGACCGGGGGCCGACTTCTTCCCCCTCCAAGTCGAATATCGCGAAAGAACCTACGCTGCGGGTAAATTCCCCGGCGGGTACATCAAACGCGAAACCCGTCCGAGTACCAAAGAAACCCTCACTTCACGTTTGATTGACCGGCCGATCCGTCCCCTGTTTCCTGCCGACTACTTCAAAGAAGTCCAGATCATGGCGACGGTTCACTCCGCCGACAAAGAAAACGACCCCGATATTCTCGGGATGATCGGCTCCAGTGCTGCGTTGCATATTTCACATATGCCGTTCTCGAAAGTGGTCGGGGCAGTGCGTGTCGGTCGCGTAGACGGGCAGTTTGTCGCTTTCCCCACCCATTCGCAAATGGAAAAAAGCGATTTAGACCTCATCGTGTCGGGAACCCGTGATGCCGTCGCAATGATCGAAGGCTTTGCACGCGAGTACACCGAAGACGATATGCTTAAAGCCGTCGAATTTGCACATACCGAAATTATTGCGATTATCGATTTGATCGAAGAACTCCGAACGAAAGCGGGCCTCGGCAAGAAACCCAAAGCTCCCGAACCCGAAGCCAACCCGCTCAAGAAAATCTTCGTCACCAAGCACGCCAAAGAACTCACCAAACGCAAATTGACCAAAGCCAAGCTCGAACGCTATGCCAAAGTCAAAGAGTTGAAGGAAACCCTCAAAGAAACCTACTTGGGTGAAGATGCCAAATACACCGAAGGGCAATTCAGCCAAGCATGGAGCTTCCTCGAAGAAAAAGTTTTCCGCGATTTGATCCTTGATGGCAAACGTCTTGACGGTCGTGGTTTCAAAGAAATTCGCCCGTTGCTCTGTGAAGCCGGGGTTCTTCCTCGCACACACGGTTCTTCGATCTTCCAAAGGGGCGAAACACAAGCCCTTGTTGCTGCCACCCTCGGGACAGTTTCCGACGAACAAAAGGTCGAAACCCTCGAAGGTGAGTACAGCAAGAAGTTCATGCTCGATTATAACTTCCCCCCGTTTAGCGTTGGTGAGTGCAAACCGATTCGCGGACCGGGTCGTCGTGAAATTGGGCACGGTATGTTGGCCGAACGCTCGCTCAAAGCCGTGTTGCCTACAACCGAAACTTTCCCCTACACGATTCGTCTTGTCTCGGAAATTCTCGAATCGAACGGCTCGTCGTCAATGGCTTCGGTATGCGGTGGAACTCTTGCCCTGATGGATGCGGGTGTGCCGATTCGCCGACCTGTCGCAGGTATCTCCGTTGGTCTGGTCAAGGAAGGAAAGAAAGCTCTTCTGCTGACCGACATTCAAGGGGATGAAGACCACTACGGCGACATGGATTTCAAGGTTGCAGGTACGGGTGTCGGTATCACCGGCATTCAAATGGACCTCAAGATCGAAGGGATCGATCTGGCTTTAATCAAGCAGATTTTGGATCAAGCTAAAGAAGGTCGCAAAGAAATTCTGCGAACCATGCTTACGACAGGTTTGGGTAAACCCCGTAAAGAACTCAAGAGTACGGCTCCTCGACTCTTCACGGTTAAGATCGACCCGCAAAAGATCGGCCTGTTGATTGGGCCGGGCGGAAAGACGATCAAGGCTATCCAAGAATCGACGGGTGCCAAGATCGACATTGAAGACGACGGCACAGTGTACATCGCTCACAGCGAAGCTGCTGGCGCTGAGATGGCCAAATCAAAGGTCGAAGGTCTCGTCGAAGAAGTCCAAGTTGGCAAGGTCTACACCGGTAAAGTAACGGGTATCAAGGAATACGGCGCGTTCATCGAAGTCGTACCCGGAAAAGACGGCTTGTGCCACGTCTCCGACCTTGCTCACGAATATATCTCCCGTGCTGAAGACGTTGTGAAGGTCGGCGATATTGTGCAAGTGAAGGTCGTCTCCATCGACGAGCAAAACCGAATCAAACTCAGCCGAAAAGCACTCTTGCCCGCCCCAGCCGGCGGTGCTGCCCCTCCCCCAACGGGTGGTAACGGTGGTGGTGGACGTGGTGATCGTGAAGATCGCGGCGACAGGGGTGGAGATCGTGGTGGAAGAGGCGGAGACCGAGGTGGTCGCGGTGGAGATCGTGGCGGGCGCCGAGATAAGCGGTAAGACGGTAAATTGTTAGACCGGTGCGCAAGCAACGGTTTTTGTCTACCAAATCAAGAAATCTTGAAGAGTTATTGTTTGATTGGATGGTGATATTAATCTCAACACCAAAACCGTTGCTCGCGCACCGGTCTAACAATCCAATCTACTTCGCCAGAACTTCAAAATCGATACGCCAACCTCTTAACGCTTGCGATTGCATCAACTTATCGCGTGTTTGAATGCACTCTTTCTGGCTGTTGGAACGAATTACCACTCGCAGGGAGTTTGCCCCCGTTCGGGTGATGCTGACCAATTGCACTTCGCCGATACTCGATTCTCGAATACTCTTGGATACGTTCGCAGGTACTTCGTCTTGTTCCGAGATTTTTCCGCGTGCGACCCCTCCGACTTGCGTGGGACGCCGTGAGAGATCGTTATCGCTCGGAAGGATAATCCCATCGGCAGGGACAACGGGTATCGGCGGGCCGTAATCGGGTTTGGGTGGCGTGTTTGGTTGCTTCTCCGGCGTTGGGATGGGCATCGGTGTCGGTTCGGTTGGGAGCTTTAACGGCTCTTCCATGCTTGGAACTGTGGGCATTTTTTCGGGTTCCCCCTCCGGCTTTTTCAGGTCTTGCAATCCTCCGCCAAATGTTCCCGGGAGCGTGGGTGTTGTCGCTTTGATGGGATCGCCGAGTTTTGCGGGCGGGTTGTCGTCACCAGCTTCCTTTGGCTTCGGAAGGAGATCGGGACCTTTCAGTTTTTCAGGTTCGGGGTCAATCGGGATGATTAACGGATCGGGTTCGCCGTCGGGTTTCGGGGTACTCACCCCTTGACCTTTGGGAACTGGTGGAAGCCCACCAATCTTGAGGTCGCGGTCATCAAAAACAGGAACCTTTTCCTTCTCTTTTTCGTTCGGCTTCGGAAGCTCATTCTTTGAAGGCGGATAATCCCCAATCGGGCGTGCGGGATTGATATAGGTCGAAGGAACGGACCCCGGTGTCGAACCACTCTCGGCATGCCAATACGGAGGAACAACCGCATAATGCCCCGACGGTGCATAGGGATTTGCTCCCGGAACCGGTCCGCCGTACCCGTACCAACGCCACGCTGGTTTCCGATTCGGATCGAACTGGTTCATCTGAATCGGGGCTGTCACCGGGGCAGGAGTGGGGGTCGTTTTGGGGGCCGAATTTTCTTTGGCGGGTGCGGGCGGGTTTTTCTTATCGTCGTTAGACACACGTTCGATACGATCTGCCAACTCGCGGAAGATTGGCTGCTGTTTTCCCCCTTTGTAAGGTGGGGGATAGGTTCGCGGAGCTTCTTGCGGAACAGGATAAATAATCGGGGGACCGGTGTCTTGTGCGATCACCCACAACGGGCAAATGGCACCCAAAGCGCATATGCTCACCCATTTCCAAAGGCGTCGGCGTGTCGTGTGGGTTGGTTTCATAAAAATCGACGTCCCTGTCGAAGGTCAATGGATGAGTAAAATTATCGTCGCGGTTGGAAGCCTTGTCTCTGTTGGCCCCCCTGCCCTTGTCGCTGTTGCGCTCCGCGAGCAAATATCTGTCCCGAAGTTGTCCCGAAATATCCGAGCGTATTTCCGAACGCTGTCGGGTGTCCGGTTGGTCCGAGCTTCAACGGGTCGCGGTTATCTTCGGGGAATTCCGAGATCGTTTCGGGAGTCGGCACGAATCGTCCACCGAACGGGCTTCCTTGCGAATTTCCACCCGAACCAAACCCACCCGATAAACCATTATTCCGAACGCCGTAATAATAATTGACGGCGTTGTTTCCACCCCGCAGCAAATTCAAATACGGGCTTAGGGGTTGACCTGCTCCCCGGTTGCCTGTCTGAGCATACCCCGACGGGTTACTCGGCCCCATACTCTGAGCGTGGGAGAGCAAAGGGTAAACCAACAACGCGCCAAGCAATAACATCCATCGCATGTTCTTCTCCTGTTGAAGGATCAACGGTTATTATTATTTTGCAATCCCCGTCCCGAAAGTTGGTTATAAGCCGATCCACCCAACAAACCGAAACCGAGAATGCGTTCAAACGGTGTGAGGACTTTTTGCAAGAACCCATCGATACGGAAGGCCGTATCGGCCTTCACATACAACCGATCTCCGGGAAAAATCTGATATCCCGTATTCGTGGCACCATGTTGCGTTAAAGCAACATAGTCCACCGGAAGGATTTGGTCTGGCATGTTCGGATAGGGTGAACGCCGAGCAATCCAGATATCTTTCTTGGAACCCACTTGAGGTAACCCGCCGATATTCGCCAGAGCATCAATCACCGTTTCGTAACCTTGATAAGGCAAACGATAAATCTGCTCGCCGAATCCTGCACCGTCGGTTATCACATAGTAAGCACGACTATTATAAACTGCCACATCGACGACCACAATCAATTTATCGGGGTCGTTGACAACGATTGCCTTTTTCAAAATCGGGTCAATCTTCGCACGTTCGACTAAGTGTCGCTTAATAGCATCTTGGGCTTGAGTAACCGTAAGCCCGTTGATTGGAACGGTTCCCCACACCCCCAGATTCACCGTTCCATCCGGTCGAACAAGGTGTTGTCCCGAAATCGGCTGGACACCCAATCGGACGGGGTCTACAGGGTTTTTCTTCTCGTCAGGTTCGGAGTAGGCTTCGATAATTAACACGTCCGAATGACCAATCACATACGGCGGCAGGTTAATCATGTCGAGTTCGGTGGGGACAGCATGAGTTGGACTACCGAGGCACGCAGCAGGGACACCCGGCGGATTCACGGGTTTTGCTGGCCCCGTGATGCAACCGGTTCCTTGCAGAAGAACTATCCCGACTAACCCCAGCGAGGTACGCCGCACAACAGATCGCCAAGTGTTTGATCGGAACATCAGGAGGCCCATCCAAAAAACTCAAAAGCTCACCCGCGATAGGTGGTCATCCTCAACTTTATCGGGTCAGCGATAACTCTTTCTGCAATCTTCTTGGTTTGGACTGGTCACAAGACCGTAAAAATCGATAGACTTTATCTCTAATTCCCCACGTTCGTGAATCTGGGTAACTTTTTCCTCATGTGGTGAGGAAAGCGAAACCGGTTCGACAGAATTTGAATGGAATCGATTCTCCTTCTGTGGAAACAACCTAGACTAGCCAAAACTCGTTCTGGGCGGATTTCCCGGAGTGAACACTATGGCCAAACTGAAAAGACTAATTCTCGGTCTCCGACCGAAAAAATATCGACGTAAACCCGTCCTTGTTCTGCTCAACGGGCTTGCAGAACAACCCGAAACGTGGTTCAAAAATCTCCGCTATTGGGACCGGTACTTCTCGGTACACACCCCAAGCATTATGCCCTATGAAGGCGATGCTTTCCAGAAGCGAATCAAAGATGGCGACCCCATCACGATGGATTTTCTTGTTGGGCAACTGCATACCTACGTCACGCAGTTTATCCAAACACCCCCCTACCACATCGTTGCAAGCTCCCTCGGCGGAAAAATCGCCGTCGAGTTTGCTGCCCGTTACCCCGAACTCATGGGGCGATTGATTCTGCTTTGTCCATCGGGTATGGGCGACGTCGAGCAACTTCCGATTATGGAAGGGGTCAAAGGGAACGATCCCTATGCCATCGTACGAGCCGTTTTCCACAAGCCCGAACTCGCTGAAACGAACCTATTGCGTTACTACCAACGGGTCTTTCAAAGTCGCCGCTGGAAGATGGGCTTGATAAAGACTGTGAAAGGGACAAACGATGTCGTCGTCCGCACTCGGCTCAAGGACTTAAAAATTCCAACCCTTCTTGTCTGTTGCGAATACGATAAGATAGTTGATCCCACACAGGGTATGGAAGCCGCAAAAGATTTGCCCCTCGGTTGGGGGTTGATGATCCCCAAATGTGGACACGCCCCCATGATCGAAAAATCGTGGTGGATTAACCGGATCGTCGTGAAGTTCTTACTTTCTTCTAAACCGGCACGCCCCAAACTTTCTCGCCTCAAACTTTTACTTAGAAAACCCCGAGCGACACGAGTTCAATCGACATGAATCCATCTTCAGCGGTAACCAAAACCAGTATCTCACCGGTCCCGAAGACAAAAAAAACGGGTAAGCGTTCTGAGAGGTGGTTAATGGTCCGCAAGTTCCTCAAGCATGGAACGACCATCGCCTCCTTCTCGCCAAGCAGCCGGTTTCTCGCCCGTTCCATTATCAAGGGAATCAATTGGGATACCGTCAATTGCGTCGTTGAACTGGGCGCAGGAACCGGACCGATTACCAAAGAGATCGTCAAACGAGCCAAACCCCACACCAAGTTGGTCATCGTTGAACTCGATCCCGATTTCTGCAAAGTGCTTCGCCAAAAATTCCCCACTGCCGATATCGTTGAAGGCGACGCTTGCAAGCTCGATCAGATTTTAGCAGAACGCGGAATCGAAAAAGCCGACCACGTTGTTTCCGGCCTTCCCCTTCCCTCGTTCCCGAAAGCTCTTCGCGATGCACTGATTGCCATGTCCGCCAAAGTGCTTGGACCCGAAGGCGAATTCCGTCAACTCACCAACATGCCTTACATCTTCCACAAACTCTACAAGAGCTACTTTTCCAAAGTTGCATTTCGACTCGTTCCGTTGAACCTCCCACCGGGCGGCGTGTACGTCTGTCGCAACTATTCCAAGACGGAAGCGAACTAAGCTTTTAGAACGAAGCCCATTCCACTCTGTCGAGCTAATCTAAATTCAAAGTTTCGCCACCCGATGGGGTGAGGGATGCCCACCAATTGGCGACCGCAGTGCTACCTCGCACGGTTCGCACGCTACCATCTCCCATACCAGCCTGAATGGAGTTCGTGTGAATGGCTTGGTTGAGCATCGGGTTGCAATTGCTTGCAAAGGCCACTTGACGGATCGTTTGGAACATCGACCCGTTACCGACTCCCCCTGTCCAACCGCTTGCTTGCGCGGTGTAACCAACGGTTCCGGCTCCGTTCCCGTAGGCGAAGGTTGCCATGTAGGGAATGTTCCACCAGCCATGCCCCCACAACGAGGCATACGAAGGATAGCACGTCCGGAACTTCTCAGCAAAGAACACCGTATTCGATGTCCCATCAGCAATCGTGCTGACATTCAAGGTTGTTTGCAGGTTTGTTAATGCGACGTTACCCAAACTCGGATTACCGAAGACTTGAAAATTCGCGCCGTAGTTGGTGTATGCCCAGTTCCCCGGTTCGCCCCCTGAAACAGGCCACAACCCGTTGTCGGCACCCGTCGAATCGGAAGGACAAAGGTACGCTTTTATCACACGGGTTACCGGTCGTTGCACGCCACCGATGTAGGCCATCATGTCGAAGGTATTCACACCGTAGATGTTGCTTGCACCGGAGTTCCACACCGCATCTTGTTCGATAAATGGAAGCAACAGGTAGTGAACTGGTCCACGTGGGCCGTATTCGACATAGAGATCGGGTAGCTTCGAGTTGGCATCGTTGTAGTTGTGGCATGCAAGCGAAATTTGCTTCAGGTTGTTACTGCACCTTGCACGGTTGGCAGCTTCTCGAACCTTCTGCACCGCAGGGAGCAAAAGACCGATCAGGATCGCAATAATCGCAATCACCACAAGGAGTTCAATGAGGGTAAACGCCCGACGTTTGAACGAAGAGAAGAACATAAAGTTACCTAGAAAGAGGATAGGGTTAGTTTTATTCTCAGCGAGAAATGGGAAAATGCAATGAGAAATCCGGCCAATTACCGGCCCGTGCTATCGATCACTTCGACCTCTTTGGTCCGTGTGTGGTAGATGATCTTGGTTCCTTTGGATGGGTCCGGTGGGATACCTTGACCTCGGTAACGATTCACAATCGCAGGCGTGTCTTTTGTGCCGTAGAAGGTCAGCGTTCCGGTTTTCTCGCTGTAAGTCAGGCGATTGGCAAAGGCTTCGAGTTCACCGACCTTCACGATTTTCACGTTCCCCTCGGCTTCCATTGCTTGGTAATTCTTGTCAACCTGTTTGCCTTTATCATCCAGAACTTTATCGAGTTCGGTATAAACTTGGAGGCGTTGGTTGCACTCAAGGTAAAGGGCTGCAACCGGAAGTTTATCGGGGTTGAAGACAACGGGGATATCGTGCTTTTCGCTGGCAAAGTGGACCACTTTGACGAGCGAATGGAACACGGCTCGATTGCGTGCGTTCTCCCCTTGCATCTGTTTGTTGAATTGCACGACAGTGAGTTTGAATTCCTCATCGGGGCCAAGTTTACCCAGTTCTTTTTTCGGTGCAGGTTTAGCAGGGGCTTTCGGGGCATTGGGAGCTTTATCCGAGTTTTCTTTCTGACCGGGTTGCCAAATCCGAACAAGACCGGGATTAACCCCATCGACTAGGGCCAACATTTTACTTCCCTTTTGACCTTTGGCAGCCTCTTCTTTCAGAGCATTCTCGATGTACACTTCTTCAGCTTGAACCTCTTGATACTTCATCAACTTGTCAAGCTCATAGGTCCGATCCTTCAGTACGACTTGGTCGTATTTTCGGCCCGGTGGGGTGCCTTCGGGGTTCTTGTAAAAATGGACTTGTTCGATCTGTGGATTCTCACTGCGTTCCTTCGGGTCTTTAGGACCTGCCGGAGCTTTAGCTTGTTCTTCGTTGCGAATCAGGAGAACTGGTCGATCAAAGTAGACAAACATCCGTTCGCTCTTGGTATCTGATTGTTCCTGACGAGCTTGAACATTGCCAAAAAACGAGACAAATTTTTGGACTCCTTGAAAGTCCATTTTCTCATTCCACCAAATGGAGATGTTCGTTGGTTTTTCGAGCTTTTTCCCTTCCATATTGGTGTCAGACAGAATGTCCATTTGCCCAATACCGGGAATCTTGACCGTGTGCTTGGTTTGATCGATGTGGATATCAAAACCCCAAAGCGTTAGTTTGTCGAATTGGGTGTGTGCCCACTTGTGGTTATTCGGGTTGGGATCGGGGGTCCCCGAGACATGGAGTTTGTTTCCCAGGGCGTAGCACCAAATGTCGAGGGTCTCCCCCCAGATGAGCGTACCCTTCTCGTTGGTGTTTGCGGGTGCTTGACGCACAACAACGGCCCCGCGAGCCTCAGCCCGATCCAGTTCCTGTGCCGAACCTACCCGATGAATCCATAACACCAGTTTGTGTGCGGTGATTTCGAGTGGTGGTTTCGGTGCCTTTTCGGGTGGAAGGTTCGGCAAGGGGGTCCGATCTTCTTTCGGGTTGAACTTGGGAACCGGCATCGGTAAAGGCGGAAGTTCTTCGACACCTTTCACGGGAATCACATCGGCGGGCGGAAGCGGAAGACCGGTTCCTTTGGGCTGCTCGACGGTCACTTTCGGGTCAGGGGATTTTCCGAGGTCTTTCGGTGCTGGACCAACTTCGCTTTTCTTGGGTGGTGGAGCCTTCTTGAGAACGGGGACATCGTCGAAGTGAGCGATGAGCTTTGGCGTATCGCGAATGATGGTCTCTGCTGAGATAGCATCGATCACGTTGGTTGCTTCGAGGCGATGGATTTTCGCACTCTTGGTCGGGTCGTCTTCTTTCTTAGAGTCGGACTTTTTCGGATCGGGAGATTTAGGAGGGTCTACTTTCGAGACAATCGTTGTTCCGGTATTGTTCTTAGAGATTAACCAGAGTTTCAATTCTTTCGCTTTGATTCCGCTCGGAACGGGTGTCGATTCGTCCACGAATTTGGCGTTGCCGATAAACGTAAGCCTATCGAGTTTGAGACCCTTTTCGGTTTCTTGGGCGTAGAGCATCACATCGTCCCAATAGGCGTGCTTCAGATGTCGTCCCGTACTCGGATCGATGTCGCCCATATCGGCACGTCCCGGCCCAGCAAGCATCGCGGACTGCTGCCCCTCTGCTCCGCCGATAAAAGTGATTTTCGGGGCAATGATCTTCGAGTTATCTTTGCTGACTTCGAGCATCTCGCCCGGTCGTGCCGAAAGCGTCGTGCGTTTGGTTGCGGTTTCGTGTTCGAGGTCGCTACCAAAGGCAAAGAGTTTATCCATCTCGGAAGTGACCGTGATGATATCCCCCCAAGCATGAATTCGCTTGACGTGCAACGCCCCGCCTTCCTTTGGCTTCGCA
>VYLT01000023.1_pt1 | contig 36051 bp, 30 predicted proteins | sample 5114261 | NCBI WGS metagenome assembly VYLT01 (sample SAMN12291815, study PRJNA351875) | freshwater metagenome | isolation source: freshwater lake | place: USA: Michigan, Little Long Lake | collected 2011-07-12 | reverse complement strand
GCTCGTGGCCTTTACGGTTTCAGTAGCCTTCGGGGAGTACCCAAAAAGGCCACGAGCCGGGAGCGTTAGCGACCGGAGCAACACTCCAATTCTCTACAGAAATTGAGTATAGGCGATCTATGGCGACTTGCGACGAACCTGACAAATAAAGTTGGACGTGACGCCAGAGCATATTAAGTTTCCTCGTTGTGATGGGGTCGCCCAAAGAAATTGGCGAACCGGCGACTAAACAGTACTTTCAACACTCGAAAACACCGAGAAAAAGCGGGGTTTGGCGACGTCTTTCCCCTCTCCCACAACGGGAGAGAATCGCCTCAAATTCCTATATCATCGTAGTTTATGACTCGTTCATCCTTGTTGAAACTACTGTGAAGTCGCCGGTTTACCAAGCTCATCGTTTTCTTTCCGCAAGACGAAATTCCAACGTACCCTAATACTTAAAGCTCACCTTTGGGCGTTCCTTTTGCGCACCGGCGAGGGCTTCCTTCGATACGCTGAGTGGCATCGAGACCGATTTTAGTTTTTCCGATTCGTAGGCCAGAATTGTTTTGAGACCCGCTTCGGTTACCTTTGTCCCTGCAAGGTTCAGGGTTTCGAGATTCTTGAGTTTGCTCAGGTGGGGAAGACCTTTATCGGTACATTGAATCCCGTTCAAGTATAACTCGTTTATTTCGGCCAACGAAGCAAGGTTCTTCAGACCTTCGTCGGTAATTTTTGTAATGCGAAGATTGAGATTGAGTAGCGATTTAAGTTCGCCTATCTCTTTTGTGCAAGCGTCTGTGAGGTCGTGATTACCACCGAGATTGAGATGCTTCAAATTCTTCAGGTTGCTGATTCCTTTGAGATTATCATCACTGCGTGAATCGCCGGAAGTACCCGTCATATTCAACTTTTCGAGGGACTTCAATTTTCCGAGGGCTTTCATTCCTTCGCCAGTTTGAGTGGTTCGGGTGAGGTTCAATTCGGTTAGGTGTTGGCATCGAGAAACGGCTTTCATTCCTTTATCGCTTAATGTGATATTGTACAATCCGAGAGATTGTAATTCACGCAGGTTGATAAGGTCGCCCAGAGCTTCTTCTGTGATTCGTGAATTCCCGATATCCAAATAACGCAGTGTTTTAATTTGACAGATTTCCTTAAGCCCGTCATTGGTAACCGTTGTTGAATAAAGGTAAAGGTTTCGCAAATCAGGAAGTTTCGTAAGGCTAGAAAGCGTCGTACCGCTAATCGTATAAATGGAACCAAGATTCAGACGACGAAGATTCTTGAGCTTCGATAACACTTTCAGATCGTCGTCCTTGAGGTCGGCTCCGAAAAGAGAGAGGTAAAACGGACCATCTGGGGGCGTCAGTTTTTCAATGACCTCGGCTTTGAAGGTCTTCATCTCGATGTAGGGAAGCATTTCGGGATAATACTTAAAGTCCGGTTTGTAGTCGAAATACTGATACGCAGTGGACCACCCCGATTTTGCCCCAGCCTTCTTCCACTCGTCAACGATTTTCGGGTCAAGGGCTTTTGGCTCGGTTGGTGGATCGATCACCAGTTTCGGCCACGCCTCATCCTCTTTTTCTGGTGGAAGAGGGGCCGGTTTGGGTTTTGGTTCGACATCGGGTGATTTTTTGGGTTGCGTACTCACGGTTTCGGAAGGTTCTGTTTTGGAAGTTGTCGGTGTTGGGTTTGTTGTGGGTGCGCTTCCTTCGATATAAACAGACCCGCTTTTTGGGGTTGCTCCTTGTGGGTTACACCCGAAAAGGCAAAGGAAACCGAACAGAATAAAATGGACATTTCGCATGAGGTATCTCCCAGAGAAATGATAGGGAAACGAGAATCGAGAAAGTCCCTTTCCTTGCAGGATAGTTTTACTTTGCCAATTGCGATTTCATGTGGGCGGTGGCCTTTTCGAGTGCCCGGTCTGTGAAGGGTTTTTCGTCCTTGTCTTTCCCTTTGCCGACAATATCGAGGGCACGACGATACTTTGCGTAGGCAACACGTTCATCGTCTTTCAGAATCACCTCGAAGCCTTCGTTGGGTTTTACGCCCCACTCTTCTTTCTCGTCCATCCCGTTATGGCGATGGATATTCTTTCCGCTTGGACGCCAGTAGGTGTCTGTCGTGAGCTTCAATGCGGTTGGCGGATCGGAGGAGAGTTTAATAACCCGTTGCACGCTCCCTTTACCCCAAGTTCGTTCTCCGACGATTGTCGCACGGTTGTTATCTTGCAACGCTGCCGAGACAATTTCGCTGGCCGAGGCGCTTTGCTTGTTCACCAAAATGGCAATTGGAACGCTTGGGCTTTCCCAATACGATTTATCGTTCTTCGCACTCCACGAACGCCCTTTCTGATTGCGGTCTTTCGTGCTGACGATATCTCCACCCGGAAGGAATAAATCGCAAATCTCGATGCACTTATTCAGCAATCCGCCGGGATTATCCCGTAAGTCAATCACGAGACCTTTGGCTTGCTCCTTTTCGAGTTGACCAAGAACCTTTTTGAGTTCGTCGGTTGTCTTGTCGTTAAATTGCGAAATGCGAACGTAAGCAATTTTGGCATCGGCATCGACATACCAATTGAACTCCGTCGGGCTTTCCGGTTTACGGGTGTACCCCATCACGGTAACGGTTTCGATACGGGCCCGTTTAATTTTGTAGACAGAAGGTTCTTTGGCCCCTTCGTGCAAAAGGGTGATCGTTACCGTTGTGCCGACCTCGCCTTGAATGAGTTTGACAAGCTCGCCCATGTTCAAATTTTCGGTCGTGGTGTTATCGACTTTCAGGATAATATCGCCCGGTCGCATGCCTGCTTCGGCAGCAGGGGTACCCGGAAGGGGACTGATTACCGTGAACAACCCAGACTTCGGATCGACCCCAATCGTTACGCCAATCCCGCTAAAGTTCCCTTCGGTCTGGTTCTCGAATTGTTTGTACTCCTCCGCATTCAGGTACTGGGAGTACCGGTCGAGCTTATTCAAACCGAGGTTAATCATATCTTCGACAAGCTGTTCGCGTTCCTTATCGGAAAGCTCCTTGACGTAATTTTGATCGACTTCGGCAAGCACATCGACCATCGTGCGAACGAGCTTATAATCCTTATCTCGATCTCGAACGGGTGCTGCAAACGAGATGAGCATCCCCGCAAAGACCGAGATCGGTACAACAAGTAACCAAACCAAATTCTGACGGGACATAGCATTACCCAAAATTTCGATACTCAGTTGATTCTACCCAAATCACCCACAACAAGGGAAGGGAGATTTCTGAGACTTTGGCAGCGGTGGAAAAAGGGGTCTGGCAAAAAATCCGGCAGAAGGCAATAACGCAGAGGACGCAAAGACACAAAGACGCAGAGAAAACAAGAAGAGTTAGCCACAGGTGAACACAGATAAAACCAAAGGCAGATAAGACGTTAGGCAAAAAATGCTTAGGTTCGGAGAACCGTTTGCTTCGTGACTCGCCCACCCTGCCCAGCCCTATAACGGTCGTCAGACCGTTGCGGGGGGCGGGGCGATCTATCGGGACACCCCTTCGGCGCTTCCCTCCCCGGGTCTCCACTCTCCACTCTCTCTAAGCCAGAATCTCACTAATCGGGCCGGTGCTTTCTTTGAAGGATTTGACCGGGCAGCCGAGTTGTTGCAGGATTGTGAGATACAGGTCGGACATCGGCTTTTTGTCGGTTCCCCATTTCAGGTGTTGGCCGTGTTTGAAACCGAGTTTGCTTCCCCCTGCTAATAGTGTGGGGAAGCTCTTTCCCGAGTGGCTACTAATCTGAGCGCCGCCGAATAGAAGAACCGTGTGGTCGAGCAGGTTCCCTTCGGTCGCTTTGATGCCTTTGAGCTTTTCCATCAATCGTCCGAGACACCCGACTAACATCGTGTCGCGGGCTTCGAGAACCTTCGCTTCGGGCGAGCCTTCCGCACCTTGTCCCTTGTGGTGAACATCGTGCGCGCCACGCACAGGGGCTTCGGCTTTGTTGGCCCATTCCTTATACTCTTCGTAGTTTGGCCCACCTTCTCCGCCGAGGCTATGCGTCACGACGCGGGTCATATCGGTTTGGAACGCCAGCACGATCAAGTCCATCATCAATTCGATGTGCTCTTTCATGCTGTTTTTGCCTTGTGGAACAAGTTTGACCGATTCTTCGTCGAACTTCGGGCGACCCTTTTCAAGAATCTCTTCGCTATCTTTGAGACGTTTTTCCACTTCGCGGATCGATTCGAGGTATTGGTCAAGGCGTTGGCGATCATCACGACCAAGATGTTTCTGGAAATCGCGGACGCTACCCGTTGCGGTATCCAGAATGCTCTTATCGAGTTCCAAACGAGCTTGAGCTTTCTTGATTTGGTCTTTGTCACTCGGTGGGAAGAGCTTCTCGAAGACCGTGCGATAGTTAGCCGTTGCAGGGATGTCCACCCCCATCGAGTTACGTGAAAGGGTCGCAGTCCCCACGCCGTCGCCGAAAGAAAGAGCGAGAGATGGAACCCACGTTGCCCCCAAATGTTTGACGGCAACTTGATCCATCGAAACGGTATTAGTAATGGTTCCGGGGTTGATGTTGATGTTATGCCCCGTGAGCCAGTTATACGGGTGGACGTGACCGCTAATTCGCCCGACGATGTGCGAAAGGTTCGTCAGTACCGTGAACTCGTCCCGCATTTTTTCGAGTGGCTTGTGCGAAGGAGCTAAGGTGTATTTCGGCCCCGTATCGGTTGGGAACCACCCGTGCCGCCCAATCGCACCGGGGATGTAAAAACACGCCAAGCGACGGGGTTCTTTTGCCCCTTCCCCTGCGGCTACGGTCTGCCCGCCCATGATCTCCAGATAGGGAAGGGCAATGGCAGCCCCGAACCCGCGTAGCATGGTTCGACGGGTGATGAAGTTGGTTTTCGGGTTCATGGAAAGTCCCCTTTTTTGGGTTCACTTTTTGAAGAAGGTTTATTCCGACGTAGTTCGTTTTCTTCGAGGAAAGCCGACGAGTTAACGACCCCTTTGATTAACTCACGAAGGGGATAGTCTTTCGCTTTGGCTTCCTTCATAGTGCTGGCAATCTCGGCCATGTCATCGATATTCGGTTTACGACCCGTTGCATAGACTGTGAAGTTTTTCATCAACCCGCGAACGAGATCGTCTTGATAATGTTTTACTAATTGCTGTTTGAATTCGCCAAAGGTTTTGAATTCTTCCCCGCGAGGAAGATTACCACTCGCATCGACGGGTCGCGTTTTGCCGACGCCAAGCCACGCTATTCGTCCATCAAGTTCACTCCTTGCGTAGCTTTCGTGTTCAACATCTCGCCAACGTCCGCTCAGGTCGAAGTTCTGGAAGGCAAAGCCAACGGGGTCCATATTCTTATGGCAGACCGCACATTTGGCATCCTCTTGATGTTGCTTGAGAAGCTCGCGGAACGGCTTACCTTTGTTCTTCCCTTCGGAAGGATTCAGTTCAGGGACTTCGAGCGGGGGCGGTGGGGGTGGTTGATCGAGAATGTGTCGCATCGCCCATGCCCCTCGGTAGATAACCCAATTATCGCCCATCCAACAGAGCATCGATTGCACCCCCGCATGCCCAAGTATCCCCCCGCCGCGAGGATCGGCCGGTTTGAGTTTTACGCGACGCATTTCGCTCCCTTCCAGAGGAGGATATTCGTAGTGACGGGAAGAGGTATTGTTCATCATTGTCCAATCGCTTTGGATGATTTCTTTGGCAGGTCGATTTTCCTTGACGAGTTCCCCAATGTAGAAAATAGTCTCGTTTTTTAGCGATTCTTTGAGGTATCGAGCAAAGCGAAAGTCTTGTTTTGAAATATGAGATTGAGCAATCGTAATCGGTTGTTCCATCTCAAGCCATTGCGTAACAAAGGGACGAATAAAGGCTTCGCTCTTCGGGTCGGATAGCAAGCGATCCACTTGTGTTTCGAGAACCTTTGGCTCGCGGAGCTTCCCTTGGAGGGCTAATGTGCGGAGTGTTGTATCTGGAGGCGTTCCCCAGAGCATGAAGCTCAAACGGCTTGCAATGGCGTGTTGCGACACGACTGGATCGCTATTCCCCGGCGAACCCATGTAGCGGAACGGGGCGGCGATTAAGGTTGCTTGAAGGGCTGCCCGTAACGCTGCATCGAAACTCTCACCGGCCTTGCGTTGCTTTTCATACAACTTGATGAAGGGAACTTTTTCCGGTTCGCTCACAGGGCGACGCCATGCCCGTTCGATCCAAAGGTCTAACAGACGTTTGGCACTTTCGGGATTATCTTTCAACTCCCCTAAATTCGCTTTCCATTCTTGCGGGGGCCACGCAATCACTTGCAGGGTTTCCATCTCGATAGACTGCAACGCAATAAACGGAACAGGCTGTTTATCAACAGGGGTTGTCTTCCTATCGAAGGCAGGTCGGAAAAGGCCGGTTCCACCGGGAGCCGGGTTTGTGTCCTTTGGGTTGGTCTTATCTTCGTTCTCGAAACCTTCAACCGAGTAAGGTATTTCAACACGATTGGCGAGTGTGATCGAGATACCCTTATTGATAGCAAGATCGCCGAGATGGACTTCGTAAACCAGCTTCTGGGGTTTCTCAAGTGTGCCCGTCACCTCTCGGAAATCAAGGTCTTTGCCACCAATACGAACCCACAAATGTGGGCTCGGGATTTTCTCAAGGGGTTTGTACGCCGAGACCAGCAAAGTAACCCGTAAGATGCTCTGGCGATTACTTGGGATCGGCAGCGAGAAGCTCGATTCCTCGCGTTCGCCGACGGCACGCGGTTCGATGAGCAACCCCATACCCGTTTTGGGAACCCCTTGCATTTTATAGGTAAGCCCATCGGTTTTTAACGCATCAAGGGTCTTGCGAATGTCTTTGGATTCTTGTAAATTGGCTACAAGAACCTTGTTGTCATTCGGTTCAATAAAACGCACACCTTCGACGGCACGACGAGTCACCGTAAGCCATTGGGCAACGGCATCAGAGGCTTCGAGGAGAGCTTCGGCCCCCGTGTCGAACCCAGCAACGGTCCCATCGTTGGGAAGGGCTTGTGAGAATTCGACCTTCAAACCTGTAAGGTCTTGCAACGAGGCGTTAAGCTCCCGTCGATTCAACCTTCGTGAGCCGCCAATACCAAGTTCCCTTTGTTGGCTCTTCATCCAATTGGTAACGAGTTTACGATCTTCGTCACTGACTTTGGTGCTACCCTTCGGAGGCATTTCGCCGGAGAGAATTTTTTCGTGCATCGTCGTCCAGATATTCCGGTTAGCGATAGTAATCCCGTCGAGATTATCGAAACGCACACCCCCTTCTTGCTTCTTGGTTCCGTGACACGAAAGGCAATGCTTGTTTAGAAACGGTTGGACGGTTTTGGAAAAAGTCTCATCGGCCCCAAAAAGGGCGCAATCGCAAAAGAGAAGTATCGCAAGGATAACGAGCAAGACTCGAAAGCGATGATCCATTTATTTTTTCTCCTTCGTCGGGATATTCCAAAGCTCAACGGTCTTACCAACCCCTAGCAAAATCTGTTTCCCGTCTTTGCTCAACCTTGCACAATTCGGAATCTTTTTGGTCGTCAGAGTGTGAGCGACCTTACCCGTTTTCATATCCCAAATCCGCATTGTTTTATCTTCGCTTGTCGAGAGAAGATGCTTCTCATCAGGGCTGAGGCAAAGCGACGTTATATCTTCGGTGTGACCTTTCAGGGTGTCGGTTTCTTTGCCGGTCTTGGTGTTCCAAAGACGGATCGTATCATCTTGGCTTCCTGATACTAACGTTTTCCCATTTACGGAAAGGGTCATCGCAGTGATTGCCATTTTGTGTTCGTCGAATGTGCGGAGGGCCTCTCCGGTAGAAATATCCCAGAGGGTAATCAAGCCTTCGCCATCGCCTGCAAAAACAGACTTACCGTCGGCATTAAATAAGACGCAGGTGATATCGTATTCGTTCCCAGACTCGATCTTGAGAAGGGTTTTTCCGTTCTCTACATCCCACACTAAAAGGCTATCGTCACCGCTCCCCGATGCGAGTTTCTTGGTATCGGGACTGAGGGCCAAACTGGTGATATTTTCTTTGTGGCCTTTGAACGTGTCGAGCAACTTCCCGTTCTCGATATCCCAAAGCTGAATCGTCCCGTTCCAATTGCCAACGAAAATATGCTTTCCATTCGGGTGAACAAGAAGGGTAGTTACGCCCTTTGATTTGGTCGCAAGAGAGAGAAGCTCTTTCCCTGCTGTCGCATCCCAAACCCGCACGGTTTCGTCGCTACTCCCTGAAACGATCTTCTTGCCATCGGTACTGTAAGCCACCACGGTAACAGGTCCGCCATGCCCTTCAAAGGTTAAAGCAGGTTTCTCTTGTGCGAAGAAGGGGCGATACCCACCGAGAACAAGTAATAGGATCGAAATGCGGTAGAACGGCATAAAGACCCCATCGTGTGAAGGGTTGGTTAGGATTGGGCGAGGGAGGTTTATTTATGTTAAACCCTGTTTGAGGAGCAGAGTACCGCTTGTGATGAGAATTTTCTGAAGAGGACGCAAAACGCAATTACTTCTTCTTTTTCAGTTCGACTTTGCCTTCTTTGTTGGAGCAAGCAAAGGTGGTGTCGTCGAGTTTGTCGATGGTCATCTCGAATTTGCCTTCGGCATCACCCATCTTGAAGGTGACCATCAGCTTTTTGCCGTCCACTTTGTAGGTTCCTTCGATGTCTGCTTTTTTGGCGTCGGCTGTGCGGAAGACGCTAATTTTTCCGTCTTTGGTGAACTCGACCAAGCCACCTTCGGGAGGCCCATTTTCGTGGGTCTTGCTCACGGTCCATTTGCCGACAACGAGTTTGGCGTTGTCGTCTTTTTTGTCTTCGGCGGACACCGTTAAGCCGAGAAGGCAAAAGGTGATCCCCAAAGCCAGCAGTTTCATTGTGTTCATAACATCCTCGCGTTGATGGAGTGGATTGTTCACGGACGAATACTCGTTCTATATCCTCGATCAATTGTGACAACGTCTCCCATTTGGCTTCGTTACGGAATGAGAAATTTTCGTGTAACTGGTTTTTGGTTCTGTCATGCCACGCACGTCCCGAGTATGCTACCCCCAACTCCCTAACAACCTTGAACCTCTTACGCTTTCCTCAAGGATCGAAACGATGACGCAACCTATTTCTCGGCGAACCGCTATTACCCAAGCAACTGCATTGGCCCTAACCCCATGGGGATACCTTGCAGCTCAAGAGAAAAAGCCGGAAGAGAAAAAGCCGGAAGAGAAAAAGCCGGAAGAGAAAAAGCCCGATCCCTATGCCGATGCGAAGTTGATCGACCGCGAACCACCCAAACCCGCAGAGGGGTCGTTTACCGTCGTCGTGTTACCCGATACGCAACACTACAGCGAGAAGTTCCCCAAGACTTTTCTGGCTCAAACAGAGTGGATCGTGGCGAATCAAAAGGCTCGCAATATCGCCTATGTGTTGCAGTTGGGCGATATCACGAACCACAGCACGAAACCCGAATGGGAAAACGCATCGAAGGCCATGAAAGTCCTTGACGATGCTAAGATTCCCTACGCCTTTTGTCCCGGTAACCACGACTACAGCGAAGGGGGATCGTGCAAAGATCGGACCACTTTGTTGAACGAGTATTTCCCGGTTACACGCTACAAAGGTGATGCGACCTTTGGTGGGACTTACGACAAAGAACCCGAACGAACCGAGAATAGCTTCCACCTTTTCGAGGTCGGCAAACGGAAGTTCCTTGTCCTTGCGTTGGAGTTTGGTCCGCGTGCCGATGTTGTCCGATGGGCTAACGAGATTGCTAAAAAATACGCCGACCGCGAAACCATTCTGATTACGCATGCCTTTATTTATTTCAACGACACCCGCTACGACTGGAAGAAGTTTGCCACCAAGCAAAGTTGGAACCCACACGGGTACGCCGTTGCCAAAGCCACCAAAGATGATGTGATGGACGGCGAAGAACTTTGGAACAACCTTGTTTCCAAGCACGAGAATTTTATTCTTACGTTGAATGGTCACGTTTTGGGTGACGGGTTAGGCAAAGTGGTTACCGCCACTCCTGCCAAACGCGACATCCCGCAAGTGTTAGTGAATTACCAAATGCGACCCAACGGAGGTGATGGTTGGCTTCGCCTGTTGGAGTTCAAGGCCGACGGCAAAACTGTGGAAGTGTACGACTACTCCCCCACACGCAAGCAATCCAACGAAGGCGAGCAAAACCGCTTCACCCTGACGACTGCCCCTGTTCAGAAGACGTAATCATCCCGATTGTGGAACGAACCAGAAGGGATCAGCAATCGGGAAAACTTTCAGGCCAATGCCATCAATTCAAATATGTGGGATTAAATAAAAACATCAGGGTTTTACTGCCTTTTCTCTTTTTTCTAACCCGCAGATGAGCTTCCGCCGGGAAACCATGCGTGCAAAAGTAAAAGGAGCATCATGCCCGGTAGGTAGATGATCGATGCTCGGAGGACTCGGCGGGCGTGGCGTGTGTCGCGGTTGTCGGAGAATTGCATGGCGGTCGCAAGGAAGCCCGATCCCAAAAGAATTGCGCCCGTCGAATAGATCACGTCAACGGAACCCGTAAGCATTGGCACAAGGCTTGAAACGATGAGGCCCAAGCACCAAACGATCATCGCTCGGCTTGTGCGCCTTCCGGTGGGATCGTCGCAGGGGAGCATTTTGCAGCCGGCTTTGGCGTACTCTTCGCGGTACATCCAAGCAATCGCCATGAAGTGAGGTAACTGCCATGTAAACAACACTAAGAAAATCGCCAGAGTATCCCAATCGGGCCACCCCTTCGCGGCACAGAAACCAATTACCGGAGGCAGGGCGCCGGGGATGGCACCGACAACGGTGTTCCAAGTTGTACGCCGTTTGAGTGGCGTGTAGATGGCAACGTAAAGCAAAAAGGTGATCGCACCGACCGCAGCAGCCTGCCAATACGGGACCAACAGCAACAGGTAAACCGTACCCACGATGCCGAAAATCCAGCCGAATGCCAACACCTCGGTTGCACCCAATCGGCCTGAAGGTAGGGGACGGTTGGCAGTGCGTCGCATGAGTTTGTCGGATTCGCGTTCGATCCATTGGTTAATGGCACTCGAACCGGCAGCCACAAGCCCTGCCCCAATCAGCGTATGCAAAAGGAGTATCAGATTGACATCTTTTCCAGCACCGATGAGATAGCCCGTAGCGACCGTAATCAGAGCCATCACGGCGATACGCGGTTTGGTCAGGGTGAGATAATCGGCGAAACGCGACGGGGTCTTCACGGTCTCGGTTTGTGTCGATTGAGTTGGGGTTGCTTGTTCCACAGTCGCTATCATACTCCTCCGCCCACCGAAATTCGATCCGTTGTTGAATAGGGTTGCCGATTCCATTCCAATTCCGACGGGACTTCCTCCCCCTGTTTCAACCCACTCCCGTTACTCCGACAATAGGCCAAAAAGCAGATCATCACCCAACCGCTGAGAGCTAATATCCATGCTCCCAAGTGTGTGTGAATCGTCCGTGTGATGGCTTTACCCGTTGTGAGTTTATCGAGATCGGAAGGGATACCCATCCCAAATTTGCCGACCCATGCTTCGACACCCAACAGAATTTGAATACCGATCAACCCCATCATAAAACGGGCAACGACTTTGAATCGCCCTTTTAGCTCAGGGGTTTGCACAAGGGCTTTGATGACAAGGATCATCAACCCCAACACCACAAATGCCGTGAATAGATGCAGACGTTGCGAAAGAGGGCTTGTGTGATGTCGCAACAACGCCCCGAAGATTATCTGAGCATAAGTGAATCCGAACAGGCACATCGCATAAGCACGATGACGTTTCGGCTCGAAGAGCATTACCGAAGGGCGTAACCGACCCGTGAGACCGACAAGGCAAACGATCATCGTGAAAACAAAAGGGGCAAAGCTCCCGTGAAAGGCAGCCAGATCGGTTCCGAACAACGCATCGAAACGCACACGCACCCCACCGAGTAACCCTTGAATCATCACGCCCAACAGAGTGACTATCCCAAGAAGTCGCACACTTCCGCCACGCCAACGAGTTCCAAAAATCCCAAGCCCCAATGCCAACACGGTAGAGCCTACTAAACCGGCAACGGTCTGCGCAGGCCAAACGACGGTCGGGGCTTCCCGTTGGGCAAGCAACTGCCCGTGAAAGCGTCCAAAAAATGCGAGCAACACAACAAGCAGCAAAAGACCACCCCAACGCAACGGCTTAGAGGGGGTCTTCCACCAGAGGGCAAACGTGAGTAAACCCACCAACCCGCCGAGGATAAACGCTGCCAACCGATGAACGTGTTCCAGAATAAAAGCGGGGTTCGGCTCACTCCAATCGATGAGGGCCAAATGCCAAGGATTCGTAGGCCAAATCGGGTCCGCCATCCCTGCCCGACGGGTCGTAACGTACCCACCCAACACAAGGGCAACGGTCGCCTCGATTGCAGTAATCCACGCCAAAAGGTGAATCCAACGTGGAAAAGGACGCTCAACAGGGTTCAAGTCAATTCCTCAAGATGCGCGTGGCAAAACCATAACCGGAATCCCTTCCCAGACACAACGAATAGGATACGTTTTCGAGTGGAGAGTGGATAGTGGAGAGTGGAGACAAAGAGTAGCAACATAAAGTGGCTTTCTGGAAAACCCCGTGAATTCAAGGGACTTCGGTCGCTAACGTGGGCCGGCTTTTGGCCTTTACGGGTTTTACCCAAAGATTACCGTACCCAGAAGACTCAGCGAGCCGGCCACTAACATGGGCCGGCGTTCCTTGAATTTACGACCTTCCGACAAAAACCCCCGAATCCTTTGTCACACCCATTTCTTGACGCTGAGGGAATTTTTTGGGGCTTGCCAACATCTAACGCATGTCTGTTGTTAAAATAACCGGACCAAAAAGGGAGCAGTCCATGGCCGACCCGTCGAATCAGATTCTCGATATCGTGGCTCAAGCCGCCCAGATTGCGAACCCCGAGGTGCGACGTACTTTTCTGGACGATGCCTGTCAAGGGAACCCCACGCTTCGAGCATCTGTCGAACGCCTTTTAACTTCTCAAAACGAACACCAGACAACGGTAAATAATCCCCTGATGTCGGCTGAAAAAGGTTACGTTACCGAATACACGTTAGATCAACCTTCTGGCCAAACAACTGAGGCCCCCAGTTATGCTGCGGGTACCTTGCTTGCGAACCGATTCCGGTTGGTCGAACGACTCGAAAAAGGGGGTATGGGCGAGGTTTGGCTTGCAGAGCAACTCGAACCGATCAAACGTCAAGTGGCGCTCAAACTCATCCTCAGTGGCCGTCACTCGGAAGCGATTACACGTTCGTTTGAATTAGAACGTCAAACCCTTGCGATAATGGATCACCCGAACATCGCACGGATTTTCGATGGTGGTGTTACCGAAGAACAAGAACCCTTTTTCGTCATGGAGCTTGTGCGGGGGCTTCCACTCACCGATTATTGCGACATTCGCCAACTCACGATTCGAGAACGTGTCGAGCTGTTAATCTCCGTTTGTCGGGCCGTGCAACACGCTCACCAAAAAGGGATTATTCACCGCGACCTCAAGCCAAAAAACATCTTAGTCACGGAATTTGATCGCGGGGCAATTGTCAAGGTCATCGATTTCGGGGTTGCGAAAGTGACCTCTCAGCAGTTGAATGACCTCAAGCAAAACGAGTTAGGGGGCGTGGTCGGCACACCAGCTTACATGAGTCCCGAACAGGCCGACCCCGAACGTAACCCGAACAAGATCGACACTCGAAGCGACATCTATTCTTTAGGTACGATTCTGTATCAACTTCTCGTCGGCACACCGCCCTACAATGCAAACGCTCACGCGAATTTGACTCTCTTCCAAATACTCAATCGGGTTCGAGAAGAACCAATACCGACGCTCGAAGCACGATTCGGCGAGTCAGGAAATACGCAACTCGTTGCTCATGCCCGCAAGACCGTCCCGAGTCTGTTGCTACGCGAATTGAGGGGCGATCTTCAGTCGATTCTCGATAAGTGCTTGCAAAAAAATCCGAACGACCGTTACGAAACCGTTAGCGACCTTGCTGCCGATTTGAGCCGTTATTTGAAAGGCGAATCGGTATTGGCACACGCTCAAACAACCCGTTATCGCGTTGGCAAATTCTTACGGCGAAACAAAGGGGTCGTTATCGCGGCGACGGTCGTGGCGATTGTTTTTGCGGTAGGTCTGATTGGAACGACGTTAGGGCTATTTGAAGCCCGCAAGCAAGCGGGTATTGCCCAAAAAGAGACCAAGCAAAAAGAGCTTGCCCTGATTGCAGAAGCCCAACGGGCGGAAGGCGAACGACAAGCAAAACTTGAAGCCGAAAAAAATCTCCAACAAGCTCAGAAGAACCTTGCCCTTGCCAAGAAAGGGACCGAGGTTCTGGCATCTGTTTTTGGTGGGCTTGACCCTCGTTTGAATATCGAAACCCTTGCCGAACTGAGAAAAGCGATGGCCGAAAACCTCAGTAAAGCGGTCGAACAATTGGACGAGTTTACTTCCGAAGACCCCATCGGGGCCGCCAACTTACAAACGATTCTCGGCACCTCTTTGGATTCATTAGGCCGTTACGAACAGGCGATCCCGCTTTTTCAAAAGGCTTACGAAACTCGAAAAAAACATCTCGGTGAGGAAGCCGATTTGACCTTAAAAAGTTTAGAGCAACTTGGCTCTTGTCTCCATGTCAATAAGCAGCACACCGAAGCCGAACCACTTTTGAGGAAGGTTCTCGATATTTCTAAGCGAAAGTACGGCGAGGATCACGAATTTACCCTTGTTTGTATGCACAGTCTCGCCTCTTTCCTCATCGATACGGGGGACTCTAAAAACGCGATTCCCCTGTTTGTCGAAACGCTCAGACGCCGACGAGAAAAGTTTGGCACAAACAACGAGTTTACCTTAGAAACGATGAGCTACCTTGCTGCCAGTTACACGGCGATAAACGAATACGAAAAAGCTCTCGGGCTGAATCTGGAGATACTCAAAACGCATCGCGAAAATCCAAAAGCTCGCCGTCAAGACCTTCTCGCAGCCGTCAACAATACCTCTTTCGTCTATATTCGGCTCAAGCAATTTGACAAAGCCCTTCCCATGCTCGAAAACTCGATGAAAGAAGTCGTTACCCGATTGGGTCGCGATCACCCGACCACGACGGCAACAATGCACAATCTCGCCCGTTCCTATCAAGGCGTGGGGCAACACGAAAAAGCGATTACCCTCTCCGAGCAAATCATCGAAAAACAAAAGGAGCGTTTCGGACCTGACCATATTGATACCCTGCGAGCAACCCACGAATACACACTGATCCTTTTCGGTGCAGACCAGAAATCTAAAGCAATTGCCCTACATGAGGAATTGCTGGAAGCTCGCAAAACGAAACTCGGTGCCGAACACGCTGATACGTTTCTCAGTATGGCAACCCTTGCTTCGCTCTACGAAAAGCAAAACGAAATTGAAAAAGCCATACCCTATGCAGAGAAAGCCCTTGAAGGCTATTTCAAAATGCAAGGCAAGTTTTATCTCAAAACAGCAAGGGCTTCCGAGCAGATGGGGTCGCTCTGTCGCGCTCAAAAGCAATACCCGAAGGCCATACCCTTTTACCAAGACGCTATCGATGCCTTTCGGGATCGTTTCGGGGACGATCACCCCGACGTTATCCGGATGACTCAGGAACTTGCCCTCACCTACGAACAAAACAACGAGCCAGAAAAAGCCCTTAAACTCCTAGAAGCTAACCTGAATATCGTTCGTAGCAAATTCGGGTCCGAAAACGATGAGACTCTTAATACACTCGGGCTACTCGGCAAAATGTCGGCAACCGCAAAGCGAGGAGACGACTGTGCCAAATACTACCGAGAGGTCATCAAACACGAACAGAAAAAGAAACAAAAAGAACCCGTTGCTTTTGCCCGTCTCCAAGTTTCGTTCGCTGTTCAACTGCTCCGATGCGAGCAATGCCCCGTTGCAGAAGAGTTTTTACGCGAATCGTTGGAAGTGTTGGGAAATGGATATTCCAAAGACTGGTTTACCTTTCATACCCAATCTGTTTTAGGTGAAGCTCTCGTTCGACAGAAAAAGTACAACGATGCCGAAAAACTTTTGCTTGGCGGGTTCGAGGGGATGACAAACGGCGAATCGATCATTCCCATGATAAGTCGTCCTTGCCTTTTAGAATCGCTTGATCGTCTGATCGATTTCTACACCCTGACCAAGAAACCCGACGAAGTGATGAAATACCAGAAACTCCGCAAGGAATGGGAAGAACGTCTCAAAACCGATCCCAAGCCGAAAAAATAACGAACATTACACCCCTCGCCAAAACGTATTTTGCAAGAACACGAACAGACCTAACACCGCAACGCCGCACAGGGCAAGCATTGGTCCCCAATCGTGGTAACGGCGATAGGCGTGGGCGATAATGGGTTGTTTGGCAAGGGCGTCGATCTGCTCGTAAACGTCCGCGAGACGATCTCCATTATTCGCAACAAATGCTTGTCCGCCGGTTAAGTTGGCGATGTTTTGATTGATGGCCCGTCCCGCTTGGCGGTTTTCGCGGTCGGAAGGTTCGGCAGTTTCGGGATCAGGTCCGGCATCGATGACGAAGATCGGGATTTTCAAATTCGCTGCAAGTTGGGCTGCTGCGGTGGGTTTGAAAACCTCGTCCTGTGCAAAGTTATGTTCGCCATCCGTGAGTAAGATCAACACTTTTTGCGGAGCTTCGATAGCATCAAGTCGGTTCAACCCTTCAACCATCGCATCGCCGATATTTGTTGCGGTGTCCAGCTTTGTGGGTGGGCGTACTTGATCGAGTGCCCGCAGTAACGCCGCGTGATTGGTCGTCGGTGGGCAGACCGTTTGGGGCCAAGTCGTGAAGGTCACAAGCCCAATTTGGTCGGTCCCTTTTGTGGTCGAACGCCCCTCAAGGGTTTTACCGTTCGGCAACTTCCCCCCTTCAATGAAGGTACGAAAGGCTTTTTGGGCGGCTTCCCGTCGCGTGATGGGGTCACCTTCGGACCAGCGAAAATCCTTCTCTTCCATACTCCCCGAAGTGTCCAGCACGATTACGATTGCAATGCCTCGGGTGGGTATTCGCGTTTTCAGATCGGGGGTGCGTGGACCCGTTGCAGCAAGGATCAACAGCAACACCGCGAGGTATTGCAACAGGGGCGATAGACGTTGCGAGAGGCGGGCTTTTTTCTGGGGAATCGTGCGGAACAAAGCGACATTCGGCCACGAAATGGCTTGCTTGGCCCGTCGCTTGCGAAGGTGATAAAACCCCCAGACTGCAAGGGGTATAAGCAACAGAAATTCGGGGTGGACCAATTCCATGAGTTAGTCGTGAGGAATCTGAAACCAGTCGGGTGAGGTTGCTTCGTACTTGTTGTAAACGTCGTCAAGGTCGAAGGGTTCAACCATAAAACCAGATTCGCTGAAAATGGTGACCATCATTTCAGCAGAATCGACCTCGACCATATATTGACGAGCAACCCGTCCCGCAACGGACATAAATTTTGTCGTTTCGGCATAAACCGTCTCATAGTCGTCGGGTTTGTTGCGAAGCATAAAGGTCCAAAACTCGGTCAAACGTTTCCGAAAATCGTCTTGGCTTTCTTCTTCGTGTCCGCAAACGGTCAAACAAACGTACTCGTCCAAAAGAGTCCCTCTCTCGATAGGGGTTCCGATCCAAGATGCTATTTTAATCACCACGCGATAAAGTCGAGAGGTGTAATTGGCTATACCCGCTACTTTTTCTCAGGCTTGGTTTTGAGAATCTCGGTTACCTCGTCGAGGCGTTTTTTAGCGTCGGCATTCTGAGGATCGTCTTTCAAAATCTGCGTCAGGTGGAACGATTCTGCAAAAGGTTGATTGATCTTCTTGGCGGTTTCAGCTTGGTGTTTGTGGTGTTTGAGACGGTCTTGAGCGTTGGGCAAAGGCCAAAAGTTTTCGGTCGGAAGTGGGTTGTCTCTATCGATAATGCGAACAACCTCGGTCTTGGGTTCGAGATATGCCTGATAGCGACCATCACGCGAACGGGCGACCGTATCTAATGGGCGTTGGGGTCGCTCTTTGATCTCCTTTATTGGGATCGCTTTCCCATCGGCGGTGTTCCAAGCAGCAAGCATATTCACCGTATCCCATGCGTAAACAGTTGCTCCATCAGGACTAAAAACAACGCTGGTGATCGGTGTGCGTTGACCTGAACAAACAACCAATTCGGTACCCTTGATCCGGTCCCACAACCGGACGTTGCCATCCTTCCCTCCTGTTGCAACGATCTTCCCATCGGGACTAAAGTTAGCACAAGTGAGCTTGAGACGAGGTTCCTTCAGGGTCGGCATCGAGAGGGGATTGGCTTCCCAAATGCGAAGCGTTTCATCGTGTGCTGAAGTGGCGATCCGTTGACCATCGGGACTGATCGCAACCGAAAGGATCGCCAGCAAATGCCCTTTCAAGGTGAGTAATTCGGTACCAAGTTTGGCGTCCCAGACTTTGACGGTTTTATCTTGGCTTCCAGAAATAATTCGTTCGCCATCGGGTGACATGCAAATGCAGTTCACCCCTTCGCCGTGACCGCGAAGGGTCAGAAGCTCCGTGCCAAGTTTTGCATCCCATACCTTGACAAGACCATCGATCCCCCCTGTTATTATTCGTGTGCCGTCTGGGGTGTATCTCGCACAAAGCACCCGGCCTGTGTGACCATTGAGCGTGCGAACTTCGGCACCGGTTTTCACGTTCCAAACTTTGGCTCCTGCATCCTCGTGACTTGCGACAATGAATTCGCTCTTCGGGTCGAAGGAAGCTCCGCCAACCATGTTGCGTGGGCTTTTGAACGTCAGAATTTCTTTCCCTGTTGTGGCGTCCCAAAGTTTGCTCATCCCTTGAAAATCACCGGTAAAGACTAACTTGCCATCGGGACTGAAACAAGCTGAGGTGAGAAATTCTTTGTGGCCTTCGAGGGTGAAAAGAACCTTCTGCGTTTTGGTGTCCCAGACTTTGGCGGTTTTATCGAAACTGGCCGAAAGGATACGGGTCCCATCGTGGTTAAAGTTCACAGGGCCAACCGAACCATCGTGACCCATGAGCTTGAATAGTTCGATACCCGTTTCACTATCCCAAACCCTCACAGAGCGATCCGTACCTGACGAGACAACACGTTTACCATCGTGACTAAAGTTGCAACAATTCACCGAGAACGCATGCCCCTTGAGTTTCAGCACGTCGGTGTTCTTGGTTGCGTCCCAGATTCGCAAGGTTTTGTCGAACCCACCCGATAAAATTCGCGTCCCATCTCGGCTAAACGTGCCAAAGTAAATTTGATCGGCATGCCCCGAGAGTTTCAACAATTCCTCACCCGTGTAGGCATTCCAAACCTTGATAAGCCGATCCGAGCCGACGCTTAACAACCGTGATCCATCGGCAGAAAATTCCAGCGAGTTGCACCCGTCGGTATGGGCCTTGAGGTTCAAAAGCAAGTTTCCTTTATCGGCGTCCCAAACGAGAATCGTTCCATCGTGACTGGTCGTTGCGATCCGTTTTTGATCGGGGCTACAGGCAACTTGATTAACCGTCTGGGCATGTTCCTTGAAAACGATCAGGTCTTCGCCGGTCTTGGCGTTCCAGACACGGGCGACCTTATCGTTTCCTCCGCTGACGATTCTTTCGCCGTCGGCACAGAACGCCACGCAGAAGGTATTCGGCTGGTGTTTCTCGAACGACCGGAGGACTTGCCCTTTGATTGAATCGAATATCTTTACCGTGCCATCGAAAGCAGCACTTGCAAAGATCGACTCTTTCGGGTGGAACGAAATCCCCCCAATTCCCCCTGCATGATTCGTCAAGGTGTGTTGGAGTTTCCCGTCCGCAGCGTTCCAAATTTTGATGAGTTTATCGTTTCCACCCGTGACGATTTGCTCTCCGTTTGGGCTTATCGCAACCGAGTTAATATCGCGTTTGTGGGCAGCGATTGCAAAGAGTTCCTTGCCGGTTTGGGCATCTCGAACTTGCAAAAAACCATCGACATCGGCAGTGATGACCCGTTTCCCGTCCGGAGACCATGCCCCTCGAATGACGATATTCCGATGCCCAAAAAAGGTTTGCTTGCTTTGGTCGAAACTGCGTTGAAGCCGTCGATGCTCCCACCCGCGTAAGTCCAAAGGGCATTGGTCGAGTTGATCGTTCGCAAGGATCAGGTTTTTCTCAGTCGCTGCGGTTTGTGCAAACTGGAGCTTCACTGAGTAAAGGGCCGATTCTGCCAATAATAATCGCTTGTCGGCGAGAGTTTTTTCTTTGTCGGCTCGTTGTTTCTCCTCAATTGCTTTTTGCTTGGCGTCGGTTTCGGCTTTCTCGCGTTCTTTGGCTTGGGTCTCGGCTTTACGGGCTGCGATTGCTTCGAGGTCGGCGCGTCTCTTTTCATCTTGGGCGCTTTTCTTGGCGTCGGCTTCGGCTTTTTCCCGTGTCTTGGCTTCGTCTTCCGCTTTGCGAGCGGCCTTCGCTTCGGTCTTGGCTTGATCGGCAAACCACAACGATACTCCGATGCCGACCAGCAACACCAAAAAGATCGACGACAACAAAAACGCTATCGTCGGATTGCGTTTGACCCAACGGGCACCCCGTTCGATCACACTGACGGGCCTTGCAACAACCGGTCGATTCTCAAGGAATCGTTGCAGATCGTCAGCAAGTTCTTGTGCCGAGGGGTAACGCCTCTTGGGGTCTTTTTGCAAGCACTTGTGGCAGATGGTTTCAAGGTCTTTGGGAACCGTGCTATTGAGATGGTGTAGCGGAACCGGTTCGGAGTGGACGACCTGTTGAAGGGTATCCATCGCGGTTGCTGCCTTAAACGGAGGACGCCCCGCCAAGCACATGTAAAGGATGGCCCCTAACGCATAAACGTCAACGGTCGGCCCGATGTTTTTTTCGCCGCGTGCTTGTTCTGGGGGCATGTAACTGGGTGTACCGATGACTTGTCCCGTTTGAGTGGACCCATCCTCGTCGAGCTTCTTGGCAATCCCAAAGTCGGTAATCTTTGGTTCACCTTTTTCGGTCAAAAGTATATTCGCGGGTTTCAAATCCCGGTGAATCACATGGGCATCGTGAGCGGCTTGTACAGCAAGTGCCAACGACCGCAACATTTTGGCAGTGTGTATAGGCGACAAGGTCTCGTTTGCCAGTTGTGTTTGTAACGATCCCCCTGCACAGAACTCAAGGGCCATGAAGGGTAAGCCCTGATGTTCACCGACCTCGAAAACCTGAACGATCCCCGGATGTTGCAAGCGTGCAATCGCTTGGGCCTCGTTGCGAAACCGGACAAGCTCATCGACGCTTGCCAGCATACCCGAAAGGATCATCTTGAGCGCGCAAGGGCGTTTCAAGGTGAGAGAACGTGCCTTGTAAACCACACCCATTCCGCCACGCCCAACTTCGGAAAGAATCTCGTACCCCTTCGGTGCGGTGTTTTTCGAGTGCGTTGCAGGAATGGTATCGGGACGCTGCGGATGGGAGTTGGGTGGGTGAGTGGCATCGATTGTGAGAGCTTGTTCTTCCGTCGATTTGGGGAGATTGGTTTGGGTAGCTTCGTCGTCAACGTGTGAGTGGAACGCCGTCGGGGTTGTTTGCGGAGGAGCCGTATCAGGATGCGTCTTGTTTTGATCGTCGGTCACAGGCATCTCCACACGGGAGAAGAGAATCGGTAGGAACTAGCTAATGCTGGTTTACGACCGACTTGGAAATAAGGAAGATTCAAACGAAGAAATAATAGACCAACAGGAAAAAGGGTTAGTCAAGGAACCAATTAGGAAGCAGCTGCAAGAGGTGGGTTCGGCGGGGTTTGGCGTTGCGGTTGCTGTTGGGTCAACGGCAATAATTCTTGTCGGAAGATAGGGACATCCCGAGGGGCTTCGATACCCAGTCGGATTTTACCGCGATCAATATCCACAATCGTGATGCAGATGCTTTCGCCAATGTATATTTTTTCGCCTAGTTTCCTGCTCAGTACCAACATCGCACGTCCCTCCTGTGAACGAACCCGGTTGTCATCGGCGCTGTGGGTGATAATTGGTGAAAGCATACGTTACTCCTTTCTTTTCGCAGGGGACTTGCGCCCTCGTGGCCAAGTTTCTCTCGGAAATTCGTCGTTACATTCGATACCGTTGGGATTTACAGCGTGTTAAACCGAGAATTCACACGTTGTTCGAGTCCTTATTCCTTCGGTAGACATTTCTGCACCGCATAACACCCTTCAAGGGTTGCTCAGAAAGACTCACGCACGATGCCGGACTTCTTCCTACAACCGTCCTTCAAGAAAAGTCACGCACCCGTGTGACCGGACTTGTCCCGATAATCCGAACCCTGCCACATCCACGCACAAAACTGGCCTTGTGCAAATCCCCTTTATTATCTATTCCCTTGAAATTGACTTTAGCCTTGAGGGGACGATGTACAAATTACTTCTCTGTTTACGGTATTTGCGGACCCGCTATTTGGCGTTCGTGTGTATCGTTAGCGTGATGCTTGGTGTTGCGACCCTCATCGTTGTGAATAGCGTGATGGCGGGTTTTAGCACGAAGCTCAAAGACCGGTTTCGCGGACTCCATACCGATGTGACCGTTGAAAGCCCGAACATGAACGGGTTTACGATCCCTGCTGCTGAACTCAAAGCCAAGATCATGAACTCGAAGGCGGCCCAATACATCGACTGCATGACCGAAACGGTCGAAGTGTTTGGTATGGCGACCTTTGAACTGCACCTGAACGGGGGTGGAACGGAACCTCTCACGATGCCTGTGCAGATTATCGGTATCAAACCCGAAGAGCGTGCTAAACTCGGCGGATTCTCGCAGTATCTCACTACGCCAAGCCGACGCGATAACCCGACGTTCGATCTCGATCCCAAAGCTCTTGCCCGTTGGAATCACCTGCATCCAGATATTGATCTTCCCGATGTACCGTCTCCGATTAAGGGCGCACCGCCTATTCCTCCACCACCACGCGACCCCGTTAAACCAATGGGTTGCTTCCCCGGTTTTGCCATGACCAATTACCGCACGACCGACCCTACGACCGGAGCCGTCACGCACAAGCCCTTGCTGTTGCAAGGCGATAGCATCCGCATTGTGACCGCCAGTGCGACCAAGCGACTCGAACCCGTGTACGCCGATTTTGCGATTGCCGATACTGTGCAAACCGAGATTCCGGAATACGACCGAGGATTCTTCTGGGTGAAGCTCGAAGATTTGCAGACCATCCGAGGGATGCCCGGACGTTGCAGTCATATTCACATCCGTTTGAAAGACTACTCGCAGAAAAAAGAAGCCCTTGCTGCTCTTAAGGAAATCTTCCCCGACGAGCGTGAAGCAATGGTGCAAACATGGGAAGACAAAAACCGCACCCTTCTCGACGCCATCGATACCGAACGAGGGATCTTGAACCTGTTGCTGTTTATGATTGTAGGTGTGGCAGGGTTCTCGGTGTTGGCGGTGTTCTCGATGATCGTTCGAGAAAAGACCCGCGACATTGGCATTCTGAAATCGCTGGGAGCATCCGACAAGGGGGTCATGTCGATCTTCTTGGCATACGGGTTACTCTTGGGCGGACTCGGAGCGGGTTTGGGTATCGGGTTAGGGCTGACGATTGTCCGTTACATCAACCCGATTGAGCAATTCCTAAGCAAGAACACAGGGGTCGGCTTCGACCGCAAAGTCTACTACTTCGAGGAACTCCCGACACACGTTCAACCCGAAATGGTCGTCCTCGTTGCGCTCGGTGCGATCCTGATCTCGGTCGTATTCAGCGTGCTACCCGCCATGCGAGCCGCGTTCTTGAAACCCGTGCGAGCGTTGCGGTACGAGTAACCTGCCTTTCCCCTCTCCCCTCGTGGGAGAGGGGCAGGGGTGAGGGGGCAGACTATGGGAACACCCAGAAGGGATACACAAACCAGAAAGGCCACGAGCCCCGAACGTCAGTGAGGGGAGTGATAGCGAAGTGGCTGCGATGGTGTTTACTCCGGTCACTTACGTTCCCGGCTCGTGGCCTTTCTGGGAAATAAATTAGTCAACAGGAACAACTGAGCCTGCCCCCTCACCCCTGCCCCTCTCCTCTAACACAAGGGGCGGGGAGAGGGGAAAGACAGGCAAACCCCAACTAACAAACCTCCGTCTGAATTAACATCTATCGAAAGGAATCGACGATGATCCGAGCCGTGAATCTCACCAAGTCTTACCGCCGTCATAAGCACGTTGTCCCCGTGTTGCAGGGGGTCGATCTCGATATTCAACCGGGTGAGTTCCTTTCTATTGTAGGGGCGTCCGGTTCGGGGAAGAGTACCCTTCTGCACGTTTTGGGAACGCTTGATAAAGCTGATTCCGGAATGATTTACTTTGGCGAAGACCGGATCGACCAACTTTCTTCCAAAGAACGTGACCGTTTCCGCAACCAGAAGTTTGGCTTTATCTTCCAATTCTATCACCTACTCCCAGAACTTTCGGCGCTCGAAAACGTGATGATGCCGGGGCTGATTGGTTCCACGGTGTTTTCGTGGTGGGGCAAACGCAAAGCCTGTAAACAACGGGCAATCCAATTACTCGAACGGGTCGGCTTGGGACATCGCCTGCATCACAAACCCCGTGAAATGTCCGGTGGTGAAATGCAGCGTACCGCAATCGCACGGGCTTTGATTGCCTCGCCCAAAGTGCTTTTTGCCGACGAGCCGACTGGTAATCTTGATGCCGAAGCTGCTGATGAAATCATCCGCATCCTTCGCGAGATTAACCGCGACGAACGGGTCACGGTCTTGATGGTCACACACAACCTCGAACTCGCCCGATTAAGCGACCGCGTGGTGAAAATGACTTCGGGAAAGTTCACGGGTAACCCAATGACCGCCACTCCGCTTGTGTATCAAGGCGAACCCGCCTACGCGACGTGATCGAGAAAAACGGCCCCAAACTGTCGTTACGACCCCTTTTCTTTGCCGTTTCACCCCGATTTCGTCCAATTTTTCCTTTCACCCCTTGATACCGGAACCTCACTTTGCATAATTTCTTTTTCTTCGGATCGTTCACTTGGTAGCGGTTATAGCTGCCGTAGGAACTTTTTTGACGTGATTGAGGCGGTTGGGACATGGCAAACGCACTGGTTTTGAAAACGACCCCCCGTACTGGTAACGGCACACGCGATGCCGTTCGCCTTCGTAAAGCAGGGCTTATCCCTGCCACCGTCTATGGGCATAAAGAAAATCCAACCTCGGTTGTTTTGAAGAAAGACGAACTCACAACCGTTCTTCGTAGCCATGCCCGTACACTCAAACTCGAAGTCGCTGGCAAAGAAGAAGACGTGTTGATCCAAGACATTCAGCACAATCACCTCGGGTCGGCTATCCTTCATGTGGACTTCCGACGGGTCTCCGCCGACGAGCGAATCAAAACGACGGTCGAAGTCGAAATTCGTGGGTCTGCACCCGGAACAAACTCCGGCGGTGTTCTCGATATCCAGTTGCACAAACTGCATATCGAATGCCCTGCTCTGGCCATCCCCGAAGCGATCCGCGTGAAAGTCGATAACCTGCAATTGGGCCAATCGATTCACGTCAAAGAACTCGACCTTCCTGCCAACGTCAAGGTTCTCGAAGACCCTGAATTGGTTGTTGTGCAAGTCAAAGCCCCAACACAAATGGTTGTGGCAACACCCGGACTGCCGGGCGAAGGTGGCGTCGAACCCGAAGTTATCACCAAGAAGAAGGAGAAGCCCGCCGAAGAGGAATAAATTTTCCTTTGGCGTGTTGAGACGTTATGAAGGTTGTTGTAGGGCTAGGAAATCCCGGTCGTCAATACGAACAGACCCGCCACAATATCGGGTTCATGGTGTTGGATTACCTCGCAGCAGCTCCCAGCGTTTCCAGTTGGAGAAGCCGGTTTCAAGGATTGGTCACCGAAACCACCGAAGGAACCGAGCAAGTCTTACTGGTCAAACCCGAAACCTTTATGAACCTCAGTGGGCGTTGTGTTCGGCAAGTGCTGGACTTTTACAAACTCACCCCCTCAGACGTGTTAGTGATTTGTGACGATATTGCTTTACCCCTCGGTAAACTCCGCGTGCGAGCGGGTGGGTCGAGCGGTGGGCAGAACGGATTGAAGAGCATCGAGCAAAGTTTAGGAACGCAAGACTTTGGCCGGTTGCGGATCGGGGTTGGCGAACCCGGTCAGTATCAGGATGCTGCCGACTATGTGTTGAGCCGGTTCAAACCGGGCGAAACAACAACAGTCGAAGATGCGATTGCCAAGAGCGCGCAAGGGGTCATGGTCTGGGTTCGAGAAGGAATCGAGACTTGCATGAATAAGACAAACGCTCCCCCTCCTCAACCGAAAAAGGAAAAGAAGGAACGGAGCGAAGCTGACATACAACGAGACAAAGAGCGGGCTGAGAAACGGGACAAAAAGAAGGGTAAAAAAGACGCCGAACAGGTTGCAACAGAACAAAAAGCACCTGAACCCACCCCACCCGAAACAACGAATTAACTGACTGAGTTTTTGAAACGACTGGACCTGAACTGAGACGTAAAAGATTATGCCATCGACTTCCTACGAATGTTTGTTCTTATTTGATCCTGTGAAGGCATCGACCGAACTTGACGGCCTGAAAACTCAGGTTCACTCGGCCCTTGAAAAATACGGGGCTCAAGTTCTGGTTGCTCGCAAATGGGCCGAGAACTTCAAACTCGCTTACCCGATTGATGGTCACAAGAAAGGCTATTACTACCTGACGTTCTTCAAGATGGAATCGACCAAGATTCCCGAATTTGAACACGATCTCCGGTTGAACGAAAATATCCTTCGTCATATGGTCTCGAAAATCGACCCGAAATGGGATTCGGAAATGCTCGCCGTTGCTCAAGACGAAAGCATTCTCGGTGGCGGGTTGCGATTAGCCTCCGAAGAAACTGCCGACGCTGGCGTTCTGGGCGAAGGGATCATCCCGAACACGGGCTTGATGGGATTGGAAGACCTCGGCTTGGAAAAAGAGTAATCTGGGGTGTGTGAGTTTTGGCGAACCGGCGACTTTAGTCGCGGGGCTCTCTGCACTCGCTATTCACCCAGCGATGTTAATCGCCGGTTCGCCTGAATCAGCAAAAGCCAAAACGTCGAATAAAATTTGTCAGAATCTGGCATTTTGTTCACTACTGAGATTCTAAGAGATACGATACGCTGGGTAAAATGGTGAGGAGAGATACCAAATTTTTCCGATAACCTTTGAATGCCTTGTATCGAGACATTCTCTAACAGGAGCCTAACATGGCAAGCCTGAACAAAGTGATGCTGATTGGCCGACTGACCAAAGACCCAGACGAAGTTCGCACCTTGCCGAACACGGGCAACAAAGTGATTAAGTTCAGCTTTGCCGTTGGTCGCAGTCGCAAAAACCAACAAACGGGCCAATGGGAAAACGACCCAAACCCGTTATATATCGACTGCGAAGCCTTCTCTCGTGGTGAGATGACCCGTGTGGTTGATGTGATTGCCAACTTTTGTCGCAAAGGTTCGCAAGTGTACATCGAAGGCGAACTGAAACTGGACAAGTGGACCGATAAAACGACGGGTGTTGAACGCTCAAAACACAAGATTACCGTCACAAACATCGAGTTACTCGACAAAGCCCCCGGCGCGGGTGGCGGTGGCGATAACGAAGGCGCACCGGCCCCAAGCTATGCCCCTCGCGGTAACTCAGGCGGCGGACGCCCAGCCCAAACCCAAGCCCCAAATAACTCCGGTGGCGGGTTTAGCAACGATTACGACGGCGGTGGATCGGGTGACGATATTCCGTTTTAACAACGAAGATTTCTAACTGTTGGATGTTGAGAGCTATGGCAAAGACGAAAGAAAAAAAACCGGTCCCTAAAAAAGCAGCAGGACCGGCTCCGAAAGAACGCAAACGCAACCAAACCCCGAAAGGGAATAACGGTGGCGTGAAAGTCCTTCTGATCGACGACGTAGACCATGTGGGTCGTCAGGGCGAGATCGTTGAGGTCAAACCCGGCTACGCACGCAACTACCTGTTACCCAACAGCTTAGCCGTCTATCCGACTGCTCACAACATCCAACTCCTCGAACACTACAAAGTCCGCGTCACGCAGCTTCGTGAAGCTCGCATGTCCGACCTCAAGTCGCTCGCCGAGCAAATCAACCGAACCAAGTCGGTCACCATCGAAGCCAACGCCAACGATGAAGGTCACTTGTTCGGCTCCGTCGGTCCTCAAGAAATCTGCCGTGCCATGCGTGGCAAGAATCTCCTTGTTGAACCCGATATGATCCGCCTCGATGAAGTCTTCAAAGAGTGTGGTGTATACCCCGGCGTTCGCGTGGCTCTTGGTTACGACATCGAAGCCTTTATCGAAGTGACCATCGTTCCGCCGGTTACGAGCGGCAAGCGGTAAATCAAGTTGAGTGCTCTGGACAAAAGCGAGCCGGGAACGTAAGTGACAGGTGTTGACAATATCCCATCCATTGCGATATTGTTCACACCTGTCACTTACGTACTCGGCTCGCTTGGTTTTGTTAGACCGGTGCGCAAGCAACGGCAGTTAGCCCACCTACACAAGCGGTGGAATGGGAGCAACGATGATAGCGGTTTCCCAAACAACCCACACAGATTTAGGGGCGACACTCTAACTCACTGGTGACGCCCCACCGCTTGCGCGGGTGGGCTAATGAAAACCAAAACACCGTTGCTTGCGCACCGGTCTAACAAGAACAAAACACCGTTGCTTGCGCACCGGTCTAACATTTGTGACAGCATCATTCTTTGGTGTTCCATAATCGTTGCCGGTTCGCCTTTGATTTGTCTTCGTATAAAATAAAGGGCAAGGATGCCTTATGGATGCCATTTCTCCGGATCGTCTTCCCCCTCAATCACGCGATGCCGAGCGCTCCGTTCTTGGCTCGATGCTTCGTGATAATAACATTATCAACGAAGTTTTGCAGACCGTTAAAGCCGAAAACTTTTACTTCGACGCACACCGCAAACTTTTTGAAGTCGTCGTCGAGATTTACAACAGCGGGCACCCCGTTGACCTTGTGATTCTCTCTGAGAAACTCAAGCAGATGAAGTTGCTTGAGGATATCGGGGGTTATCAATACCTTGCGGAGTTATGGGAAGCTGCGCCAACAGCCGCGAACGCCGAGTACTATTCTCGGATCGTTCGTGAAAAGGCTATCACTAGAAGTCTGATCCATGCCAGCACGGAGATTCTGCGAGATTCCTACGACTCGACGAGTAGCCCCGAAGAGTTACTCGGACAAGCCGAACGAAAGATTCTGGATATTGCAGAACGTGGGGTGACGGGTAACACCACGACGCTACACGATTCGATTCAACAAGCGTTTGACCGGATCGACCAACGGATGGGGCGAGCGGGGAATAACGAGATTAGCGGACTCTCGACAGGGTTCGTCGATCTCGATCAACTCACGGCAGGCTTTCAAAGTAATGAATTGATTATCCTTGCTGCCCGACCATCGGTTGGTAAAACCGCAATGGCACTCAACTTCGTTCGGCATGCGATTGTCGAAGAGCAAGCCCCCGTCTTCTTCGTCAGTCTCGAACAATCACGGATCGAGCTTGCCGAGCGTTTGTTGTCGTGTCAATCGATGGTCGATAGCCATAAACTCCGCAAGGGGCATCTCTCTGGTGAAGATATGCGAAAGCTCACCGACGCAGGCGAGATTCTCTCAAAGGCGAAACTCTACATCGACGATACCCCCGCACAGGGGATGCTCCGAATCGCTGCCAACGGTCGCCGGTTGAAGTTACGTCATGGTATTCGCATGATCGTGATTGACTATCTTCAACTGATCGATCCAGAAAATCGGCGTGACCCTCGACAAGAACAGGTTGCTCAAATCTCACGACGGTTAAAGTTCCTTGCACGGGAATTGAGTATCCCTGTCATGGCACTCGCACAGGTGAACCGCGCTGCCGAAGATCGCTCTGACCACCGTCCCCGTTTGGCCGACCTTCGAGAATCGGGATCTATTGAACAGGATGCTGATACTTGTATCTTGCTGCACCGACCCGGTAAATTTGATGGCGGAATCGAAGATAATGTGATTGAATTGATTATCGCCAAACAGCGTAACGGCCCCACAGGAGAGGTTACGCTAACGTATTTGAATCGGTTTATGCGTTACGAAAACCATCAACCCGATATCGGTGGAAGCGAAGGGTATTGATCTCAGATCACAAGCCATTCACGTCTTTTTCACGTCCCGTAATAATTTGGTGGACTTTTTCGGGTTCGATCTTCTTTTTTCTTCTGCGATTTCTTCGGTTGAATAGCCGTTTGGGTGACGGTTGCTATACTTGTCCTTTTGGTAGATTTTTCACAAAGTTGAAGAGGATTCGATGAGTAGTGGATTGTCGGATGTGGCGAACCCTGAGTTGGCTTCGCACGGGAAAAAGCGGATTCTGTGGGCCGATCAAGATATGCCTGTGTTGGCCCGTATTCGCAAGCGGTTCGCCAAAGATAAACCCCTTGCTGGTTATCGCATGGCAGCTTGCCTGCACGTCACCGCTGAGACTGCGAACCTCGTTCGCACGCTCAAGGCCGGTGGTGCCGAAGTGATGCTTATCGCATCAAACCCACTTTCGACACAAGACGACGTTGCTGCCAGCCTTGTTAAAGATTTCGACATCCATGTCCAAGCCATTCACGGCGAAGACCCCGTGACCTACTATCAGCACGTCGCTGCTGCCCTCGACTTCAACCCCAATGTGACGATGGACGACGGAGCCGACCTCGTCTCCGCTATGGTCTTCATCGCTCACAACCAACTCAAACAACTCGATTCGGTTAAGCAAAAACCTGTCATCGAATGGGCACAACGGATTCCGGTTGCCCAACGTGCGACCAAGTTCGATGGCATTATCGGATCGATGGAAGAAACCACAACGGGCGTCATCCGCCTTCGTGCGATGGAAAAAGATGGTGTGCTCAAATTCCCCGTGATTGCAGTGAACGATGCTGCAACCAAGCACATGTTCGATAATCGCTACGGGACAGGTCAATCCACAATCGACGGGATCATCCGTGCGACTAACGGGTTGATCGCAGGGCGTCGCATTGTGATCTCCGGTTACGGTTGGTGCGGAAAGGGTGTTGCTTCGCGTGCGCGTGGTTTGGGCGCTCAAGTGATTATCACCGAAGTCAACCCGATTGCTGCTCTCGAAGCGGCAATGGATGGTTTCTCCGTGATGACCATGAAGGAAGCAGCTTCGGTCGGGGATATCTTTATTACCGTAACGGGTAACAAACACATCGTTCGCAAGGAACACTTTGAAACGATGAAAGATGGGGCAATGGTTTGCAATAGCGGTCACTTCGATATCGAACTCGATCTGGTTGCCCTTGAGAAATTGACCTCGAAGAAGACCCCCGACGTTCGACGCGAAGTTGATGAATACAAGCTCAAGAACGGCAAACGTATCTTCGTGATCGGTTCCGGACGATTGGTGAATCTCGCAGCCGCCGAAGGTCACCCGCCGAGCGTAATGGACATGAGCTTCGCTACTCAAGCACTTGCAACTGAGTACTGCGTGCAACAGAAAGGGAAGCTCAAACCGGCAGTTTACACCGTTCCCGTTGAGATCGAAAACTACGTCGCAACGCAAAAGCTCGCATCGATGGGTATCAACATCGACAAGCTGACGAAGGATCAAGACGAGTACATGAACGCATGGGCACACGGAACGTGATTAAGACTGGTCAGCGTTTCCCCTTTTAATTCGGCTCGGCGAGAATATGTGCAAGGATGCCCATGATTTTAGCCAAGTTGGAGACAAGGTATTCTTGAGAATCTAAGGTTAATTCGTTTCCCTGAAGTCTCAAAAATTTCCAACTCATACCAATAGTAACAACGCCATAAACAGACCGGATACCGGAGTTTGGGGTATTGGCGTTAAACTCCCTTGCAGCGACCATAGCCGCAACACATTGACCATATCCGCTTCGGATCGTATCGTTCTTCGCCTCCACGATTGTGATAACAGGTCGTGTTACTTCTGATTGTGTTGGTGAACGTGTGAGTAAAAAGTCGCAGAATCCGTTCAGTCCACGACTTGCATCGACATTAAATTCGACACCCGAAAACATTCCGAATGAGCGATTAAAATGGTCCCAAAGGTTGATCAAAATCGGTGCGATGATGAACTCCGATTTTGCTTTTTCAGTTCCCACAGCGAATGACATCGTCGTCAGTCCTTGCATGAGGTTTGCAAAATCTTCACTCACGGGAAACGGTTCAACGGTCGCAAATAAGTTTGTTTCGATGAAGGTCAATTCAAACTTTTCTCGCACCTCTGGGTATCCAAAATCACGAAATGCCATTTTTCCAACCTCCCATTCCTGATCCAGAAAACATCGCTTTTCTTATTCTGACACCCTTCGCCGCGAATACAAGGTCGAACCGGATTTGCTTGAGAGAAGTGCCAGACTGGTCGGCGTTTCCCCTTTTAATTCGGCTCGGCGAGAATATGTGCAAGGATGCCCATGATATAACCCAATTCACCAATCCCATATTCGCGTAAATCTGCAACGAGCGTTGTTCCATCCAAACGGAGAAATCGCCACAAAGAACCAGTTGTCACCACACCAAAAATTGTTTCGTTGCTCGGAGGGGTTGCGTTGGCGTTGAAATCTCTGGCTGCAACCATTGCAGCAACGCACTGACCCAACCCATTACGGACGTTATCGTTTTTGGCCTCGACCACAGCAACAACTGGGGCTTTGAACATGGACTGTAAAGGAGATCGAGTCAACAAAAAATCACAGAATCCATTGAGACCACGCGAAGAATCGACGTTGAATTCGATGCCCGAAAAAACCCCAAATTTACCTCCCACGAGTCGCCAAACCTCAAGGAGAATAGGTGCAATGATAAATTCGGATTTGGCTTTTTCGGTACTCAACGACGACATGATACCACCAATTCTCATCCGCTCTGTAAAATCTGGGCTAATCTCGATTGGTTGAACAGAGCTAAACGCCACACGCTCTTCAAGGGTCAAACCCAATTTCTGCACAGCCTCTTCATATGTAAAATCACGAAATGCCATTTTCCAAACTCCCATTCCTGATCCAGAAAACATCGCTTTTCTTATTCTGACACCCCTTGCGGCGAATGCAAGGTCGAACTGGATTTGCGTGCAGCACATCCGCCCTACACAGTCGGGGGTTTTTCGCGTAAGATAAAATAAAACCCTTCGGAGTAGTGGTTATGGCGAAAAAATCGCACAAGACGCGGATTGTGGCTTTCAAGGTTGAAGCCGACCTTGCTCAGTTTCTCGATAAGCTCAAGAACAAAAGCGAATTTATTCGGAAAGCGATCCTTGCCCAATTCTCGATGGAGTGTCCTCTTTGTTCTGGTTCGGGGGTTGTCTCGCAAGGGTTGCACCAACACTATAAGCCAATTATTGAATCTCACAATCACCGGAATTGCGAACGCTGTCAGAAAGACGAGACCATCCCTCTAACACTTGAAGGGGTTGCTAAAGAAGACCTCAGCCGAATGGAGCAATTCTTCCGAGGGGGGCCTTTCTTCTGCTCGTCGTGCTATCCCGAAATCCCTGAATGCGAAGACTGTAACTGGCACATACCCTTCGAAGAAACCGCAGACCACTTCAAGAAAATCCATTCGCATTCCCACTGAGTTGCCGTATCACCCACAAGGAGCAACAACGATGGACGTGATCTTTCCACACCCTGACGAACAAGGTCTTGTTGCTCGGATTCAACAGAACTTTGCCGACGATGCTCCAAAGCTGGTCTACGCCGACTGGTTAGAAGAACGGGACGACCCACGCGGAGCCTATCTGAGGGCATGGGTTTTCCTTCGCCGACGTTCTGCGAAAAGTAGCGACTACGAAATTTTGCAACGCCATCAGGACCTCGGTAATCGGGAATGGGCCTACCGACTTGGGCTACCTCATACTCATGCACTGATTCGACAATACTGCAACATCGAAACCCTCGACCGGTTGACGAATCTTTTTCGTCCGGGATTTTGGGTCGTGGATGGCGAATACGAAGAGACCGATATCCCTGTTGGAGCGAGTAAAAGGGGCGGGTATCCCGATCTGCTTCCTTCGCAACGTTGGCCCGTTTACGACCAAGCCCCGATGCAGTTTCTGATGCAAATTAACCTTGCAGAAATTGCAGCCCATCCGTGTGCAGGGTTACTCCCGACCGAAGGGGTATTGAGCTTCTTTGCCCAAGCCTCGCAAGGCGTACCACCTCCGCAAAGGTTCATGGGTTTAGTGGAACACCAAACGAATGTTTCGCCGTATCCCGATGTACCGGTTGCCTGTTGCTATTCGCCTAATGTGTCTCGTTTAGAACCTCGTCCGAACCCTCGGCAGATTTCCGAAGAGTATTGGCGACAACGTGAAGTTCGCCTGAATTTTGAGAGTGCTGTTTTCACCCCTCCTCTATTCCAGTTGGACGAACCAGATCAGGTGTTGATTTCAAGAGTTCAAGAACAAATCAGACCGTTCTATCTTGGAAGGGACATCGACACGGCAAGCCGTCTCATGGGGCATGCCATCGACCGATACGACCTCGCCCCGATGAAAAAACGATACCTGTTGTTGGGTGGCGTTTTCCCTATCGGGGTTCAGCTTCGCAACTCCTATCTCGAATTTTGGATTCCTCCGAACGATCTCAAAGAGTTGCGATTCGACCGTGTGCTGGGAATCGTGCCTTACGACCCCGTCGGTTAGGAATCACCCGAAAAACACCGGGCGAATCGACTTTTTACGTTCTTATCCTTACAAGCCAGATTAGACGTTGCACGGGCGAAAATTCTTCCCTAATTGCCTGACCGGCAAAATCATTAAAATTCTTCGATCTTTGTGTAGCAAGAAAATCGGTTTGAAGGGTTTAATCTTTTGTATACGTCGTATAATTTCTTACGGGTTGCGGGAACCGTCTTGAATTTTCTTGACGGGAATAATCCGCAAACATCGGCTAGGAAGGTCGATCCCATTGCAGGTTCACGGAAGAACCGAGTTGTTCGGGTTCTGAATCGCTCACGGAGTTTGCAATCTAATGGGTCGAATTTCTATTGGGCTGGTGTTATTGGCATTGCTTTTTGCTCCCCTAACACCAACCTCACAGGCAGGTTTGTTTCGCAAAAGCAAACCCGAACCTGCCAAATATGTGCCGATGCTCATCCAAATCCTGAAAGAGGACACGGAAGAACAAAATCGCGTGCGTGCTGCCGAGGAACTTCGGGAGTACGATCCGAAAACCTTCCCTGATATTTTACCAGCCTTAACAGAAGCTCTTACAAACGATCCTTCTTTTAAGGTTCGTGCGGAATCGGCCGAGAGTTTGGGCAAAATTAACCTTGTTTCGCCGAAGTCGGGCTATGCCCTTGAACAATCGCAGAAATACGACTCGGCGAAGTCTGTGCGTGAAGCGTCACGTGCAGCTTTGTTGCAATATCGTGTGCGTGGCTACCGAAGCGGAAAGGAAAGCGAAACCACTTCCACCCAAACGGAAGAACCCCCTCTCGCTCGGCCAAGTTCGCCACCCTCACCCGGAACGCCGGGAACGTCGGTCGTGCGTCCTCCCGTGCAAGCCACCCCTGCCGGTTTCCCGAAAGGAAGTGTAGTAATTGGTGGACGTGTGCAAACCCCCGAACCACCTTTAGCAAAACCGCTCACCACCGAAACAGGGTCGCTCAAACCTTCGCTCCCAACGGCTCCAAGCACCCCTGAGATTCCCACACCACCCACGATCCCGGTTATCACAACGCCAACGGTACCTGTCACCCCTTCGACCCCAGCCGCACCCGTCGGGCCAAGCCTTCAAGGTCCCGCCCTCGGCTTCCCCCCGAAGTAGGGAATCGCATGGCTCAAGAGAATCGTCCAATTTCTGTTGAGTCTAGGAGTTACGCAGTTGACATTTTAAGAAACTTGCGCCGAGAGGAAAAGTAGGGTATAACTGATGTATGAACGCTGCGAAAGTGCAAGCCGAGGATTACATCCAATTTGTGCTG
>VYLT01000022.1_pt1 | contig 36074 bp, 23 predicted proteins | sample 5114261 | NCBI WGS metagenome assembly VYLT01 (sample SAMN12291815, study PRJNA351875) | freshwater metagenome | isolation source: freshwater lake | place: USA: Michigan, Little Long Lake | collected 2011-07-12 | reverse complement strand
TTTGCAAGTGAAGAAGCTGCGGCATGGTCACGTCGCCACTGCGTTCGCATGCACAAGCCGTCACCCGATCCGATTTGCCGAAGAGCGACAAGAAATAGACCTTGAGGCCCGGATCGGGAATCTGAATCGCACGGACACCTTTCGGATAACCGGGAAATTCGTCGGGGACACCCGTTGCTTGGCTGATCGCATCCAAGAGGACTTCGGCAGGCAAACGGCGTGCGTAATAATGCGAATAGAAACGGGTCTCACTTTCGTTCGTGGGTCGCGTGGCGCTCGAAAGCTGATAGGTTCGGGAATTGAGAATGACCTTCATCATGTGTTTGAGGTCGAACTTCTTGCCGGTGAATTCGTCAACTAACGCCTTCCACAGTTCGGGGTTGCTTGGCGGGTTGGTTGCACGAAGATCGTCAACGGGTTCAACTAACCCAACGCCCAGATAGTGCTTCCAAAGACGATTCAGCATCGCCCCTGCAAAATATTCATTCTTAGGGTTGGTGATCCATTCGGCCAATTTCTCACGCGGGTCATCGGAAGGGGCAACATTCATCGGCGAACGATCAAGCGGTTGTGGTTTGAGGAACTGACCCGTTCGCGGTTGACCGACGCCTACGGGGTTCTTGTTCGAGTTCTGGTCGGGATGAGAAACCTTGAGCGTGGTTCCGTAGCGTGGGTCTTTGCGGTCGAGTTTCACCCGACTGAAGAACGCCGCAAAGTGATAGTAATCATCTTGGGTATATTTTTCGAGCGGGTGATTATGGCATTGGGCACAACCAATGCGAGTCCCCAAAAAGGCTTGTGCAACCGATGCAACGACTTCGGAATTTTCGCCGTGACGTTGTTCGCCAACGGTCACAACGTAATAGCCGACGGCAGGGTTTTCTTGCGACGATCCTTTGGCACTCAACACCTCGCGTGCTAACTCGTCCCACGGACGATTTGCTTCCACCTGTCGGCGTATCCAGTTGTGCATCACGCGGACATTCTTGGTTCCGCGAACGTCGTGGTCTCGTTCCTTACGGTTCTGGAAAAGGTCACCTAATTGCAATGCCCAATAGTCGGCAAATTCAGGGCGTTCTAATAACGCATCAATCAGCTTTGATCTTTTGTCGGAAGACTTATCTTGGAGAAATCCCTTCACCTCTGCGGTTGTCGGGAGAGTGCCAATCGTATCGAGAAACACTCGGCGAATAAAGTCTTCGTCGCTGCAAAGTTCAGAGGGTTCGATACGCAGGTTCTTGAGCTTGGCGAAGGTATGCGTATCGACAAAGTTATTCCCGACAGCGAATTTCTCGACAGGGATATTGTTATCAAAAGGGATCGTGAACGAGCTAATCGCCACTTCGGTGAGGAACGATGCACGCACTGCCGTTTCACCACCCCGTTTGGCAACGACTTTCCCGTCAAGGGTGCTGGCAATCACGGCTTGATCGTTCGATTCAAACTTCGTGAGCCAAGTGACATCAGCTTTGGTGCCGTCATCGAATTCGGCAAACGCTTGAAGGGTCTTGGTATCCCCGACCTTGAGGGTTTGCGTGTTCGGCGTAACCGTGAGTTTCACGATCTTGGGGTCGGCTTTATTCGGCGCGGGTGCCCCTGCTGCAATCCACTTTTTGATAGTCTGATACTCACGCGATTCGGGTGTAAACATCTTTCCACCTTCGTGAGGCGCATCGGCAATCGCTTTGCGAAGAAGTAAACTGTGATCCGGCTCGGAAAGGTCGATGCGACGGCCATGAAATTCCCGTGTGACGTATTTGTAATCGGCTTCGGGAGCATATCCGCGAAGGCTTAACCGGAAACCATTTTGCCCAGCCCCCTTCCCATGACAAGCCCCTTGATTGCACCCCGCACGGGTGAAAATGGGCATTACTTCGTTCAAGAAAGAGGGTGTATCGCCCGCAAATGCAGGCATAACAGAACTAAGGGACGCCAGAAAAACTAGCAGGTAGGTTCGGGACATTCCGACACGCCTCACATTCAAAAGGGTGAGCTTCCCAAGAAAGAAGCTCGGCGGGATATAGAGATATGATAACCTTTTTCCGAAACGGTTTCAACGACAAAATCGAGTTTTGAAATGCCCCCGCGTGGTGTAGCGGATTGGGCTTGGTTTGGATGAAATCGCTTGGTAAATCACGGGGCCGGTATACTTTACGACTCTCTTAACAATCTTACCACACTCTGAATTTATCCGGCGATTACCAATGCCGGTTCGCTGATTTCTTTGGAGTTTTTCCACATTTTCTCTGCCTCATCTTTTCCGAACCCCAACTTTTTTCGGGTACACCCGAGTTTCACGAACTTTTCAAACTGGCATTCCTGCTTTGTGTTTGCGCCCTATAATGGAGAGGTAATCCCTTCTCTTCGAGAATGCCAGAATGGCTGAATTGCAGCATGAATGCGGTGTGGCTGCCCTTTATCATTTGGGTGGAGAGGTTTCCCCTCTTGTACCCGGTAACGATCCTCGGAATGTTTCGCGTCTGATGCCGCGAATGCTCATCGATCTGCAAAATCGTGGGCAACTCGCAGCGGGTATGAGTACGTTTGATCCGAACCGACGCCAGATTCTCGAAACATATAAAGAGATCGGCACGGTTATGGAAGCCTTCCGTCTCAGTCGGGACGACAAAGCCAAAAAGATTATGGAGGAGCATCGCGGGGTTGCTTCAATCGGTCACGTTCGCTATGCAACCTCTGGTGACAACACCCGCTCGTATGCTCAACCTTTTGAACGTGAACACGGTTGTCGATGGAAATGGTTTGCGTTTGGTTTCAATGGTCAACTTGCGAACTTCCCCGAACTGCGACAAGATTTGCTCAAGCTCTCGGACTATCACCTCACCCGCGATAATGACACCGAAGTCCTCATGCACTACCTCGCCCACGAACATCGGGGCGACGATCAACCGAACCTTGTTGACCTCTTCAGTGCTGCAAGCCAAAAGTTCGACGGCTCTTATAATATCGTTTATCTCAATGCGTTGGGCGATCTTGTCGTATTGCGTGACCCGTTGGGGTTACGTCCGCTTTGTTGGGCGACCGATGGCAAGCTCTTTGGGGCTGCCAGCGAAAACGTCCCCCTTGCGAATCTCGGGTTCAAGGAAATTCACAACGTCGAACCCGGCGAAATGATTATCGTTAGCAAGGGGAAGATTCAACGTCACCGCTACGCCTCGGTGCGACAAACGGCCCATTGCTTTTTCGAGTGGATTTACTTTGCCAACGTCGCCAGTAACCTCGACGACCGCAGCGTATATGTGGCTCGCTCGAATTTGGGGCGAGAGTTGGCTTGGCAAGAAATGCGTTCGGGTCGCGTGAAGATCGACGGCGATACGATTATCGTACCCGTCCCCGATACCGCAAAAGCTGCTGCCGATGCGATGGCCCACGAACTTCGCGTGCCGAGCGTAGAAGGGTTAATGCGAAATCGGGCCGTCGGTCGAACCTTCATCGAAGGGGCTAACCGGATGGATCGCGTCAAGCTCAAGTACACCCCATTAAAAGAAGTGCTACAGGGCAAACGTGTGATTCTGGTCGAAGATTCGATTGTTCGAAGCACAACCCTGCAAGCGTTACTCTCACACTTGCGAGATCGGGGAGGGGCAAAGGAAGTGCATGTGCGGGTCGCTTGTCCGCCGATTATCGCCCCGTGCTTCTACGGTATCGATATGTCTACGGTGCGTGAGTTATTCGCTCCTCGATTCATGGCCCGTATCCAAAAGGGGTGGAAGCCAACCCTTGCCGATCAAGATCGCATGGCAAAGGAACTGGGTGCCGACACCCTGATGTATCTCCCCGTTGATGCGATTGCCCGAAGCATCAACCTCGACGAAGAACGCCTTTGCCGAGCTTGCATCACCGGGGATTACCCAACCCCAACCGGCGAAGAACTCTACCAACTCTCACTCAAACAGGCCGAAGCCGGAACCCACAATAACGGAACCAGCCGAATCTACGAAAACAACGACTCCTCTGGAGTGTTTCCGATGGTCGGCACAGTGGACGCCGTCGCCCGCACAGGGGGGTAAATTTACCTGCCTAACCCTCGTTCACCGCCCGACCAAACACGCAGGGGTCTGCTCCTTCAAATTTCTTATCAACGGTTCGGCGACGGGTGCGAGTGTCCCGTCAATCCGTATCGCTTCGTTGAGTTCTCGCGTTGCGTCGAGGGGGCGGTTTCGCATTTTGTAATGCAGGCCAAGTTCGTAGCGGAAGTGGGCTTCGTCGTTGGGTAGTTTCTCGATGGCTTCGTTTAGGATGGCTTCGACTTGATTGTAGTGACGTTGTTCGGCAGCGTTGTTGGCAAGGGCGTCGAAGGCTTCGATACAGGCAATTCGCACGGCAGGTTTGTCGGTTCGCGGAAGCCCTTCGCTGAGGAAGGATCGGAGTACAGCATCACTTTCGGGATAGCGTTTTTGGAGTTGGTACACTTCACTCAGTTTTCGTTGAGCAACGGGGTTTGCCGACAATTTGACCAACACCTTTTCGGCATCTTCAAGTCGGTCGAGCGAAACTAGATCGTTCGCGTACTCGATTTTCTCGGCCCACTTTGCGGATTCCTTCGGCGGACTTGAAACCCGTTCCGAAACCCTTGCGAGGTCGGCGTTCAGGCGACGTTTGATTTCAGTTAGTGTTCGAGATTCGGACCCACTTGGAAGATTTCTATCTGGGGCAAGATCGAGTAACGCTTCAAGGTGACGGCTTGCCCGAACTAATCGCCCTTTGGCGAGATCGATACTCATAAGGGGTACCGTTTCCGAAGTGAGTTTTTCGGCCCAAACACCCGGTAGCACCAACCCGACGACAAGCCCCACACCAAGCGAGAGCCACGATTGTTTGAATACAGGAACTTCAACCCGTGCTGCCATCACAAAAGGCGTTGCCAACAATAGTCCCAACAGCGAACGAACCACGCAGCGAAGGCCAAAACCGACCCCTTCGAGACTTTCGCCAATCGAACCCATTGCCCCATACGCAATCCCTGAAAGGATCATTCCACCCACAACCAGAGGAACGGGGTTAACCCACTTCGATTTATTCCGCAACCAATCACCAAGCAAGACTGCAAGGGGAATCGCAGCGAGGCAATGCACAACGATCAGTGAAGGCCAAGCGTAGGGGCTTACCGCAAGCCCGTAAGCAGAACGGGTCGAAGGGGACGCAAACCAGATCGCCACAACGGGTACAACGACCGCAAGCAGGTACAGGAATATCGAACGGGTCACGCTTGCACCCCCAACGCTTGTGCCGTTGAAGGCTTTCGGAGTTTCCAGATAAGCCCGTCGTAGGTGTAATGCAAAAAAGCAGCCCAGACGTTCAACGCAATCCACGTTCGCATAAGCCACCCTCCGCCGTCGTTGGCCCACACTCCAACTAATCCCAGAACGACAAGGTACACTCCAAGCACTGCGACCCATTGCCCTGCAACCTTGCGGAATAACCCGTCGCTCCCGATACGCTTCCGACGAAGGGCATAGTGACTGACGACCGCAAGATACTCGACGGCGTGGAAGGTGCTGGCGGCAGCAGTGAATGCGATAATCCCCGACCGCCAATCGTTACGCAAACTCAAAAGCAAACCCGAATAAAGTAACAATAACGACGCAAGGTAGCAGAGTTTTCCGACCCGTATTCGTGACGAGCCAACGAGATTCACGACGAAAATTGCAGCAGGAATAACCAGCAATACAAGGTCAACGAAATTCAAAGTTTCTTGCCAATGCGATTCCACTTCGAGCCACCCCGTTGCCCAACCCGTCGTGCGAATGAGAACATAAAAAAGGAATCCGCGAAGGGCATGCCGTTCGAGCCATTGAGGGCCACCGCCGACCTTCTTGGAATACATTCGTAAGACGCCCTGATGTTGCGAAGCAAAGTGCCAAGCGTTCCAAACATAGTCGATAAGTAAGAGGCACATCAGCGAGTTAGTTGTTGCCCAAACCACGCCAACAATCAGTGCAGCGAGAAGGGCAATACCAACGAAGAGCTTTCCCCGGTTCTCACGTCGATCTTGATCGGAAGCGACGAGAAAAAGGGTAATCCAACGGTGAGGGGTCGTGAGGAAATAAATCTGCCAAAACTCAGTTTGCAAATGACCATCGGCCCGAATCAATCCAGGTAAGAGGAGAAGGGGCCAAGCGAAGTTCGCCAGAAAAAGCAAATCGAAGATTGGCGAGACAATCCAACCGGTAACGGGTTTGGGAAGAGGAGTTGTGTTATTCAAATTCGTTCCAAAATTACTGCGGGAGAGGGGCAGTTTTGATCTTCCACTTGTCGCCTTCTTTTTCAAACGTCCAATCTTGCTCGCCGAGTTTTTGGCCTTCGGCACTGTCTACCCGAACCTTGATCGTCCCTGTTGTGCCGGAGACACTCGCTTTGCCGACGATGGTGAAAGCATACTTCGTGAACTTCTGGGCGTCGCTCGGAGCCGAACCCGTTGCGAAGAGGCCCGCCAGCTTTTGGGAGTTCCCCGCAGCTTCGTTCACCTCTTCCACGAGAAGGGCAATTTGTGTTGCTTCTTCACCACCCAAGTTTTGGGTTTTGGTTTTCTCTTTGCATCCCATCGATGCCAGCGAAACAGCCACGAAGAATAGAGCTATTATCCAACGACAACCAGAAAGCATTTCAAGGATTCCGTAAGCGAGAAAAAAGGGCGAACGAGAGATCGATCAATCTAAGCCGATAGCTTCACCGCCAGCGATTGTGCAAGCGGCAGACCAAGCTTGTTGTGAAATTCCACTGCGGACAAATCGAACGCTACCGTCTGCCATGCACGCATTGACGCCACCGGTGTGAGCGCTCCGGGCAGCGACTTGCCAACGTCCACCCGTGAGAGGATCGATATTCCGATCTTGGGTGCAGAACATCCCGCGTTGGTCGGCTGGCATGGCAGCCACGTCGGTTGCAAGGGGGCACCCAGAGGTTACGTCGGTATTTCGGGAGTTCGGAGGAAACGCCCCCGAGAACGAGTTACCACCCATCATCGGTGTTAGAATCGCCCCACGAACATCGCGGTTCAAAGCGCCGGGCGAAGAAGACGAAGTGCGTCCATCGCCGGTGTGGTTGGCCAACACTTCGCTCAGCATAACGGTGTTGCTGGTTCCGTCCGAAATCATGGCAATCGAGGTTCCCTTATTCAGGCCGAAACGATCTCCGTAAGGGAATTTAACGACGTTGCTTACTGGTTGGAAAACACCTGCTAAAGGACTGCGGAGCGAATCACGCATGAACCCGCCACCGAAGCAAGCAACGTAGTTTGCCTTGAACAGGTTTTCAATCGATAAGTCGCTATAGTTGATGTTACTTTGTTGCGAACTGGGGCATTGCATGGCTTTTTGGAAATAGGTTTGGGTGTCCAAGTCGGGACGACGTAGAGAATTTCCATCGAGGTTATCCCACGGGCATGCTTCGTTGATATCGTCGGCAGCAACTCCACGTTGAATAATATTATCGAGCGATTGCTGTTCCATATAGGCGTAAACCTGCATTACCCAAGAAGGGCCGTAGCACTCAGCACGAATAGCGGGGGTGATACCCGAAGCCGAAGTACCTGTGACAACCCATGCTGGGAAGTTGACGAAGTCGGTACGACGGATAGAGCCATCCACGTTGAGATTATTGGGAGAGGTTGTAAGGGTTTCAGAGAAAGTGGTATATCCCGGAGGAAAACAACCGTGCGTACTTTCCGAGTTATGCAATGCCAAACCCATTTGCTTGAGCTTATTCGAGCAGGACATACGGTTAGCAGCTTCACGCACTTTCTGAACTGCGGGCAACAAAAGCCCGATCAGGATCGCAATAATTGCAATGACCACAAGCAACTCGATAAGCGTAAACGCCCCTCGGCGACTGCGAAATGACAAATTAACCACAAACGCTCCTTGATTCTCAAAAGAGAAAAAGAATAAGACATAGGAGCATGTATAGCCAAAAAGTATGAGGAATCTGTGCGGGAGAATTGAAGAAGGCGTTATATTCTCATTTGGTTCCCATGAATGCAAAATGTGAAGAAACAGAGATGAAGTAGGGCCAACCAAACCGAGAAGCAAACAATCGGGCTGACAGGATTTGAACCTGCGACCTCTTGGTCCCGAAGCATCTCGGACGATGACCAAACCCCTATAAATCCCGAAGAAAACACAACTCCCCCAAGCAATGTGCCACCCGATGTGCCACCTACCGAAAATGCCCCTCTCGACCTTGCCCGTTTGCTGGCAGAATTGGCGAAACTTCCACCCGAACAACGCCAAGCAATCGCAACCCTCTTGGGGGCATCGCTGCCCGCACCGCCACCGTCACAAGCACCCGCAAGGCCGACCCGTTTAGATGACCGTTGCACACTCGACGAAATCGAAGGATAGGCCCCTACCCGACACCCGACACAACCCCAAAGTTCTCGAAGAATAACGGGGTAGCGTCGGGTTCGGGTGATACTTTTGAACACTTTTGGAACACTTTGCAAGCACCCGCAAAAGTATTGAAACATCGAGAAATTACGGAGAATCCGAATCAAGACGGGTTGCACTTTTACACTTTCGAGGCTGTGGGTTGAGAGTTGGCCAATTACGTGCTACGACAGATCCCAAATTCATTTTTGTGGCAATCCCATAAATGTTCTTCTTTGGAAACCGTCTGGCATTGCTCTGTTTGTGTACCATAACTCTAACCTCTAAACGTTGATTGACAGACGAACTGCTCAACAATCGGGAGATCGCGTGGTCGCGATTAAGTTTTACGATTTGATCACTGTTCTAACTCTTGAGGGACATCAAGTCGCTTGGGAAATTCTGAACGATCCGATCATCTAACCGTGTGTACATTCAGAAATTTGGCAGCGGGAGAAAACGCATGAAGTATTGCATCTGGAATATCATCATTGGCATCGCTTGCGTACCAGTTCACGTAAACTTTGCTGGCGACGAATCGAAAGCCCCCAATACAGTTAAGCAGCTCTTCGCTGACTTTGATCCACAGAAAGATGCCCTTGATGCCAAACTCGTGAAGGAGTGGGAAAAGGACGGCATCACGTATCGGTACGTTACCTACTACATTGGCCCATTCAAAGACAAACCGGCTCGTATGGCGGCATTCTTTGCCTTCCCAAAAGGATCAAAAAAACTACCCGGTCTGCTACACCTTCACGGTGGAAGCCAACGAGCCTTCCTGCATGAGGTGGAGTTCTATGCTAAACGGGGTTACGCATGCTTGTCGATCAATTAGGGCGGGCGAGAGATGGAAAACGCCAAAGAGGGTAACCCCAACACGGATTGGGGAGATTCTTTGGGATGGGAAATGTGTTACTAAAATTGGGTTTTACTGACCAAGTGCTTGTGTCTACCCGAACGGCGTCGTGCCTCCTAACTTGCAACTAAATGGCGTTTCACACAAACGGGAGCAAGTCTACAAACTGATAAATCTCTCCCAACTTCTGGAAGTTTAATCGATTTAGATGCGTGAGGTAGTAGCCTTCGAGATGTGAGTTCTCCCCGTTACACACAAAATCCCGAATGGCTCTGATTGAGACGGTAATCTGCTCCGATTCGTTTGCTAGAAATCCAATCAGCAAATCGTTGCACATACAGAATAGTGATTGGATTTTTCCTTTATTGTGATCTGATGGATTTCCTTGTAAAAATTGATTGGCCTTTCGCAATCGTTGGATTGCGTTTACTTGGTCACAACCTTTTTGGCGGGCAGTTGCCATCAAATAAAACGCGATTGGGTGACCAACAACCTCGGAAGGCGTTCGATTGTCAAGCGAGGGATCGATCCACGATTCGTGTTTGAGACGAGCGAGGTCTGCTTGAAGGTATGCCAAGAACCACTGGTTGATACCTTCCAATTCAGATTCGTTTTTGATCTGGCGAATCACAGAGGCAGCTTCATCAAGTCGTCCAAACCGTAGGTAGCCTTGAGCCACATACGTCCACAATCTTGGAAGATCGCTGGGGGCAACCTGTAATAGTATTGCTTCCGATTGTTTGAACTCTTCCACCCAATCGTGGCTTCCTAGCATGATTTTTGTTCGACCAAGGGTGTTCAGAATCTTGACTCGGGTAAACGCGGATAGTATCCGTTTGTCATTTTGAAATTTTGTTACCCATGCTCCCAACAACTGAAGAATCTTTTGGAAGTTATGTTGTGAATAAAGTGATGCAGCATATTCAATATCCGCTTCAGCACGTTCTTCGTGACAGGTTTCCTCGTGCTGGTAAATCTGCTGCTGATATTCTTCCGCGAGTGTGACGGATTTTTGATAGTGGCCCAAATGACGGTTCAGCATCACAAGAGATTGGTCAAGTTTGTTACCGAGTCCTTGAGGGGTTCCTAGAACGAATCCTGCATTCTTTGCTCGTTCCGCAAGGTTGAGTGCATCGGCGTAGTGGTGGTGGTCTCGATACAGCCCCACGATTTGACTATTCACCCGCTCAAGGGCTTTGCGTGATAAGGGAGAATGATTTAGTAACGTTGCAAATAAACTGGCTTCGTTGGCCTTTTGTGCTAACTCTCTCAGATGACCTACAACCCAGACATTTCCAAAGAGAGCGTCGTATTGAGGGTCACAGTCAGGGGTGCGGACTAAAAGAGTTCCTGTTTCCAATTCTCGTCGGAATGCGTTCATTTTCTGTTCGATACTGTGCACAGGTGTGAGTTTTTGGTCAACGCATTGCACAATGCAACAAGCACGATCCAATAGTTCATTATTTGGGTTCTCGTGTCGCAGAATTGCGAGCAGACCCGCAATGTCCATCGATCCGCCACTTGCTCGTTGGCCTAATAAATCCGGAAAGTGGTAGGCGTACCTTTCGGGAACCCCTGCACGCTCGGTGAGATTCAAACAGGAAATAAATTTGAGAAACAATGCTTGGAACCCTGACCCGTTTGCGAATGGAAGATTCGGGTCAAGTGACCATTGGTCGTTTCTTTTTGGGTTTAGTGGCACAACCCACGAAAGACCTGTCTCTTTATCCACCACCAAGCCAACCACACCCAGACGGGGTGGATGAATTTCTTCGAGGATATCGGCGGAGAGACGATTTTCCTTCACCCAAGATTGGATTTGTTGTCGGGGGAGTGGAACCCCTATTTGGGAGAGCATCCTGAGTGCAGATCGGAGATTTGTACCGCGATTGACCCAATGCTGAGAGGCTGAATTCCATTTTTCTAATAAACGTTCGAGACACCAAACCGGATTGGAACGCCAAAGTAAATCGTCTCCTATCACACGGAATTCGGAGGACATCTGATGGGGGCTCATAATTCGATAACGATTTGTTGCGTGGGTGTTTGGTGAATCGTGAGAATAATTTGCCCATCGATCCAAGGGAAACGATTCATTGTTTGATGAATCGTTTCATCGGGGCTCGATTCCCATTCTGCTGGCATAGGTTTTCCAAACAGGTCGATCCCTGAGATACCCGATACCCCTTGTAGAGTTCCCTGCCAAATTCCTTTGGCTCCAATTTGGTCGATCTCGAAACTCAGGAGACCAGTTCCAATTTGGGGAACTTGGTAATACCGCAACTCTTCTTCAACTTCGTCTGTCATAAGCTCAGAGGTCGAATCGGCAGCAAGAGAGTGTTCGATTGCAGAACCCGCAAAACTTGGATTGGTCGTTAAACCCGCGAGCTTTACCCTTGTGGCGTTCGCGACAGGTTGTGGGCGTTCGTTTTCGGCCCGAAATAAAAGGGTTTGCCGAGCCGTTGCAATGTCCTCCACCAGTTCTAGGTATTCTCCGTCCTTGTTCATCGAAGAGTCGGCGAGAGGAAGTAGGGTTCCTCGCACCAGTTGGGCAACATGATTCCTTACACCTTTGAGTGCTTCGGGTGGAAGTTGTCCGACACGCAAACGGGGAACCAAAAACGTTTTTGGGAACCAACCTGTTTCACCGCAACGGGCGACCATGATTCGGCCGACCTGTTCCTCGGGGATGAGGTAATCACCCGTGCCGAGCCATTCCACATCGTCAATGGGGGCAAGACAAACGGTGTTCGGATCGTCGGGATGTTCGCGGAGGAATAACCACAGAAGGGATAGGTCTTGGCCTGTCTCGAAAACGAATAAATCACCTGCTTCGATTGCTTTCACAAGCGGTGGGGTTTCGATCACTGGCTTTTTAGCAAGTGCTTCTGCGATAGCAGCTTCGAGACGACTTTTTAGTGAGTTGCTCATTGCTTCTCAATACCGTGAAAAGAACCGGTACTTTATTTTAATAACTAACTACTTACTCTATAACAAGGGCCGATTTTATTGCTCCGAGTTTTTCTGAATTTCTTGGACGATATTTTGCAGAATTTTAAAGATTTCCGACATCGTCGAACGGGGTATCCCCACCCCTTCCACCAACTCGGATTGGGTTACCTGTTCTCCTTGCCCAACCCGCTCGATGATGGCTTGGAAGACACTTCGGACGTTGTTGCGAACCCGTTCTTGGCGGTCAAGCCCTTCGATTTTTTCAAACACCTTTGATTTCAAGAGTTCGGCATTCTCCAGAAGCTCGCTCGTAATGATTGTCCAAACCCTTTCCAAAGTAGGGTGATCGTCGATCGATTCACTGGTTTGGTTGGGGTTTCTGCCGACATGCTCTCTCACGAACTGACTTAGCTCGTTGGCGAGTCCTTCGACGGTGTAACAGTTGATCGACTGGCGAAGCTCACCCAACACGCGACGGGCTCCTTGAACCCCTACTTGACTGCTTGTGCACAAGGTTTCTACTTGGCTTTGAATAACCTCCGAACGACGAATTGTGTTTCTGATTACTTCTCGGCTTGTGGGTAGGGCTCGGGTGTTTGACTGTAAAATTACATCAGCTATTCGGGATAATTTTGGGTTCGGTTCTGGGTCGATCTGTATCGTTCCGTTTCGCCACTCCACCAGAGTAGCCTCTTTCAAATTTTGATAAACTGCGTAACCAACAGGATCATATTTTCGTTGCCTTTCGGTAAAGAAGTTGCGGATATTTAATCGGATATAGCCGTCGATGCTCTCCTTCTGTTGAGATTGTGCTGCTAAGGAATCCTTCCGCTTCAAGATGGCATGAAGATAACAATCGTGGGTGAGGTCATCGAATGCGATTTCGCTGATCCAATTGGGAGCATCATACCCCAGAAACGAAGGGGGGGCGTTCCAAAGATTGCGTCGTCGGAGTTCGCTACGTACAAGCGACTTCAGCGTGGATAAAAACAAATCACTGAGCGAAGGCGAGCCTTTTGCCAGATCTTTGACGTGTTCCGTTAGAGGGGTAGACATCGTGGGTTAGCCCTCCACCGGAAAGAGACGGGCAAGTTCTTCGAGAATGCTCAGTCGAACCGATTCCTCAACGTGGCCGAGATAGCGTTCAGGGAAAAAGTTCTCAAGGGTATGCGTGCGAATGACCTTTGGCCTCATTTCAAAGGCTGTCTCTTTTTTCAGACCGTTCTCGGGGGTGGGATCGAAGTACAAATATCCCCGTCTGCCGTAAGCATGTTCGGCATCGGTTCCTTTGACCAAGACCCCATCACGGTGATCTCGAAGCAACTCAACACAGACACCGGGGTGATCGACAGAATTGATATTTGTAAATCCCCAATAGCGATTGGGAACCATGATAACAGCACCGGGAAGGTTTTGGGACATGGGGTGGGCCCATTCTGAGGAATTATTTGGGAAGCAAAACCGGAGGGTTTCTCGGACTCACCGTTATTTTGCTTTACGGTTGCCCTATAGGATACAAACTCCGTGTCGGTATTATAGGCCAAAGGAACCCTAACATGCCAAATGTGCTTTCTGGTTCAAGGAGTAAAATGTATGCCCGTTGAGATACCCTCCGCGTTGGAAGAAGCTGAGTTCCTTCATTTTGCTGTTGGGGGGATTTCAACCAAAAAGCAAGTATTACAGATCGGACGCGGACTCGAGCTCAGGCGGTTAACCGCCTTTCCAACGCTCGAACAACTCGCCAACGGGGTTTCGAGTTTACCGGTTGCTGGGGCAATGGCCTCTTTTGGGGAAAATTTCATTCAACATGAATTGGTTATCGACTTGGCTCTCTTCGAGGATCATTTTGAAAGGATATTTCCAACCGCAGAAGCTCTTTTTGCTGGTTTGCGTGTTCGCACAAAAGCTGAGATACTTTGCCCCGCCGTATGCGAGCTTTCGTGGAGTGAATTTCCCGCAGTGCCAACCCGTCGCTATGCAGCCTATCACTTCGAGCGTGGGCACTCTCACGAAGAAAGACAGAACTCGTATCCGATTAACGAAGAGGATATCGAATGGGTTCGCCAGAATCTCAAGAGGATTATTTTGCTGGGAGAGGATGCCAATTTCCAGACTGCCCTTGAAGGTTTATGTACCTATATGATGGCATCGAGCGAACGGATGAAAATTGCCCAGCTGTGGGCGGGTATCGAAGCTATTTTCGATATCCAGCATGAGTTGTCCTATCGGTTAGCAACGGTGTGCGCAAAACTTCTTGGGGGAAGTGGCCCGGATGCCAAGAAAAAATATAAGGATGTCAAAAATCTTTATGGCGAACGGTCAAAGGTCATTCACGGGAAACAACTCCACAGAGATCCCACAACGAACAAACAAAAGGTTCAACAGCACGTCAACCAAGTCCGCACCTTGTTGGCTGAAATCCTGACAAAACTGATTGATCGAGAGAAGATGCTTACCGCCGAAGATTTTGAGGAATTGCTTTTCGAGACCTAAAATCCGGAGAGTTTGCCAGCAATGGCGTTAGTGATATTGAGAGTGTTTGTTATTTCCACAAAGGATAGTTTCGATGAGTGTTCATAACGAGATGGTGTCGTTTATTTGGGGTGTTGCGGACTTGATTCGCGATTCCTTCAAGCGGGGGCATTATGCCGACGTGATTTTACCCTTTACCGTTTTGCGTCGGATCGATTCTGTTCTTGAACCGACACGAGAAAAGGTTCACCAACTCTATCACAAGCTCAAAGGGAAGATCGATAATCTCGATCCCCAATTGTGCAAGGCTTCCGGTTACTCGTTTTACAACACCTCGAAATATAACTTTGTGACCCTGCTCCAAGAACCGCAGCAACTCACGCAAAATCTACGGGCGTATACCAATAGTTTCTCCCAGAATATGGCCGATGTGATCGAGAAATTCGACTTTGCTAACACCATCACCAAACTCGATTCCGCAGGGTTATTATTCCGTGTGGTTCAAAAATTCGCCGAAGCCGACTTGAGTCCTACCCGTTTGAATAATCACGAGATGGGTACCGTTTTCGAGGAGCTGATCCGCAAGTTTAACGAAGCTCTCGACGAGAATCCCGGTGAGCACTTTACCCCACGCGAAGTGATTCGTCTCATGGTCGAATTGATGACATGCCACGATATCGAGGCTCTTTCCAAAGGAAATGTCATTCGCACGGTTTATGATCCCTGTTGTGGTTCGGGTGGGATGCTCACTATCGCCAAAGAACGGCTTTTGCAGATCAACCCAAGTGCCGATATTTTCCTTTTCGGGCAGGAGGTCAATCCGCAAACTTTTGCGGTCAGTAAGTCCGACCTCTACATCAAAAGCGCCGACGGCAAAGATGCCGATAACATTGTCTTCGGCAGTGTCCTTTCCGCCCCCGGTCACGACGGTCAGAGCTTTGACTACCAGTTATCCAATCCACCCTACGGAAAAGATTGGAGCCTAGATCAAGACGAGGTTCGCAAGGAAGAAGCCCGAGGAACGGCAGGCCGATTTGAGGCGGGTACTCCCCCGATAAGTGATGGGCAGCTTCTTTTCCTGCAACACATGCTCAACCGGATGCACGCCAAAGACGGCGAGCAAAGTCGGGTGAGTATTATTATGAATGGTTCCCCGCTCTTTTCGGGCGATGCCGGATCGGGAACCAGCGAGATTCGCCGTTGGATTCTTGAGAAAGATTATCTCGAAGCCTTGATTGCACTTCCGCAACAGCTTTTTTATAACACGGGTATCAGCACTTATGTTTGGGTTCTCACCAACCGTAAATCGGCTGACCGTGCGGGGAAGGTTCTGCTCATTGATGCTTCCGACGCGTGGCTCCTTCGTCGAAAGAGCTTAGGCAACAAACGACGTGACATTCCCGATGGGATCGAACGGACTGAAAATTTCCTCCCGTACATCGTTAAATTATTCATGCAGTTTACCGATGCGGAAGTAACTCTCCCGACCGAAGAGCCCAAAGTGATTCGCTCCAAAGTGTTCCCGTCCACGGCGTTCGGTTATCGCAAGGTGACCATCGAACGTCCCTTGCGATTAAATTTCCAAGCCAGCCCTGAACGAATTGAGCGTGTGAGCCAGACCACCCAATACCAAAGGTTAGCAACCAGCACGAAGAAGGACGAAAAAGAACGAGCCAAAGATATCGAAAAGGGACAGCAAACCCAGAACGCCATTCTTGAGATGTTGAAGGGTCTGCCTGAGACGTTATTTACAGATCGGGCCGAGTTCCTCAAGCACTTCGAGAAAGCCTTGAAAGCCAACGATCTCAAGTTGGCAGCACCCCTTCGCAAAGCCCTTCTCGATGCCCTGAGTGAGCGTGACGAGAGTGCCTCCATTTGCCTTGATAAAGAAGGGAACCCCGAACCCGATTCCGAACTCCGCGACACGGAAAATATCCCCCTCAGCGAGGACGTGCAAGCCTTCTTCGACCGGGAAGTGAAACCCCACGTCCCCGATGCGTGGATTAACCACAGCATACGCGACGAGAAAGACGGCCAAACGGGTATCGTTGGTTACGAGATTAACTTTAACCGCTACTTCTACCGCTACACTCCTCCGCGACCCCTTGAAGCCATCGAAACCGACATTAAGCAAGTCGAGGCCGACGTGTTGAAGCTCCTCAAGGAGGTCGCAGGATGAACATGAACTTTGCTGAGTATTTTCAACAATTAAACGACTTGGACGAACACCCAAGCATCGAGGCAAAAACGTCTCGTCAAATTGGGGACTCGATTCTCGAAACGATCTGTGCTTTTGCAAATGAGCCCGGATTGGGTGGCGGAGTTATTCTGGCCGGTGTCGAGCTAACGAGCGATCCGACGTTGTTTTCTCCTCAATATCAGATCGTTGGGGTTCCCAATCCAGATAAGCTCCAAGCCGACCTTGCGAGCCAGTGCAGCACCGTTTTTAATCGACCTTTGCGCCCCAAAATTACGACGGAGATTGTTGAAAACAAACGTGTTGTGATGATCCAAGTCGATGAGGCTCAACCGCACGAAAAACCAATCTACTTCATCAAACACGGTCTTCCGGCTGGGGCCTATCGTCGAATTGGCTCAACCGATCAGAAATGCACCGAAGATGATTTACTGATCTTCTACCAAAATCGACAAACCTCGACTGTCGATGAATCGGTTATTCAGGATGCCGACCTGTCTGCAATCGACCCCGAAATGATCGAGGCGTATCGGAGATATCGGAAGGCTGCAAACCCAAGCGCAGAAGAACTAAACTGGGATGATAACGATCTACTGGTGAGTCTTTTTTGTGCAACCAATCACAATGGTGTCCTTCGACCGACTGTTGCTGGTATTTTGCTGTTTGGCACGACGAGAGCCGTTCGACGTTATTACCCCATGATGAGGATCGATTACGTTAGGGTTCCCGGTCGGCGTTGGGTGCAAGACCCAGATCGTCGATTTGAAGGGACAATCGAACTTCGGGGGCCCCTGTTCTTAACGCTTCCCCGTGCCATCGCTGCTATTCGAGACGACCTTCCGAAAGAATTCAATCTTCCACCCGGCCAACTGACCCGAGAAGATAAACCGCTTATCCCTGACAAAGTGATCCGCGAAGCTGTGGTAAATGCGGTTATGCACCGCAGTTACCGTGTTCATGGTTCGATTTTAATCATTCGGTACGAAAACCGGATCGAGATTCGCAACCCCGGTCATTCTCTGAAAGCTCCTGAAAAGTTTGGCGAACCGGGTTCGCAAACCCGTAATCCCCGAATCGCTGCGGTTCTTCACGATACCGACTTTGCCGAAGCCAAAGGGAGTGGAATTCGCGTTATGAGAGAGAAAATGGAATCGGCCAATCTCTTTCCACCCCATCTCGAATCCGACCGCATTGGCGATCAATTTATTGTTCACCTCTTGTTTCACCATTTTCTCGATGACGAGGCCATCTCTTGGCTTGGGAACTTTCCGGAGGCTAATTTCACACCAGAAGACACCCGAGCTATGGTTTTCCTTCGTGAAACGGGAGCTATCGACAATTCTTCCTACCGCGACCTGAACAAGGGCTGCGACACCCTGACCGCGAGTGGCCGACTTCGCAAGCTCCGCGATCTGGGACTTCTGGAAATGAAAGGCAAAGGGAGTGCCACCTACTACAACGCCACACAAAAACTCTTGGCCCCGCTTCAGAAAAAACAGCAACCCGCTACCACCGATATACCCGCTAACCCGCCAACCTTACCCACCAACCCGACTAGCTTACCTGTGGGGTTGGAGTCCTTACCTGTGGGGTTGGAGTCCTTACCTGTGGGGTTAGAGTCCTTACCTGTGGGGTTAGCAGCAGAGGTAAGCTCGATTGGGAAAAGGTCTGAGCCAAAAGCGGTAGAAGCCGTTATTCTGAGCCTCTGTGCTTGGAGAGCGTTACGCCCTTCCGATTTGGCAAATCTGCTAGGTAGGTCGCAAGACTACTTGCAAGCGACCTACCTTCGACCGTTAGTACGCGCAAAAAAATTGGAACTCAGCCACCCCGAAACGCCTGCACACCCCGAGCAAGCCTACCGCACGCCCTCGGAGGCCAGCCCATGAACGACCAGTCCAAGCAAGTCGAAGCCGACGTGCTGAAGCTCCTCAAGGAGGTCGCAGGATGAGCAAGAAGAGTGAAATTGTCTCGACACTGTCGAGACAGTCTGCCACCGATTCCGGAAAGCAGATTCTTTCGACACTGTCGAAAGAATTGGTCGTGGCCTATTGCGAACAGATTTTGCCGACGCTGTTGGCAGAATCTTTCTTTGTTCGGTTGGGGATCACGCAAGTGCGCCTAGCCCCCCACTCCGACCGTTGGTCGTCGAGGGCAGGGCTAGGCTACACGAAGCAAACGCCCTATCGGGCTCAGCACTTTTTTGATCACCGTAGCCACAACTCTCCGGTTCAACCCAGAGTCAACCAATGCTTAGCTCGTAGAGCGTATTCTTGGTGTAGCCTAGCCCTGCCCTTGAAGGTGCGTAGCACCGAGTGGGGGGCTAGGCGCACTGCGGAGAACCCCGAAGCGCCTCCACACCCCAAACTCGCACGCCAACGCCTTACGGAGACCACACCATGAACGACCAATCCTTGCAACCCAACACCGTCCGTCGCTGGAAACGCTACCCCGCCTACAAATCCAGTGGCATCGAATGGTTTGGCGATGTGCCAGAGCATTGGGAAACCCGACGGCTGAAAGATAGTGTCGTTTCTTGTCGGAATGGAGCTTGGGGAGAAGAACCCACTGGGGAGGCCGATGATATTCCGTGCATTCGAGTTGCAGATTTTGATCGGAGAAAATTGTCGGTCAACCAAGCGGAAGGATTAACGATCCGTTCGGTTGACGTATCAAAAAAAATCGGCAAAGTGCTTCAGAAAGGTGATTTGCTGATTGAAAAATCAGGTGGAGGAGATTTACAGCCTGTTGGCGTAGTTGTGCTTTACGAACTTGACATACCCGCCATCTGTTCCAACTTTATTGCACGAATCGAAACCGCCAAAGGTTATTACTCTGGGTTCCTGCGCTACCTTCATGCGTCTTTGTACTCGGCGAGGGTCAATGTACGTTCGATCAACCAAAGTACAGGGATTCAGAACCTTGATTCGGGATCGTACTTAAATGAGGTTATTTCGGTTCCCCCTCTTGAAGAGCAAAAGGCGATTGCGGGTTTTCTGGATCGAGAGACGGCTCGGATTGATACCCTCATCGAGCGAAAGCAACGCCTGATCGAGCTTCTCGAAGAGAAACGCCAAGCCGTTATCAGCCACGCCGTCACTCGCGGTCTCGACCCATCCGCCCCAATGAAAGATTCCGGCATCCCATGGCTTGGCATGGTTCCGGCACATTGGGAGGTTTTATCGTTGAAATACCTCGCACCGATGCAGGCGGGCTACGCATTCAAGTCGGATAGCTTTGGGTCTGAAGGAGTACCCGTTGTCAGAATGAATAACTTGCGGAGGGGGTACCTTGATTTAGAAGATTGCGCACGGATCGACGAATCAGAAGCGCCACCAGAATTCGCACTCCATCAAGGCGATGTAGTTTTGGGATTGTCGGGTAGTCTTGGAGAGACTGGAAGTCTTGGCAATTTTGCCGTAGTTAGAGCTACCGATCTTCCTTGTTATTTGAATCAGCGTGTCGGTAGATTTTCTGCGAGGGGGAATTTAATGCAAGATTTTCTGATGTATTTCATTCAGAGTAAATCATTTACCGAGCCACTCATAGCGGGTTCAGAAGGAACAGCACAATTTAACATAAGCACAAGCGATATCGGTCAACTCCGAATTGCGTTACCTGCGATATCCGAGCAGTCACGAATAGTAACGGAATTAAACCGAGTACAACAAAGAACGACACAAATCACCGCCCGTATCCAAGCGGGTATCGCGTACCTTCAAGAGTATCGGGCGGCGTTGATATCGGCGGCGGTGACGGGTGCGATCGATGTGCGTGGGGAAGGCGAGGAGAAATAATATGGCGAATCCTGCAATAACCGAGAAGGCATTAGAAACGGGCATCGTCGAAGATTTGCTGCGTTTGGGCTATGCTCAGCGCTTGCACTCGGCATTCGATAAGAGCTTGTGTCTCGATGCGGGGCCGATGATCGATTTTATCCAAGCGACCCAGCCTAATGAATGGAAAAAGTACGTTGATTACCACCGGAACGATGCCCGCGATAGTTTCTTGAAAAGGGTATCGGAAGCCGTTGTTAGCGATGGGATTATTTCGGTGTTGCGAAATGGGGTCAAGGCAACGGGTTGCAAATTCCGCTTGGCCTTTTTCAAACCGGAAACCAAACTCAATCCCGAAACCGAAAAGCTCTATCGAGCCAACCAATTCACCGTGATGCGACAAGTTCGCTACAGTGAGAAAACCGACCACAGCCTCGATCTAGCGATCTTCTTGAATGGCCTGCCGATCTTCAGTGCGGAACTCAAGAACAACCTCAACGGTCAAACGGTCAAAGATGCCATTCGCCAATACCGCACGACACGCGACCCACGCGAACCCCTTTTTGCTTTGGGTCGCATGGTGGCTCATTTTGCAGTGGATGTGGCATCGGTTTACATGACTACCCACCTGCGGGAGAACGAGACGGCGTTCCTGCCGTTCAATCAGGGTTCGGGCGAGGGGGCCAATCAAGGGGCCGGTAATCCCCCCCCGAAATTAGGCAGCGGGTTCCAGACCGATTATCTGTGGCGTGAAACTTGGAAACCCGATAGCCTGCTCGACCTGTTGCAATACTTCGTGCAAGACATCCGCGAACGCGACGAAAACGGGAAACTCAAACGCACCATTATTTTTCCACGCTACCACCAACTCGACTCTGTGCGAAAGTTGGTCATAAACGCCCGAGGAACGGGGCCGGGTCAAAATTATCTCATTCAACATAGTGCAGGGAGCGGTAAATCGAATTCGATTGCATGGTTAGCCCATCGGTTAGCATCGCTGCACGACGAGAATAACAAACGGGTTTTCGATTCAGTTATTGTGGTGACGGATCGTATTGCGTTAGATCGTCAGTTAAGCCGGACAGTCAGTTCTTTCGAGCAAACGGCTGGCCTTGTCGAACATATCGACGAAGGTGGAAAGCACCTCAAACAGGCACTCGAAAGCGGGAAACAAATCATCATCACCACGATGCAAAAGTTCCCCGTCATCTTACAAGAAGTGCGGAAGCTCCGCGAGGAATGGGAAAAGCAAAACGCTGGCAATAACCCGTCCGACCAACCCGACTTTTACAAGCTCAAAGGGCACACATTCGCTTTGATCTTGGACGAAGCCCATTCGTCACAGGGTGGAGATGCTGCAAAGGAAATGAAATCGACGTTACGAGTCAGCGAAGAGGACGAAGAAGAGCAAAGCCCAACCGATCTGGCGTTGAAGGATCAAAAAGCCCGTGGGCGAATGAGCCACGTCAGCACGTTTGCATTCACGGCAACGCCAAAGGCCGAAACACTGGAGCTTTTCGGATGCCCCCGTCCCGAAGGTGGCTTCGAGCCGTTCTGTTTGTACAGCATGAAACAAGCCATCGAAGAGGGATTTATTCTCGATGTGGTGAAAAACTATATTGCTTACAAAACGTTTTGGACACTGTTGAAAAAGATCAAGGAAGACCCAAAGTACGACCGCCAAAAGGCCAGCAAACTCCTCACCCGATATGTGGTCGAACACCCCAAGACAATCCGAGAAAAGGTCGAAGTGATTGTCGAACACATGAGCGAAAAAGTTTTGTCGCAGATTGGTAACAGAGGTCGAGGAATGCTGGTTTGTAGCTCCCGTCAACAAGCTGTCACCTACAAACTTGAAATTGATCGTTACCTTGCCGAACAAGGGTATACATGGCGAACGATAGTGGCGTTTTCGGGAAAGGTTCCAGACCCCGAAACGAAATTAGAACACACCGAAACCAGCTTGAACGGCTTTCCCGATTCAAAAACCGCAGCGAAGTTTGAAACCGAACCTTTCCGGTTATTGATTGTGGCAAATAAGTTCCAGACGGGGTTCGACCAACCTTTGCTGCAAACGATGTACGTGGACAAGAAGCTATCGGGGGTGAATGCTGTCCAAACCTTGTCGCGGTTAAATCGAACGGTTCCGAACCTGAAAGACGAAACCTTCGTTTTGGACTTCGCCGACAACGCCGAACGGGTTCAAATGGCCTTTAGCACTTACTACGGAGAGACAACCCTCGCCGATACAACCGACCCGAACGAGCTTTACACAATCGAAGAGGCATTAAAACGATATGGGTTCTATTTCGATACCGATGTTGCAGCCTTTGCGAAAGAGTTTTATACCCCTCGTCCCGTTTTAGAGAAAATTTATGCCACCCTTACAGGTGTGGCCCAACAAGTTCACTCGGCAGACGAGATCGATCAACGTGAGTTTCGCGGGTATCTCAATCAGTATTGTCAAAAGTATGTCTTCTTAGGGCAGATCATCAAATTTGAAGCACCCGAATTGGAACAGCTATTTCAATTTTCACGCTACTTGCTCCGATTGATTCCCGTCCCCTCCGAGGAGCAACCCAAAGAACTGCAAAAATATGTCGATGTGCAATCTGTGAAACTCCACAAAGCTGCCCCTCAACCGATTTCGCCCGTTGCGAATGCTGGGACACTCAAAAAGCCAGAAGCAGGCAAACCCGGCACACCCACCGAGGGAGAAGAAGAAAGCCTTTCGGCGATCCTCAAGATATTGAACGACCGATTTGGAACGAACTTCGAGCCGGAAGACGAACAGTTCATCGAAACCCTTGAGCAAAAACTTGATGCCGATACAGGAATGGCAGCGAGCTTCGCAGTCAACACACCCGAAAACGCCCGACTGACTTTCGACCACAAAGTGCGTGACCATGTCCAAGACATGATCGATACGAATTTCAAGTTCTTCAAGCAGATTAACGATAAACCTGAATTCGCAAATTTCCTCAACGACATCTTATTCGGCCGTTACTCCGACCGACATTCGGCAACCCCACCAGACGAAGCCAAGGCATAATTACTCGTTGCGTCTGGTCAACCTGTGTTTAGAAAAAATCCCAAAAGAAATTCGGACAAGTCTCAATAGCGTTCGTTAATTCAAGGCATACGAAACCTAAAATAGGATAACGAATGGGAAACCTTCAATTAACACGCCCACTGGCAGTGATCGATCTGGAAACAACCGGCCTCGACACAAAAACCGCTCGAATCGTCGAAATTGCTGTCATCAAATACTCTGAGACTGGCGAAACAGAACGAAGAGTTCGACGCTTAAACCCCGGCATAAGCATCCCGGCTGAGGCAACGGAAGTTCACAAAATTACCAACGAAATGGTCGCCAATGAACCGACCTTTCGGCAGATCGCCAACGGGTTAAAGGAGTTCCTCACGGGTTGCGACCTATGTGGCTTTAACTTCAGCAATTACGACCTTCCGATTTTGGTAAACGAATTCAAGCGAGTTGGCATCGACTTCGATTTTACCCAAATGGCGGTTGTGGATGTAAAGGCAATTTATCACAAACTCCACCCGCGAGACTTGCAAACCGCCGTGCAAGAATACTGTGGAAAAGAGCTCGAAGGGGTTCACTCTGCCGAAGCCGATGCCGAAGCAACACTCGAAGTGCTGCAAGCGATGGTCACCCAGCACGGGGAACTCTCTGGCGATGCAATTACGCTGGCAGCCTTTGGAAACAGCTCGAATAAATTGGACGTGCAAGGATGGTTCCAAAACACACCCAACGGGGTTTCTTTTTCTCGTGGACAATACACCGGAGTCCTGCTCGACGTTGTCGTAAAAAAGGATCGACGATACCTCGAATGGATGCTCAAACAAAATTACCTGCGAGACACCCGCCAAATCGTCGAGAGTGCCCTCGCAAGTTAAAAAAGGATCGCTTGGGGGAAGTTGGCGACTTACGAAAGGAACGCTTTGACAGCAAAGGGCTACGTGAATTGTTTGGTCGTATTAACGTATTGCCGAGAAAGTGTTTTCTCAGTAGGCCAACGGGTAAACCCTAGCGAAGCGAGAAACGTATGAAGACAATTCAAGCCCAACTTACCCTAACACTCGACGAAGCAACCACAAAAACCCTCGTCGAGATTCTGACACCCGCGATCAAACAGGCCCTTGGCGTGACACTCAGCGACGAGGATCAAAGAAAAGAAGCAAGGAGGCAACAATCGCTATACGCTCTGGCTGATGGGAAGAAACTCCCAGAGGATCAAGGGCTGCTCATCACTGCGAGGGAAGTCGCCAAACTATTCCAAGTTTCGGAAAGGACAGTTTGGAGACTCTGCGAAACAGGACAAATTCCTCCCCCAATCCGATTCGGCAGAGTCATTCGGTGAAATCACGAAGGACTAAAAAAATGGATCGACGCTGGCTGTCCCATCGACCCAGAATGGAAGAAACAAGCCGAGAGCGAAGGGGCACATTCCGAGCCAGATGAAGAAGATGAAGGGTGAGTATATTGGCGACTATGTGTAGCAGGTTAAAAGTTGGTTCGAGCAGTGTGTCACACTAAGAGGTGTTTCACACTGCTACCTGTGAACAGGGCTATCTCTTTTGTGCTAAGACCGATCCTAACCGGCGATAGACATCGAAAGGTGTCACATGCTTAGCTTTGGGGTGGGCATTACGCAAGTCAACCCGTTTCGGATGCTCCTCACTCCAAAGGGGATGAATAAGAATGTACTCGATTTTGGAATTCAGTTGAAGTGCTGGTAAACCGAAAACCTCTTCGATGGTTGCGTCTTGGTTCCAAGCTCTTCCAAGGTTCTCGGCAGCTTGTTGGGTGTACCCGCGCCAATGGTCAGCTTCGAGATTGAGGTCGGTATCTGGGTCTTGGAACAGTTTGGCAAAATCCAAACCTAATCGCCAATCGAGCAAGCTATGGAGTTCAGCATTGTCGAAATAACGCAAGCAATCGAGACAAGAGGAATCGCAATTCTCGTGGTGTTTCGGGTCAACCAGCATTTTCCGAATTGCCCCGTTGGCAGAAGTCAAACGGGAGAGGATTTCGTTTTTGAAAATCTCAGGTTGGGCAAGGTGACGACAATAGCCTGCGCCATTTTCGAGAGTATCCACCAAAAAGAGTTCGTAACGCCCAATCCCGTTCGTCTGCATCGGTCGCAGATTTACGAGAAGCTCGGAGTTTTGGATGTCGAGAAAATCGCAAGCAGCTTCACGGAGGAGTTCACCAAACGAGTAATAGGCGGCTCGTGCAAAAACCGCTTGATCCTTGTCAAGCGGATCCAAAGCGAATTGAGTCGGTTGAGTGACCAATCGCAGAAGTAGGATATCTGTTCTCTTACGGGCAGCAAGAGCAACCTCCTCATCCGACGATTTTGTAGAGCTTAGCCACAACTCAGAGTTATTCGATTTGGAAAAACGAAACAGTAGGCCATTGTTGTCGTTGATTGTTGTGATCTCGGCCTGCTCCGAGTAAACCTCAGTGTTTGTCCCGCTAATAGAAAGAAAAGGAGTTTTATCTGTGGAATCCAATCGAGTTGGTGTAGAGAATGGAACAAATTCAAATTGGCCCTGAAAATCCTTCCGATCTTCGGGGCGATTGCCAACATGAAACCCGAGAGGTTCCCAAGCTTCGGTCTTCTTAAACTTATTTCGACTCGAGGTTACACAAACAGGACAACTCTTCGTTTCGGACTCTTCGGTATTCGACAAGGCCCCACAACTCTTACAAAAACCGACTTGAAAACGATCCCCCCGACCATCGACTTGCTCGTATTTGTTTCCATTTTTTTTGTAAAAGACTAATCCCGAGGCTTTGAAAATGGTCTTGTCTTTCACTGTTTCGCTTTCGGGTGCGAACTGGCTAATAGCCATTTCAAGGACACGAGGAATACCGCATTCGGTAATCGGTTTATTGTAACTGGGCTTATCAAGGTAGAGATACCGTACACGGCTCGGAAAGCCGAACATCGGTAATAGACCAGCACTGGTAAGCCGTTCACTCAGGTATGGCTGGGTATAGCGAGTGCTTTCAGCAACTTTGTCGATCTCGTCAACAAGGTGACGATGAACGAAGTTGATTAATTCGTTGCGTTGAGCGACGAGAGTTGTGTTGACAAGCAACCCGTCAAGGATCAATTCGATTTCTTTTCTATGCCCTCGAATCCAGTCGGTCACGGAGTCCCGACGAGTTCCCCAATCTTCGGCATTCCCAAATTCGCCATGAATGCTGTCAAACGCGTCTTCGTCGGTGTTATTCCAAAACGCTTGACGTAATACCTCTTTGACTAACATTCGCCTGAGAATGGTTTCACGCCCCATATCGACGTAAGGCGCAGGAGGTGGGTCGGTGGTAATCCTCAAAGGGTTGCGAAAATGCGTCTCGTCGTGACTACGCCCACGCGCAACCGTCAACGCAATCGAGAGCCCCGAACCTCGTCGTCCTGCACGTCCAACCCGTTGCTGATAGTTAAACCGTTGCGGAGGAACATTACCCATCATCACAGCAACAAGCTGCCCAATATCGACACCAGCTTCCATTGTGGTGGTGACGCTTAACAGGTCAATCGTATCGACAACCTCGATCTCGTTCTCAAGACACTTACCTTGAAAGAGTCGTTGGCGGTCGGTCGATTTTTCTTGACCCGTTTGCCCTGTCATTTCCTCGCAGTGCAGCCGAAAAGCTTCGCAACCTTGAGTAGTAAGATAAGCGTAATAATCGTCCACCTTCGATATTTCTTTCGGTTGTTCAGGAAGTTCGGAAAAGCAATTCGAGCAAATCGCTTTTCCATTGGAGACCCGTCGTGCCCCTTGATGAAGGTGATTGGTCAAACAACGCGAACAAACCCAATTGTGTGACTTATCTTTCGCAGGCTGAAAGAAAAGTGCATCTGGCAGAACAAGATAGTCTTGTGAAAGAATCTTTTTCGATTTAAGAAATTCCGAGAGAGGCGAACACCAATCACCTCCGTCTTCCTGACCATTGCAAGCCTCAAAATACTTGCGGATGTTTTTTGGAAAATTTGATTGTGGATAGGTATTAAATCGTGAGCCTTGTATGTATTGTCTTTCACCAAGAAGTCGAAGTACCACATTGACCAAATTGCGAACCCGATCCTCACTTAACCCTGTCAATTTTGGTAACTCAATTGCAGGATCAATCGTCACCCAACCAAATCCAAGAGCCTCGGCAGACCTTTTTTTGTGAACAAAGAGCGAGTAGATGCACTCTTCTCGACAGGCTCCCCTCAATTCGCTGATCCAACTTTTCTTCTCTTGGTTAAGATAACTTTGTTCGTTAATTGGACTTGATTTCCAGTCAAAGAGTTCGGCCCAACCACACTCCTTTTTGTCGATCACTTTGCAAAGCATGGAGTTCACCGGCCCGGCAGGATTGATCCCGAGTCGAAGAAGTTCATCCCAAACGTGGCCTTCAATTTCGTTTAACCGGAATGGCCCATCGACTCGTTGGCGAATCCCTTGTGCTTTCTGTGTGTCTGATGGATTCCCCGCTCTCCCTTTCATTCGGTGAACCTTTTCCAACAGATCAGAATCTTCGCGATTCCGAGTTTTGAACGCCTCGTATCTATCATCGTCCGCCTCTGTCATGTTCGATGGATCATCAAGCCCTTTCAGAAAAGCCCGAAGGTTAATGCCGAGTGTCCCGAATCCTTCGATCAGGAATTTGCGAACCAGATCGCGGTAGTGTTCTAACTCGATACCTGCCGAAAGTTTCGCTGCATCCTGTCGACTATCGGTGAAGACAACTATCTTGCGGTTATTTTGAGGAAGCTTGCGGAAGAGAGCGTCGGCAAGCAGTTGGTTGACTTTCTGGAATCCGGTACGGTGCGAGTTGAAAGGTGTGCCACCACGTTTTGAATAACTCACATCGCAGTTTGGGCAACGAGAAGGGGCGGCTTGCTCAGTTTCGGCGGATTCTCCCTCAATCGAGTAGAGGTACCCCGTTTCGTTCTTTGAACATTTTCCTACCCAGCCTGTTTTTGGATCAAGTTGAGCTTTTTCCCAAGAACGTTCTTTTTTATCCTGAGTCCAGTCGGGGTCAATCGGTTTGCTCGTTGAAGGCCAATAAAACCAATACCGACCGTAGGTTCGAGTTCCGGCAACGGGTCGTATTGCATCGTAGTCCGGTTGGTTGTGGACTAGAAATGCCTCGTCTTCGTCTTCACGATTACCGGTGTATCCGCCCAACAATACCTCGCCACAACAAGCGCAAACCCATACGTCCAAGACTCGTGCACCGCAATCGCAATTTAGTCTCGGACGGGCAAATAATTTTCCGACTCGACGCTCTGGAAAACGATCTCCTTCCTCAACCTTGTTGCAGCAAGGATCGGAACATGCCCACAAACCCGATAGATTGCGAAAGAATAGGTGTGACCGGAGTGGTAGCGGTGCAGGATCGTTAGACTTTGACCCCGATTTAGCACAGACGAGACTTTGGAGTAAACCTTTTACCGCATCTCGTTTGTTGGCATCCCCGAAGAAATGTTCAACAACTTGAGTTGGCTTGAGCATTACAAGTGAGGGGTGTTTAAGATTGGTAAGTATGGGTGTCTTTTCGAGAATAACGCCCAACCGATGTTCGGGCGATTGCTCTGAACTCGAAAAGGTCACACCAAGAGCTTTCCCAAGTTTTTCAACAGCCTCCTTTTGGTCTATGTTCCAATCAGACGCGAACGATTCAAAGACCTGCGAATCGAGTTGGAGAGGTTTTAAGTCGGCAATATCTGAAGAATGCCCTCGCAGAATCTCGAAGGAGTCGGAACTTACTCCAAAGAAATCGTTTAGGAATTTTCTACCTTGCTCGTTTGCTTCGACTGATGCAGAGGACGCAATAATCCGCAGTTGTGGAGAATCACTACTTAACCCGAGGCGAGAATACAACAACCGGAGGAGATAACCTACCTCGGTTCCGGGGGTTCCTCGATAGGTATGCAATTCGTCCAGAACAAGATGAAAAACATTATTCTTGCGATCTTGGGCAAGCCAATCGCGTGTTTGTGAGAAAATCGGGTCTTCGATTCTTCGCATCAAAATGATGTTCAACATCGAGTAATTCGTGATGAATAAATCAGGTGGGTTATCTTGCATCGTCCATCGATCCCAGCACTCAGGAGAATCCTCAACAGACGGAAAGTAGTAGCGAAGTTCTGGGTCGTTCGCGACTGAGCGAGCTTCACTTTTGGCCTTCTCAAATGCTTTTTTATACTCCGCTTTTTTGCTCTCGAATGATCCTGCGAAAGGTGTTTTTCCTGTGTACCGACCAAGGTAAAATTTATCCCTCAGATTAGACTCCAACCAATCTTTGGCTCCGTGAGTCGCCTTCCTAAGCTGAACCATTTGATCTTCCGCAAGTGCATTTAAGGGGTATAGCAGCATGGCTCGAATTGCACGCGGACGTTGGGAATCTTTCCACGATATCCCTTCTCGAAGCAAAGAATAAAAAATCGGTAGCAGAAAACAATGTGTCTTCCCCGATCCGGTTCCCGTTGCAATGACCAGATTCTTCTTTTTGAAAGCGACTGTCTCGAGCGAATCAACTTGGTGCTGATACAATTTTTGTTCACGTGGAAAAAGACCTGTTCCCGCAAACTCAACAAACTGATTCAACAGATTCTTTTGCTCTGGGTAATTCTTTTGAAACTTATCCGCAACTTCTCTCAAGGTTGCGACTTCGGGATAACGGGCCACTGGTTCAATCAGTGGTTGTTGGCAAAGAATCCCATCCTCCTGCAATAATCGCCTCCGTTCCTTGACAAATTGTTCAAAGCGCAAAGGCATGGCCGAATCGATATAGCGAAGGTACATATCCCGAAGGAATTCAAAAATCTGAATCGGTTCATTCATTTGAGAATCTCCAAATCAGTAGATAATATACGAGCCACCTGTTTACTCATTTCGAGCGGGATGTTTGGATAACACCAATATCCGTTTTCGTAAGTCGGCAGGAAACCCGAACAAAGGATCAATCCTCGGTCTATGAGTAATGGCAAATAAAACCCGATTGATGGTATTTTGAAAATCTGCTTCAAAGGATCGAAGATCAACTTCCGAGAATTGTTAAGTTGCAACCATGCAGCCCCAACGTATTTTTCGGGAGTGTTGTCCAATTGAAATATCTTTTTCGTTTTGGGATCGCACCAATACCATTTATGCGGTTTTGACCGTGATCGTTGAAGCCCATCCATCTGTTTGTTGAATATGGGTTTCCAACGATTTTTTCTCGGTTGGTTCGGTTGCCACACCTCGCAAGAGGTTGGGAGTGATCCAATATCGCTTTTCAGTATAATATCCCGTAAAGGAACCAAACTCGACAAAACCTCTAACCAACGATTCTCCACAATTTCAACTTTGAGCTTCTCCGATAGTTTCTGTTCGATGTTTTCAAGATTGCGCAACACGATCCTTGAGGGGCCATGCGGTTGAATGGTTTCCTCAACATCCGCATCACAAGATCGAATATCCTCGATCAACTTCGGCCACCTTGCCCCAACAAGGAGTCCACTCGACTCAAGTCGCAAGATCATCGGGGGAACGATTGAATAATGCGAGACTCCAACAGAGTCGATATGTCCCAACCTCAATAGGTTGGCCCGCATTTTCTTGGCTCCAACGGTTGCTTTCTGGTCGGTCTCTTTGTCGATGGGTAAGGGGTTGACTACCCGTTTCGCATTGGCGAGCAGGCGTTGTTTGCTAACCTTTGAGATACAAGTGGCCCAATAAAGGAGGGTATCTGCGGTTTGCACTCTACGTATCCTCTTCGGATTTCGGAAGATAGTTGTCTTTCGGAATCTCGAGTCGAATGTCCTTTGCGAAACCTACGGCGTCTCTTTCTCGATCACGAAGCGCAATCAAAACTTGCTTGATTCGTTCGCAATCAATCCCAATGGCTTTGGAAATAGGTTCAGATTCAACTAAACCCCGAGTGTCGCTTGAATCTTTGGCGACCTTCTCGGTTGCTTCTTTTAGCCAACCGAACCACGTTTCAGCGCTGACGTACCCTTGTTTGAGATACTCAACCGAATCGACACATGGTCTAACCTCTCGGTCAATTCCACTGAAATGATGTAGTACCTCGGCGGTTAGTGGTAATGACTCGTTCTCGTTTGATGGGCAGGCGAACAAACGCAAGTTTTCGGGCCACACCGTTGAGTCCGCCACTTCCAAAACATCACTGTACCTCGCTATCAGATCCAATAACGGGCGAGCGTAGTATTGTGGTAAAGCCCGATTGAAATCTCGCAATAGTACAAAATAGAGTTTGTCGCTATTTCGGTGTGCATCCTGCCAAACTGATTTCAATCCACCTTCCCAGAGGTCTTGGAAGCGAATCCAAAGTGGTTCGACATGGATTGTCCGAAAAACCGCTTTGGGGCCTATCGCTTCTGAGTACCCCTTAGCCCAAACGGGATTCGGCACAAGAATCGCTTTTGAGCCCAAGACCGCAGCATGAAGAAACTTCGCAAGGGTCTTGCTGACCCCGTTCGGATATTTCTGGTAAAGGATCGGCCACAGACGCTTCTCAACAAAATCACGTTGAACGGTAAATTCTGAATCTGAGAATACTTCTGTAACTGGTTCAATTATCTTCTGCGGGATGGTTTCGACCGGAGGAATCGAATAAGCTTCTTGTGCAGATTGTAGTTCGCTTTTAAGTCGTAAAATTTCATCAGCACAGCGATCCAATTCAGCATCAAACTCTGAAATCTCCTCAGCCTTGCTCTGTCTCTCCTCTCTCAGTTGATGCTGTAGTTCCTCAACCTGTTTCTCTAGTTCGCTGACTAATTTATCATCTTCTTCTGGCGGAATTATTGGGGTCTGTTGCCGTTCGTCAAGATCGATAAATTCTTTGATTCTTTTCCGAAAGGGTTCACTTGCGATCAACTGGCTTATGCTGTTTGATTCTAATTGAAAGTAAGAAAAATCTTTGATCAAACGCTCCCAACGGGCTTGGTACAGAATTCTTTCGTCCGAACTCAGCTGTTTGAGTCCATCGGTTAGAATATCCTCCCATTTAGGCCATAGTTTTGCGATTTCTCTAAAGACCTCGTTTGGCATATTCTCTTTCAATCGTTCGATACACCAATCTGCGTATTGCTTCTGAGTGTACCAATCAAAAGAAGTTCCAAGCGAATCATCGGGGGCATAGAGAAAATAGCGAGTTACGGTCACACCGGGGGCAACAGATGCATGGGAAGGATAATGGCAGTCTTTCGGGATGACATCCTTCTTGAACGATCTTACATTTTTGAAATCGATAGGTTTTATGTTTCTATGATTCGATTTGTCTGCTGTTTCACCAACCTGAAAAAGCCCAATGTACTTGGATTCGGATCGGATATACAAGTAAATTTGGTCGCCTTCCAAACAATTCTGAACAGTAAGATTCTCAAAGTCAGTGCTACTCAAACTTTGTCTCTCAACAACTCGATACCCCATTCGGTCGCATAGCCAATTTTCGCTTACTTTCATGATCTTCCACCAATCACGAGGCGGATGGGAAGAGCTATCTCCGTGAGAATCGGTTCGTTCACACTGAAATCGAACGAAAACACCAGATGGGATTGAAGATTTCGGTGATTGTGGCCAAAAAATACTACCAGAGGGGCCAAATTCTTCTTGCATCCCGCCTTGCATTAACTGATTGACTACATAATCCCCATCTGGATTCTGCTTCAACGACGCCAGAACTTTGACTTTTCCGGGTTTTTCTCCGTCTGGGGAACTTTGCACTTTTCCCAAAAACCAACGATTTTCCATTTTTTACACCCTCCCTCGAAATCGAAGTTGGATCATCTGTGCTATTTGCTTGATAAGTAAATTGGAATGAGACGATGCTTCTCTGATTAACTTCTTTGTTTCCTTATCGAAAGCATGAATAGCTCCAATCCTGAGAATCGTGACCAACCGGCTCCAAAGAACTTCGATTGGGTACGCTGACCGATTCTCGGTAAGAACTTTGGGCCAATACCCCACGATCTTTGCACCCACGATTTTTTCATCACTGGTACAATCCGACTCCAACGGCCACAAATCGATTACACTCCGACCCCATCCCAAATTTTTATCCGAACTCACTTGTTGTTCCGGTACGGGGCGAAATACTTCAAAAGACTTTCTTATCTTTGTCTCTTCGATGCTAATCTCATGTTTTCCAACCATGTTCAGAGAGGGACAAATTTCCGGTGAGAGCACCCCATTCTCAATAGGGACAGGAATTTCGTCAACCAACACTTTTGTGAGACCTTTACGCTTGATGCGAATTGTGGGGCCAACCCCTTCAATCCATTTTTTTTGAAATCGAAGTCCTCCGATAAGTTGAATACGAATCTTTGGACTCTTAAACCGCTCCCTGAGTTGTTCACACTTGATTTTTTTCTTTATTAGGTTCTTCTTGACCTGAAGTTTTACAATTTTCCAGCCTTCAAAGGGAGTGATTGAGGCTACCTCGATTAGTTTACCCTCCTTTGCGATTCGCTTGAGGCTCGGTTCAATCCGCTTACACATTTCAATCGGGCAGGCAATCGCTAGTTCGTCCCCTCTACGGAAGAGGTTTATCTCTGTGTAACCGCGAGCTTCTTTTTTGGCTATGAGAAGCTCTGAATCGAAAGGTGAATAATCTTGAATCGAGCAAATACGTCCGTTTTCGATTTTGGGTTTACCTCTTGATCGATTACCTGCGAGATTGTTAAGCTCGGTCTCGTCAAGACGACTGCCAGAAAAGTAGAAAACTAATCTGACCCGATCTCGTCGGTCTTTACTCAACTCGACCTGATCTGAACCATCCCACTGTTTGAAGGCGTAGTGAATTTGACGAACAGCACCTTCAAATCGTTCAGCCTCACATAACACACGACGACAGTGAGGGCTCGGAAAATACTCCATCTGATCTTTGTGGGCATGTATTTTTTTTCGAAGCTCGTTTAGACCTAATTCCCAATCGGCTCGAAACCCCACTTTTTTGAAGAACTGTGGTAACTTTTGAATATCCTCCTGTCTCAGCAATCCGTGAGCGAGGGGTATTTTAACGTGTTTGTAGCCCTTCAGATTGTCTTCGTCTGGGAGTTTGCCGTATTTGCCTTCACAAATATCGTTACACCAACATCGCAGCTTTTTCCAATTCGCTTGATACTCAGAGAATCGTTTATGTCCCCAGCCTCCCAACCCAACGTTCGGGTCTACCACGCCAACTAACTTTCGGAGTGATTCCCAGTAGCTGCTATCCCCTTCTTCGCTGGGTTTCATGTAGAAAACCGCTAGGACTTGAATTCCTAACTTCGCTAGATGTTTTGGTTTTGTATTTCGAGTTCCATCAAGAAACCACCAAGGATCGGTTAGATCGCCTCTCATCTTCTGAACCACTGTTTCGACAAAATCCGACGCTGCATCCTCAGGAGTCTTAAATACCTCGGTTTTTTTCAGATTTTGTGATGCTTCCTGCAAAATGAGAGGGTCAATCGAAAATCGAATTGGTTTCCCTTCATTCTTTACCTGAAAGCAGAAATTTCCAATCGCTTGGTTCCACTCAACGTAGGTGAGTCCAGTCGTTTGCATAAAAGGCATTCAATGAGAGGCAGGAAGGAAGATATCTTATTGATAATTAGGCGTTTATCAAGATGCCAACAGTCAGATTCTCAACATTGCGTGGGAGTATCCACTAACGCCAACAGCCCTTCACGCAGCCCAGTTGCCCAGATATTTTGACAGAATCGAAAAACGGGTATTTGCAGAAAACTGTTACCCCAGAGACTAACCCGATGAGCAACCCAAACCCGAAGAAGTCGAAGGCACGTTGTCCAACCGTGATGACTCCGCAGCTCCAAAAGGGGATTTTGGAGCTTGTCCGCAAAGGGAACCGATGACAACCAACAGACCAAACAAGTTACAGAACCTCTAACGGTTGAACTGAGTGGCCCGTTTCGTAGAACTTGGCCGGTTGCAGAAGAAAGGGAACCCACCGAGAGGTGATTCTTGGTGTGCCGTGCCTGTGTTGGAGCCACCTTTTGAGAGGCTCCCAAGTACAAAACCCAAAGACGAATCGTGTCTGGGAATTAACCAAATCAATTCCTACTCAGACTTTCAAAAATGAAAACAAGCAGGCTAATAATGACTTAAGCGTTTTTGATCGTTTGTTCAGAAGAGTTTTTGCATAGGAAGGTACAGGTCAGCATCGGCCCCGAATTGGGAACGGTTGGCGATCAGTGGATTAAACAAACTTCTCTCGAAGCTATCAAAGGAAGTAAACCCGATCTGTCGTTGATTTGTGCATTGTCGTTTGAAGCCAGCGTGTTAAAACAAATCTCCGAACTCTCAAAGTAATTGCAATTCGGAAAGCTCCGCATTCTGCCCGTGCGAATGAACCCCGACCTTGCCATGTTCGGCGACACCGGACAAGAACTCTTGAAAAAATA
>VYLT01000021.1_pt1 | contig 36286 bp, 21 predicted proteins | sample 5114261 | NCBI WGS metagenome assembly VYLT01 (sample SAMN12291815, study PRJNA351875) | freshwater metagenome | isolation source: freshwater lake | place: USA: Michigan, Little Long Lake | collected 2011-07-12 | reverse complement strand
AAAAACGTCTTGAAGGTATCCCCACCGAAAAACGTCTTGAAGGTATCCCCACCGAAAAACGTCTTGAAGGTATCCCCACTGAAAAACGTCTTGAAGGTATCCCCACCGAAAAGCTCCTTGATGGGCTCAGTCCTGACCGGTTGGAGCAACTTCGTCGGCTTATCGATGAACGCACAAAAAAGCCGGACGATAACACTTCTAATTAGTGCCTATCAACTCTTCTGCAATCATTTTGTAAGATACCCCGATGAGCACTTTTCTCGATTCCATCAATGACGTTATCGTTCAGGCTACGACAGGGGCGACGCAAGAATCTCTGCATCAAGGGATGCTCAAAGTTAATGGGCATCTCGCAAGCTCTTCCAATGAGGAGCGAAACGAAGCGTTGACCCGTTTGAGTTTGCAAATCCCGTTGGTTCCGCCTTTGTTTATGGGGCGTATGGCGTTGCTTTGCGGGTCGCTTGTGGAACGTGGGGGAAGTCCGGAAATTGGTGGAGAAGCCCTTGTTGCTCGTTTGCCAGAAATACTTAGCCAAGCGATTGAGTATTATGAACTATGCCTAGAAAAAATCGAACCCAATAACCCCGATAAGGAAGAGGATGCCGAACAACCGGATTTGTACGAAGTCGCTCGAAGTTCCATCCGAGAGATTTATCAAACGCATCCCGAAGCGGTGAGCGGTTATTTGGCCGAAGAGGGGCTTAGTTTAGGGGTGATTGCTCACTTGGGGCGCTCGAAGAAAATGCGAGCCGTTGCCCGTACCTTTCCGAATGCCCTGAAATTCTCGAACGATCGGGACACTATTCTTTCGGGCAGTCGCAGCTTCCTCACCAAGATGCTACTCACCCTTGATGACGAGCCTTTCTTGATTCTCCATCCCGAACAAGGTAAAGGGTATCGCGTAACGGTCAGTTCGATTCCCGATAACTTTCAGTTGCACACGGTGTTGATGGGGAACCTTCTTGGCGATCCTTCCGAAGGTTGGCTTGACGGGAAAGGGTTCGACCTTGCGAAAATCCGCTACGCCATGACGTTCTGTTCGCCAGAAAATCGTCCGCATATGACCGGGGCGTTCAACCTCTGGAATTGGACCGGCTTGAACGCCGACGGGACGCTTCCAGATGCGAGGAAAAATTCCGATCACTGGATTTGGAACGAGGGGGTTCCTGTCGATATTGCCCCATTTGAAGGCGTGCGTGTGGTGATTATCGGTCCACCCCCGTACCAAAGAAATTGGAGCGGAGGGCTTATCTTCGCTGATATGTTTTCCGAATTCGTCATCAACGAAAAGCTCACCTCTGATGAGGTCAGCGACTGGCTCAAGAAGCTAGGTGCTGCAACCCACTCGGGGGCATAGGTTACTTGCGGCCTTTGCGTTTTGCGGGGACCGCATCGCCGGAAAGGTAGCTTCCTTCGAGAGCCGTGCCGATGGATTGAACAGCAACCAACGGGATAGCAGCTTCGCCCAATCCCGAACCAGCGAGAGCCAAGATTCCGAGTTTGCCCAACGGGTTCGGGCCGCTCATCAGGATACGGTAGTTCAGGATCGTCAGTCGATCCCCACTAATGCGGAACTGATAGCTGAAGGGTAAATCGGTCATCACATCGTTGACGAAAGGTTCGATGAGTGGATACAACCCCTCGAATTGCTTGATCTCGGCAAAGGGTTCGCCGGCGGGTAATTTGAAATGGCTTAAACGAGCCGAAGTCACAACCCCGTAGATTGTTCCGTGCGAACTGACCGAGATTTCGGCTTCGGTCGCTAGTTCAAACTCAACCCCCATCACAGCCCCTTCGATTTTGCCGAGTACCTTTTGGTCTTGGAAAGTCCAAGTGATGCTCACGTTCCCATAGGCGGGTACTTCGACCTCTTTGGTCCAACTTCCCGTGGGAAGTTTATTGGCAACGGGTGCGGTCGCGGGTTTTGTTGTTGTTTTGGGAACGTCTGTTGGCGGAATCGTGTTTGCTTTCGAGTTCTCGGCAACAACGGGAACAGCCGCGACGGGTGCCGGTTTGGTAACCGAGTCGGGGCTTGCTGAAGAAAGGTGCCCAATGGCGACACCCATAATTCCGACGACGCAAACCATTGCAATCGACATTTTCCAATTGGCACGGTTCATTCTGACATCCTCCTTGATGATGAAGCGTTTGCGAGTTTGTTATCCGCGAGTCGAGATCGGGCTTTCGCTTTTCGATTCGCTCGTTGCGGTTGCTGTTCCTAACGATTGCGGGACATAGGGGGTCGGCGAAGAAGCCCCTTGAATTAAATCTTCGTATAAGGGGTTTGGAGTGCGGGTAAACCTGCGTGCAAGCCAACGCCCCATTCGTGGCAGTAACCTGAGAATTCCCGCTGTCTTGCGACCTTGTACGGGTTGCTCTACAACGCTCAAAGGTTCGCGGAGGGTTTCTCGTTCCATTCGCTTGAGCAGTTGCCGAACCGATTTGGGCAAACGATTCCCGACAGTAATCAGCATTAACCCTTCGGGGCAAGCAAATTGCACTTGCGGTTTACCAGCAAGCACTTGGTGAAAGATTCCTTGCTCGTCTCGGAGGCTATTTTGAGCTTCAGGAACTTGGAGTAGGATAACCCCGTTACGCGAGAGCTTCGGCGTCCAAGCTCGAATCTGAGCAGCCAACGTATCTCGATCGGAGGGACAATCTATGTAAAGCAAGTCAATCGATTTATCCTGAAAATCTCGGACGGAATATCGTTTGACCGGTTTGGGTGCCCCGTTCGGAAAAGGGTCCTCTGTTTCTGGGAAGATCATCGCATCGCGTTCCCACTCGTAACACCCTTCGTCGTGGGTTAGGTTGCGAAGTGGAAAGGTCAATTCCTGTCGCTTCAGGTATTTCGGATCGCCTGCCGGAGTTTCGGTCCAGAGCTTTAATGGTCCTCGGTCTTGTTCAATCGTTTGGGCGTGGAAGACCTCGCAACCGAAGTTCAACTCGTCAAGGGCTGTGCAGTAAATCGAATCGTTCGAGCTACCCTCATCGCTGACTTCGACGAAGACATTGGGAAGGATTGTTGCCAGCAGTTCCGTTGCAGCACAAAGCTGCTCTTGGATATGGAAAGGAGATTCGAGAGACCATTCCATCGGGTTCGAACTTGTTGAAAGTGTGGGGGAGCTTCCTGCTACCTGTTTCAACCACATAATGTCCGCCTCAAGAGCGTGTGAAGATGATGGATTCAAACAAAAAAGGGAATTGATGTCAAGATAGGAAAAATAGTTGGGTTTTAGGGACGGACTATAAAAACCCAATATCTGAGAATTTTTCTCATTTTTTGCTTGACAATGTTACAAACTTCCGGTTATTTTAATCATCATCCTCATTTCTGATTCATAGGTGACTCTATGTCGAGACCATCACGAGGGGCGGGCTTTACCCTTATCGAGCTTCTCGTTGTCATCGCCATCATTGCTATTCTCATTGGGTTGCTGCTACCGGCTGTGCAAAAGGTGAGAGAAGCAGCGAATCGTGCGACCTGTGCCAACAACCTCAAACAAATCGGCTTGGGGTTCCATAACTATCACGATTCGCACGGAGTCTTTCCCAATGGTGGGAAAAATCGGTGTGATACCCCTTATTTCAATACGGCAGTCGGACAGGATTGCCTTACGCAACGTGCGACCGATCCTGATTACGGGTGCTGCGGACCTTATAACCGCTCGGAGTGGAGTTGGACTTTCACGATCCTTCCGTTTATCGAACAAGACAATCTGTTTAACAACACCAACAATACGACGGTTCAACGCATCCCCGTGAAGACCTACTACTGCCCCGCACGTCGGGCTGCTATTCTCTACAACAACCAAGCCAAGACAGATTACGCCGGAAACGCTGGGGCTAACGGGTCCGATGGGGTCGTTGTTCGGTTGGGTGTGGCCGACGTCAACATGGCATCCTTGCTTGGTGGCGATGGAACTTCCAACACGTTGTTAGTCAGCGAGAAACGAATGAAACGTGATAAATTCGGGGTCTCTTACGACGATAACGAACCAGCTTACTCACCCGGTTGGGATTCCGAAATCGAACGACGGGCCGCCCGCGACTACGACCGTCCCACCGGCGACCGAGGGCCATCACGCGATATGCGAGCCACGACGATTGTTTCCGGTGTCGATCCGAATAACGGGTTGATTCAATTCGGCGCTTCGCATGCAAGTGGTGTCAATGCCGTCATGTGCGACGGGTCGGTCCGACTGATTCGCTACAACCCAACGCCCGAAGTTTTCCGCCGAATTTGCGTTCGCAACGATGGGCTTGTTATCACCGGCAACGATTACTAACTTTGCAGTATCTTCGAGGTTACACCCAATCCCACTAAGTTAAGGAAGAGGGTAAACAGGAAAAATGGTGATGAAACGCGATGAAACAAGGGGATTTAACAAAAAAGTCTCGAAGCGAAGTTTTCCATAGCCCACCCGCGCAAGTTCAAAACTTACGCACCGGTCTAACAACTCCAAAATAGCTCCACTCTCCACTACACCAACAGTTCTCCTCGCATCACGGTGAAGGCTCGACCCGTTAGCGTTACGCCGTGAGCGTGCATTCGGGTTCCGACTTGGCCGGTTCTGGGGGAGGCTTGGTAGCCGATCAGCTCGTTGCGTCCGAGTTTTTCGGACCAGTACGGGCCAAGACCGCAGTGAGCAGAACCCGTTACGGGGTCTTCGGGGATTCCGCTTTGAGGGGCGAAGAATCGGGACACGAAATCGAAGTCGGCTCCTTCGGAGGCTTGAGCAGTGACGGCTACGCCCCGCACGGGAAGTCTGCCGAGTTTTGCAAGGTCGGGGCGAAGGGTTCGCACGGTATCTTCGGATTCGCACACCGCTATATAGTCCCAGCGATTCTTACCCACCCAAGAAGGTCGCACGCCAAGCCCTTCGAGTAATAGGGGCGGAGCTTCGATAACTCGCGGCGGTTCGGCAGGGAAATCCATTTCGATTTGATCGCCTACCTGACGGCAGACTAAGACCCCACTGAGAGTATGGAAACTTACCATGCCAGAAGAAACCCGTCCCGATTCAAATAAAACGTGTGCCGTCGCCAATGTCGCATGTCCACACAGATCGACTTCCACCGTCGGGGTAAACCAACGCAACGACCAGCTATTATCGCCTATCGGTTGCACAAAGGCCGTTTCGGAAATCCCAAGCTCGCCTGCAACCTTTTGCATTAACGACTCGGGAAGAGGTTTATCGAGTATGCACACCCCCGCAGAGTTACCCGTAAAAGGTTCGGGAGCGAAAGCGTCAACAATGTACATCGGAACCGGCATGAAAACTCCTACAATCGACCTTAGCTATTATCATAAGAGGAAATGACCGAAACGCTGCTGCGAAATTGGCTGAATCTTCCAAGTGGCACTTGGCCCCCCAACTATTTCACCCTTCTGGACTTACCCACCGGAGAAGCCAACGCCGACGAGATCGAAGAACGTGTACTGGTTCGCATGGAACGCTTGCGTAAGTATCAGATCACTAATCCGGATGCTGTTTCGGAAGGAATGAACTTACTCGCAAAGGCACTCGATACCCTTTCTGATCCGGCTGCACGCCGAACTTATCTCAGTTCACTTGGTATCGAAAGCCAACCCGAACCCAAGCTCCTCGATTCGTCACCAGACCTTCTCCCACTGGATGACCCTTCGCCATCGCAAGCCGAAGATGACGCCTCGCTGATTCTCGAACCGATCTTCCTCGACGAGTTAGAAGAAGAGGCCGAACCCGAAGACGACGAATTTTCGCGGGTGATTCTCCTACCGGAATTTGAACCCCCTCCTCCACCCGTTACCCCGCCCGTCTCTCCTGCACCACCCCCACCACCCAAGAAAAAATCGCCCCCTGCTGCACCTTCGCTTCCTTCCAAAAGCGAACTCGAAACACCGTTAGAGCCTGCTCAAAAAACGACCAATGGGCGTGCCCTTTATCAGCAACGGGCCAAAGTACGCCAATGCCTTGAAGCATGGGAAGATGCTCGTCCTTTTATGGCCGAGGCCAGCCGATCCTTCCAGAAACGAGGGGATCAACTTCGTTTGAATGAAATCATCGAAGGTTTGAAGAAATGCCTCCCTGCGTTGTACGAGCTTTTCCCCGATTCGCAGAGTAGCCTTACGGTTGCGTTGCTCAAGCGACCCGACGCCCTCGAAGTTATCCGCAGCCTGTTACCCACGCAACGCGAAGCTCTCGCCAAGAGCTTCCGCAGCATTCACTACGACCTCTCGGACTTTGCAGTCACCCTTCGCAAAAAGGTCCAAAAGCGACATGTCCGCAACGGCTTCCGAAGGTATGTGCTACCCGTCGTGAAAAAGCTCTGGAAGTATCCTGAAATCGCCATGATCCCGATAGCGTTAGTGTCGCTGTTGATAGCTGTGCTGCGGAGTTGAAAGGTTTTTTCAGTTTGGTGCTGATTTTTGTGCAAAGAATTCGCTTCCTTGTTTTTGTATTTTTCTCTTAATTTGGTGGCATCGGATACCGACTCAAGCAGCGCCGGTTCGCCTGTTTCCCTTCTTGATGCCCGTTAGTTCGCCACGCCGAGCCAGAAGCTAAACACTTGCTTTTGGTCGCCCGCCACTTGTCGGATCGGGAAGCCGAAGTCGATGGCGAGTGGGACCGGTCCGAGGACTTGGGGCATCGAGATTCGGAACCCGAAGCCAGCAGTAACCCGATAGTCTGCAAGGCTAACCGATCTGCCAACCGTTCCAGAATCGACGAACCCAACCACATACAAGGCATCGCTTGGCACAACGGGTATTTGATACTCTAAGCTATTTAAGAAGGAGAATGTACCCCCTGTGTTGTAACCGTTTTCGTGCGGACCAACACCCCGGAACTGATACCCCCGAATACTGCGGAAACCCCCTGCGTAGAATCGTTCGTAAACAGGGGCACTGTCACCCGCAAACGCGACCTGCGAGCGGAACGCCAACACATGGCGACCCGTGCCGTCTAGTCGCTCCCATGTTGTCAGGTAATTGCTAAATTCGGCGTTCGCTAAGCCGTACTTGTAGTCCCCAAAAACCTGTTCGTAGTTGGCTTCAAATACGCTTCCTCGTGTTGGGCGGATGTAGCTGTCTCGCGAGTCACGACGCACTCCAGCTCCGGCTCCCACTAGAAGGCTAAACCCTTCGTCACGGCGGATGCTTTCAGGAACGTCGTAGGGGAGATCGCGAACGGTCACCCCTTCCACGCGAGATGTTACGCTTGCGCTCCACAAACCCGTAATCCGACGGCCTAACGTTGCCCGTCCGCCCACCCGATCCTCACGGAATTCGTTGTAAGCTCGGTTGAAGTAATAACCACTCAAACCGAGGCTATAGGGTGATTGAAAAAGGGCGGGGTCACGCCAACTGGCTGTATATCGTTGGAACACGTTACCGGGTACGGCTTCCAGTCGGAACTCTTGGCCACCCCCACGAAACGCCCGTCCCGCAAGGATGTCTTCGATACTTGTCGGAAATCGCAGAATGTCGAAGTTGCGTTCGTTCAGCACAACGGAACCCGTAATTCCGGCATCGGAGTTCACCCCCGCACCGATCATAAACGAACCTGTTTGAGCCTCTTGAACTGTGACCAACACATCCTTGATCGGGCTATCTCCCCCTCGGTCTAACAGTTCAATCGTTGGACGAACACCATTCATCGGATCGACCTTGAATAAGCCCGACCGTTCCAGAAGTTCGCGTGAGGCTTCCACCGAAGGGAACGTCAGCACTTGCCCCGGATCGAGCAAGACCCACTGACGAATAACGCTATCTTTTGTCACCCCGTTTCGGTTGTTGATGATAACTTCACCCACACGATATTGAGGAGCTTCTTGCACTTGATAATTCACATGGACGACACCTTTACCGCGTTCCGGTTCGGGATGCTCTTCACGCACGCCGATAGGCCGACCATCCACCCCGTAGAGGTTTTTGATACGGGTCATATCCCCTTCAATCACGGCCTTTTCGTACCAATTTCCTTCGCGGAGTTTGGTATATTCCAGCAGTTTTTGTTCGCTGTAGATGGCGTTACCGGTGATTTGCACCTTGCCAACTTTGTAGCGTTGGCCTTCCGAAATGTAGAAAACCACCCGTGTGTATCGCAAATCTTCCGACGGCTCTAAGTAACGGGACACCCGTGCATCGAGATAACCGAGGCTGTGATAGTAATCGTTTAACTTGGCAACATCTTCGTCGATCTGTTGAAGTTTGAAATCGCCGCCGAACAATCCGCCGAGTTTCGCTCGCGAGATGGTCAACTGCTCTTTCACGCGACCAGCGCTAATGCCAGAATCATGCGGCCCGACAAACTTAATGTCGATCCCTTCGATTTTCACAATCGGGCTTTCGGCAATGTCAAAGACAACCCGTGAATCGTCGAGCTTGTTCCCTTCGACAATTTGCACGCTGGTATAAATCCGGCCCTGATCCTGATACTTTCGCAAGATATTCTGACGGGCTTGCTGCACCAACACGGGCGACATCGCCATACCACGTTTCAGGCCCGCAAGATCGTCGAGTTCTTCTTTGCTGAGGTGTTCGGCACCCCGATAGATCACATCGCGTATGAAATTGGTGAGTTCTGTTACATAAACGACAATCGTAATTTTGCCTTCCGAACTTTCGAGGGTACGCACTTCGATCCCGTTGGCAGTGAACCAACCTTTAGAATAAAGTCGATTAACCCCCTCTTGCACACGTTCGTCTTGGTAGACGCCACCGACACGCACACCCAATAACCCGATAATCTGATCGGTTGCCCGCACCCGATTACCCTTTACAATAATGTCGGCAATTTCTTTCCCCGTCGGCGGAGCAGCATACACCGAGGTCGGCGTATGCACCGAGGTTGGAACGCTGAGAACGGCAATCGTAGCAACAGACAAAACCGCTAACAGCATTAACCGCAAGTCCCGGAGCATAGACTCTCCCCCCAAAACAAAACTTTCTCTAACTCGGCTGGTCAATAAGATTCTTTGAAAATGATGTCAAGGCGGACTCTTTGACTGCCGAAAGGTTTGCCTAACGGGGTGTTAATTTGGGTAAGGGTATAATTTCTTGGTAAGACAGGAAATTGATTACGTCGGTATAGTGAATTATTGCTGGGTATTTGGATAATTTGCACGATAAGATAGAAGGGGGACCAACGATCACACCCCACATGATTCCTTGTTTGCTATCAGCGTTCCGAGAACAATTTATGATTCGTTCTGAGGTTCAGGTGACCAAATCCATTCGCTGAGGATGGTTTCTTATGTCTTCGTCCAATCAATCCAGCGTTTCCCATATTAACATCCCGTTTGAGATGTTGTTCGATGCTCACCCCCAAACGAGTTGGCTTTTTGATCGCAAAACCTTGAAGGTATTGGCAGGCAATCAAGCGGCCCTCAATCGGTATGGTTACACCCGTGAAGCCTTCTTGAACCTCAAAGTCAGCGATTTAATCGAAGCAGCCGAGCTTACCAAATTCCTTCAATTTGCCGATTCTGCTCTCGGCACGGAAGGGCAATCCCTGAAGTATCATCAACGCGCTCGCGGAGGAACGGCCTTTTATAGCAGCGTGCAGATTCGTCCTTTTGTGTTTGGCGAAACCAATGCCCGTCTCGTATCGGTGGCTGATGCCAGTGAATCCAGTTTGAGCATGATTCAAATGCGAATGCTGGTCGAACACTTACCCTTTATGGTTGATGCCTTCGATCAAGATAATCACGTTGCGTTATGGAACAAGGAATGCGAACGGGTCACCGGTTACACCTTTGAAGAGATGGAATCCTTCCCCGACCCGATGGCAGTGCTTTATCCCGATGCTAACCAACGCCAAGAAATGTATCGAGAGTACAAACGGCGAAACGGGCACTTCCACAATTGGGAACTCACACTTACTGCCAAAGATGGCACCCCGAGAACGATTGCTTGGACAAACCTTTCCACACAGATCGAGATTCATGGCTATCGCGTTTGGGCAACGGGGATCGATGTCACGGCTGCCCGTCGCACTCACCGCCAACTTGCGGAGAAAGAATCGATCCTTGCGGGGCTTGCCGACAATTTCCCCGGCGTGGCGATTTATCAATACATTCAGGATGGCACGGAAAATTATTACTCGTACATCAGCGAAAGTATCGAATCCATCTGCGGTATCTCGGCTGCCGACCTTCTTTCTGGAAAGCGACGTTTGCGAGAACTCTTGAGCGAAAAGGACATCCAGAAACTCACAAGAATGACTGAAGAGGTGAGCCAAACGGGAGGGCGTCTGGAATTTGAGGTCGAAGGACACCCACTCGGAGACAAGGATCGGGTGTGGATGTTCCGCACGATTGTCCGCAAGCTCGCACAAGGCCGGGTGATTTATGACGGTATCATTTTGGATATGACCGAACAACGACGGGTGCGATTACAAATCGAGAATGCCCAGAAGCACCAGACGATAGGGGTCTTGGCAGGGGGAATCGCCCACGATTTCAATAACCTTTTGACCACAATCATCGGCAATGCTCAACTTGGACAAATGCAGGTGGAAGCCGGGTCGGAACTCGACGAGTGCCTTGTCGGTATTGTCCAAGCCTCCGAGCGTGCTGCGGGGCTGTGCCAAAAAATTCTGACCTTTGCCGGTCGCCGAATGAGTCGCAAAACCCTGTTGGACCTCAACCAAATCCTCAGCGATATGCAAGGAACTTTGCAATCGATTCTTTCCCGAAAAGTGAGTCTCGAAATGACCTTGCAGCCGTATTTGCCAAAGATCGTTGCCGATGCCGGAATGATCGATCAACTGTTAGTCAATCTGCTCACGAACGCTTCAGACAGTTACAATGGTCGAGAAGGGGTCATCCAAGTGAGGACAACGGAAGTCGAACGGCGGACCGAAGATTTTCTGACGATGCCCGTTCAGGAATCGTGCGAAGCCGGCTCGTATATTTTTCTGGAAGTCGCAGACCGAGGATGTGGAATCGCCGAAGAGCATATACCACGAATGTTCGAGCCTTACTTCAGCACAAAGGATGCCGGTCGTGGTCTCGGTTTGGCTGCGGTGCAAGGGGTCGTGCGAAGTCTCAAAGGTGCAATCGACGTGAAAAGCCAACTCGGAAAGGGGACCTCGGTACAGGTGTTCCTGCCAATTCAACGTGGGGTGTAACCCCAATGTCACCAATTTAATGGAAGGGAGAAAAGCAGAGCGAAGCGGTTTTTTCCATAGCCCATCCGCGCAACTTCAAAAAGCGCAAACTACGGACGAATGCTGATAGTGAAAAACTAAGATTGATGTTCTGATAGACCGGATCGCAAGCTCACTACCATTAAGTTGAGGAAGAGTAAAGGGGAGCGAAGCGATGTCTTCCTCAACTTAATGGTAGTGAGCTTGCGATCCGGTATAACGACTGCACTTCTATCAAAGCCGTTGATTCCTTTTCAAGTTTAGCAAGTGTAGATGTGTAGGTGGGGTTGTTTGGGTATTCACCACAACAATCCGCCTCTCCTTGTCTCCACTCTTCACTAACTCGGCGCTCTTGGGATTCTTGGTAACGGGGCTATTGGGGTGGGGTTGTGGCTTGGTAGGGGTTTGTTGTGGGCTTGGGCGTGGGTGGTTTGCCAGACGTGATCGAGCTTGTCTGCAAGGGTGTCCCAAACGTATTTCGCTAACACCAGTTGGCGTGCGTGGAAGGTCATTACCGCAGCCGCTTCGCGGTTTCGCATTGTTCGCAAAATCGCAGAGGTAAAGGTATCGGGTGTGTCGGCTTGTTCGTAGTGCAGTTCGGGTTTCAGTGTTAAACCTTCGGCTCCTATCGAGGTCGAAACAACAGGGATATTCGCACTGAGTGCCTCGAGGATTTTCAAACGTGAACCCCCTCCCACTCGCAAGGGTACTGCCAACATCGCTGCCGAATGCAGATAAGGTCGCACATCGGGTACGTCGGAATGGAGTTGGCAATTCTTGGTTTGTTCGATCAGTTGCTTCAACCAAATCGGTGGTTTACGACCGACCACAACGAATTGGGCATCGGGTTCTTGGGCAAGCACACGGGGCCACACATGCTGCACGAAGAATTGCACCCCGTCTTGGTTCGGTCGCCAATCGAGGCTTCCCAGAAAAAGGATATTTTTTGTCGGTTCCTTTCGGCCCCACTCTGGCGTAAAGAAGTTCGGATCGACCCCATTTTCAACGACCGAGACACGCTCGGACCTGAAGTTGCTTTTCATCAAGGCAGCATCTTCCGGCGAGACTGCAATCGACGTCGGTGCATTGGAGTAACACCAACGCTCGAAGTTCAGCCATCGCTTATATTGCCCCGAGATAATCCAGCGTTTGAAAGGATTGCTTTCCGTCTCTTTGTAGCGTTTCCAAATCAGGCTTTCGACATTATGAGCCATGACACACCATGGGGTAACTGCTTGATGCAGAAGCTGGGCATAGGGGGTCCACTCCGCATGCCAAAGGTCTACGCGATCACTGTGTTGAAGGCGTATCATCGCCTTTCGCATGGCAGAGCTTGCGTGCGTGATGACCGAATAGGGCAAAGAAGAACGTAAACTCGATAGCAACCGCAGATAGAAACCCGCACCACTTTTGGCAGGGATTTTACGCGGAACGACAATCACGCGAATGCCAGAATCTTGCAATCGTCGCAGGGCTTCCTTACCTTCGGCATCATCTTCTTGCTGGTGTGCGATATAGGTCAACCGATGCCGTTGAGCCAAACGGGTCACAAGGTTAAACGTGCGTATGCGTTTACCCGAACTCAAAGGGTACGGAAGCTCCTCATCTAATATGCCGATATGCAAACCCGCCACGTTGTCCCCTCAAGATTGCGAATAGAGTTTTTATACAAGGAAGCCCCAACCGATGAAACCCATTCGTTTGAAGCGGAAGGTAGGTGTGATAGCAAAGGGCTTGATGATGGATAATCCGCCAATTACGCAACCTGTCGTTGCTTGCGGTATTCCGTTGGGGTAAGGCCGAGTTCGCGTTGGAAAACTTCGCCCATACGGGTTGCACTTCCGAAACCGGTGTCGTGGGCGATTTCTTCGATAGGGCGTTTGCTTTGGGCTAATTCGCGTTTCGCACGTTCGATTCTTAATCGTCGTATCTCGGTGGCGATAGGTCGATCAAGTGCTTTGCGGAAGTGGTTTTGCAGCGTTCGCGTTTCGCAAGAGATCGCTTGGGCAACCTCGTCGGGTCCGATAGACCGGTGACAATTGGCCGAGATAAATCGCAGTGCTGCGGCAACAAGGGCATCTTCCACTGCGAAAAAGTCGGTCGATTCTCGGACGATCAACCCTTGCGGAGGAAGGCGAATTGAACCCACTTTTTTCTTGGGTTTGGAAATCATCTGGTCGAGCAGCTGGGCTGCTTCGTAACCAATGCGGTCGTAGCCGATCTCGATACTTGTCAGCGATGGGCGTGGATGTTCGCACAACGTCTCTTCGTTTTTGCCGGAAATAATCGCTACTTCAGTGGGGACGTGCCACCCGCGACGATGACAGGCTTGCACAACCACACGCCCGCACCCCTCAAAACCGACGTACACGCCAACGGGCAAAGTCAATTGGTCTAACCAACGTTCGATCTCATCTTCGGTCGTTCGCCAGTGCGAATAATCTAACCAAGGATTTTGCGGAATCAACGTCGAGATACAAGGGAAACCGGCATCGGTTACCAGTCGCTGAAACTCGTTTACTTCGATAGTATGTTCGATATTGTGGTATGCCGTCAGAGTCCCAAAGGATCGAAAACCCCGTGCCAGCAAGTGTTCCGCTAACTCACGCCCGACTAACTCCGAATCGGGATAGACCCCGATGACCTTGTTACGCGCGGGCGAACTTGCCCAGACGTTCACAAGGGGAACTTGCTTGCGAGAGGCTTCTTCAACCAGTTGTAGGTTAGCCCGTGCAATGACCCCGTCGTAGGGGACATCTTTACGACGGGTCTCGTGCAAGGTATTATGAGCAAATTCATCGATAATGGTTTGCCACCCCTTTTCTTCGGCGTATTCTTGAATACCTGCAAAGATGCTGGCATGCCGTTTGTAAGGCCATTGCAGGTCGAGCATCACCGCCACTCGATAGGGTTTCCGGCTCATTAAGGGGGTTCCTAAAAACGGGAACGATTTACCTAAAAAAGGGATTTTATTAGGGTAGACTATTTAGTGATGGTTAAGAGGCAAGGCGGAAGGGTAACGGAATCTGCTTGGTGTTCCCCGTAGATCGCCTAGCCCCCCACTCCGACCTCCGGTCGTTCGAGGGCAGGGCTAGGCGATCTACGAGACTTGCAAGTAAAGACGATCCCACCTTCTACCAAATCCTTCAGGAGAAATGCTTGTGAAACGTGACGGGATTACGGCTCCGAAGTTCTTTCTTCCGAAATGGGTTGCAGTGACCCTTTTGTTTTTGGGATTGAGTGTGTTGGATGTTTCGGCACAGGATGCCCCCAAAGCCTTCACCCTTCCCAAAGATGTGCAAAGCGTACTTTCGACTTATTGCATTGAGTGTCATGGCAAAGGAGGAAAGGGGAACGTCAACCTCACGAACCTCGAACAACTCAAGCAAAGTGACCGTCTCGATTTACTCAATCTGGTTCAAGATCAAATCTTCTTTAAGATGATGCCTCCTTCCAAAGCCGAGCAACTTCCTCCGAAAGAAAAAGCTCAGTTAAGCGATTGGGTTCGCACGGAACTTCGCCAGCACAAGGCGTCGAAGCTCGATGAGAAGCTCCCCTACCCTGATGCCGGTAACTATGTCGATCACGAAGCCCTCTTTAATAGCAAAAGTAAAGAGAAGGGGTTCTCTCCTGCCCGTCGGTGGTTGGTTAGCCCGCAGATTTTCCAAGAACGGGTGCTGGATATTTTCAAGCTCGAAGGTCGTGAACGCGACGCCATGCGACATAGTGGCTTCTTTGGAGTTACCAACCCCTTTGTTTTACCCGAACATGCTGGCGTGCGTTATTACGATCTGCAAACCCTCGATGGTGGGCATTTGCTGGCGATGCTCAGTAATGCCGAATGGATTTCCTCGAAACAACTTCACGCCGCCCGTGTTAAATCTGGTGAGGTCAAGGGGATGCCGGAAGACGTTCGAGATCGTTGGGCACCCAAAACGACACCGACACCTTTTGAAGTGATAGTCCTGAAAAAAGAAGCTCCTACCGACGACGAGATACGCCTTGCAATTCAAACGCAGTTCGACCTTGTATTGCGACGCCAACCGACCGATGCCGAAGCCAAGAAGTATCTGGAGTTCACCAAGAATGCCGTGAAACTCGCGGGTAATTCCGAAGGGTTACGCCAAATGCTCAAAGGAGTATTGCTCGAATCGGAGTTCGTGTATCGGTTAGAGTTTGGTTCCGGAAAAGAAGATGAGTTCGGCAGAAAAGCCCTGTCTCCACGCGAAGCCGCATTTGCGATAGCCTATGCCGTTGGTGACCGAGGCCCAGACCCGATATTGATGAAAGCTGCTCAAGAAGGCAAACTCGTCACCAAAGCCGACTACGAAATGCAAGTGCAACGATTGTTGAAAGACCCGACCTATAACCGTAACGTCGTTGATCGTTCGTTAGGGTTAGGTGGCAGTGCGGTAAGTTCGGATCACCCCAGCGAGATACGTTTCTTCCGCGAGTTTTTCGGTTACCCGATGGCGGTGAAGGTCTTCAAAGATACCAAACGAAGCGGGGGATACTATTCCAATGCCGACCGAGGAAACACCCAAACGCCGGGCTATCTCGTCAACGAAGCCGATGAACTTGTTGAATCGATCTTGAAGCAAGACAAGGCCGTTTTTGAAACCCTGCTGACAACGGATAAATACTTTGTCTTCCACTATACCGATGGTCAAAAGCAAGAAGCTCAAATTGCGAATTGGAAGAAGGCATACGAGATTCTGAAAGACACCGACTGGAAGAAGAACCCCGATAAGGTTGCCGAAGAGCATCAAGAGACGATCAAGAAATACCTCGATCCGAAGGGGTTCGGCGGTAAGCATTCCCGTAACCACGATAATAGCGTGTTGCGGTTTATGAATTTCTTCGAGAGTACCTTCGGCAAAGGAAAAACGCCTTTCACCGTGACCCCGTGGAGTCATGGCAATCGTTTCTGGTATTCGACGTTCTACAGTTTGGGAAGTCCTCCTGGTCGCGGTAGCCCGTTGAGTGCCGATGAGACCCTTGATTACAAACCCGTGCAACCGTTCGAGATTCCCAACCGTAAAGGTATCCTTTCGCATCCGGCATGGTTGATTGCCTTTGCCTCGAATTCGCAGACCGACCCCGTAAAACGTGGACGTTGGGTGCGTGAGAAGCTGTTGGCCGGTGTGGTTCCCGATGTGCCTATCACTGTCGATGCCAAGATACCTGAGGACCCGCACAAGACCCTACGCGAACGCCTTTTCACCGCTACGGAATCGGCAGCGTGCATGAAGTGCCATAATCGTATGAACGATTTAGGATACCCGTTTGAGGTGTTCGACGATTTTGGACGATTCCGCAAGAAAGAAGATTTAGAACATCCCGATAACATCGTCAAAGCAGGGAAGGGGAACGAGCAAGACGTTTACAAAACCAAGCCGATTAACTCGATAGGGTTCCTTGAAGGGACCGGCGATCCGAAACTCGATGGCAAGGTGACCGATGCCCTTGACCTGATCACGAAACTCTCGCAATCGGAACGAGTTCGCCAATCGATTATTCGCCATGCTTTCCGATACTACATGGGGCGAAACGAAACCCTCGCCGATTCGCAAACCTTGACCGATGCCGATCAAGCGTATTTGAAAAGTGGTGGCAGTTTCAAAGCCGTGATCGTCTCGCTGTTGACCTCCGATTCCTTCCGATACCGCAAACAATAGGGGCTATAAATATGACGACGCGACGCGAATTTTTACATACGGCTGCAATCGGTGCGGGCTTGATGGCGACCCACACCCCTCAAGTATTTGCCAAACCCAGCGAGGTCAAAGCCGACGCCTCCAAGCCCCCGATGCGGTTCATTTTCATGCACCGAGGAAACGGGTTGTTTCCGAGCATGATGGTTCCTCCGACCTTATCCAAAGCCGATCTCGAGAAAGAGCAAAAGAAAGACGCTCTCGATCTGGACTTAGACAAACACGACCTTCCCGAATGGATGAACCCCCTGACCTCGCACAAATCGAATCTCACGATTCTGCAAGGGGTTTCTGGCAAAATGTGTACAACGGGCCATCATACTTGGTGTTCGTCACTCGGTGTATTCAAAGCTAACGAACGGGTAAGCTCGATCAAGTGGGCGACGGTCGATTTTGAACTTGCGAAGCTCTTCCCTTCGCCGATGGAGCATATCGAATTGGCTTGCTTCCCTCTAGGGGGTGGCAATGCTCGCGGTACGCTCAACGGGATTGCAACGGGTTTCTCGGCACGCGGAACGCAACAGCCAAACTATGCGTTTGGTTCACCCAAAATTGCTGTCCAAGAACTCTTTAAGTCGGTGTCGAACCAAAAGGATATTCAAACCCAAACCCAACTGGCGCGGAACTTACTCGAGTTCTCGACCCTCAAGGAAATGGGGTTAGCCGAAGGGGTGAAAGGCTCGGAGAAGTCGAAGGTTCAAAACTATGCCGATTCGATGGAGGCCATCCGCGAACGGGATCGCAAAGTCGAACAAATGGCAGAGACCATTCGCAAACACGTTCCCAAACTCGATGCCAAATATCTGGCCGAAGATGTAAACATGATCGACCGACAAAAGGGACACGTCGAAGTTTTGTTGGCCTCATTGATTTCGGGGCTGACCAATGTCGTAGCCTTCACGGTCGATGAACTCGGCACAGAATATACGGGTCTTCCCGGCCTCGAAAAAGAGAAGGTCGGCCTTCACGATGTCGGACACGGGAAAGGGGTCGGCACTTTCAGCGCCGAGGAAGTCCGCTTGGTTCAGCAAAAGCATCACATGACCTTGATCGATACGATTGCTTCGCGTTTGAAGAAGGTTCCCGAAGGTACGGGTACTATGTTCGATAACACGATGATCTTCTACTTCCCCGATAACGGTGAGACCCATCACTCGCACGGAACCGAATTCCCGTTCGTGATTCTTTCGGGCAAAAATGCCAAACTCAACCTGCAACGCCGCTACATTCGTTTGCCGAATTATGGTCAAGCAGGCCACAAAACGCTTGGGAATTTGTACACGACCCTCCTCAATGCTTACGGCAACCCGATCAAGCACTTCGGCGAAATCGATCCCGGTCTCGCCCGTTTCGGCATCGAGCAAACCGGCCCGATTAAGCAATTCATGGCGTAAGAAAATCCCCTTTTGGAGAGAGTATGAACCGAATCCTACAAACGGTCTGTGTAACCACTTTGAGTCTCGTTATCTTGGGATTCGGAATTTCGACCCACGCTGAAGAGCCTCCCAAAAAGGAAGTTTCCCCGAAAGAAAAAGTCGGCGTGGCGAAGCCAGTTAAGGTATTCATTCTTGCTGGTCAGTCGAACATGGAAGGGCACGGATTCATCAAAGCCGATCCAAAACGGAACGAAGGTAAAGGGAGTTTGGAGTACGCTACCAAAGCCCCTGCCACTGCCGAGAAGTTTTCGCACTTGGTGAACAAGAAAGGGGAGTGGGTTGTTCGAGACGATGTTTGGATTCATTACCTAGAACGGAAAGGAAAGCTGACCGCAGGTTTCGGGGCCAAGCCTGATTGCATTGGGCCAGAACTTGGATTTGGAAACGTGATCGGGAATCATTTTGAGGAACCCGTGTTGCTCATCAAATTGGCATGGGGTGGCAAAAGCCTTGCAAAGGATTTTCGACCGCCAAGTTCTGGAGGGGAGGTCGGCCCTTATTACAAGGAGATTGTGGATCGCACAAAAGCCGTTCTCAAGAATTTGAAAACCGAGTTCCCTGAATTCGGGGATCGCGGATACGAGATCGCCGGTTTTGGTTGGCATCAAGGATGGAACGATCGAGTCAACCAAGCCTTCAACGATGAGTACGAAAAGAACATGGCGAATTTCATTCGTGATATTCGCAAAGACCTCGGCGTGAAAGACCTTCCCTTTGTGATTGCAGAAACCGGTATGAGTGGCAAAGAAGAAAAACATCCGCGTGCCCTTTCGCTGATGAAGGCTCAAGCTGCGGTCGCCGAGTATAAGGAATTTCAAGGGAATGTGGCATTTGTCGGCACCCGCGAATTTTGGCGAGAAAAAGAGGTTTCCCCCAGTGGACAGGCTTACCACTGGAATACCAACGCGGAAACCTATTACCTGATTGGGGACGGTATGGGACTTGCCATGAAGAAACTGCTCAAAGGCGATGCGCCGAAAAAATGATGTCGGTGGTTGTTATTAAAATCCAATTCGCCTTTACTCTTTCAACTCGAAGGAACTTGTAATGTTTCGTTATCTCTCTCGGTTGGCCCTCGGTTGTGGGGCCGTTTTGCTTCTTCTAACCGGTGGGGATGTCACCGCACAGAAAACCCCTGATGTGAACCTGAAGCCCGATGATAAACCGGGTGCAGCAGGGAAGAAGATCAAGGTGTTTATTTTGATGGGTCAATCGAACATGGTCGGCATGGGGGATATTAACCCCGATACCGCAAAGGGGACGTTGACAACCCTCACCAAGACCGACAAAAAATACCCGTATCTTGTGGGCGAAGACGGCAAGTGGACCTCTCGCAAAGACGTTTACTATTACGATGCTCGCGTGAAGAAAGGGGCTCCGCTAAGTCCCACTGCCAACAACGGTAACTCTATCGGGCCAGAACTTGGTTTTGGTTACGTTATGGGTCACGTTCTCGACGAACCTGTTTTGGTTCTCAAGTCGTGTATCGGTAACCGGAGTTTAGGTTGGGATTTGTTACCCCCCGGAAGTAAATCGTACGTGTTTGATGGCAAGACCTACGCAGGCTATAAAGATACCCCCGATTCATGGGTGGAAGGGCAAGCCAAAAAAGAAGTGAAATGGTATGCAGGTAAACAGTATGACGATGATATGACCAATGCTAAAGACGCCCTCAAGGATATTGCCAAATGGTACCCCGGCTACAAAGATCAAGGGTACGAGATTGCAGGCTTCCTTTGGTTTCAAGGTCACAAGGACACGGGTAACGCTGCCCACATCAGCAAGTACGAAGAGAATTTGGTGCGACTCATCGAAAGCCTGCGAAAGGATTACGATGCCCCCAAAGCGAAGTTCGTGTTAGCAACGGGTTGCGGTAACCCCGGCAAAGAAGGTGGGGGCCTCAAAGTCGCCGAGGCTCAACTTGCGGTTGGTGATGCCAAGAAATATCCCAAATTCGTCGGCAACGTGAAAGCTCTGGACACCCGTGATTTGTGGCGTGAGGTCGATGTTTCTCCCAAAAATCAAGGCTATCACTACAATCGCAATGCCGAGACCTACATGGAAACCGGCTTGCGAATGGGCTGGGCAATGGCCGACCTCCTCAAGGAAGAGAAGAAGTAATTGGATGTTGTAGGCGGTGTTTTGGATTTGTTAGACCGGTGCGCAAGCAACGGTTTTAGATTGAGCATTTACATAAAATATCGTTCCCAGAAAACCAGTTAGCAACCGTTGCTTGCGCACCGGTCTAACAAAACAAATGCTTCGGCGTCCTCTCCTTCAAAGGAACCCATACATGCACCGAGTTCTCTTTTTCTTGCTCCTCTTTGCTCACCCTGTATCTGCCGCTCCGAAGCCGAATGTCTTGATTATCCTTGCCGATGATCTGGGTTACTCCGACCTCGGCTGTTACGGGAGTGAGATCAACACACCCAATCTCGATAAGCTCGCCAAGAACGGGTTACGCTTTACCAACGCTTATAACACCGCAAGGTGTTGGCCGTCGCGTGCAGCGCTAATGACGGGTTACTACGCCCAGAATGTGCATAGGGATAAGCTCCCCGGTATTGCAGGAGGTGGGACGGCGGGCGCTCGACAGGTATGGGCGCGACTTCTGCCCGATTATCTGAAATCAAGCGGGTATCGGAGTTACCATAGTGGAAAATGGCACATCGACGGGAAGGTGTTGGCGGGTGGTTTTGACCGGTCTTTGAATATCACAAACGCAGGGAATTTCTTCACAGCAAAGGGAAGTTTTCTCGATGACGTTGCCGTCAAAGTCCCTGCCGAAGAGAAAGACCATTACATCACGATAGCAACCGCAAACCATGCTATCGAATGTTTGCAAGACCATGCCAAGTCACACGCCGATAAACCCTTCCTGTCGTACATCGCCTTCCACGCTCCGCACTTTCCTTTACATGCTCTTCCTGAAGATATTGCCAAATACAAAGACAAGTATCTGGATGGTTGGGATAAAATGCGAGAGGATCGTTTTGCCCGCCAAAAGAAGATGGGTTTTGGGGGCACGCTCTCGCCCATCGAACGGGATGTCGGCGCTCCGTATCACTACCCGGACGCCTTCAAGAAGCTCGGACCGGGTGAGGTCGAACGCCCTCTTGCGTGGGACAAGTTAACCAAAGAGCAACAACGATTCCAAGCAACCAAAATGGCGATCCATGCAGCGATGGTGGATCGTATGGATATCGAAATTGGTCGCGTAATCGAACAACTGGAGAAGATGAAAGCCCTCGAAAACACGTTGATTGTGTTTGCTTCCGATAACGGTGCCAGTGCCGAGATTATGGTACGCGATGGCGGACACGATCCCGAAGCCCCAATGGGAAGTGCCAAGACGTATCTCTGTTTGGGTGCTGGTTTCTCGAGTGCGTGCAACACACCTTTCCGACGCCACAAGACATGGGTTCACGAAGGGGGTATTAGCACTTGCTTTGTTGTGCATTGGCCTGCCGGAATTTCTACCAAAGGCGAGCTACGCCACTCCCCTGCCCACTTAATCGACGTGGTTCCGACTGTGCTTGATATTGCCGAGGTGAAAAAGCCCAAAGATTGGAAAGGCGAACCTATCCCCGACGCCCCCGGAAAAAGCCTTGTACCTGCATTTGCAAAAGATGTCACAATCGAACGACCATTCCTGTGGTGGTTGCACGAAGATAACAAAGCGATTCGTGCAGGCGATTATAAACTCGTTGCCCTTGCGGGTAAGCCGTGGGAACTTTACGATCTCTCAAAGGACCGAGCCGAACAAAACAACCTCGCCGAAAAAATGCCCGACAAGGTCAAAGAACTGAGTGCGTTGTGGCAAAAACAAACCGACGAATTCAGCGAACGTGTAAAGCAGGACAAAGCGAAAAAGCCCGAAGAGAAGAAGAAAGAAGAGAAAAAGCCCTAGCGAGTTAATTGCCGGTATTTTCGGTAGCCTCGCGGAGGAGATCGAGGGCTTCTTCGGGTTCAGTTTCTTGGAGAGTCTTTCCGCGTGCTTCAAGGGCTTCCTCGAATTTAATCGCGGTTTCCTGCATCCGTTCATGTGTCTCTTTCGATCCGCCATAGATCAAAAAATCCTCGGTGCGTGTGACCCGTTTGTGCCCGTCGTCACCATCTAAGCCCACGCCGAGAAAACCGGCAATCCGCATTCGTTCTTCACGTTCACGATCTGACATGATATTTCTCACAAAGGGCCTACTCAATTATAGACGCCCGAAAAAACCTTAGCCCGAAGCTGTTCCGCAATTACTCCCGTGTAATTGTCTCATCCAAGTTCAAAAGGATATTACAAACGCCCATCCATGCAGCGTGTTCGGCGACGTCTACCTTTTCGGGTTGCTTGTATTGGCCTGCTTTCACCGCAGCTTGTGCCGCAGTGGGGTCTTTCTTGTATTTCTCTAACAGCATTTGATAGCGTTTAAGAAGCACGGCTCGTTCTGCGTTCGATGGGGTACGGGTTAGGGTCTTCTGGAATGCCCAGACGATCTTGTCATCCAATGTGGCAGGGCCTTTGGTCAACACGTTTTGGGCAAAGACACGGCTTGCTTCCACAAACGTGGGGTCGTTCATGGTCACCAATGCTTGCAACGGGGTGTTCGTGCGTGAGCGTTGGGTTGTGCATTCCTCTCGGCTTGGGGCGTCGAAAAGTGCAAACATCGGGTGCAGCGACGTGCGGCGCCAGAAGGTGTAAAGACCCCGTCGGTATTGGTCTTCCCCTTCGGCGGGTTTCCACTGCCAGCCTTCGTGCTTACCTTTGTAGAAGTCCGGTGGCTGATACGGCATAACCGAAGGCCCGCCGACTTTCTCGGTGAGCAGACCGGATATAGCAAGGGCATTGTCTCGAATTTCTTCTGCCGAAATACGGAATCGAGGTGCCTTGTAGAGCAACCGGTTGTTCGGATCGGCATCGGGTATTTCGCCTTCAAACGCGGAGGTTTGCTGATAAGCATTGGACATCAGAATCATCTTCGTGAGCTTCTTGATATCCCAACCCGATTCAACAAACTCGACCGCAAGATAGTCGAGCAACTGCGGATGCGAAGGAAGTTCCCCTTGCGTGCCGAAGTCGCCTTGTGTGCGAACCAGACCGTTTCCGAACATCTGGCCCCAGAGACGATTCACCGCAACCCGTGAGGTCAACGGGTGATCCGGCGAGGTGAGCCACTTGGCTAACCCCAGACGATTCATCGGAGCATCTTTGGGAAGTTGCGGGAAGATTGCGGGTAGCCCACGTTGAACCTTATCGCCTTTCTGGAGGAAGTCACCACGAATCAGAATGTGAGCATCGCGTGGTTTCTCCATCTCTTCGCTGATAAGGGTCGTCGGCACGGCATCTTCGGTTGCTTTGATCTTGGCATCAAGGTCGGTGATTTGCTTATTCAACGGATCGAAGCCCGCACGGGTATTCTGATAAACGTAACGGATGTAATATTCTTGGATGGTCTTCTTCTGCATGTCATTACGCTTGGCGAGTTCGACCTTGAGTGCATTTTGCACGTCGGCAGGAAGCTTGTTATTTTTCTTGGCATTGGTTTCCCAAGCGGTGAGCGAGAACAAGCTCTTGGTATCGGGTGGAATTTGTTTGATCCCAGCTTTATCCCAATGCACCGTCCCGTCGAATTGTGTGAAGGCAAGACCGTTGAGCTTATCGCCAACGTTCAGGCCGACTTTGCTGGCGGTCACTTCGAGTCGCACCCATTCGCCCGATTTCGGAAGGTCGCCGATCTTGCGATGCTGAGGGCCGTCTGCGGTTCCTGCAAGGAAGGCTTTGTCTTCGCCCCAGTAGGCTCGGTGTTCCCAAGTGCCGTTATTGAATTGCAACATCAGCGTTTTGGGCATGGCTTTCGGATCGAGGTACACATACGCGAATAAGACATCGTCGGGGCTATTGACCGTAAGGGTATCCGTCGCTCCTGTGAAGAAGGCTTGCTGCAAACCTGTAGTGGTGCGTAACACCGATTTCTTTCCACTCAACACGGGAGCAGGCGCTTCGACAAACTTGAACTTGTCGCCGTCACCTTGTGCAAGTGCCCCTTTGGGAAGAACGTCATCGACCCAGAGAATTTCTTTCGGTTCGGGTTTCGGCAGATTGTCGGTTTTGGGTTCTTCGTACTTAGTATTTTTTAACAAGTCGTTGATCTTGGCGATAGCTTCGTCACGTTGTTTCTTGGCATCGGCAATAATCTTCTCTTGCTCAGGTGTGGCGATTTTCAGAAGCGGGGGAAGGGGTTGACCGTGATTACCGCTCGTCATCGGTTCTTTGATCCCTGTGAAGAACGCATAGAGTTGGTAATACTCCTTGTGGGTAATTGGGTCGTATTTGTGGGTGTGACATTCTGCGCATTGAAGGGTCATCCCCAACCACACTTGGCCGAGGGTATTGGTGCGGTCAACGGCATAGCGAATCACAAATTCTTCGGGGTCGGCTCCACCTTCTTCATTGAAACGAGAATTGCGATTAAACCCGCTCGCAATCTTCTGATCGTTCGTCGGCGAGGGAAGTAAATCTCCTGCGAGTTGCTCAATCGTAAATTGGTCGAAGCGTTTGTTATCGTTGAAAGATCGAATTAACCAATCGCGGTAAAGCCACATTTGACGGGTACTATCGTAGTGATACCCCGAGGTGTCACCGAACCGGGCCAAATCGAGCCACTGCCCTGCCATTTTCTCGCCGTAGCGATTCGATGCCAACATGCTATCGACCATCTTTTCGTAAGCATTCGGCGAGGTATCTTTGACGAATTTTTCAATCTCTTCAATCGAAGGAGAGAACCCACGAAGATCGAGAGAAACTCGACGGATCAAGGTTGCTTTATCTGCGGGTGAACTCGGTTTGAGTTTCGCTTGATTGAGTTGGGCAAGAATAAAGGCATCGATAGGATTCTTGACCCATTCTTTCTGTTTCGCTTCGGTGAATGTGGGTACGGTTGCTTTGACCGGTTTCGCAAACGCCCAATGGCTTTGATAATCGGCCCCCTCAGAAATCCAGCGTTTGAGAATTTCTTTATCTTCAGGCTTGAGGGTCTTATTGGAATGGGGCGGAGGCATCACTTCGGTTTTATCGGTTGAGTGAACCCGTTTCAGAAGTTCGCTGGCGTCGGGCTTACCTGCAACAAAAGCGGGTTCGCCAGACTTGCCCCCTTTGAGGGCTGCTTCCCGCGAATCGAGACGCAATTTCCCTTTCAGGCTCTTCTCATCAGGGCCATGACAGGTGAAACAAGCGTTCGCCAAAATCGGTTTCACATCACGGGTATAGTCGAGTTTTTGGGGTATTTTGGAAGGGGAACCCGGTTCCGCAAATAGCGGAGCCGAGATCAGACCACAAGCCAAAATGACTAAGGGGAGGAATCGCATAGCGAAGTCCTTCAGTGTTAGGGAGGATTGTCGTAACCGCGTGGGGTAAGTTTATGATAATCGACGCAAGGGGCGATTGCGAGACGAAAGGGGAATTTTTTTATCCTACTTACTCGGGTGTTCGCGTCTCATAAGGAGCTTGTCGCCCATTCCGGTGGCTTCTTGTTGAATGATTTTGCCGTCACGGGTATCGACCCACGTTCGGGATTTGACATCCTTTGCGGTGTATTCGATTACCCAGCAGGTGACCTTTTCCGGTCCGTAATCGAGGGTCTCGGTTTCTGCAAGAACTTCGGCTTTAAGCTCTTTAGGAGTGGCTATTTCGGGAAGTTTGAACGGCAACTTACCCCCTTCCAAAGCCGATGCGACCAGCTTGTTTATGACTTGGCGTGTCGCGGCAGAGAGGGCTTCGGAAACGGGATCGATATTTGGTTCGGTCCAGCGTTGGCCCGGTCGGAGATTCTCGAAACGGTGCGTTGGTTGTAACGGGGTATTGGCTTTGCGTGTGGAGAGCGGGATCGGTTGTAATTTCTCTTTGACCTTGCCCATCTCGGAGTCGAAGTCGCACTCGCTGATAAACTCGGTCCCTTCGACTTTGCCATCAATTTTGGCATCGACCTTCAAGTTCAACCCTGCCATCTTGATTCGCAGAACCGCCCGTGCTTTCACGGTTTCGATTTCCCAAGCCCGATTAACGCTTCGGGTCGTGTTGAATTGCTCGATAGTCACAGTCACGGGTCCAATGTTGGTATCGAATTGGCTTAACATGCTGCTCACGTTAAATCCGCCATCCTTTCGAGGAACCTTCGCGGTGTTGGCATTGCCGATTTTTTGGCCCTTGCGTTCAAGCACCCAAGAGGCATGCTCTGGGGCGACCTCATCGGCCAACTCGACGCGCATTTTGGGTTGCTCTTCGGGATAGAGCAAGTGGCCCCACTGCCGGTACGAAACCCATGTTAATGTGCCAAGCCAAACGAGTATAATAAGGGTTGTGATCCAACGAGTTGGCATGAGGAAGCTCCGAGAGGGAAGGGGTTTTGTTGGACCGGTGCGCAAGCAACGGTTTTATCTGTGCGATGGGTAGGTTATCGCTTTTCCAAAAAAGGATTTCTGTTGGAAATCATTGTGATCGCAACCCATTTAAGAACCGTTGCTTGCGCACCGGTCTAACAAAACCAAAACAAAATCCTTCCCCCTTCACCACCCAATTCTACCCGCTTGCTGGTCCGTTTGGGGAGACAAAAAACCGGTTGTTCGTCCAGAAATCTGGAAAAATCCTTTCTATCACCTATTTTCGTTGGTAAAACGTATGGACAAGCCTACTGAAGAAAAATCTGAGAAGTCCGTTGAAAGCGCCAACAACCTCCTTTTGGGAAGTGTTGACCTTATTGACAGATAGGTCTGTTAGGTGATAAGTTAAACAGTAGACTCGGTTAGGTTTGCTTCATCTCAAAAGTATCGTGGAGTCGAAATATGGCAGTCACGACGGGTGTTTGGGGAATTGATATCGGCCAATGTGCCTTAAAAGCCATTCGTCTCGAATCGCAAAACGGCGTGTTGAATGCAACGGCGTTCGACTATATCGAGCATCCCAAAATTCTTTCTCAACCCGATTCCAACCCCGATGAACTCATTCGAGAAGCCCTCGATAAATTCATCGAGCGGAACTCAGCGAATCTCAAAGGTTCACATATCGTTATCTCGGTGCCGGGGATGTCGGGTTTGGCCCGTTTCGTCAAACTCCCACCGGTCGAAGAAAAGAAGATCCCCGATATCGTTAAGTTTGAAGCACGTCAGCAAATTCCTTTCCCCCTCGATGAAGTCGTTTGGGACTTCCAGAAGGTGGCCGAAGGGAGCGTCACCGATGGCTTTGCAATGGATGTCGAAATTGGTCTGTTCGCTATGAAACGCGATTCGATCAATCGTCACCTCGGCCACTTCCAAGCAACCAAACTCGAAGTGCATACGGTGCAAATGGCCCCGCTTGCATTGTGTAACTCGATTGTGTACGACCAACTTAAACGGGGCGGACCCGATGGCGATACCACACCCGCTCCGACGGTTGGTAAGAAACGCTGCGTCGTTGCGCTTGATATTGGAACCGATGGCTCAAGCCTGATTATCACTGACGGTCATCGGATCATTTGGCAACGCCCGTTGCAATCGGGTGGCGGGGTCTTTACCAAAGCTCTCACGAAAGAGCTTAAACTGACTTTTGCCAAAGCGGAACACCTCAAGAAGAACGCTGCGAAATCGCCGGAACTGCCGAACATCCTCAAGGCATTGCGACCGGTGTTAAGTGAGTTCGTTGGTGAAGTGCAACGCTCGTTGGGTTACTTCACCAACACGCACAAAGATGCTGCCATTGACCATTTGCTTTTGCTCGGTGGCGGAGCAAAACTCCCCGGCTTGCAGAAATACCTTGCCGATAAACTGGCACTTGATGTTCGCAAGCCTGCGACCTTCAATCGACTCAATGGGGCTACCGTAACCTCGGCCCCCGGCTTTGTCGAGAATATCTTGTCGTTCCCCGTTGCTTATGGTCTGGCCCTTCAAGGTAGTGCCGTTAGCCGACTGGTTACGAATCTGCTTCCGCCAGAAATTACCTTTGAACGGAAAATTCGCGCCAAGAAGCCCTACGCCGTCGCTGCTGCGGCGTCGCTTCTGTTAGGGGTGACCGTGCTGGCGTTTGGTTCTTCGATTCCGTACGCCGATGCCAACAATCCAAAGCTCGAAGAAGCCTTGAAGCAAGTGAAGGATTGGAAATCGAAAGCCGACAACAGCAACTCGCAATTCAACACGAAAGAAAACGAGGTCAAGGCAACTCAAACCCAAGTTTCTTCGATCATTGCAGGACAAGAAGAACGTCCGAACTGGATTCATATGAATCGGTTCGTTACGCTTGCGATTCCGCGCCCGTTCTCGAAAGAGGGCCAAGCACCCTTTACCAAAGACGGCACACCCGTGAATAACGGGAACGTGATTCCGAAATACTGGAACGTCGGCGATGGTAAGGGTAAAGAAGCTATCAACAAATACTTGCAACGCCTTGCTATCGGAGCCGACCCGACCAAAGCACTCGACGAAAACGATGGGCGTGAGTTCCTTGCGATGGTGAACGTGATTTCGTTCCACAATCGTTATGTGCCCGATCTGAAAGTCCTTTATCAGAAGATTGAAGCCAACCGCAACGAAGCTATCGGCAACCAAGTGATTCAGTTCCCCGGTGCCGAACTTGCCCCCGACGATTGGTGGCCAAAAGATAAAGCACCCACTGCGGAAAGCCTGCGAGCCGAACCTAAACCCGTCGAAATTTACCCGACAGGTGACGGCTGGGCTTGCGAGATTCGAGGATATACCTACTTCAACGCAGGGAAGAACGGGACAACGGTTCCGCGTGACTTCTTGCTTGAGACTCTTGTGCGTAACTTGACACTCGGACGGATCAAGGTCGAAGGTCAACCTCGCGAAATTTGGCCATTCGGAACCGTCACCCCAGAGGACCGAGTCTTTGGCAATGTGCATCACGCCTTTTTGTACAACGTCTGGGAAGTGAAGGACGATACCCAAGTTTCGCCGAAAGATGGCGGACGACCAAGCCAATTCCAATATATCGACGGCAGTCTGATCGAACTGTTTGCCGGTGAAACTGGTGGAATGGGTATGGGTACAGGGACGTATCCCGGAATGGGTATGGGTATGGGACCCGTGCTTCCCCCGACGAGCGGATTGCCCAGTGGGACGATGGGGATGGGTGCAGGTAGTGAGCAGTGGTTCCCGTTGCAATCGACCCCTGCGGGCAACCGATACTCGGCCGCTTCAAAAAGTGGATTCATGGGAATGGGCATGGGGGGCTTCCCGGTGACAGGACCAATGCCGATGGGGATGGGAATGGGCATGGGTGGAACTGATCCGAAAGCTCCCACCTCCAAACCACGTTACGAGTTTGTGATCGTCTTCGTTTGGAAAGAAAATGCCCCTTCCGATGCCCTGCGATCTTTCAAGAAGAAACCACCGCCAGCGCCTGCCATGATGATGAACATGGGCGGACCAAGCCCAAGCCCGATGACTCCGATGACGGGTGGGCCTAAGAAAAATCCGGATGACGGAGATTGATAACGGTTAGTTGTTGATCGTGTGTGGTTTTGGAATCTGTCTGATTGATCTTTCTTTTGCGAGTAAAACATGGCTGCGAAGTTTGATAAAGAGGCCGTTAAGAAACACCATTTCTGGTTGTTGCTGATCCCCACCTTCATTGGGGTTATCTTGGCCGTCTTTGGGGCCGGTTGCGTTTCCGATGCAACCGTAGAGAAACTCAAAGGCTTCGAGAACGCGAAGGCAAGTGCTGCCAACGTCAAACCGATCGAAGCCGCCAAACGCCAAGAGGAGCAGAAGGATAAACTCCTGCTCAAACGCCAAGAGCGTTGGAGCGAAGGTTGGAGATTACAAGGGACCGACCAAGTCAAAGATGGCAAAGTCGTTGAACGAAACCTCTTTGCTTGGCCGACTGAAATTCCTTTAACCGATGAGGAACGCCGTGACATCGAATCCCGTAAGTTCGGGGCCGATATTCAGACAATGAGTAGCGTGTTGACTAACATCCGCGAAAATTACAAAGACATTTATCCTAACCTTCTGAAGTCGATTGAACCTTTGCAGGTCGGCGAAAAGAATAACTGGAAAGCCGTCTTAGAGCATGTGAGCGCATGGGTTGAACGTCCCAGCGAAGTTCGCGACCCCACGTCGGAAGAAGCATGGCTTGCAATGGAACTTTATTGGTTGCAAAAAGACTTCCTTCTTGCACTCGCAAAGGTCAACGAGACCGCAGCCACCTTTACGCCGGTCACAAAGGATCAAACCACCGCTCTTGCAAGCCGATTCCCGAAAGCCAAAATTGAAGCCTTCGACGACAAGAACCCCAAAAAAGCCAGTTTCGAGAATCGTACTTGGCTTGTCACACTTGAACTCGTTGAGGTCGAAGGGGTCCCCTCGGTTCGTGGCGAACTCACTAACAAAACTCCCACGATTCAACTGCTCGGGTTGCAAAACGAAATGACCTTGCTTCTGCGTCTTGATACGAATCCCGACAGCAAACCGACCAAGTTTGTCATTCAAGCCTCTTCGCTTGCAGGCGGTCAAACCATGCCGATCAAGTTCATCAAAGAACTGCACGAAATTGGCGAAGGTCGTCCAACGGGTATCTATCAAGTGAAACAACAATTCGATACTCGCAGCGCTCCTGTGAAACTCATCGACCGTTTGGTTCTGGGCGATTCGTCCGGCGGTTGGAGTTCCAAGCACGCGATGTACGTTTTCGAGCAAGCCGCATTCTCGAAAGCAGCTATCGAAAAAGAAGCCAAGAAGAAAACTCCGATGGGGATGATGGGAATGGGCATGGGGGCAATGGGAACCCCTCCCACTGCGATGATGGGTGGCCCAACACCGATGACCCCAATCGGGCCAAGTGCCCCCGGTGGCATGATGGGTGGTTCGATGGGGACGATGGGTGGCATGGCAGCAGGCGGAACCCCTCTGACCGAAAGCGGATTGCGACGCGAACGCTATGCCTCGATCACGGAACAAGTCCGAGTGATTCCAGTTGGTTTGCGTCTGGTCGTCGATCAAAACTATGTGCAAGACGTGTTGGTCGCGGTTGCAGAAACTCGCACCCGTTTTCAAACAACGCAAATGACATGGCATCGCTATCAAGGCACAGCTAACACCGTGTTCGGCTCCGGTTATGGCGGCAGTGGCGGGATGGGTGGTTTCCCCAAAGGCGGGTTCCCTGTGTTCCCGAAAGGCGATGGCGATTCGGGACTTCCAATGGGGTTCCCCGGCATGGGAATGGGATCGAGTGGCACTCCGGCCGACGATCCAACTTTGAATAATCTCGTCGAAGTTGCAATCTACGGACTCTCGACGATCTACGAGAAATACGAAGAGAAGAAAACACCCCCCGCCCCCAAAGGGATGATGGGCACCCCGATGGGCATGATGGGGACTCCAATGGGCAACATGGGTATGCCTATGGGAATGATGGGTACCCCTATGAACATGATGGGCGTTCCACCCAAAGCCAATATGGGTATGCCTGTTCCGATGGGAATGATGGGGACTCCTGCTCCTATGGGCAACATGGGAATGCCCGTTCCGATGGGGATGATGGGTATTCCGCCCAAAGCGAATATGGGCACACCCGCCCCGATGGCGAATATGGGGATGCCCGTAACGCCCCCAAAATCGTGACGATCTGTAACGAAATCGAACATTGCGGAACGATTGCCCAACGAATGAACATGCACTATTGTTGAATGGATAAGAAGGGTCTGAATAAGGAGAAAAGAAATGGCTTCCTCTGGTGGTTTCAAAGGATTCCTACTCGAAAAAGGCGAGAAGGTCGGCGTGCTAGTCGCGGCGTCCGTTGGCGCTCTTTTAGCCGTGTGGGGTCTTCTTAATTGGCTCGGGATGGAAGAGTCCAAATCTTCCGAAGCCCTTGCCAAAGGGATGATTAGTTCGGCCGATCAGGTCAAAGGGAAACTGAACGAAAAGGTTGCCCCGTTGCCCGATCCAACAGGGGCGATTGCTCAAGCATTGACTCCGGCTATGGTTGCAAAGGCCGATCCTCTTCCAAGTCTTTTCGATCCGCACAAACCACCGGATAATCGCCGTATCAATCCTGAGATCGTCAAAATTAGCGAAGGTCAAATCGACGTTGTCTATTTGAAGATTCGTTCCAACGACGTGGTCTTAGAATTTGACAAGGATCGCACGACTGTCAAACGGATTCGCTTAGGGGTACTTACCACCCGTAAAGAAGAACTCAAAGGCGATTTGGGTAAATATGCCAGCGACCTTGTTGGCAAAGTGAAAAACCCCAGTCCGCCAACAGCCGTCGGCAACGCAGGCTTCGGGTTCCCCAGTGGCCCTCCCGGAATGGGAGCGATGGGCGGATTCAACCCCTATGCCAACAAAGGCGGGTTCCCGATGGGGGCAATGGGCGCAATGGGTGCTCTTGGTGCTCCTCCTCCTCCGGGTAACAAGGGTGGGTTCCCTCCGATGGGTGCGATGGGCGCTCTTGGCGTTCCTCCAATGGTTCCCGGTGTGGGTGGCGGAAGCGAAGGTGCGTTCGAGAACGGTTCCACCGCATTCACTCTCGGAGCAGGCTTCGAGCGACGTGATGTTCAATACGTTGAAGCCAACGCCGACGATGAACAAGCCCTCGAAAAAGAAATCAACGGGCGACCCCTTGCCGATACGATCCGCCCCGAACGTATGGCTGTTATTCAAGCCTCGTTTCCCTATAAAGAACAGCTTGAGAAAATTCGCATTGCACTGCGTCTGAAAAACCTCGACGAGGTGTTCACTAATCAAGACGCGATTCCGGTTTTTGCCGGTTTTGAAGTCCAACGCCGTGTGATTGACCGGTTCGGCAAACCCGTTGTTCCGCAGGGCAGCAAAGAGGAGTGGAACCCACTCCCGTACTTGCTCAACGGTCACGAACTGAACATGGTTAAACTCTGGGCGAACCCCGAAGAAAAAGATCACCAATGGGTTATGCTCGATCCCACGAATCGACTTGTTGTGTCGTTGCCTTATCCCCTTGCAGGTAAGTATCCGTCACTGCGGTTACAAAGCCTGTTAAGCACTATCGAAAAACGTAAATCGGCAAACAAAACGCCGGTTGCTCCTCCGGTTCCGAGCCGTTTCAAGTTTGAAGACAGTCAAGGGCTTTTCGGTGGCGGAACCCAACGACCCGCAGCCAAGAACTCCTTCTTCGGTGGACAAGGCGATGCACCTCCTGCCGGTGCTTACAACCCCTTCGGCAAAAAGGATGGCAAAGACGAAAATATGGGCGGGGTCGCAAGTCCTGCCGTTGAATATCCCGAAAACGTGTTGCTCCGTTTCCACGATAACACAATTGAAGAAGGGTACGAATACGAATACCGCGTCCGAGTGTTGATGCTCAACCCGAACTTCGAGAAGAAAGACCTTGTTCAAGTTGAAGACGACGCCAAAGTCAAAATTCTTCCCGCAAACCCTTACGATGGCTGGGTGCAAATTCCCGGTCGAGCATCGATCAAACGCGAGAAGACTTTCTACGCAATCGATTCGCTTCAAACCTACGAAGAGAAGACCGCAACCAAACCCGTTGCAGCAAACGAAGTCGGCTTACAATTCCATCAATGGGTGTTGCGTCTAAAGACCAGCGCACGGACGCAAGAACCGGTCGGCGATTGGGTTCTGACCGAAATGAAAGCCACAAAGGGTACCTTTGTCGGTGGATCGGTCGTGACTCCGTTGCCGTTGTGGGATTCTTCCTACAGCGACTTTAGCCTGAAACAAATTCCGGGCGAAAAAGCTCCTGTCGGTAAGGACAAAGAAGTCCCCCGCGGTGTGAAAATCGATCCCCTTCCGCAACGACCGTTCGTTCTCGATATTCGTGGGGGTAAGGTTGTCGAGCGAGTTCCCGTCCCCGGTAAGACCACACGCGACGTGTTCGACGAATCCGCAATCGAAGTGGTGTTGATCTCCCCAGACGGTACCGATATCCAAATTCGCAGCACCGCGCTGGACAAACCCAATCTCGACCGCAAAGCTCGCGAAGAGAAGTGGCTAACGTGGGTGAAAGAAGTGAAGACCAAGACCGACACCCGAGGCGGTGGCACAACTCCGAAGGGTAAAGAAGACTTCAAGTAAGCCCAAGAAATACAGTGGATGGACCTAAGCAGGGGGCGTAAGCCCCCTGTGTTTTTTAGACAGATTGATTTTCCTCTTTCCGATTACACCTCACTTACGCATTTACGCCTAGACCTCTCGCAGTTTTGGTTCTGCGGTTCACGATCCTTGCTTGGGTTTGTAAAATAGGAATTTACTTTTGTGAAAGGGACAGAATGCCTACGGACGGGAACGGACATTCCAGCTATCGACCTTCAAAGACTCTTTGGAATCGCACTTATATTGGGTTGCTTTTAGCCCAATTTCTTGCCGCATTTAACGACCAAGCGATCCATGCGGCAGCCATGTTCTTTGCGATCAACACGCAAGTCCTCAGCGAACCACAAGCAATCTCCCTCATGCCCATCTTGTTCTATGCGCCTTGGGCCATCTTCTGCACTTTGTCTGGGTATTTGGCAGATCGTTATAGCAAACGAGGATCGTTGATTTTCTGGAAAGTGGCAGAACTCGGTATTACCGCTATTGCCCTTCTGGGTTTTTACTTGGGACGCCAAGAGGGAAGTGTGGCTATCGGGGTTTGGCTTGTCCTTTCGGCGGTGTTCCTGATGGGGACGCACTCGGCTTTCTTTGTCCCTGCCAAGTATGGGGTCATGCCCGAAATTCTCGACGGAAGTATTCTCTCAAAGGGCAACGGTGTGCTTGAAAGCCTCTCGTTCCTTGCGGTGATTCTTGGCACGGTCTCTGGTGGGGTCATGTCGTTTTTGTTCCTGAATAACGAAGTCAATATCGGGATCGTCTTGCTCATTCTCGCAGGGGTCGGGGTGGTTGGCAGTTTGCTCATTCGTCCGATGCCTGCTGCAAATGCCGGTCGCCCTTTTCCCAAATACCTGTACGGTCCTTTGTGGAATAACCTTCGCATTTTGATGAAGTCGAAACCCCTCTCCTTCGCGGTGATTGGGATTGCGTTCTTTACGTTCATCGTCGCATTTATGCGGGCTACGGTGTACATGTTGGGAGAATCTCAGAACCCTCGCTGGGACGAGTTGAAGACTTCGCTTGTGGTTGGGACTGTGGCGCTCGGTGTTGGGCTTGGGAGTCCCCTTGCAGGTTGGCTATCGGGCAAGAAGATCGAACTTGGGTTGATCCCGATAGGCGGGGTCGGCATGGTGTTGGGCTGCATTGGGGCGGCGTTCTCGTTGTCGTATTTGCCGGGCCTTGTGGCGTGTACAATTCTTATTGGGGTGTGTACGGGCTTTTACCTTGTGCCGTTATTTACGCTGTTGCAGTATCGTGCGCCAAAATCCAGCAAAGGGGATATGGTGGCGACAAGCAATTTCGTTAATGTGACGGGTGCGATTGCGGCTTCGCTGTTGTTTGGCCTGTTAGTGTTAGGGGCCAAGAAAGCCAACTTCGTAAACCTTGTACCCGGTACTCTGGTCGCAACGGGGAAGCTCGTCGAACTCCACAACCTGCACGGGCGAACGGTTGCCGTTGATGTCGAACCTGTGGAACCGGATGAGGACGATTGGGAAGCGTGGCTTGTGTACGATCCCACACCCAAGACCTTCGGAACGAAACCGCGACCCGAGGAAATGAACTTCGAGTTGTGGAATCACCTTTTCGACAAACACGACACGGTACGCCCCGAAGTCCATCTCGGACGGACCGTCGAAAAGGGCGATAAAATCACGGTGAATGCCTTTGAACTCGGCGGGGTGCAGCATTACTCGATCAACGAGATCGGCGAGAAACAATATACCCATCTCGATGCCCGTCGCTTGCCCCAATTCCTGTTTCTCGGGGCTGCACTGCTGACGTTTAGCGTGTTGCTCATTCTTTGGGTGCGAGTGCGTGATCTACCGCAACGGTCGATGCGGTTACTCAGTGCTTCGACCCGTCCCCGATATATTCTGGATAATCTGGGAGTGTTACCGGGTGACGGCCCCCTTGTGTTGCGAATCCAGAATAA
>VYLT01000020.1_pt1 | contig 36458 bp, 28 predicted proteins | sample 5114261 | NCBI WGS metagenome assembly VYLT01 (sample SAMN12291815, study PRJNA351875) | freshwater metagenome | isolation source: freshwater lake | place: USA: Michigan, Little Long Lake | collected 2011-07-12 | reverse complement strand
CTTTCGCGGAAACTAACAACATCGCCGATGCGTTCTTGCACGCTGCCACACACGCACCGCAACCAATGCAGGTAGCCGAGTCCATTGCGAGATCGGCTTTCTCCTTCGGGATCGGGAGGGCATTGCCGTCGGGGCATCCGCCGGTATTCACCGAAACGAATCCGCCGGCTTGAATAATGCGATCAAATGCACTGCGGTCAGTCACCAAGTCCTTGATGACAGGGAAACCTTTGGCACGCCACGGTTCGATGTAAACGTGTTCGCCATCGGAGAATTTCCGCATGTGGAGTTGGCACGACGTGGTTCCCTTTTCGGGGCCATGTGGCATCCCGTTAATGACCAATGCACACGATCCGCAAATGCCTTCCCGACAATCGTGATCGAATGCGATAGGCTCTTTTCCTTCGCGGATGAGCTTCTCGTTTACCTCATCGAGCATTTCCAAAAAGGACATATCCCCGGAAACATTCTCGGCGGTGTAATTCTCCATCCGTCCGGAGTCTTTGGTATCCTTTTGTCGCCAAATATGAAGGTTCAGTTTCATGGTTTCACTTATCGTTATAACTTTCGTTCATTCGGGTATGCGATTGTTTTTTTAGCCCACCCGCGCAAGCGGTGGGGAGGGGGCAGCGACGAAAACGGTTTCCCAATAATCTTCAAACCGTTGTCATTCGGAGAACCGTTATCATTACTTGCATCGTCCCGCCGCTTGCGCGGACGGGCTAACGAAAACACGGTTCTCGCCTTTTCCTACTTATAGCTTCGTACGGAGGGCTTCACGCTTTCCCATTCGAGTTTTTCGGTATTGCGGATCGGGTCTTTGTGTAAACCGGTGTACTCCCATGCAGCCACATGTGAATAGGCTTCGTCGTCACGTTTGGCTTCGCCGTCGGAGTATTGATGTTCTTCGCGGAAGTGCCCGCCACACGATTCCTCGCGTGTCAGGGCATCGAGTGCAAGTAACTCTCCGAATTCGAGGAAGTCTGCTACGCGACCAGCTCGTTCAAGGGCTTGGTTCAAATCGTCGTGGGTACCGGGGACGTTGACCGAATGCCAGAACTCTTCGCGGAGTTCCTTATAACGCTTGATCGTGTGTTCGAGGCTTTGCTTAGTTCGGGACATCCCTGCACCTTCCCAAAGTACCTTTCCGGCTTCGCGGTGGAACTCGATGGCCGTGCGTTTCCCTTTGATCGAGAGCATCTTCTTGATCTGGCTCATCTGCTCTTCTTCGCACCGTTTGAACTCTTGGTGATCGGTCGAAAGAACCTCTTTCTTGGCCGATGCAAAGTAGTTACCAATCGTGTAGGGTAGCACGAAATACCCATCGGCAAGACCTTGCATCAGTGCGGAAGCTCCCAAACGATTGGCCCCGTGATCGGAGAAGTTTGCTTCGCCAATCACGAACAGCCCTTCGATGTTGCTCATCAGACCGTAATCGACCCATAGCCCGCCCATCGTGTAGTGAAGGGCAGGATAGATTCGCATTGGGCGTTCGTAACCGCTTTCGCCGGTAATACGTTCGTACATATCGAAGAGGTTGCCGTACTTTTCGGCGACCTTCGCTTGTCCGTCACGTTTGATTGCGTCACCGAAGTCAAGGTATACACCCCGTCCGCCCGGCCCGACTCCGCGACCTTCATCGCATGCCCGTTTCGCTGCTCGGCTTGCGATGTCTCGCGGAGCAAGGTTTCCGAAACTGGGGTAAAGGCGTTCGAGGAAGTAATCGCGTGAATCAACGGGAATTTCGCCGGGGTGTTTGGCAATATCGCCGGGTGATTTGGGAACCCATACGCGACCATCATTTCGGAGTGATTCGCTCATCAACGTGAGTTTCGATTGATGCTCACCCGCAACCGGAATACAGGTCGGGTGAATCTGGGTATAACAGGGATTCGCAAACGCTGCCCCTCGCTTATACGCTCGGAAGGTTGCGGTGACGTTACAGCCTGTCGCATTCGTTGAAAGGTAATAGGCGTTTGAGTATCCACCTGTCGCGAGAACAACGGCATCAGCAGAGTAAGACGAGATTTGACCCGTCGTAAGATCGCGTACCACAATCCCGCGTGCCCGACCATCGACGACAACAAGGTCAACCATCTCGGTACGGGGGTGCATTTTCACTTTGCCGTAACTGATCTGGCGTGAAAGAGCTTGATAAGCACCAATCAACAGTTGCTGTCCGGTTTGCCCTCGGCAATAGAAGGTCCGAGAAACCTGTGACCCGCCGAAGGAACGATTCGCCAGCAACCCGCCATACTCACGAGCAAAAGGAACCCCTTGAGCAACGCATTGATCGATGATATTCACCGAGACTTCGGCAAGGCGATGCACGTTGGCTTCGCGTGCCCGATAGTCGCCCCCTTTAATTGTGTCGTAGAACAAGCGTTTGATCGAATCGCCATCGTTCTGATAATTCTTGGCAGCGTTAATCCCCCCTTGTGCAGCAATCGAGTGCGCTCGACGGGGAGAATCTTGGAAGCAAAATGAGTGAACCTGATACCCGAGTTCCGCAAGGGTTGCCGCAGCAGCTCCCCCTGCAAGGCCGGTTCCAACCACGATGACCGAATACTTCCGCTTATTCGCCGGGTTGACAAGTTTGGATTCAAATTTGTATTTCGTCCACTTGTAATCAACAGGGCCGGAAGGAACTTTAGAATCTAAATTCAACATATCGTGCAGACCTTATCGTGTGTATTTCGCGGGCCTTGTAATAACTTAACCGCAACCAAAACGAACGATTCAACATCGAGCAACCTGTTTTCCCCCCTCCCCGCCCTCTGTGTCAGAGGAGAGGGGCAGGGGTGAGGGGTAAAGCTCAGTTGCCCCAATAAGCTTCACCGTTACCCAGAAGTCCCACTCCCTTTCCCAATCTTGGGAGAGGGTCGGGGTGAGGGTTGAAAACTATGGGGATACACAGTTGAGATACTCAACCCGAATGCCCAAAACAGGCTTACTGGTAGCGCATCTTTGCTGGCAAGTCCGCGAGGTTTCAACCCTCACCCCTGCCCCTCTCCCAAGATTGGGAGAGGGAGGGTCTATTCGCTTCGACTCTATTTCTCTGGTCTCGCTATCACTCCCCTCACTCACGTTCGGGGCTCGTGGCCTTTAGGGGTTTTACCCAACGATTACCCACACCGTAAAGACCACGAGCCCCGAACGTGAGTGAGGGGAGTTCCAAGCACTCACCCAACAATCGTGTGAACCTTATCCAACGGTGTCACCACCCCCGTCCACACCGCTATCACGATGGCGATATTCCCGAGAGCCACAAACCCTGCGACACCCCATGCCGTGAGCGTGACGAATTTTTGCGAGCGTGGCGAGTTGAACCCGAAGGTCTGGAATACGCTGGCCACACCGTGCGACATATGAATCAATAGCCCGATCTGTGCGACGATGTAAAGGATCGACAACAACGGGTTGCGGAACCCTGCAACGACCATCGAGTAAACGTCGTGCCGACCTTCGCTATCAACAAGGCTCAGGTAGTTGGCATTCTCGACAATTGCACCGGTCTTCAGGTCGTAGGCTTGTGTGGTGTTGGTCCAACCAAAGGTATAGTGGGCAAGGTGGAAGGCTGCAAATAGCAGAATAACCACACCGGTGTAGGGCATCGTCCGCGAAGCAAAGGTTGCTTGGATAGTCTTCTCGTATTGGTACTTCACGGGTCGAGCAGCTTTTGCTCGGAGTGCCAGTTTCAACGCAAGGTACATGTGCAACACAAAGATTGCAAGTAAACCAATGCGTGCGACCCAGAGCAGTGGCCCCAAGCTCTTGAGGAACTTGGCGTAACCGTTGATATCATTGGCACCGCCAAATATCTTGAGGTTCCCGACGAGGTGAGCAATAACGAAGCCCGTCAAAAGGGTTCCGGTCAAAGCGATCAGCAATTTCGAGCCGACCGTTGAGGACCAGACTTGCTGCACCCACTGCGGAAGGCCGTAGCCACTCGGGGAGGTATTTGTTGGCGATTGTTGTTTGGTAGGAGCCTGTGATGACATGGGACTCGGGGTTATTCTCCAGTACGAGGGCCTCTATCTTCTATGGTAGTCAGGAATTGAGATTCTGCCACCAGTTCACCGGAACTTCTTTTGAAGGGAATGGAAAAATTTGCCGCACCCAGTTTGCCCCGTTACTTGCGTGATAGATCGAGACGATACAAAATCTGGTTGTAGTTGTAGCGTGGCGTCTTGATGGGGTTGCCGGAAAAGTCCGACGTGTAGGTTCCCTCGAAGTAAATAATCTTCCCCCCGTCTCGATCCAGAAAATCGTGTTGCACAGGGTTGTAGAAGGTCATCTTTTGGTGGGTGACGATTTTCTTGGCTTCCTTGAAGGGTCCAGAAATCTCGTCGGCTTCGGCGTACCAGACCTCGCCATAGGGGGAGGTTCCAAACTCCTGATTGGCTATCAGAATCCATTTTTTGCGATACTCATTCCAACGAACAGTTCCGCGATGCAACAGGATCGGCTTTTTGGTTGTGGTGTCAAGTGGGGTCCAGTGGCATTGCTCGGCTTTGACCTTTTCCTTTTGGAGCCTCTGGAATTCGTCGCGGTGTGAGGAAGGGGCTTTCTCTTTAGCCCAAGTGAGCTTTCCGGTTTCGGAATCAATCGTTGCACTCTCCCAAGCCTTCGGATCGGTGAAGGCATCCACCGTTGCAGCGATTCGCACATGCGGATACGGGTCGCAGAAATAGAGATAATCTCCTTTGGCATCTTTGCGTAGGGTGGAGTGCGACCCGTCCGGCCAGATGGGGAAATCCAACGGTATTTCTTTGATGAACTCGAATCGTTGTTTTTTATCGTCCCATTTACAAAGACCACGTTTGTAGGTCGTGAGTGGCGGTTTGATTTTTGTGTACATCGCCCACATTGTTTCTCGATTATCGGAATCTTTCAGCACCGAAAGGCCAAAGAGCCACGTTGGACCTTCGCCGGGCATGTTCGCAATCAGGGCAACAAAACCCTTGTCATCTTCGAGGTATTGGTACTTCAAACCGTATTCAAAATCCCGATCCTCTTTCTTCGGAAGGTCGCACCAAGCCCCCGTCGTTTGATAATTCCCCAGAGGATATTCGGGGCGTAACGTATCGCCCCAGAGGGTAAAAATCTTCCCTTGATAGACAACCGATTGGGTGCTATCACTTCCTGCAACTTTGGCACGAATTGCCGGTATTTCCAGAGGTTTCTTGATCCCGAGAAGCTCGGTATCTCGATAGATCCCAATCCCTGTCAGGCGACACATTCTCTCAGCGGTGTTCGTGCGTTGCACTTCAATCGTTGCACTGCCACCTGCTTTGGTATCGAATGCCACTCCACGAAAACCAAAACCATCGGCCTTGAATTGATACCCGTGACCGCTCACCAGAAAATGAACCCTTTGCCCCAAAAGGTCACGATCATCGAATGCCACACGCCCTGCACTGTCTGTCGTGTAAACCACGTCTGAGGTTGTGGTGAGATCGATTAAGGGAACCCCTCGCTTGCTCTGCGAATCGATCACGGTAATTGCAAAAGGAAGGGGTTTCGGTTCGGCAGCATTTGCGATTGCAACGCCACACCCGAAGACGATAAAGGTGAGGAAAAAGCGTCGCACAATTTTACTCTTTCACTTCTTTGGGTGGCGGGCCAACTTCAAATGTGCCGGTATAGTTTCCACCAACAGGGCTGGTTTTCTCGCCAGACTTTTGAGGAGTGCTGGTTGTGCCGGGTGTTCCCTTTTTCTCGTTGCAGCCAACCAACGTAACCAACGCTAACAGTAAGACAAGTGTTCTCATAGTAGCCCTTTCAAGGATGATGAAGAAGATATTATGATATAAACCCGTCACCCGTTACGCCGAGGGGTATATGTAACCTTTTCGATATTCTCGTTTGAGAAGTTTGTTCGCTTCTTCATCGCCGACAATCAGTTCCTTTTCGGCATCCCACTTCAGCGAACGACCCACTTTCTGGGAGATCGTCCCCAAGCAGCACATCGCACTCGAAAGATGCCCCTCTTCCAACTCCGCAATCGGTGCTTTTCGAGAATGGACACACTCGATGAAGTTTTGCATATGTGCCCGCCCGGCCTCACGCACTTTCGGGTCTTCCTGTTTGGCAGGGTCTTCGATGATCTTCACCTTCTCGGAAATAGGCTTAGTCTTATTACCCGCCCACGGTTCAAAGTCGAACGTATCAAGCGTAACCGTCACAACACCCTTATCGCCGTAGAAGGTAATCCCCCAATCGTATTTGGTCTGTTCCGCACGCCCGTAGGTGCGATGTTCCCAAATTGCCGTGAGATCGCCAAAGTCCCAAGTGACGGTTTGGGTATCGGTGATGTTTGCAGTCGATTTCTTTTGAACGAGAATCCCGCCTGCCGAGTGGATCGTCTTGGGGCTACGCACACCCGTCACCCAACGCCCCACGTCCATCATGTGAATCGCCATATCGCCGAGAATCCCGTTGCCGTACTCTTCAAACGCACGCCAGCTTCGTGGGTGAATGAGCTTGTTGAATTTTCGTAAAGGAGCAGGACCGGTCCAAAGGTCGAAGTTGAACCCTTCTGGTGGATCGCTATCAGGAACGATTTGATTCGCACGCATGTTATAGTAACAGAAACCCTTCATCTGGCCGATTGTGCCAATTCCGCCACCCTTGATAAACTCACGAGCCTTCGCAATGTGAGGGGTGCTACGACGTTGGGTATCAACCTGCACGATTCGCTTGAGCTTGCGAGCGGTGCGTAACATCGCTTGCCCTTCAAGGTAAGTGTGACAGATCGGCTTTTCGACCATCACGTCAGCCCCAGCTTCCATTGCAGCGATTGCACAGAGGGCGTGCCAATGATCGGGAGTCGAAACTAACACGACATCGAGATTCTTAGGCTTGAGCATCTCGCGGTAATCTTCAAACTTAGCCGGTTCCGCTTTGGTCTTGTCTTTGACTTGCTTGAAAGCGTCGTCGAGATGCTTCTTATCGACATCGCAAAGGGCCACAATCTCGCCTGCCTCAAGGTCCATAAGGTGACGCAAATTCACCATGCCATACCAACCGCAACCAATTAAACCGATACGCAGCTTCTTGGGTTTATCCTGCCCAAACGCCTGCCACCCACCTGCCAGAGAAGCCGAAGCAATCGCTGCGGTCGAAAGAAAATCCCGTCGATCCATGATGTCACCCCAAAAAGGGAAAAGAAGAGGATGTAGTGCATGGTATGAGATGCGGGAGATGTGAGCAGAGGGAAATCAGGCGTTTGAACGACCCCTTCAAGACAAGGCTATCAATTTAAGGAAAGGCGGCCATCAAGGAAAGATTGACGAAATGCAGTAAAAATAGGCGAATCCAGAAAGGAAGATGTTTGCGCAATGATTAGTCCATCTGCGCGAGCACCGGCGTTCGGGGTTTACCCCGCCAGTGAACTTTTCTGTTCCTAAACTCAATGGCGTTGTGCTCCTGCACCGGTCTAACAGAACATTTACTTCTTCTTGGCGGGTTTGCAGTAGCTTAATGCCAAGAGGGCATACGAAGTCGAAAGCTCTGGCGAATTTTCGAGGAATGCCCCGTTGCTGTTCGTCCACGAGCCATCTTTATTTTGCTTCGATTTCAACACGTCGAAGAGTTCCTTACGCCAATCGTGTTTCTTTCCTTTGGAATCGACAAACTCGTCTTCTCCGAGAGCATCCATTGCCTTTGCGAACGTGTGGTAGTAGTAGAACAGACCAGCATCTTTCATACCGGGGTTTTCTTCGAGCGTGTAGTTCTCACGCACCCAATTAATAGCCGCTTTCACCCGTGCGTCGTCCTTCGAGACTCCGGCATACAGGAAGCTCTTGAGGCCAGCGTAGGTCATGCCCCCTTCGGAACGTAAGCCCCCTTCGGGAGTGCGTTTATCGCTCTTGGCATTGTCGGCTTGGAAGGGATTGTAAACGAATCCCCCTTTATCTTTGTCGGTGGTCTTTTTGGCGAAGGGTTGATCGTTCGCTTCTGCGCCGGGAAGATTTTGGCATCGTGAAAGGAAGATCAAGGCTTTTTTGATTGCGGGATCGTCCTTCGGGACACCGGCAGCGATCAGAGCTTCGACAAAGAAATGTTGGTTCGAGACATCGGCGGTCATACCTTTGCCTTCGTAACCGACCCCTCCGAATTTGAGGTCTTTTTCGTTCTCGTCGTTTTGCAAAGTGCGAAGGAAGGCAGTGGCCTTCTTAATGACTTCGGTGTAATCGCCTTTATCGTTCGCTTCTTTGAATGCAACGAGTGAGACACATGTGCAGTAATTGGCGAGGAACTTGTTATAAATACCGCCATCCTTTTGGATGTTGGTTTCGAGGTATTTGATACCGGCTTTCACAACGGCATCGTCTTTTGTTTTGCCGTTGCGGATGAGGCCAGCCGTGATAAGTGCGGTTGCGCCGGGACCAGCACGAAGGGGTTCAAACGCCCCCGATTCTTTCTGCTTCGACTTGAGGAAATCGGCAGCTTTACTGACGACCTCATCGATCTCTTTTTGCTCGACGGCGGTCTTCTGACCAAAGACCGGAACCGCCAACATTAGGCTACAAAGCCCAACTGTCCATAGCTTCATTTTGTTTCTCCAAAGAGGTTTGCAAGAAAATTGTACGCAATTCGTGTTCCAAATACATCGGGGTTCGGGAACCGGGAATCGGGGTTCCGGGTTCGGGATTGGGGAAAGCAGAAAAGACGAATATCGATGGTCTTACTGTTCGGTTTCTGTCTTTTGTCTTTCTCGGTCCCCGAACCCCGATTCCCGATTCTCGGTCCCCGAACCCCGACGATTTTTACCCACGCTTGGTCAAAAAGTGACCAACGTGGCTTGAGAAGTGAGATTTTTAGGGTATTTTCTCATTTTTCCACCGACGGGTAAACCTTGCTCTTCTGAGTAGGGTACACTCTGGATTGGTACACGAACCTCTTGGGAGGATCCGTTATCGTTACATCCCCAACAAATTCGGTAGAATAGCGTTCAGGGGTTTGGCGGATTTTGGATTTGAGGACTTGATGGCAGAAGCACCGAATAACGATACGACACTTATTCCCAATAACGTGGAACCAGTTGGGAAGCAAACTCCCCTTCCGGAAAAGACCGCAGACGATCAGTTTGCGCCCGGCGGGTTGCACAAGACCGTTGACTTTGTTCCAGAGCATCACGACGACCTTCACGACTTTTCGCTAGACGATACCGATGGAGAACCTTCGGGCCTAAAAACGCCGAGTTCCATTACCGAGATTCTCACACGCGATTCGGTCGAAGGGTTTACCCTACTCCGTGAGGTCGGTCGTGGGGGGATGGGTGTCGTGTACGAGGCGATTCAAAAGAGCCTCAGTCGTACCGTTGCCCTGAAGATGATTCTCTCCGGTGAGCATGCGGGGGTTCTCGAACGGGAGCGATTCCGACGCGAAGCCGAAGCGATTGCCGCCCTTCACCATACGAATATCGTTCAAGTGTTTGAGGTCGGTGAAGCCAGCGAACGTCCCTATTTTGCGATGGAGTTTGTGCCGGGCGGAAGTCTCGCCTCACACCTCGACGGGACGCCATGGCCTTCTCACGAAGCAGCGAACCTTATCGAAGTTCTTGCACGGGCGATGTACTACGCACATCAAATGGGGATCGTTCATCGTGACCTCAAGCCCGGAAATATTCTCATTTCGGAACGATCTTTTGGTTCCGATTCGGTGATTAGAGACCTCAAGAAAGAAGAGCAGAAAGGCGAGCAAAAGAGTGCCCTGTTCAACCTTGTCAAAGATTTCTCGAAGGTCGCCAAGATTACCGACTTCGGGTTGGCTAAACGGGTCGAACCGAATTCCGATTGGTCCGATTCCGATCCGGGGAGCAAGCAACAGCAACGGACAAAAGGGCCAGACACTCGCTCTGGGGCGGTGATGGGTACACCCAGTTACATCGCACCAGAACAGGCTGCGGGTAAGAATCGCACGATAGGCCCAGCCGCAGATATTTACGCACTCGGGGCAATTCTTTACGAATTACTCACGGGGCGCCCGCCCTTCCGAGGGGAAACCGCACTCGATACCGTTTTGCAGGTGATTTCCGACGATCCGGTTCCCCCTTCTAAACTCCGGGCCAAGTTACCGCGTGACCTCGAAACAATTTGCCTCAAGTGCCTTCGCAAAGACCCCATGAAGCGTTACCTCAACGCCGAGGAGCTTGCCGAAGACCTTGCCCGTTTTCAAAAAGGTTCTCCTATCGCGGCTCGACCGATCTCGGTACCCGAACGGGTCATTAAATGGTCCAAACGTCATCCCGCTGCAACCGTGTCCATCATCACAACGTCGATTGCGATTCTTGTGATGTTTGCAGTCTCGGTTGGTTACAACATTCAGTTGCAAGAGGCCAACGACCAGATCGCCGACAAAGTGAAAATCGCCGAGGATGCTCTTCTCGAAGCCAAACGGGAAAAAGAACTTGCCGACGAAGCCCAGAAGAAGGAAGCAATTGCCCGTCGCGATGCCGAGAATAATCAACGCGAACTCGAACGCAAAAAGGCTCAGGCCGACCGAGGGGTATACGCCTTGCAATTGATGCACGCGGCGACGGCTGCCGAACGCGATCCCGAACGTGGCGATAAGCTCCTGAAAGATACCAAAAAAGCCCCTCGCGAATTTCGGGACTTTACTTGGAGTTACCTCAAGAACGTCTGCCAGATTTCGAGCAAACCGTTAGGCCGACACGTCAAAGGAAACAATCCGGAACCGGTCGCGGCGGCTGCTATGTCACCCAACGGAAAGTACAGCGTCACGGGTGGGCAAGATAATGCGGTTCGTGTTTGGAACCACGCCAACTCGCAGGAAATGTTCTCTCTCGAAGGTCACTCGCATAGCATCTATTCGATCACATGGTCACCCGATAGTTATACGATAGCGACTGCGGACATGGATGGAAACATTCACATTTATGAACTCCCTTTGGAAGAGAAGTTCCCCAAACCCGGTAAGCCGACCGTCAAACTGAAGCCCTGGTTTATCATTGAAGCCAAGCAGATTATCCGTTCGGTGGCTTTTGATTTTTCGGGCGAGAAATTAGCCTTCGGCGGAGATAAAGGGGAGATGGTTGTTTACAACGTCCCCGCGATTGACGACCGGCAAAACAACAAGCCGACCAAATTTGCCTCGGCAAAAACAATGGGTAAACCGATCAACGTCTTGACGTGGAGCGCTCACGGAATTTGCATTGGGGCGGACGATGGAACCGTTGCGTTGTGGGACCCTATTGACCAAGACCCTATCGAATATCTCTCGAAGCAAGAAGGCCGAATCGTCGCAATGGATATGACCATCGACGGCGAAATTCTTGCGGTCGCACACGACCAAGCCGACGATTTTGCCATCAGCGTTATCAAGGTCTCGACAGGGAAAGAGCTTTTCCGGTTACGCGGACATAGCAACCGCGTGTTTACCCTCAAATTTTCGGCAGACGGGTTACGCCTTGCAAGCGGGGCACGCGATGGCACGTTACGTTTGTGGGACACGACGACGGGTGCCGAAAAGGGGGTCTATCGACATCCTGCCCCAACTGTGCGGGCTGTTGCTTTGGATAACGAAGGCAAACAAGTCGTCACCGGTGATAATATGGGGATCGTTCGACTTTGGGATTTCTCGAATCAGAACGACGAATTCTTGAACTTAGCGAATCAAGGGATTATTACGGGGGTTCTTTCGAGTTCTGGAAATTGCGTCATCGTTGAAGACAAACGGACAGTGCTGACCTACTGGCGTTTGGATCAACGTAACCCGCAAGGCAAGCTCGAAAGCGAATTCCGACTCCTCGGCGCAGAAGGGAAACAAACAGAACTCGCCACGAACGCAGACGGAACTTGGGTTGCCTCGACCAATGGGCGTAACGTCTATGTGTGGGACGTTCCCAAAGGGGCCAAAGGGGCCAACCGTGCGAAAAGCTATCCTCTCGAAGCTCGCGGACTAAGCATACAAGACGATCTTCTCGTTGCGGCACTCGGCGAAAAAGGGATTGCTGTTGTCGATCTCAAGACGGGTAAAATTCAACAGGTCGATGCTGCAAGGGGAAGCCCTAAGTACGCAGCATTGACACCCGATCAAAAGCATCTGGTAGCGGTCAGTGGAACGGGTATCCAGATTCTGGCAAAGGTGCAACGCGAACTCCCCTTGCCGGGCAAAGACCCCGTAACGATTGAAATCTTTGAAGAATGTGCGAACATCGCCCTTGCACAAACCAAAGATTTTTACCGGTTCACGTTCGGACGAGGGGATATTCATAACCCGTGGACCTTAACGACTTGCGACGAGGGTGGACATATCGGCTTGTGGAACCCCGTGCAAAAAGAGGGTAAAATTGTTGGTCTAACTCCGAAAGGAGCTGCTCCGGGACTTGGCACATCGTTTAGCGAACCGTTGCGAGCGGTGCTTGTTTCACCCGATGGGCAAACAGTGATTACAGGGGGTGCAGATCGGATGGTTCGCACATGGGATTACGAAATCGGCCAAGAACGGGTCGCCTTCGCTGCCCATAATTCCATTGTGATTAGCCTCGCAATGGACGGACGCGGGAATTTACTTTCCCTCGGAGGGGATGGGGTTTTGCGAATCTGGCACACCGACCGGTAATTGGTCCGATGGAGTAGCCGTTTTTTCTGCCAAAGGTTCCGAAAACGGGACCGTCAATTGTAATGGAAGATGCCCAAACCTTGCACGCAAACGATTCGCAGCAATCAACACCCCTCGCCGACTGACAAGCCACTTTTCAAAGCGTTGTTTTCTGGGAAGATCGACCAGCAGTAACCCGATCAAGATGGTTAATACTCCTTGTCCGGGTACACCGGGAAACGAAAGGACGATTCCTAATAGGATCAGAAACACCCCTGCGATATTCTTGAGGAAGATCAACGACCAACGAATAATCGGATGCCGTCCGATCCACATTTTTTTCGGGTTGGGATTGGTAAAGTAATCGACCGGAATTTGGATCACCGCAAAGGCAACCAGCACCAGAGAAAGCAACGCCGACGAGATCGTAAAAAGGGTCGCAGCGATAGCAACATCCCGCGAACTCCATCCCTCGGGAATCATCCAAGAAAGCCAATTCGGCACAACAAACCCTCAAGACCATCGAGATAGGGGCATTATACGCACAATGGCGGAAATGCTCCACATCGAGGCAATCGGCATAATCACTTCCAGAATCCTTCTGGACTCGTTCAAGCCTATCCTCATACAATCTCTTTACCTTTTCGAGGAATACCCACTATGAAACGTGTTGCCTTAATTTTGCTCATTCTGACTTTTATCGCCTGCGGCGGGAAACCGAGAGGACCACGAGGAACCGGAACGACAAACTTCCGCCCTTCCGGATCAGGGTCGGGATTCGATACCAACCAAACACTTGCGGAGGCTCGACAGACCTTTCAACCGCAACCTTTTGATGTGGCACGACGCGGAAATAATCCGCCAAATCCGCCCGCTCACCTTTTCCAAAAAGTGCTTTACACCACTTCAAAAGGGGACTTTCCCGCCTACGTTTCAACTCCGCCCAAAGACGGTCAGCGACGCCCTGCGATTATCTGGATCACAGGGGGAGATTGTAACTCGATTGACGAAGGTTGCTGGACCGAAGGGGCCGAAGCCAACGACCAATCCGCAGCAGCTTATCGGCAAGCAGGTATTATTATGATGTTTCCTTCCCTGCGTGGGGGGAACGCGAACCCCGGACCAAAAGAAGGTTTCCTCGGCGAAGTCGAGGACGTTGTTGATGCGTATCGATACCTGAGCAAACAACCGTTTGTCGATCCAGACCGAATTTATTTAGGGGGACACTCGACCGGCGGGACGTTAGCCCTCTTGGTTGCGGAATACACAAACGTCTTCCGTGCGGTGTTCTCCTTTGGGCCTGTCGAAGATGTGGCGGGTTACGGCAAGGAGTTTAACCCGTTCAACATTCGCGACACTCAAGAAGTGCGTATGCGTTCGCCGATCCATTGGCTGCATGGAATCACCAAGCCTACTTTTGTGATCGAAGGAGCCGACGACGGCAACGATGATTCTCTCAAGGCCCTTCAACGAAGATCGACCAACTCCAAAGTTCAATTCTATCTGGTCGGAGATCGTTCGCATTTTAGCGTGTTGAAGCCTGCCAATCGGGTCATCGCCAAGAAAATCCTTGCGGACCGAGGGGCATCGTGTAACATCACTCTCAACGAAAAAGAATTGCAAGGCAAATAAGCCCTTGTAGGATACCCTTGTTGGTCAGGAAGACCCGTATAACCTTCGATTTAATCTCATCTTGTTTTGGGGTCTTTATGAAGTGGTGTTTCGGTTTGTTTGGCGTTCTGTTTCTGCTCTCACCCGTTCGGGCCGACCTTTTCGACTACATCAAAAAGGAAGATAAAGCCTATACATGGAAGCTCAACGCAACCAAGAAAAGCGATTCCGGTACGGTTTACGAAATCACAATGGTTTCGCAGAAATGGCAAGGAATCGAATGGGATCACGAAATTCGCGTGTACGTCCCTGCCGGAGTCAAACCCGGTTCGGCAATGGCACTTTACAATACTGGCGGCAAACCCGATGCCATAAATTCGCTGCTGGGCTTCGAGCTTTCACGTCGGGCACAAATTCCGATTGCCGTGCTTTACGGGATACCCAAACAACCTTTGTTTGAGGGTAAGAAAGAAGATGCTCTGATTGCAGAGACCTTTGTGCGTTACTTGAAAGATGGCGACGAAGACTGGCCTCTTTTGTTTCCGATGGCCAAGAGCCTTGTACGAGCGATGGACACCTTACAAGCCCTCGCCAAAGACGAATGGAAAACCGAACTCAAAGGTTTTGTCGTTACGGGAGCATCGAAACGAGGTTGGACCAGTTGGCTGACCGCAGCAAGCGACCCGCGAGTGAAAGCCGTTGCTCCGATGGTCATTGATACCCTTAACTTCAAAGAGCAACTTCCCCACCAAGTCAAGAGCTACGGTAAACCAAGCGAGATGATTAAGGACTATACAGATCGTGGGCTTGTGCCGATCCCCACAGAGGGTCGCGGCGAAAAGCTCTGGTCGATGATCGATCCGTGGGTCTATCGTGAAAAACTGACGATGCCCAAATTAATCATCAACGGAGCAAACGACCCCTACTGGACTTTGGACGCACTCAATCTTTATTGGGGTGATTTGAAGGGAGACAAGTCGGTTCTCTACGTTCCCAATGCCGGTCACGGGTTGGAGCAAACCTACGCGGATGGCAAGAAAGACCGTAATCGCGTGTTGAACGCACTCGCAGCCTTTGCCCGTGCCCATGTGTTGGATGAGAAATTCCCAACGATGACTTGGAAACACGACGACACCAAAGAGGGCGACCTTCGCTTAAGTGTACAAGCGAACGGCAAACCGAAAGCCGTGCGGGTCTGGGTTGCCGATGCCGAGACACGGGATTTCCGCAAATCGAAATGGGAAGAGAAAGCTGGTAAGCTCGACAAAGAGAGTGCCGAATTAACCGTCGAAAAACCCAAGAGTGGTTGCCGTGTCTTCTTCGCCGAAGTCGATTTCGAGATTGGTGGAATGACCTTCAGCCAAAGCACTCAACTCCGGATCGTCGAAGCAAAGAAGTAGGGTTACGGAACAGAAAGCAATTTCCAGAACCCCAAATCCGTTGCCTCATCTCTGCCAACCCTCAACTCTCCGCTCACCCCTGATACATCAACCAATCGTTATTGGCTTTATGCAATCGATAGCGTCCCTTCAACCTTTCGCCATCGAGTTCGACGACGTATAGCACTTCGGTCATTACAAGCCAACGCAATCCGCCCCCATCAACCTGACGCACCGACCCGCGATTCCCAGAGATAGGCCCTTCGTAATCGAGATAAGCTAAACGGTGACGGTCGATGTGGATTGCACGCATTGGGAAGTTCAACGCTTCGGCAGGCAGTCGCCATGCGAGAAGAGAACCTCCCCATTCTAAAAAGAGATCGAGATGGGATTCAGGCCAATCGTGTTCGAGAAGTGCAAATCGGAAAAGAGAACTCATCGGGTTATTTGGTTAAACCGAAGTCAACAGGTAAGCGACGCCACGAACTGTGAATGTGATTGTTGGCGTTACCGGAACCATCGGCCTGCATGTTCAAAAACTCGACGACAAACGTCGGCCCGTGTACGCGATAAGTCCAACCCTTTCCAACTTCGGTAGACCCGCTATAGGCAAAGTGGACTTTGTTGTAGTCGGCATCTTTGACCTTCTTGAGTTCGGCATCGGCAACGTCGGTGGGCATCCGTTTGGCATAAGCGGTAACGAGCTTCACCAGAAGTTGCTTCGACTCGTCGGACATCTTTTCATAGGCTACGCCAACGGGTTTATCGACGTTGGCACGATCCATCTTTTCGCCCACTTCGGCAAAGGGCTTCTCTTGCAATGCCACTTTGTTGAGGTCCGCATTGAAGCTCTTAATCAGGTCGCGTGCAATATCTTCGATCTCGGGGAGTGTGCGTAACCCCTTGCGATCACCGTCTTGCACTTTAGCAGGGTTTGCTCCGAAGAAGAACGGGGTTGGCGAATCAATTACGCCGTTCTTGATCGTGTAACTGACAGCCATATGATGCCCCTCGATACGCCAGCCCCAAGAACCTGTTTTATCCGGTTTGCCGAAGATACTGACGAAGTACCATTCGGGATTACGAATGTTGACGGGTTTCTTCTCCGTGTCATTGAGAATCTTTTCCAGAGACATAATCGTTGTGGCTTGTTCGTAACCGGTTTGGCTTGTTCCGGACTTCAACAGGGTTAAGAATTTGGCTTTTTGTTTCTCGTCGAGTTCTTCGAGACGCAGACCTTTACGGGTTGGCTTTTTCTCTTTGTCTTGTTGCGGGGTGAAAAGCCAATTGGTCCGATGAGCATCGTCAAAGCCAAAGGTAACTTTCGCCTTTTGCTCTGCCGAGAGCGAGTTGAGAAAATCGTTGGCAGCTTCGCTCATCTTGGTCGCCGTCGAAGTGGTGTCTTGCCCAACAAGAGCGAACACCATCAACCCGAAAAGCGCCACGCAACCCAAACCAATCCGAGAGAGTTTCATAACAGACCCCAAAAGGAGAGACAAACATAGTGTAGGAAAGCATTGCTTAGGCGAGTATCGGGAATCGAGAAAACCAAATACGAGGGGTAATCTTTCGTCTTTTGACTCTCTGCGTCTTTGTCGTTCTCTGTGAATACTTTACTATCGGTCCAATTTGCTCAGGGCGTCGGCGGCCTTTTCGCATTGGGTTTTGCTTACATCCAAGTGGGTGCAAGCTCGCATAGTTGTGGGGCCGGAGAGGTGGAAGAGAATGCCTTTTTCTCGCATAATGGCGACGATATCTTTGGCGCTCATAAAGGTTGGATCGACCTCGAACCAGACAAGGTTGGTATCAACGTAACCGGGATCGAGTCGCAGGGCTTTGTGACCTTTCACGGCGTGGGCAATAATTTGGGCGTTGGCGTGATCTTCTGCCAATCGCTCGAAGTTATTTTCGAGTGCGTACAGGGCTGCGGCTGCAATCACCCCTCCTTGTCGCATGCCACCCCCAAAGAGTTTGCGAATTCGTTTGGCCTTCGCGATGAACTCCTTACTCCCTGCAAGGGCCGAACCAACCGGAGCCCCCATCCCCTTACTAAAGCAGACCGACACGCTATCGAAAGGTGCCGACCACTCCTTGAGGGAGATACCCGAAGCAACCGCAGCGTTCCAAAGTCTCGCGCCGTCCAAATGGGTGACAAGGCCGTTTTGGTGGCCCCAATCGCACACTTGCTGAATGGTCTTCAGAGGATAGACTCGTCCCCCGCCTCGGTTGTGGGTATTTTCGAGACAGAGTAATCGCGTGCGGACGTAGTGGTCGTTCCCCGGTCGGATTTTATCTTGCAGGTCACTCACGTTAAGAACACCGTAATCGCCCGTGATCGTTCGTGATGTGACACCCGAAAGGGCAGCAGGTCCGCCCGCTTCCCAAACGTAAATATGGCAGGTCGATTCGCATAGCATTTCGTCGCCGGGAATCGTATGAGCTTTGACACAGATTTGGTTCGACATGGTTCCCGATGGAACAAACAGCGTCGCTTCCTTGCCGAGGAGAGTGGCAAGTTTTTCCTGCAATTTGTTGATCGTAGGGTCTTCGTTAAACACATCGTCACCGACTTCAGCATTGGCCATAGCAGCCCTCATGCCGGGTGTCGGACGGGTAGCAGTATCACTGCGGAGATCGATCAGGTTCATAACAACTCGGTGAAATAAAAAGGTCTACTCTGCCTTTTTATTATCAAAGACCCAAACTGACTTTTTATCTGGGTCGGCAGGGTTGGGAACCTTACGGAAAAAGAGCTTACGGTCTGGTAAATCTTTGAGGGAGACGGTTGCAGTCTCGCCTGCGTCGAGAAACTCCCCTTCGGATAAAAAGCGTTTCAAATCTTTGAGGGATTCGGGATCGTCGCCGAGTTTCTTTTGAATTGCAACCGAAATCGATTCACGACCCAGACGGGCAGCCCGTGCGATCACCTTATCTTGGCGTGAGCGAAGGGCAGCTTCGAGCCGAATATCCGAAAGGCCGGACGGAATCGGAGCAATTTCGCTTTCCGCAATCTTCGTGTAATACTCGGAGGTCTGTTTGAGACGGGCATCTATCGTCGTTGGGTCCATCAGATAATTGATGAGGTAATCGACGCGATTTCGTTCCAGCGAAAGAAGCACGCTCTCAAGGCATTCCTTGGGGGTTGCTTGTTTGTATAAATCGGGATTGAAAAGCACGCCATTTCGGAAGACTTGCTCAGACGATTGGCTGTACGATTGGCCTGCACCCACAAGCACCACACCGAGAATCAGCATCTTTCGGAACATACCCTTTCCTCCACAAACTACCTTATTTCCTTCACGGTATTTGAAGCGATTGCAAAACGCAAGCACTTTCCAAAGGTTGCAGTGACTTTCTGGATCGAATGGTAGGCATAACCGGCACAATCTGGGGTTGCTAAAGTCGAAGGAAAAACACGCACAGCAGACAAAACATGATTAGCCACTTCGCTCTCTGATCTCTGGCTTTATCTCATTCCTATTGTGTTTCACCCTACAACTTCGCCGACACGTTGTTTGACGACCTCGACAAGTAACGGGTGACGCCCCAACGGTTCTGCAAGTAATATCTCGATATTGGGGAAGAGTGTTTTCAGTTCATCTTGAGCGGCAGTGAGGTCTTCGCGGACGTGCATTCCGGGAGAGAGAAAATAGGGAACCATGACGATTTGGCTTGGCCCGTGCGAGGCACACAAACGCCCCCCATCAATGATGTTCGGGTCCGCGAGTTCCAGATAGGACGATTGAACGTGTTGATATTCGCCCGATTCCCGAAGGATACCCGCAAGGTGTTCGAGATCGGCATTGGCTTCAGGTCGGCGTGACCCGTGAGCGATCAGTAAGAGTGCGCGTGTCATTTATTTCTCGGTCGGGGGAGTTTGTTTTTGGTAGGTTCGTTTGGTGAGTAAACCTGCCGTGTAACCCGCTTTGAAACCAGCATCGATATTCACGACAACAACATTGGCCGAACAAGCATTGAGCATGGTCAGCAGAGGAGCGACCCCGCCGAACGTCGTACCGTAACCTATTGAGGTCGGCACGGCAAAGATGGGACAATCCGAAAGGCCACCGACCACACTTGGTAAAGCCCCGTCCATCCCTGCTATGACCAAAATGCAATCGGCACGCTGGATATTCTCGCGATACTTCAACAGGCGATGCAAACCCGCTACCCCCACATCGGCGATAATCTCGGCATTCACACCCAAGACCTTCAGGGTATTCAGTGCCTCATACGCAACGGGTAAGTCGCCAGTTCCTGCGGTGAACACGGGAACGTAACCGACGGGGGTCGGACGATCCTTCGAGACCGCAAGCCAAAAGGTACGCCCGACACGGTCGATTTCGGCATTCGGAAAAACCTTTTGGATATGCTCGGCTTGTTCGGGATTGAGTCGCGTACCGAAACAATCTTGATTCGCTTCGATGAGCTTACGGGCAACCCCTTCCACCCAGATCGGCGTTTTCCCTTCGCAAAAAATCACTTCGGGGAAACCACAACGGGTCTTCCGATCTAAATCAACGTGGGCAAAACCGATATCCGCAACGGTGGCGGGTGGCATCTGCGCCTGCACCAATCCCAAAGCCTGATCGGGCGAAAGATTCCCCTGTTGCACAAGGGTCAGAATGTTAAGTAAAGGGTCCGCTTGCATGCGTTCATTATAGGAAGCGGTCGAGGTTCACGCTGCCTTCTTTCGTATCCGGTACAGCGTTCCTTTGACACGCACGCCGCCGGGTTCGTTGGCGCGTACCATTTCTTGCGAATAACGAAAGCCGTGATCGCCGAGCATTTGGCGTAAGACTGGCGCAGGTCCGCGATCTTGATCCGTGAGGAAACAGACTCCATCAGGTGCAAGCATTTTTTTCAGGAGTTGCACAATCGGTTCGATACTTCGTTCTTCGTAAGTAATATCCGCACCGAGGATGATGGGGAATGTGATCCCTTCCGGTGGGGTACGCCAATCAATGGGCATGGTCTTAAAATCGAACAGCTTGTTGAGTCGGGCGTTGCGTGCTGCAAATTGAACGGCTGCCAAATCGTAATCGCTAAAGGTGACCCGTAACCCACACGCCAATGCAGTAAGGCCCGGCACACCCAGCCCGCAACCGAGTTCAAGGACTTCGAGTTTGTCGCCGGTCTTGGGGTACTGCGACCAATCTTCTTTGAGCAGAGCTTTGGCAAGCATTCGGGCAACCGGCCAAACCTGCGGCCAGTAGGGCATATATTCATCGGCTTTGTGTGCCTCTTGAATCGTCGGGTGTTCGAGAAGATCATCGGCACGTTCAGGAACTTCGATGACGAATTCCTTCTTGCCGAGAATCACTTTTTCACGCCGAGTATTGGCAATCACCTCATGCGGAGACGTCACAAATTGCGGAGTCTGTTCCATAGCCTACGTTTTGAAATCCAAAGCAAAAGAATTAGCCACAGAAGAATTAGGCGAACCGGCGACTTCAGTCGCTGGGTTCTTTGCGAAATCCCTGTATTTCTCGGCTATCTAAAGACAAAACCCGGCTACTGAAGTCGCCGGTTCACCTGATCTTTTATCCTGCCTTCATCTGCCTTTGTGTCTTATCTGTGTTCATCTGTGTTCATCTGGGGCTAATTCTTTTGCTGCTGTCTTCACTCTGCCGAGTCTAAAAACCTCACGCAGTTTCGGAATTCTTCTTTCGTCATGGGTCGATTACCGGGCACAATCGCAACGGTTGCGGGGTAACCGCAGGCATCGACGATGAGTTGATTTTCGTTCGGGTAGTCGAAACCTTCTTCGCACGGGATATGCCCCGTGATGAGCCAATCGCATTGGACCGCTTGCAGAAACTTGGTGGCGTTATCCTGACGGGTATCACGCCCCCAGAGAAGTTCGTAAACCGTTCCGTTCGGAGTGAGGTCGGTAAGGGTCACGGCTTCGGTTGTGAGTTGGTGCAGAACGAATTGGTCGATAACTTTGGCACGCGGAAGACTGTGACTCAGGAAGATTCGGTTACTTGTACGAATGGCGAGGGGTAGGGCAGCGAAGATTTTCAAATAGAGGTCGTAGATGGTCGGCCCCATATCGCCATACGCTTCGTTGACCCCGGAACGGAAAAGCTCATTCAAACTCACATCGGCTTTCATCACGGGTCGATCTGTCCATTGGGCGAGTTCGTGATTGCCCATCAGTAAATGAACCCGTTGCGGATACTGCCCCTTGAGAGCAGCAAACAAATCCAGCGACTGATGCGAACGATCCCCCCCCTTTGGATAGTATCGTTTACTGTGAATAAACTCTTGAAACACCAAATGCCGGTTCGGGTGCGCTTGCAGATTCGCCAGTTTGTAAATGGCTTGCAGGTTCTCGATATGCCCATGCAAATCCCCTGCAATCACGATATCCTCGCACGCCGGAAGCTGGACAAAACGCCCCTCCCGACCGGGAGTATTGCGAATCAGATCGCACGCCCGTTGAAGTGTTCGCACTCGTTGCGAGAGATCAGCCATAGGTGGAAGCGAGCCAAAAAGTAACCGGTGTTGCCCCGTAGTTCGCTTAGCCCGCCCGTTGGGCAAGGGCTAGTTTAAAGGGGTGCGCCCTAACGGGCTTTTGTCTCGAAGACTCGACCGAACAAAAGCAAGAAAATGCCTTGTTAAGCCGAGCGAAGCGACGGAAAAGCCCGCGAGGGCGCATCCGAATAGCCTAGCCCTTGCCCAACGGGCGGGCTAGGCGAACTACGCGAAACAACAACAGGCTACAAACTCCTTAAGTTTTCTCTCTTGCCTGTTTGGTTGGATTGCAGACAATTTTAGTATAGCGTATCGAGATCATCAATCAGCACAAAGTTCCTCTCCATTTTCCTTTGAATTTTTGTTGCAGGTTGGGCCTTCATCACCATTGAATGTGGAACAGACATGGAACTAGCTCGAAACCTGCGTAGCGATAAAGTGTCGCACCTCGAACTCACACCCGTAGACGAAATCGCTTCGACGGCCCTTGTGTCCGATGCGTGGGCACTGATGCAACGTCGCTCGGTTGGCTGCGTCCTCATTATCGATTCCGGCACGCTCAAGGGCATCTTTACCGAACGCGACCTTCTGCGAAAGGTACTTGCAACGGGTCGCCCTCTCGAAACACCCATTACCGACGTGATGACCACCGAACTTGTCACGCTCGACGATTCGCAACCGATTATCGTGGCCCTGCGAGAGATGCAAGAAGGAGGATACCGCCACCTTCCGATTCTGGGAGCAAACGGCAAACCTCGCGGAATTCTTTCCATCAAACGATTGGTCAGTTATTGCATCGAGCACTATCCTAATTCCATCTACAACTATCCCCCAACCCCCGAACATATCCCCTCCACCGCCGAAGGGGCCTAAGAGGTAACCATGCCTAAAACGCGATTGATGTTGTGTATGCTGATGCTCTGCCTTATGTGGACAACCAGCTTCAGTTACGGGGCCGATGAACCTAAATTCAAAATCCCGACCAAAGAAGTCATCCAAGAATGGGAGTCGGCAGGCTTGAAGATGGTGAAAATCGGGATTCATAAAGACCATCCTTTTAATCTGACGGCTTTTGAACCGGTTGAAACACTTATCAATCCAATTCCTTGTTTCTACGATAGAGAATTGAAAAAAGGACTTACTATAGGAAGTCTACCCGACCCGAAAGTTCCGTTTGCTCTCTCTAAACATCGCGGTGATCCTGAAGAATTCTTTAAGGGAATCAATACACACGAAAATCTTCGAGTTCTTGTGTTGCCCAGAAGAGAACTGGATGACAAAAAAACCGAACTGATTTCGGGAATCCGGAATCTGGAGTATCTCGATCTTGGGGGAGCCAGAATCACCGATAGCGGGATGAGCGAATTAACGAAGCTCGCGAAACTGAAATATCTGAACCTCAACGACGTTGATCTTTCAGATAAGGGAGTTTTCCAACTCGGGGCATTTGAGGAGCTTGAGACCCTTTCCCTGAATAGAGGACCCCTTGCAGAAAACAAGATAACGGGTGCTGGATTACAGGGGCTTTCAAAGCTCAAAAAGCTAAAGCATTTGTCCTTATGGAATAACAAAATTAGTGACGTTGATCTTGCTGCCCTCAAAGACCTGACCCAGTTGGAAAGCCTCAATCTAAACGGAACAAAAGTGACTTTCGGAGGGATCAAGCAACTTCTCGACATGAAGAGTATGAAACGCCTAGAACTGTCACAAATCGCACTTGCCCCTGAAGACCTAAAGCAAATTGTCACGGGTATGCCTAAGCTCGAATATCTTGGCTTATCACATAAAAACATAAATGACGAGTGCATCGTTGAAATTGCTAAACTCAAGAATCTGAAATATCTATATCTGGGCGAATCTTCAGTTTCAGAGCACGGGCTCAAACCTTTCTATGCAAGCGAAACACTGGAAACGCTCCAACTTTACCCGTCACGCTCACCGGAGTTTCTCAATCACATTGGTGCGTTAAAAAGCATTAAACGATTGTATCTGCAAGGTGCAGAGGTTACCGATAAAGAAGTTGCTGAAGTGTCCAAACTTCCAAAGTTAGAATATCTTTGGATCGCATACAGCAAAGTAACTGATAAAGGTTTAGAAGAACTCCACAAGGTTAAAACCCTGAAAGAAATCGACATCGAACAAACACCGACAACAATCGAAGGCATCAAAGTTCTGCAAAAAGCCCTCCCCGGTTGCAAAATTCGCAAACGCGATCTTATACTCGATTGATATTGAACCCCAAAAAGAGGTAACCATGCCTAAAACTCGATTGATGTTGTGTGTACTGACGTTCTGCATTGTGTGGGCAAGCTCCAACGGATACGGGGCCGATGAACTTGTTAAGCACAAGGCGCCCGATAAGGACGTAATCAAGGCGTGGAAGGATGCGGGGGCGAAGTATGTGTATGCGGGGTTTTATAAGGCGAACTCAAAGTATTACACGACGGCTTCGAGTCCGGAAGAACTTATCAATCCGATACCTGCATTTAGTTTCCGCGATGCTCCGAAAGGGTTCAGCATTGCAACTTTACCCGATCCAAAGGTTCCGTTTGGTATCAGTTTCAGTTACGGTACAGACGCAGAAGAGATATTCAAAGGGATTGGCGAATACGAAAATCTTCGGGCATTGTGTCTTTCTATGAATGGGACGAGTGACAAAGCCATCAAAGTGATTTCCGGATTGAAGAAATTGGAGTACCTCGATATTGCACTTTCGGGCATTTCCGACGAGGGAATGAAGGATTTGGTCAAAATCAAAACTCTCAAATACCTTGACCTCTCGAATGCAGAGATTACCGATAAAGGTTTCTTTCAACTCGGCGCATTAGAAAACCTTGAAGCATTGGTCATGCTCCCTTGTATGCCAAAATTCCCTGAGATTACAGGGGCTGGTTTGCAGGGACTCGCCAAGTCTAAAAAATTACGACATTTAGAAATCTGGTATGCCAAATGGACCGATGCCGATCTTGCTGCAATTAAAGACCTCACCGACTTGGAAGCCGTTGAAATTCCGAGTAAGAACCTCACCTTCGGCGGTCTGAAAAATCTGCTCGGCATGAAAAAGATGAAGCGATTAGATATTTCTGAAATTCCCCTTGCACCAGATGAGATGAAGCAGCTTGTCAACGCCATGCCCGATCTGGAACGTGTTCAACTTTCCCATGTCAACATTAACGATGAGTGCATTGAGGAACTCGCCAAACTCAAAAAGCTAAATTATCTTTATTTGAGTGAGTCATCTGTGAGTGCAAAAGGTCTTAAACCCCTTGCAAAATGCGATACTCTTGAGATGTTTTATTGTTGCCCGCACAAGTTTCCCGAATATCTAAAGCACATCGGCGAACTCAAGAGCCTCAAAATACTTTGGTTGCAAACTCGCGAAAGTACCGACACAGAGATGAAGGAAATCGCCAAACTTCCCAAACTCGAGGAACTCCAACTGTGGAATTCAAAAATTACCGATAAGGGGCTTGAGGAACTCGAACGAATCAAAACACTCAAAAAGCTCGATCTCTCGTATACTCCCACCACAATCGACGGTATCAATGCTCTTCGCAAGGCGCTACCTGCGTGCAAAGTAATCAAAAGCGACGTAAAAATCGATTGACGTTTCGGGACACTAACGTTACTGCTAATGTTAGACCAGTGCGCAAGCAACGGTTTTTTGCTAGGTGTTTTTTGATCGAGTTTTCTTTACAAGACGCTGGTCTCTACATACCTAAACCAAAACCGTTGCTTGCGCACCGGTCTAACCATTGCATTCGCATTTCCTAACCCTTGAGGCTTCCTTTTGCATCTCTCACAGAAGCTGGCGTATGCTCCTCTTTTTCCGGTGGCGTTGACGGGTACCCTTGGCATTTTGGTGGATCGGGTTTATCCTTTGGCGACGCCGACGGGTTGGTTTATTGCACTTGGGATGCTCATGGGCTGGTATGTGGCCCGTAAGAAAAACCCGTTGCTTGCGGAGATCTTTTTGTGGTTGGTCTGGTTTGGGTTAGGGGTCGGGTATCATCATTCGTGGCGTAGCGATTTTCCTAAGACCGATCTGGGGAACTATGCCACCGAGGAAGCGAAACTCGTTCAAGTTCGGGGGCTTTTGCGAGACGAGTTTATCAGCAGGTTACCCGTTGCTGCCAATCCGTTACGTTCGCGTCCCGTCGATGTGCGTTCGCTCACAACAATCGAAGCCGAAGAGATTCTGATTGATGGGATGTGGGTTCCGTGTTCGGGTATCGCTCGTTTGAGCGTCGAAGGTGTTCCCGAAGGGATTCGTAGTGGCGACCGAATCGAAATTCTCGGTTGGTTGAACCTTCCCTATGCTCCGCACAATCCGGGCGAACGCGATACCCCCTCGCAGTTACTTGATGATCGTATCCGGTGCGAATTACGGGTTCGCAAATCACCCAACGGGGTTGTGCGTCTCGAAGCTGGCGACGTGAGCCTCAACCGTACACTTGCACAAGTGCGAGGGTATGCCAACAGGGTAATCGACTCGGAACTCAAAAGCCAATCGGGTTTGGGTGGAGCTTTATTGCTCGGAGAAAATCAGGGTTTGGCGAGTGACGAGTGGCAGAAATACGTTCGCACAGGGGTGATTCACGTCCTTGCGATTTCTGGGCAACACCTCGTGATACTCGGTGCGTTTATCTGGGGCGTGCTACGGGTGTTGGGTGTTCCCTATCGATACACCGCACTTATCGTAGCACTTCTCCTTTTGGGGTATGCCCTTCTCACGGGTGGGCGACCCTCGGCGATGCGGGCTGCCGTCATGGTCTGTGCCTTCTGCGGGTCAATCTGGTTTGGGCGACGGGTTATGCCGTTGAATACCTTTTGCTTGGCGTGGATTGTCGTACTTGCTCTGAAGCCGACCGACCTTTTCATGTCGGGTTTTCAACTGTCGTTTCTCTGTGTCGCCGTGCTGATTTGGGGCATCCCCAGATTAGTCCCGAATCAGGAACCAGAAGGGGTCGAGAAACTCCTCGAAGAGTCACGCACACCTTTAGAACGATTGCTTCGGGGGGTGTGGTCTACAATTTGGAAATCGTATTTGATCACGCTGATTCTGGGCCTGACGACGATTCCCCTTGTCGGCTATTGGCAAAATCTGGTCTCACCCGTTGGGGTGTTAATCGGCCCCATTATGATACTTCTCACGACGTTGGCCCTGTTAAGCGGATTCTGTTTGTTACTCCTTTCGCCGTTGGGAATACTCAACGGACTGTTAGGAACGATTACCCAACTCCTGTTGAACCTTTGTGAAATCGTTGTCGGTTGGGCAGACGGGACACCCGGTGGATGTTGGTGGACGGGGCCGATCCCCGGTTGGTGGGTGCTGGTCTTTTATTCGGTGGGTTTCGCGTGGATCGTGTTACTGCAACCCATCAACGAGAATTTATGCGTTGGCAGGTTGGCGAATCGTTCGTTTATTCCCCGTATCTTGTTGGCATGGGTGGTAATCGGTTTAGGAATTGGTCTCTATCGCCCGTCGGTGGATGAGTTACGGGTAACGGTATTATCGGTGGGTCACGGCAGTTGTGCGGTAGTCGAAACACCCGACGGACGGGTTTTTCTTTTCGATGCCGGTGCCGATAGTGGCCCCGAAACGGCTGCCCGTGTGGTCGCCCCTTACTTGTGGTCGCGTGGAATACGCCGTATTGATGAGGTCTTTTTATCGCATGCCGACTTGGATCATTTCAATACCCTTCCCGAACTCTCTGCACGTTTCCGAATCGGCCGTGTGACCTATAACCCCACGTTTCCTGAAAAGCCCACCGCAGGGGTTCAGTTTGTGATTCAGGTGTTAGAAGAACGGGGTATCGAAACCCGTGCTGCCTTCGCAGGCCAGAAGTTCGCTGCCGGAGAGGTTACATTTACGATCCTGCATCCCCCACTCGAAGAAATCATTGGGGAAGAAAATGCCCGTAGCCTTGTGATCTTGCTGGAACATCGTGGGCATAAAATCCTCTTCACGGGTGATCTCGAAAAGGCCGGCCTCACCCGTGTGACGACACTCGCTTCCCCCAAACCCGATATCTTGATTGTTCCCCATCATGGGAGTGCAGCAGCGAATACCGAAGCCTTTGTACGCTGGGCCTCACCAAGGTTTGCCATCTCAAGCCAAGCCGGACGGGACTCCTTGAATGCCGAAGCGAATTACAAAAGCTCAAACATTCCCTATTGGGATACGGGTCGCTACGGAGCCATCACGATCCGAAGCCACCCCTCCGGATTGACCAGCGAGAGCTTCTTGAGATCACAACGGCAGGTCGTCCGATCCGGTTCTGGGGAGGAGAAATAGTCTGCCAGAATGACAGCGAAAATCAGACCTTCGAGATTGACTGCCTCGTTTTCAATTTACATTCTTAAGTAATTTATCCATAAAAACTTACGTCAATAAATATACCAGATTGTCCTCAAAAAAATGGTTTTGGCATCCGTGTTGCTTTTTTTCAGCAACACGATTTCGATCTTCTTTCTCAAGGTGAGTGAGAAGATCAACAAAGAACCCAACGACTTTCCAAGTTCAACTTGGTGAAAGAGTTTTTAACGCTCGTTCACCAAACCAGAGGAAGGTACGTCGGTCGGGTTCGAGAAACATTCACATTCTTTTAGGAGGATTAGGCTATGTTTCAATTGGCTCAACGCACTCGCGAAAACAACGGGACTGCACACAATCGAATCGCACGTCCCGAAGGGTCGTTCCTCTCTCATGTGGACAACCTTTTCGACCACCTGATGGGAACCTTCACCGGCGATAACCACAACTTCCGCGACAGTAGCCGCGACTTTGTGGAAACCGAAACCGATATCACTGTCCGTATTGATGCCCCCGGTTTCGAGACCGAAGACTTCAACATCGAAGTCAAAGAAAACATTCTGCGAGTTGTGGCAGAACGCAAGGTTCAAAAGGAAGAAAAGACCTTCGTTGAACGACGTTTAGCTCGTGCTTGGGAGCTTCCCGCCTCGGTCAACAACGAGAAAGTCGAAGCGACCTATCGTAATGGGGTGTTGGAACTTCGCTTGCCCAAGACCGAACAAGCCAAATGGCGCAAGATTGCGGTGACCGGAAGTTGATTCACCCTTTGGCAAGTGTTAGATAAAAAGGTCGAGAAGGTAAACCTTCTCGACCTTTTTTTGTTACGGTAGCCAGAAGCAGTTTCCCCGAATTTAAGCCTGACCTCTCTGGGGTTTTCGTTTCCTTTTATTTTTGGCCACTCCTATAACAGTCTTCACCTCTTCCTTGCTTGGGAGTTTATTTGGGTGGGTGACGTTTCTCCACAAACGATTCGTGCGACGAATTTTATTTACTGGTTGCTCCTCGGTTGTGTGCTGTTGTTCTTTCGTGAAGGGAACAAGGCCGACCTTTGGGCCAGTCACGAAGCACGGGCAGCCCAGAACGCTCAAAGCCTTCTCGATTCGGGCGAGTGGCTCCTTCCTCGGTTATTCGATGGCACGCCAGAATATCAAAAACCGCCGGGGTATTATTGGCTTGTTGCAGTCTTCGGTTATCTCAACGGGTCGGAAGTGAGTATCTGGTGCGTGCGTCTCCCGTCGGCATTGGCAGCGATGGGAACGGTTTTCCTATTGTGGAATTATCTGCGAAAAAGACGTTCGATATACGTTGCCATGTTTGTCGCACTGGTCTTGGCTACGAGTGTGCATTTCACCGGAATGGCACGGGTCGGACGAATCGATATGCCGTTGACTTTTTTCGTCACGGCCTTGCTTTTGGAGCTACGCCAACGGGGGTCTCTTTGGAAGATTGCTCTTTGTGTCACCTTGATTTTCCTCTTTAAGGGGCCGATTGGTATTGTGCTGGTCGGGGCAGTGGTGATCGGGTGCTGGCTTTGCAAAATCGAGTTCGTTTCGTGGAAGCGAATGCTTTTGGGTGGGCTTATCGGGTTGGTTATACCGGTGTGGTGGTTCGTGGCGGTGCATCTCAAAACCGATGGCGAATTTACGCAAACCTTCTTTGTCTATCACCATTTTCAGAGAGCAGCCGGCGGAAGTAATACTCTTGAGCATCACCCCTTCTGGTGGTATGTGCCGATTTTTGTGACGCGATTCTTACCCTTTTCGCCCCTTGTGGTTTGGGTGATGATTCGCCTTCGCCAAGAAAAGGATGCCGAAACCCGTTTTGGTGTCGTGTGGTTTTTAGCGATGTTCGTGCTACTTTCGCTCTCGAGTTTCAAGCGGGCCGATTACTTACTCCCTGCCTTTCCGGGGGCAGCGTTGGCCTTGACGGGTTTGATTAAGCGATTCTTCCTACGATTTTATCCGAAGTTAGACGAGCCAAAGGTGCTTCCGCAACAGCGACGCTATTGGGTGATTGTCGGTCTATGGGTTGCAATAGCCTCTTTCGGATGGGTCATGTTTGATCGTTCGGTAACATTCCCAAAAGCTCAAACGCATGAGGTCCGCGAGTTTGCTAAAATTGTCCGCGAAAGGATACCCATTGGCCAAACAGTGACGTTTTTTCAGGTCGAGAATCACCTTCTTGCCTACCATTTGAAAGCCCCGATCCGTACTGTTTTGGATAGGGCTGAAATGGAACCACTCCACCCCGAGTACTTTGTGCTACCCGAAAGGGTCTTCGACGAGGTCGCACAAATCTGGGGACTAGAACGTATTACCGGAACGCAAGACCTTCTCCCCGTGAAGGCGTATCATCCGGTGGTGTTGGCCCGTTGGAAATCGGAATAAGGAAAGTTTGCACGAATGAGTACGACGACAGCGACAACGAATATCGAAAACGGTTTATCGGTGATTCTCCCCGTTTGCGGACAAGGTGAAGCTGCCTCGAAAGCTATCCCAGCTTGGGTGTCTGCACTCGAAAAATTATCCCAGAATACCGAATTGATTGTCATCGATGACGGCTCTCTCACGAACCCCCCTGCTCAAAAGGAAGGTTCGCACCGTTTGAAAATCATCCCTTCCGGTGATCAAAAAGGATATGGTCACGGGTTACAGTTAGGGCTTGCCGAGTCGAAATATAGTTTGGTTTTTCTCACGGCACTCGATCAACCTTTTCCGGTCAGCGAGATCGGCAAGCTCATTCACGAAATCGATTACAAGGCAGAAGATGGCACGATTATCCCGATTGATATCGTGAACGTCCACCGCAAAGGGGTGCCCCCTTCGGGCTTCGATAAATTCTTGCATTCGTTGCGAAATGGTTTCGAGCGGGTGCTGCTTGGCACATGGCCTTTACCCAAACAAGGTTGGCTTCCGAAAGAAGAGCGATGGGTGCCTCGTGCGATGCGCCTTTGGTACGGCATCCGCATTCACGATCCCGCCAGCCGAAATAAACTCATTCGTCGAGCCATGCTCAATAAGATGATCGTCCAATCGCAAGGAAGTTTCGCTACGTTGGAGATTTTAGCAAAGGCAAATTTCTTGGGTGCGATGATCGGCGAAACGCTGATTGCAGACAAACCCTCGCCCTACAACCCGCAGCTATTGCAAGAACCCGACACCCGTAAAGCCGACGAGAAAAAGGTCTGGAAATCCCCTAAGTTCGTGTTGAACGTCCCCCGGAAAACCGAAACGCCAACACCAACCGGGGAAGAAGCCGGGGCCAAAGACCCCGGCTAAGAGAAAACGCCCCGTTGGGGCTACAGACACTCAGACGAAAATCCGTTTGGTTACTAATGGTAGTCAGTCGAGATACGGAGTCGATGTTTTAGCCCCAAAGGGGCGTTTTCTCTTAGCTGGGGTCTTTGGCCCCGGTGTTTGTGCGGGGCGTTTTCTTTATTTCTTCTTCGGGTCAACCGGAGGGGTTGGTAACACGATCCCCGGTGAGGCGCTGAAGCTCTTGACTAACGTGCCGTCGATCTTCCACACCGCTACCACGCCGTCGTATCCACCGGCTGCTACGAGGGTGGCATCTTTGTTGAAACAGGTTGCGAAGACGTGATCGGTTAGCCCGCTCATTGTTTTGGTGTTGGTTCCGGCATCTAAATCCCAGAGCTTGACAGTTTTGTCGGCTGATGCTGTCAGGAAAAGGGGCTTGCTACCATGTGCAACGAGCTTCAAAATCTCGTCGTTGTGCGAACCGAGAACCTTGATCTGTTTGGCTTCCCCGCTTGAGTTCCATGTTCTAACTTGGCGATCTGCACCCGCCGAGATTCCGGCTTTCCCGTCGGTCTTACAGGCAACCCCGTAAACCACGTTTTGATGATCGGGGAAGGTCAAAACCGATTCCTTTGTTGCAAGGCTCCAAACCTTTGCGGTCTTATCACGGCCTGCCGAGAAAAGGAATTTATCGTCGCGTGAGAAGGAAATACCCATGACCCAATCGGCATGGTTTTCGATGGTCTGCTCTTGTTTACCCGATGCAATTTCCCAAACCCGTATCGTGCGGTCGCATCCGCCACTGGCAAGGTATTTCCCATCGGTCGAAAGAGCCAAGCACAATACCGAGTCATCGACTTCCAATAATTGTTTGAGCATCACTTTCGGGTCAGCAATCCCATCAAGACGTTGCACGCCGGCGGTATCTTTGCCTGAAACAGTAATATCGTAAAGGCGCACATCACCTTCTTGGCCGGGGCGTCCGCCGGCAACGGCGAGTTTACCATCGGCAAGGAAGAGCATGGCGTAGGCTCGTTCGGAACGGGTTGCAATTCGCTTGAGGAGTTTGCCATTCTCGAAATCCCAAACGGTCAATTCGTGATGCCCCCCGACAACGAGAGATTTGCCATCTGGAGAGAAAGCTAACGCATTCACAACGGCCGGGAACTTATAGGTTTCCGGAGCGTTCGGAGCTTTCCAACGCTTGCGAAGTTCTTTGACAAGGTCGGACTTCGGATCAATCCCGGCATCAAGTTTAGCACCTTGATCGATCCACTTTTTGACGATCTCGGTTTGGGCTTTGGCAACGGGAGAAAGGTTATCCTTTCGCGGGGGCATACGGCGTTCTTTGTCGGTGACCATCAGGGTAAAGACTTCGCTATCGGCGTGCTTGCCTGCGGTAATTCCTTCCCCAGCAGCCCCTCCTGCCATCATCTTTTCAAAGGTCGTCATGTCGTATTTGCCCGACTTCTTTTTGGCATCGTGACAGGCATAGCAATTCTCTTTGAGAATGGGTGCCACGTCGTTGATGAAGGAAATCGGTTTATCAGCTTGTGCAAAAACCGCCGAACCCCAAGCGACAAGGGCAACAGAAAAGAGCCAACGCATTGTGACTGCTCCAAATCAAACGGGCAGAAGGAAGGTAGGGGTAGTTTATGAAAAGGACGAAAGTCGGTTAGTAGCCGTTTGAAAGCGAGTCAGGTTCAGGGGCCTGAATTCGGAAAATTTCTGCCAAGTGCCGTTTCCTGAAAGGGGTTGCGGTGTTAAACTAGGATGAATCCCAAGGGGACTCCTACCTATGAAACGCTTGTCCGTACTTGTAATCGCGCTCCTTTTTTCTGGCCCCTTGTTTGCACAAGAGAAAAAGAAAGGTCAGATCGACGATGATGTCAAAAAGGCCACCGCGAAAGCTCTCGAATGGCTTGCAAGCCAACAGAACAAAGACGGTTCTTGGGGCGATGCACGTTACCCCAATAACACCGCTATCACCGGCTTTGCCCTGATGGCTTTAATGTCGCAAGGTCACGTTCCCAATCAAGGGAAGTACGGACCCGAAGTTTCCAAAGGCGCACGCTTCCTGATTGCATCGGCTCGCGAAAGCGATGGCTATCTCATCGGCTCACGCTACGGGAATATGTATTGCCACGGTATGGCGACGTTGGCCCTATCGCAACTCTTCGGGATGACCGGTGACGACGAAGTGAAAAAGGTTCTCAAACGGGCTGTCGATCTCATCGTAAAAAGCCAAAGCCCCGACGGGGGATGGCGTTACGACCCACAACCAACAGGCTCGGATATTTCGGTGACCATTATGCAAGTCATGGCACTGCGAGGGGCTAAAGATAGCGGGCTCCACGTCCCCGACAAGACAATGGAAAAAGCACTTGGCTACATCAATTCCTGTTATGATGCTCCGTCTGGTGGTTACACCTACCAACCGGGGAATCGTGCCCCCGGATTCGCTCGCACGGCAGCGGGTATCTGCGTCGTGAAACTCACTGGGAAATACGACAAAGATATTGCCAAATCGGTCGATTACGTCAAAAAGGTAATGGACAACCCACGCGAGCATTTCTGGTACGGTCACTACTACGCCTGCCACGCCATGTACCAAGTCGGCGGTAAAGATTGGGAAGACTACTACTCGATGATTAAAAAGAAATTCTTGCAGATGCAATCGTCCGACGGAAGCTGGTCTAAAGCTGGTTATCTCGAAGCCGGACCCGTGTACGCCACCTCTATCGCGATCCTTGCACTCTCTGTGCCTGCCGATTACCTGCCCATTTTTCAACGCTAGTCTCAACTACCCGACCCCGTTTCTAACGGCTTATAACGACAGAATCGGTCGGACGGGTTTTGCTTTCCTTCGATTCTCCCAAATTCTTGCCAACATTGCCCTTTGTTGTGGCGTTTTGGTTTAATGAGTGTGTCGGCCCCCAACCCGAGGAAGGGATTTTCTTCCCCACAGGGTTTGTCCGACTGCTACAATTTCAGAAGACTCGGCTCTTGGGTAGGAGAGAGATACCATGAATCGGTTGGCCTTCGCTTTTGGTTTGTTCCTTCTCGTTGCAGGTATTTCGGAAGCACAGTCCGAAGCCCTGAAAGCCGAGGAAGCCCGTCGGGCTATTATGATTCAGAAAGTCGAAGCCGAAATTAAATCGGCCTTTTCTGACGCTGCCAAACTTCAACAATCTGGACAAGGTGTGAGGGCTGCGGAACGCCTTCGCCGTACCCTGTTGATGATCGATGATCCCCTGCTTCCCGATGCCAATAAGAAAATCTGGCGTGCCCAACTCCAAGACGGGATTCGGCTTGCTGAGAAAGGCGAAAAGCCCGCTCTGCCCGATCCCAAACCCGATCCCCGTGATAATAAGTCCGCAGATATGGCGAAAGTGAAAGCGGCTGCCGACGAAGCGGCTGCCATCAAACGCGGTGTCGATACCGTGAATGCCCTGATTCGTGCAGGTGAAGACAAGCAAGCCAAAAAAGAAGTCGATGCTCTCCTTGCGAAGTATCCTTCTTCCCCAACGATCTTAGTTCTGCCCGAACTCTTGAATAAGCGAATCACGATTGACGAAGTCCGGCAAATTCAAGCCGAGCAAAGCGACCGCATCCGCAAAACGATGATCGGGCTGGATAAGACCTCGGTGCTTCCGAAAGAGGAACTCGAATTCGATCCGAAACGCTGGAAGGAGATTACCGACAAACGTATTCCGAAGCTCGACCCAAAGCTCAAAGCTCTGATGGAGGCTCTCGATACTCCGGTGACTCTCAAGATGAAAGACGCTGCCTTTGAAGAGATTATCAAATCGATCTCCGATGCGATCAAGCAACCGATCTTCCTTGAAAAAGCCTCTCTCCAAGAAGCGATGGTCGAATCGGCAACCCCGTCGTCTATCGACACACGCGGACCGGTTTCGGCACGCACGGCCCTCAAAGCGGCCCTTGAGCAATACGGCCTAGCGTACATCATCAAGAATAATGCTATCCAAGTGGTGACAAAGGAACGGGCATCGACCATGATGGAAACCCGCGTCTATTACATCGGCGATCTGGTTCGCACAGCCCCTGCTTTCCCTGATCCCCGTTTTGCGTTGCTCAACCAACAAGAGATGCAACAGAACGTGCAAGCCATTATCGATGCTATCAAGAAATCGACCGATGCGAATTCGTGGAAAGATGCCGGGGTCGGTGGCAAAGGTGAAATTACCTTCCACTGGCCAAGCATGAGCATTATTGTCCGCCAATCGGCCGAAGTTCACGGCATGATGGGCAAACAATTCTATAAATAGGGTATGCCCTTTTTTCAACGCCCCTAGAAGATACTCTCATGTCTGTGCGATTCTTTTCCGAAGCCGAGCAAGAGGCTTGTCAAAACCTAATCGATTTGGCCCTTGCCGAAGATTTCTCCGTTGAAGGGGACGTGACCTCGCGTGCGACCATTCCCGAAGACCTGATGGGGAAAGCCCATTTTGTCTGCCGTTCGCCGGGCGTAATTGTCGGACTCGATGTGCCGGAGATTCTATCGGCTCTTGTGCCTGACCTTGCGTTTGCACCCCTGAAACTCGACGGCGATTTTGTCCCTGAAGGAACACCTATCGGGGTCTTCTCGGGATCGATGCGAGCAATCCTTGCAATGGAACGCACAGCATTGAATTTCATGCAACGGCTCTCCGGTGTGGCAACGCATACCCGTCTCTTCGTGGAGCAGTTGAACGGGTTAAAATGCCAACTGTTAGACACCCGTAAGACCACCCCCGGCTGGCGTTTGCTGGAAAAATATGCGGTGCGATGCGGTGGCGGAACAAACCATCGCACGGGCCTCTACGACATGATCTTGATAAA